>Ga0316605_10000298_pt1 | contig 39609 bp, 35 predicted proteins | sample OWC_soil_day20_n_FD_207666 | JGI IMG/M metagenome (GOLD analysis project Ga0316605, IMG submission 207666) | Wetland soil microbial communities from Old Woman Creek delta, Ohio, United States - OWC_soil_day20_noCT | ecosystem: Environmental > Terrestrial > Soil > Wetlands | place: USA: Ohio...
TTGTTGTTAGAATCCATGCAAAGATACAATTTTGAAAGCAATTCACAACTTTCCGCCGTAATAGGTTATTGGTGTGTTGTTGTTAGAATCCATGCAAAGATACAATTTTGAAAGCAATTCACAACTTGTGATCCTCCATACCCAGAAGAAACAAGTTGTTAGAATCCATGCAAAGATACAATTTTGAAAGCAATTCACAACCACAACCGGATGAACGTTCAAAACTATTTTGTTGTTAGAATCCATGCAAAGATACAATTTTGAAAGCAATTCACAACAGGAATAATACCGGTGCGAACATTCTTATTGTTGTTAGAATCCATGCAAAGATACAATTTTGAAAGCAATTCACAACGGATCAATGTATGTTGTTTGATCTTTAATTGTTGTTAGAATCCATGCAAAGATACAATTTTGAAAGCAATTCACAACTCGGTAGTTCCCGCTAAGGCTAAACCGATTGTTGTTAGAATCCATGCAAAGATACAATTTTGAAAGCAATTCACAACTTATCTAAATCGAGCACTTTAGCAACGGCGGTTGTTAGAATCCATGCAAAGATACAATTTTGAAAGCAATTCACAACTCAAAAGTCGAACGCGTGAAGCGTGTTAAGTTGTTAGAATCCATGCAAAGATACAATTTTGAAAGCAATTCACAACCCGATCGCGGTGAGTAATCGGATGGGCTCGGTTGTTAGAATCCATGCAAAGATACAATTTTGAAAGCAATTCACAACTCGTCACGTGATAGGATCCGCGCCATTTCGGTTGTTAGAATCCATGCAAAGATACAATTTTGAAAGCAATTCACAACTCGCGTCTAAATGCAATATTAAACCGTCTTGTTGTTAGAATCCATGCAAAGATACAATTTTGAAAGCAATTCACAACTACTCAAAAACAAACTGATGCACTTGAAAAGTTGTTAGAATCCATGCAAAGATACAATTTTGAAAGCAATTCACAACTTGACAAAATCCACATACATTTTCTTCAATGTTGTTAGAATCCATGCAAAGATACAATTTTGAAAGCAATTCACAACTTTTTATTTAAGTTAATAAAACATATCCGTGTTGTTAGAATCCATGCAAAGATACAATTTTGAAAGCAATTCACAACAAATAAACATCCGGATTGTATTTTTGCTTTGTTGTTAGAATCCATGCAAAGATACAATTTTGAAAGCAATTCACAACAAATATTGTGCATCCTCTTTAATGAATATCGTTGTTAGAATCCATGCAAAGATACAATTTTGAAAGCAATTCACAACAAATTTTATATTTTGCTTTGGAATCTAATATAAAAAATAATGGGATATTTGTTATTAATTGTCAAGCTTAATTAATATCTTTGCCCTATGAATTACGACTGGAAAAATATGGATTTAAAAAATGCCTGCATCTTCGATTTGACGGATGATATTGAGCTGATTAGAGATATTGTTTGTGATGATAGTATTAATTTAGAGGATAAAGAATTATACTTATCTGAATCTCACTCAATTTTAATTGCTTGTGAAATGCATGATTTTGCAACAAGAATAAATGATCAAGATTTAGTTAATGCTCTTGAAGAAGTTTTTTCTAAAGAGTATGCTAAAGAGAGATCAATGTTTGATGAATAAACCAAAAAATTGAATACAAAATATCCACCCATGAAACGCTTCTCTTTAATACTCTTAATAGCAATCATTTTGACCTCTTTTACCAACGACAAACCTATTGTGGATTGCAAATGTAAGGGGATTCCATTACATGGTAAAGTAAAAGTAGTGACTGCTTTTCCCGATTTTAAAGTTCAGACGGTTACTGCTTTCCCGGATATAAAGGTTAAAAAGGTGACCTGCTTTCCTGATGATTGCGGGGAGTGGCAGTTTGTGGATGCTTTCCCTGACTTCACTATTCAGTACGTGACAGCTTTTCCTGATTTTAAAGTTCAATTTGTGGAAGTTTTCCACGGAACTCCTTAGTCTCTTCTGCTGGAAAATATGAGTTTCTGATCATTTCGTTGACGTCAACAAAATGGTTGTCTTAATCAAAGATCAATCCCCCCACTTTTTCTGCTAAAAACCTTTTAAATTGACTGGATTCAAGTATGGCTATCTCGTCACAAAGACCAATGACAAATCGGCCAATCCCTTCATAACTACACACTTTGGTTTCAAGAATCCATTCATTTTCAGATGTTTGAACCATCTCCTTCTCAGCTAATGGGTACTCCTCCATCAATAACATGGCGGCACGAATACTCATTTTAATTTTGACTGGATACAGTTTGTCACTACTCATTCTAAACAGATCCATATTTCCCATTTTGTGCTTACTTTTATATTGAAATGGCGTATTGAGGAGTTCCACTTTACCTATTCGGGAAACTTTGAACAATTTGTTTTGATTTGAGGCAGGTTCATAAGCCCAGATCTGAACATAATTGGTTGTGAACGCATACGGTTCTATCAGTCTGTCGGTGATATCATTAGATTTTGCTGATTGATACTGTCGTAAAAAAACTTGTTTTGATGAAGTTATCGCATCCGTTAAAAGATTGATATTATCGGCAATAATTCCTTTATGAGTGGTTTCGGCTAAAATCTTGTAATCGTAAAGAGTTCCCAGTTTTTTCTTTAGGTTTTGTTTGTAGATGTTTGTTTCAGCTATAGAATCGATCGCTTTTTGAAGAATATGGGATTCCTCTTCCGTAAAGTGGAGCAATTCACTGATATCTTTAAAATGGGGAGAATCCTTATCTAATTTGAAAATATTTCCATTTTTCTTCACCACAAAACCGGCATCCTTAAAAGTTTCTATGTAGCGATAAAGCGTTCTTTCACTCATTTCAAGGCGATCAGCGATTTCGGGCAAAGTGTATGACATATTACCAGTCAGCATTTTAATCAGACGTAATAAGCGCTCAATTTTGGCTTGTTCTAACATTATTGTGGTTTTAGTTTCTCACATTTTGAATGACAAAAATAGGAAAAACTTTAATAAGGGGCACGTATTGGAAATAAAATCTATTCTTTTTTCCTGATTTTTACAATCACTCCAACTTGATGTTCAGGATCAGAGTGTGGATCCATTTGGTTAATCCTAACTTCAAAAATATCGTTGTGCCCCATCTCTAAAAGTTTACTGATCTCTTTGTTTTCATTTCTCGGTAGGTAGCCTAATTTATAATCTTTGAAAAAGATCATCACAGCATAAGCATCAAATCTGTTGTTCTCTTCCCGAACTAACTGTAGATCTGATCCAATTTTGAGGTGTTCAAAAGCCTCAGCACCATCATAGTATGTGAACCCGGCAATCTGAAAATGGGTAAAATGTCTGTTTGCATTCATGTTTTAATTTTTAAAATTGATGCTGCAAAGAAACGATCGCTTTTTGACAATTAGTGACAAAAAAATATATTTGTTCAATAAATATTGATGTTCATTGTCAATGAACACGCAAATATTTTGAATAACTAAGCTCTGAAGAGATTCAGTGCTTTGTTGTGGTCTCTTCCAAACCTCAATTTGACTTTTAATATTTTAGTTTTTAAGCGTATATTATTAAATCATTGGTATTTATCATTCTTTATTTTTCTATGGTTGTCAATTTTTCCACCCACTTTGTTTCATATGTATAAAAAATGATGTAAAGAATTCCAATTTTATAAATTTGTGAATAGGACAAATCAGAAATTTTTCGGAATATTGACTATCTATCTTGCCATTTATAGTTTTCAAAAAAAATGTTTATCAGTTGTATCAATGATTTTGTTATATTTGCAAATAGAATAGATTATCTATTAAATTAATATAAAAGTGGATTTATGCATGAAGAAAAAATAAAAATAGTTAAAGACCGACTTCTCTTGACGAAAAAATTGATTGAAGTACGTAATAATTTTTATGGGCGAGAATATATAACGATTAATTATGAGTTTAATACATGGGATCATTCATTATATAGACAATATGCTGCACTTCGGTATTATCTTCTTTTAACCTGCTTTGATATTTTTGGACAAACTAAAGATTATATAGAATTTAAATCTTGGTTATCTTCTTCTGATCATAGCGAAGAAAGGAACGAAATTGTTCGTAATTCTAAAACTGATGAAACAATAAAAAAAATCATAGAGATTCATGATGAATACAATAAAATCTATGGAGTTTCAAATTCGTTTAAAAGATTTATAAATGAAATCATTTCGGAAAAAAATAGAGAGAAACTCCTAAAAAGCATATCAATTACTAAAATATCTCTAGATGGTAATATAATTAAGGATTATGAACCCACTGAAAATAATAAAATAAAATTTTTATTTTCTATACGTAATTCGTTTACACATAACGGAATAGCTATTTCTTCACCTGATGGCGGTATTAAACATCTATTTGATGAAGATGAACCAAGAATTCTTCCATATAGTAAAACCCCTCTGTATCCAATGGTTATAATACACAAAGAGAAAAAAAACAAATTTTTGTATGAATACGCTGTATTTCGATGGCCTACTTTATTGATAGAAATAATTGAAGATACATTAAATGAAATCCAATCTTCATAATGATTATTTAGTCTAACTTTCCACTTCAAAAAAACCCTTCAAATAACTTAATAGAGTATTTTTAAAATTATTTATTTTAGAATTTTTACTGATTTAGCCGATAAAAACTGTTTAAAACATAAGAACATGGCTGAATATTCAATTAGTAAATCTATTAGGACTGATATACCTATAAAAATCAATGGGAAGTACCCAATTTATCTTAGTATACCGTTAGGATAAGAAACCAAAGTACCTACTGGAATTGATGCTTTTTTAGAATGTTAGAAGATGTAAAAATTTTAACACTGAAAATTTAAAAAAACTATAGACACTTATTTTAAAATATAGTAGTGGTTTACAAATACTTTGTGTAACTAAACAAACTTTTTATCGTAATATTTGAGTCAAAAGTAGAAATTTTTAATTAAATTCATTGATAAAGATTTTTTTGTTTTACTTAATTTATAGATAATTATGCTTGATGATTTGGTTTTTATTTATCTGGGGATTATTTCATTTTTTCTTAGTTTTATTATTGCCATTATTGCAAGTGATAAAGGCAGAAGTGGTTTTTTATGGTTTATTATTTCAGTATTTTTATCACCTTTATTTACAATGTTATTATTGTTATTGGTTGGAGAGACCAGAGAAAAACGAAAGGAAATAATTTTTGAGGAAGAAGAATTTAGAATGGAATATTCCAGTATAAATAAGAAACAAGAAGTTATCAAACCATTGAATCCAAATGGAAAAACTTTAAATGATCTTTATAGTAATAGCAAATAATCTAACTTTTTTATTTGCTTCAGAAAATTTATTTACGAACCTTTAATTCAAAATCATCTTTAAAAAACGAAGTTTTTTGCGCGTGAGGGATTTGGAGGGCACCGAAGGTGGTACGAACCGGAACGAACGCCGCGACAAATAAACCCAAATCGAGTGGGTTTTCATAAGTGAAGTGCGGTGAAGTACGGGAGCGAAGCGGACCCCGGAAAAAGCCCGACGGCGTGGGATGGATTGTGGGTCGGGAATGCCGGCACGCCCAATTAATGAAAAATGAATAATGAATAATGTAAAATTAGAGTGGATGGAAAAACTAAAACCCAAAACCCAATAACTAAAACCCAAAACCTTTGTCTTTCGTCTTTCGTCAAAACAAAAAAGCCCTGAATTGCTTCAGAGCTTTTGTGAGGTCTCTTCCAGATTCGAACTGGAGTAGACGGTTTTGCAGACCGGTGCCTAGCCGCTCGGCCAAGAGACCATTCAAGAGTGCAAAAATACAAAAAAATTACGAATTATCGGTGATACCTGCAATTTTTCTTCATTTTTGCACGCCGGAACTTCCCATTTTTAGTATCTGTAATGGTCAGGTTTGTATGGTCCTTCAACAGGAACTCCAATATAATCAGCTTGTTCCTTGGTTAAAGTGGTCAATTTTACACCAATTTTAGCTAAGTGTAAACGGGCTACTTCTTCATCTAAAATTTTAGGTAAATTGTAAACACCAACGTGATAATCTTTCTTCCAAAGGTCTAATTGTGCCATGGTTTGATTGGTAAATGAGTTACTCATTACAAACGATGGGTGACCGGTTGCACAACCTAAGTTCACTAAACGTCCTTCAGCTAAGATGAAAATAGAGTGTCCGTCAGGGAAAATATACTCATCAACCTGAGGTTTGATGGTTCTTTTAGTAATATTTGGAACTGCTTCAAATTGAGCCATCTGGATTTCATTATCGAAGTGACCGATGTTACATACGATCGATTGATCTTTCATTTTTAACAAATGGTCAACAGTGATCACATCTTTATTTCCGGTTGTAGTAACATAGATATTACCTTCATTTAAAGCTTCTTCAATCGGTTTCACTTCAAAACCTTCCATAGCAGCCTGTAGCGCACAGATTGGGTCAATTTCAGTAACAATAACGCGGGCACCGTAAGATTGCATAGATTGTGCACAACCTTTACCTACATCACCATAACCACAAACCACAACCACTTTACCGGCTAACATTACGTCAGTGGCACGTTTTATACCATCTGCCAAAGATTCGCGGCAACCATATTTGTTGTCGAATTTAGATTTGGTAACAGAGTCGTTAACATTGATGGCAGGGATCAATAATTCCCCTTTTTCCATCATTTGGTATAAACGGTGAACGCCTGTAGTTGTTTCTTCAGATACACCTCTTAATTCAGCGATAGTGTTATGCCAGCGGGTTGGATTTTCAGCTAATAATTTCTTTAAAGTGTTTAGGATGATCTCCTCTTCAGCAGATTCAGCTTTTTTGTTTAAAACGGTAGCATCATTTTCAGCTTTATATCCTAAATGGATCAAAAGGGTAGCATCACCACCATCATCAACGATCAAATTGGGGCCTTTTCCACCAGCGAATGCTAATGCCTGGTTTGTGCACCACCAATACTCTTCCAATGTTTCACCTTTCCAGGCAAAAACAGGAATTCCAGCGGCAGCTATAGCAGCAGCAGCCTGATCCTGAGTAGAGAAAATGTTGCAACTGCACCATCTCACTTCAGCACCTAAATGGGCTAAAGTTTCAATCAAAACAGCAGTTTGAATAGTCATGTGTAAAGAACCTGTAATTCTGGCTCCTTTAAGGGGTTGCGTATTGCCGTATTTTTCACGGATAGCCATTAAACCGGGCATCTCTTTTTCAGCAATTTCGATCTCTTTGCGTCCCCATTCTGCAAGTGACATGTCAGCCACTTTGTACCTTAATTCGTAATCAGTCATAATTGTTTCTGTTTAAAATTCATAAATAAATACGGGTGCAAAGATACGATTTTTTCATGGTTTATGTTTGATACACCAATTTTCAGTATTTTTGCAGATCAAATCTATAAAGATGTCAATAGTAGTAAATAACGTTTCTAAACTTTACGGCGAACAACATGCGCTTGATAAAGTTAGTTTTGAAGTCAAAAAAGGGGAAGTTGTTGGTTTTTTAGGACCAAACGGTGCCGGAAAATCCACCATGATGAAAATTATAACCTGCTACATTCCTCCTACGGAAGGGGATGTTTCGGTTTGTGGATTGGATATCTGGAATGACTCACTCGAACTTCGTAAAAAAGTGGGATATCTTTCTGAAGCGAACCCCTTATATTATGACATGTATGTTCGTGAATTTTTAGAATTTATTGCCGGAATTCACAAAATTAAAGACAAAAAAAAGCGGATTGATGAGGTGATTGCCATGACCCATCTGGAATTGGAACAACACAAAAAAATTGCAGCTCTTTCCAGAGGATACAAACAAAGAGTGGGACTTGCCCAAGCTTTGATTCACGACCCTGAAGTGCTCATTCTGGATGAACCAACAACCGGATTGGATCCCAATCAGTTGGTGGAGATTCGGGAGTTGATCAAAAAATGTGGAAAAACCAAAACTGTTCTCCTCTCCACCCATGTAATGCAGGAAGTGGAAGCGATGTGTGACCGGGTGATCATTATCAATAAAGGGAGCATTGTTGCGGATGCTAAAATCCATGAGTTGCAGGATGCCGTTACCTCCTTAAAGAAAAAGAAAGACTCCAAAGAACTCTCCATCGAAGAGATTTTCCATATCTTAACCAAATAGAAAAACCATGAAAAATCTAAGTATGATTGCTGCTGTGGGAAAAAACTTAGAGTTGGGATACCAGAACCAACTTTTATGTCATTTGCCTGCAGACCTCAAATACTTTAAAGAGAAAACGTCAGGATCTCCCGTCATTATGGGGGATAAAACCTGGGAATCTCTTCCCAAAAAACCGCTTCCTAACAGAAGAAATATTGTGATTACCCTTGATAAAACGGCTCAGTTCTCCGATTGTGAAGTGGTTCATTCCATAGAAGATGCCATGCAATTGGTTGAATGTGAAAAAGAATCGTTTATTATTGGGGGTGCCACCATCTACTCTTTATTTATCAATCGAATTGGGAAGTTGTACTTAACCCGGATCGATTCCGAATTCACTGCTGATGTCTATTTTCCCGCTATTAACCCTGAAGAATGGACGCTGGTAGAAGAAAATTATTTAGAAAAAGATGAAAAAAATCCTTATAATCTGACATTTCAGATATTTGAAAGAAAATAACTAATTTCCGCAATTAACTATGAAAAAACACCTTTTTATTATAATGTTACTGGGATCTATGATCTCCCTCTTTGCTCAGAAACAAACAGAATATATTGTTCCCGATATACCTGTTGATGAAGATACCAAGTTGATTACCTTTAAAGAAGTGGTGAATGAAAAAGGGACACCACAAGAACTTTATGATAGGGCGATGATTTGGGTAAAAGCTTATTATAAAAACACGGCTGAGGTGATCAAAAGCTCTGATAGAGATAAAGGGGTTATTGAACTCAGATCGAGTGTTAAAATATTCAATGTAACCAAAGAGGGCACAAAAGTGTTGAAAAACATTGTGTATTATAATTTTAAAATTGAGTGTCGTCAGGACAGATACCGATATACCATTACCAATTTCAATGAAAAAGCGGAAGCGGCCTCCCCTATTGAATTTTGGTTAGATCAAAAACACAACCGCTGGCAACCCTCCTGTTTTGATTATCTGAATCAGATCAAGGAACAGATCCAAACGCTCATCATCTCATTAGAAGAGGGCATGGCACCTAAGGTAGAGGTTAAGGATGAATGGTAGGGGAATAATTCCCTATAAAAAATATTTTTTTATTGCAGTTTCAAAAATTATTTATACTTTTACAGACCAAACTTTACAAAATCGAAAAGTTTGGTCTGTAAAATTTTATACTCCTCACCACTTGATATAAAACGGCTCAGTAAGTGCTTTATATTCTGTGCTATATGCTTGTGTTTTTGCTCTTATGCATAAGTTTTGGATCTCATAGGGAGCAGGGTTTTTCTTACAATACCCTTTTATAATTCTATGAATCGGTTTTCCATGAATTGGATAAACATTCATCTGATAACAAGAGGAGAATCCTTTATTTAATATCATTTTGTCAAATTCGGCCATCTCCTGAGGTGGTAAAATAAGGTAAAAAAAACCATTTTCTGATAGGAGTATTTGGACGCTTTCCGTTAAATCTTCGAAACTTAAATGGGCATCCCGATGTTTGCTGAGTTGCTTTTGTTGATCGGGAGATGGCAATGAGTTGCCAAAGAAGGGAGGATTGGAAACGATGAGATCATACTCCAGATTTTCAACACTAAAATCTTGTATTGAAGTATGTACAAATCTAAAATACTGATTTTCAGCAACCGGAAAATGTTCTTTGTTTTCCATTGCCTCTAAGATTGAAGAGGCGTCAATATCTATACCTGTATAAAACTGCAGTTTTTCATTTTTCTGAAAATATCGGGATGCCATACAATACAGAATCACGCCACATCCGGTGCCAATATCTAGAATAAATTCCGATTTATGTAAGGGGATTACTGAAGCTAAAAGCACACTGTCGGTGCCAATTTTCAATGCACTTCTGTGGTGATAAAGCGAAAACTGTTTGAACTGAAAAGGGCTAAGGTTACTCATCTAAATATACATCAATCAATCCATCGGGTGCTTTGATAAAGATCTCCTTTTTAGCACGATCTATGGATACAAAAAAATGATCCACTGCAGGAATTAATATCTCTTTCCCGTTGAAATCAATTTGCATAATCGGCTGTTGGATAACATCAATAAAATCAATAATTTTTCCTATGTTACCTTTAATTTCATCCATAACAGTGAATCCAATCACTTCATGGAAATAAAATTTATTTCCGGTTAAAGGAGGTAAAAAACTGGTAGGGAGATAGAGTTCCACTTTCATTAAGTTTTTGATCTCCTCTCCATCCACATCTTCAAATTTAACAACAGCCTGATTGGTGCCTCTAAGTTGCATCTCTTCAATCATATAGGGAACCATTTCATCATCTATAAGAAGAAAAACGGAATCTAATTCTGCATATTTTTGAGGTTCATCTGTATCTAAAAATATGAATGCCTGCCCTTTATATCCAAAAGGTTTGGTAATCAGTCCTAAATAAAAAAAATCTTTCATAGTACCGAATTAAAATTGCATCTGAAAACGTTTTAAAATATCCTCAGGTTGACCTTTAGAGAGCATTCTAAGAGATGATTCCGGAACATTCATACAGTCCAATAAAATAAATACATCCAATGCGTCATTAAAATCGTGATCCACGTTAAAGGAGAGCACTTTTCCATTCAATTGAAGATATTTTTTGATTAAAACCGGAATCGTTCTTTTTCCACCTTCAATATCCAGGATTATTTTATCGAGCATATCCACAGAGTGGATCTCTTTTACATATTTTTTGGTTTTTGACAAATTAAATTTGGGGAGTGGATTTAATGGTTTAATCCATTTAGATACTCTTTTATCGAAGTGGTTTCTTCTTAAATAATTTTCAATCAATTTAATAGATGTTCTGGAATACTCACTGGAAATGGAAGCTGGGCCCAACATATAGCGATAATTGGTACAGGTTACAAAAATTTGTAAAATCCCTTTCCAAAGTAAAAGTAAACTGGTAGTTCCCTTTTGAAAATCTTTCACAATAAAAGATCTTCCCAATTCCAGGGTTTCAGTTAAAATGGGATCCATTTTATCAGACATTTTGAATAGCGTGTAAGTATAAAACCCCTTTTTCCCCATTGTTTTCATAATATCAGCACCCATACCGACTCTGTAACCGCCCACTATTCTTTGAGATTCATCATCCCAAACAAACAGTTGACGATAATATTGATCATATTTATCGGTGTCGATCTCCATATTGGTTCCTTCTCCCACTTCTCTAAAAGTGATCTCACGAAGTCTTCCAATCTCCAGAATAATATTTTTAATATCTTGTGGTTCAGCAAAAAAGACACACATAGGGCCTTGTTGAAACAACATACTTTTATTTTTCAGAACTTCAATCTCCTCTAAAATTGCTTTTTGATTGGATGATTCCGGAATCGGTTGAACTTCAGGAACAGGCAAATTTTTGGGGCAATCATTTTCCCAGCTTTTCGCTTTCAGTAAATATAAATTAGTTCTGATATAGTTTGTAAAATCCTGATCAGAAAGTGCTTTTAATTTAATGGGATAAATAGGAGCCCCGACAGAAATATGAACATTGGTATGATCTTTTTTCAGGAACTCTTTTAACAACATGGCTGTTCTTAAAAATGGATGTATTATCCCCAAAAAATGAAACATAAAGGAGTTTTTTCCACTTTGATGGAGCGGAACAACAGGCACATCTGCTTTTCTAATAAATTTCATAATGGAGGGCACCCATTCATGGTCTGTAATTCTGAAATTTTTTTGAATCGTCGCCACAGAACCTGCAGGATAAATAACTAAAGCTCCTCCGTTTTTAACATGACTAAGGGCTGCTTTAATTCCCGAAACATTTTGACCACTTTTGGAATTAAAAGGATTTACATCAATTAAGTACGGTTTTAAAGGGGTCATTCTACTCAATAGAAAATTACCCAGATACTTAACATCGGGTCTTATACGTGTAATAAGATCAATTAAAATAACCCCGTCTAAAATTCCGGTTGGATGATTAGATACAATAATTAAACCACCTGTTTTGGGAATGTTTTCCAATTGAGAATAATCAGTAGTAATTTGGATATCATGAAATTCGAGGTATTTTTTTGTCATCTCATTTCCATCAAATGTTTCCACTTCTTCATAATTTTGATTCATTTTATCGAAGCTAAACATTTTGGAAACCCATTTCAATAGCATTTTTAATACCTTGTTATTGGTTTTAACGAAATCCGTAATATCGACAAGTTTTTGCTTTGCCATATTTGTTTTATTGGGGTTCAACTCTTTTCCAAAATCTATTAAGCAAAATTAAGTAAAAAATCTTAAACAATGTTAAAATATTTTCATATTTATGAAAAAAAAATAATTGTATTTTTGCATCCAATAGAAAATTATCGTTTTTAGATTTATCAAAACCATTATTAAAAATGAAAAAGTTACAACATTTAAGCACTTTTATCTTATTAACTATCTTAATATCTGCATGTTCTGTGAGTGAGAAAAACCAACAGACTGCCAAAAATGAAACCAAACCTGTTCAACAAGAAAAACCAAAAGAGATGACAAAAGTAAAATTTGAAGTATCAATTAATGATAAAATTGATACCTTTGTAGTGGAATTATATAATGAAACCCCTTTACACCGTGATAATTTCATCAAATTAGTAAATGAAAAATACTATGAGGGTGTACTATTTCATAGAGTTATTAAAAATTTCATGATTCAGGGTGGTGATCCTGATTCCAAAAATGCGAAACCTAATCAACAATTAGGAAACGGTGGTCCTAATTACACCATTCCTGCTGAATTTAATCCCTCATTATTTCACAAAAAAGGTGCTTTAGCAGCTGCCAGAACCGGTGATAATATCAACCCTCAAAAAGCATCATCAGGTAGCCAGTTCTACATTGTTCATGGTAAAACATTTTCTGCTCAGGATTTAATGGCTTTTTCACAAAGAACGGGGCACTACTGGACTCCAGAACAAACCAGCACTTACGAAACCATCGGAGGTGCACCCCATTTAGATGGAAATTATACTGTTTTTGGAGAAGTGATTTCAGGATTGGAAATTATTGATCTTATTGCCAATCAACCAACTAACCCTGGTGACAGACCCAAAAAAGATATCAAAATCATCTCTGCAACCATCATGAAATAACACCCTTTATTGAATGTCAAAAATTGAAAATATAAAATTAAAACTGGATCAGTTTGTTATTGAAAATAATGAACATCTAGAAAATTTCAGACTACAATTCCTCAGTAAAAAAGCTGAATTACAGGAATTGTTGGGTGAAATTAAAAACGTAGCGCCTGAATTGCGAAAAGATTTCGGGCAACAAGTGAATCAATTAAAGCAATACGCACAACAACTGTTTGATGACTATAAAGCAAAATTGGAATCTCAGATTTCCTATAATCAATCCGATGTTGATGTTTTTCGTCCTGCCACCGGAATCACTGTAGGATCGATGCATCCGGTCACCATTGTGATGAATAAAGTGTGTGATATTTTTGAGAAATTGGGGTTTGAACCAGTTTCAGGTCCGGATATTGAAGATGACTGGCATGTTTTTTCAGCCTTAAATTTTGCACCGGAGCATCCTGCCAGAGATATGCAGGACACATTTTTTGTTGAGGTGAATCCTGAAATGTTGCTTCGTACTCACACCTCATCGATTCAGGTAAGAACCATGGAGCAAAATCAACCTCCAATACGGGTGATTTGTCCGGGACGTGTATTCCGGAATGAGACCATCACTGCCCGTTCCCACTGTATTTTTCATCAGGTGGAAGGTTTGTATATTGCTGAAAATGTAACTTTTGCAGATTTAAAACAGGTACTTCTTTATTTTGCTAAAGAGATGTTTGGAGAAGAAACCAAAATCAGATTGAGACCCTCTTACTTCCCATTTACAGAACCATCAGCTGAAATGGATATTGAATGTAAAATCTGTGGAGGTGCCGGCTGTAATGTTTGTAAACATTCCGGTTGGTTAGAGATTATGGGTTGTGGTATGGTAGATCCCAATGTCCTTGACAATTGCGGCATTGATAGCAAAAAATATTCCGGATACGCTTTTGGAATCGGTATAGAACGTATGACCATGTTGAAATATAAAACGAACGATATCAGACTCTATTTTGAAAATGACATTCGTTTTATTCAGCAATTTACAGCTGCTTCAAAATAAAAAATTGAATTATTCCATTTTTTTAATACTAAAGACAAATTCCTTTTCGAATTTGTCTTTTAATTTGGTAATGATCAGATAATATAATGCTACAGATCCAAAACAAACACCAATACTTAACAATTCATTTTTAGTGATACCATAAGTAACAAAAAGGCCTAAAACCAATACAATAAAAGGAAACAAATATGCAATTACAACCGCTTTCATACCTAATGATTGTTTCATTTCAACACTAACAAACTCTCCAACCTTAAAATCTTCAGGATTTTCGACCAGAACTTTGATTTTCTCCTGTTTTCTATCAGAAACACCGCAGGCAGATTTGGCATGACATGCAGCACAGGCTGATTCAATTACTATTTCTGCTACAACATAAGAATCCCCTACTTCTTTGATAACAGCTTGACTACAAACTTGATTACTATTTTGTGACATGATATTTTTTTTTTTGCAAAGGTACAAAAAGTTACTATTGAAAATAGTTACAAACGGATCATTTTTATGGGAATGGTATCGTTTTTTTGTAATAGAATCTTAATTTCATCAAATCGGGGAGCTCTAAGTAATGGGGAAAAGTTTTTAGAAAACCCGAACCATTCTTTCGGGATTCCCAATATGTTTTTATTACAAACTTTATCCCCATTTTGATCATGATACAAGGCAACAGCATAATACCCTGAAGGTAAATCGACAAAAGTTATTGTGATACTATGATCTTTAACCGGAATTGTTTTTTTTATAAACTCTTCTCCTTCCTTCAAAAAACTCTTCACATTATTAAAAATGCTAATGACCATATTCCCTTTTTTTTCTTTCACATTCGTAACTTGAACGGTTAACGAATGGTTTTGAGCCACAATTAAACTGCAGGAAAAAAAGATCAAAACAAACAACAATCCAATTTTATAAAATTTCAACAAGTTCATAATTAATGTTTTAATATAGAACGTTAAAAGTGAGGTTGTAGTATGGGTTTTGGGTCTTGGGTCTTGGGTTTTAGGTTTTAGGTTTTAGGTTTCAGTTCTCAGATATCAGTTGTTGAAAGGTTGAACGCTGCGCTGTTTAAAGTTAAAAGGTTGAAAGGTTTAATCGCTTCGCTGTTTAAAGTTTAACCTCGAAGAGGTTCCATGTGAATAACCGTATGCAAGCTTGCGCAGCTTACGGATGAATAACCGCTCTCGTTTCATTAATCTCTCAGCGTTCCCTGCGAACTCAGCGGGAAAGAATAATGAGCATTCGAGCATTCAGAGCAAATTTTTATATTTTAATAAAATCCGTTTTCTAAATCATAATTTAAATCACAAAATTCCCACTGGTAATTTGAATTAACAATTGCATTTTGGATATAAGAATTATTATTTTCGTTCAATTTTTCCTTATTGTTTTGCCACCAGATTGTATATAATTGTTTCAAAATGATGATATCTTCATATGTTAATTTGCGAGAATCATTTTTTACTGATAGTGAATAACATTTAAAATCAGTATTAACAATTTTTTCAATTATTTTAATGAAAACAATTCCAACATATTCTGATTCAATTGTTGACGACAATATTCCATGGTCAACTATATATTCAGATTTAGTATCAATGAATTCTATTAAAATTGGGATAGCAGAATAACCATGATTCATGATGTTATTTAGTAAATAATTATTATCTTTATCATTTAGCCGTTTCAATTGAGGATCAATCGTATGTTCAGTTACTAAAAATTTTTCTATAAGAGAATCAATACTAGATTGACTATAAGAATTTATCCAAGAAAATTGTATATGAATGATAACGAATAAAATGAATATTCTTTTATTGTTAAAAAATTTTATTATCTTTTTCATGTAGTGTTTGTTTTTGGAGTTCAAATATACAACTTTTTAAATAAATTCATTTTTTTTTAACACTAAGGACACAATGATTTTTATCACAGAGGACTCAGTGGAAAATCACTTTGTGTTCTTTGTGTGATAAAAAATTATTCATTTTTCACTTTATAAATTAAACAAAAATCATTGAATAATATTAAAATTTGTGAATATTTGGACAAAAGTGAAAATTTATCATTTTCAACTATATCAAGATATTTTTTTAAAATTTCATTTTGATTAGCATATTTATAAATTTTTTCTTTTCCTATTTGATTCATTATCGCATTTCTTCTTTTATGTTCAATATAAGTATATGGTGAAGAAATTAGAGATAAAAAGAATAACCTTATTTGATATTCTTGTTTTTTGTATTCTTCCTTAAGATGGATTCTATCCATTAATTTTCCAATAAACATTGCATAAGTTTCTTCATTAGGCTTAAGTGCAAAAATTTTTAATAAATGACAAATATCACCTGTTTCCATGTATTGATTAGACTCAGAATTTACAAAGATCTCTATTTCAGTCCAAAAATGGTCTAAGTGTTTGTTGAAATACTTGTATGAATAAATTGAATCACATTCTAAAGAATCAATAATTGTTTGACCATACGATGGATATAATTTAAAAATAAAACTAAATAATCCAATTCCAATTATAATTATTTTCCTTTTCATTTTTTTATCTTTATTGTAGTGTCCCCTTTTGTTAGGAAAACTTTTTTTGTTTGATAATATAATTACTTTTCAATCTGGAGATTTAAGTTCTTACTCCCAAATGTGAAAAGTAGGGTTTGTTTTTTGGAGTTCAAATATACAACTTTTTAAATAAATTCACTTTTTTATTTTTTTTAACACTAAGGACACAATGATATTTATCTCAGAGGACTCCGTGGAAAAAAACTTAGTGATCTTTGTGTGAAAAAAATGAAAAATGAAAAATTGAGAACATGAGCATTCGTGCACATGAGCAAATTTTGCTATTCTAAAAAAAGGTTGGTGGCGATTTTTGTAAAATATTCTGTTAATGATAAATTTATTGAAATGTTGATTTGGCTAAGGATCTGTACCAATCATTTATCAGAATAGATGTCAAAAATGCAAAAAATAGTATGTTTGGTTATTTGCTAAATACAAATATAACGCTCCTCTGGAGCGGGATCGTTTTGTCGGGTAATCGTTGGCTACAAATATAACGCCACGCTGTGGCGGGATGGTTTTGTCGGTATTCATTTATAGTTTGGCAGTTATCAAATAACCAATGGCATCGGCGCTTCGATACGAAACCTTAGTTATTCCTAATTTGTTTTTTTAGTCAGTATTTCCGGTTTCACTCAGCGACCTTAACTTTAAGCAACATACGCACTACTCTAAGGTCGTTGAATAGAAGCGCCCTCACGATACCTTAAAGAATCGAAGAAATAAATAGCTTCGTATCGAAACGTCGGCGCTCTGCGCCCTGACCGCATTAGGTCGTAGGCCAGATACCCCGCAAGTTGAGCTGCTTAGGGGATGACGGATCGGGCAGAGCGACCTTGGGAGCTACTGCCCGGCCGATCAGACCCTGGCAGCAAAACGAGGAGTATGGGCCGGAGACCGACGGCGAGCTTGCGAGCCGGAATGCCCAAATAGAAAAAATGTCCATACTTTCAATAAAAAATCTTATTTTTGCAGAAAAATATTCCAGTATGAAAAAATTCTTTTTCTTTTTTGCACTTTTAGCTTTTATTTTTATGTCTTGTGATAAAAAACAACCGGTTGAAAAGGAAACTTCCGTTATAACCAGAGAGAGTCGGAAAATTCCTGATTTCTCTAAGGGAATAATGAATGAAGAGATCCTTTGGTATCTGGGTAGAATTACCGATCCAAAATTATCTCCGGACGGAAAAACACTCCTTTTTGGAATTAAATATTTCGACTATACCCTAAATAAAGGAAATATGGATCTCTATACGATGCCGGTTGCCGGTGGAGAGCCTAAACAGATTACCAAAACTGCTGAAAATGAGTCTGATGCGATCTGGACTCCCGATGGAAAGAAAATCGCTTTTTTAGCTCCACAAAAAGAAATTATGCAAATCTGGGAGATGGATCCTGACGGATCAAATAGAAAAGTGGTTTCTAAGGCTACTCAGGATATCAATGCATTTTCATACTCACCTGATATGAAGCATGTTGTATATGCTATGAGAGTACAATTAGACCCAACTATTACGGATAGATATCCCGATTTGCCTTTAGCTAATGCCAAAATTTATGATGATTTAATGTATCGCCACTGGAATGACTGGAGCGACGGAAAATATTCTCATCTGTTTATTGCCACTTATCCAGCTATGGATCAACCTGTTGAATTGCTAAAAGGGGAGAAATTCAGCTCACCGGTTCCTTCAAATGGGGGTGTAGAACAAATCAACTGGAGTCCTGATGGTAAAAAATTAGCTTATTGTTCTAAAAAATTAAGTGGAAAACAATTTGCAGTGAGCACTAATACTGATATTTACATTTATGATTTAGATGCCAAAACAACGGTTAATCTGACTGAAGGAAATAAAGGATACGATATGGATCCTGTTTTTTCACCTGATGGAACCAAATTGGTATGGTGGAGTATGAAAACGGATGGTTTTGAGTCTGAAAAACACCGTTTGTTTGTTCATGATTTTACTACAAAAACGACCAAAGATTATAGTGAAAAATTTGATCAGGATGCCCAAAATTTTTCCTGGGATAAAAATAGTACCCAATTATATTTTATCAGTTGTAAAGAGGCAACCCATCAAATTTATGCTTTACATATTCCAACCGGTGAAATTACTCAAATTACCCAAGGTGATCACGATTACCTGTCTGTAATTAAAACCGGAAATCAGTTGATTGGAACAAAGACGACCCATGCGCTTCCTTCAGAAATATTTACTGTTGATTTAACCACCAAAGCGGAAAAACAGATCACTTTTGTAAATAAAGATGTTTTATCCAAAATAACATTGAGTAAAACCGAAAAAAGATGGGTAAAAACAACAGACGGAAAACAGATGTTGGTATGGGTTGTATTACCTCCTAATTTTGATCCAAACAAAAAATATCCAACCATTTTATATTGTCAGGGAGGACCACAATCTTCTGTTAGTCAATTCTTCTCATACAGATGGAATTTTCAGATGATGGCATCCAGAGGGTATATCGTTGTTGCGCCCAACAGAAGAGGATTGCCCGGCTTTGGAAGTGAGTGGAATGATCAGATCAGCAAAGATTACGGTGGACAAAATATGAAAGATTACTTATCTGCTATTGATGATGTATGTAAAGAATCTTATGTGGATAAAGATCGATTGGGTGCAGTTGGTGCCAGTTATGGTGCATTTTCTGTCTATTGGTTAGCAGGACATCACAACAAACGGTTTAAAACCTTTATTGCTCATTGCGGTATGTTTAACTTAGAAAGCTGGTATGGTACAACGGAAGAGCTCTTTTTTGCCAATCACGATATTGAAGGACCTTATTGGGAAAACTATAAAAGCTATACCAATTCTCCTCATAAATTTGTTAAAAACTGGGACACTCCGATATTGGTGATTCATGGTGGAAACGATTTCAGAATTCCATATACTGAAGGGATGCAAGCCTTTAATGCCGCTCAAATTCAAGGGATTCCAAGTAGATTTTTATTCTTCCCTGAAGAGGATCATTTTGTTACCAAACCACAAAATGCGATGTTGTGGCAACGTGAATTTTTAGGCTGGTTAGATCAATGGCTTAAAAAATAGAGATTGAGATGATGCCATTTTTTAAAAAAATACCAAATATTAGACAAAAAATCGGGTGGAAAATAATTGACACTTACATACTTAAAAAGTTTTTAAGTTCATTTGTTTTTGCAATCACCTTGCTGATGACTATTATTGTGGTATTTGATTTTTCTGAAAATGTGCACCGTTTTTTAGATAATAATATTTCGATGCATGATATATTTACGAAATATTATCTCAACTTCATCCCCTATTTTATCAATCTTTTTATTCCCCTTTTCACTTTTATCAGTGTTATCTGGTTCACTTCCAGAATGTCCAATCAAAATGAGATCATCGCGATTTTGAGTGGAGGAATTAACTACTATCGCTTTCTGATACCTTTTTTAGTAGGAGCTGTAATCATCTCATCTTCTGCGGTTTTAATGTCCAATGAATTGGTTCCAAAGACAACAGAAAAGATGAATCAGTTCAAGGAAAATATGATGAAAAGGAGAAGTTTTCCCAAATCAAGTATTCATGTCAGAAATTCGGAAAGTAGTTATATTTATGTTGAAAGATGGGATAAATCGAAAAACATCGGATACCATTTTACTTATGAAGTGATGGGGAATCAATTCATTAAAAATAAAATCTCAGCCAAAACCATCACTTATAATCCTGAGACAAAGAGATGGACTTTAAAACACTACTCCAGAAGAACCATTCATGCGGGTGTTGAAAAAGTGACGACAGGAGAAGTTATGGACACTGTTTTTAACATTGTACCTAACGATCTAGCTCAAGACACCAAAGTGAGCGAAACGATGTCTTATCTGGAATTAAATCGCTATATAAAAGCGGAAGAGATAAAAGGCACGGGGATGGCCAAGTATTATATCATTGAAAAACAAACCCGGTTAGCCAATTCCTTAGGAACATTTATTATGACCATTTTAGGTTTTTGTGTAGCCTCACAGAAAACAAGGCGTGGAGTTGGAGTGCACCTCTTTTTTGGGATTGGTTTAGCCTTTACTTTTGTGTTTTTTCAACAAATATCTAACGTTTTCTCTATGTCCGGTTCAATACCATCGGGATTGGGTCCCTGGATTCCAAACTTCATCTTTTTAATCATTTGTGGCATTTTCCTAAAATATTCAACCAAATAGAATATGACAAACATCACCATATTGAGCGATTGGAAACTCAGAGATCCTTATGTGTCTCTATTTAAAGGAGATATTATCCAACAAGTTCCGGATTGTCAAATATTTGATATTACCCATGCCATAGATTTACACAAAATTGAACAGGGAGCATTCATTTCAAAAGCATCCTATGCTCATTTCCCTAAGGGCACAATTCATCTTTTGATGGTAGGAAACAGTTTTTCCCAAAAAGTGAAACCGATTGTTATGAAGTATCATGATCATTGGTTTATCGGTGAAGATACGGGAATTTTTCAGTTGATTTTAGGAGAAGAGTTCTATTCGGAATTGTATCAATATCCTGATCAGAGTAGTACAAGTCCATTACAAAAGTTGATTGAATTGATTCGATGGGTTCAATCAGGGACGATTCAAACAAACGGTATTGAAATTCTCAATTTGAAACCTGCAAGAATGAATCAACTGTTTGTTAATCAAACTGAAAAATCGATTAAAGGTGAAGTTATCTATATTGATTCCCAATGCAATGCCGTAACAAATATTCCGAATGAGACATTCCATCAGATGAATAAAGGGAGTTTTGTAGCAACACTTTCTTCATCAAAGCATTTAAAAATCACCAAAAAACACGATTTTTACAATGTTTCAGAACCTGAAGTGTACCTTTTCCCAAACCGGTTAGGATTTATTGAAATCACCTTCTTTCCCGGTAAAATTGCGATTTTAGGTGATATAAAAGCAAAAGATATAATTGAAATTAAATTTACATAAAACAATGAATTTAAATACATTAACTGCAATATCCCCCATTGATGGCAGATATTTCAAACAAGTGGAACCTTTAACTGACTATTTTTCAGAATTTGCCCTTATAAAAGCCAGAGTTTTAGTAGAAGTGGAATATTTTATTGCGCTATGTGAAATACCGCTTCCTCAATTGAAAAACTGTACTTCTGATCATTTTCAAGGATTAAGAAATATCTATCTTCAATTTAATGAAAACGATGCACTTCAAATTAAAGAGATTGAGAAAACCACCAATCATGATGTAAAAGCAGTTGAATATTTTTTAAAGGGACATTTTGATGCTTTGCATTTATCTGAATATAAAGAGTTTATTCATTTTGGATTAACTTCTCAGGATATCAACAATACTGCAATCCCCTATTTGAATAAAAAATTTCATCAGGATATTTTAGTTAGCAGATTGTTTGAAATACAAACACTTTGGTTAGAAAAATCGAAAGAGTGGATGGGTATTCCGCTTTTAGCGCATACACATGGCCAACCTGCAACGCCTACAACAATGGGCAAGGAGTGGTTTGTTTTTTATGAAAGAATCCAAAATCAGATCAACCTCCTTTCACAAATCCCATTTTGTGGTAAGTTTGGAGGCGCAACCGGTAATTTCAATGCCCATTATGTTGCCTATCCTGCTATTGACTGGGTCGCTTTTGGTAATCGGTTTTTATCCGAAAAGTTAGGGATTGTAAGATTGCAAACCACCACTCAAATTGAACATTATGACAACATGTCCGCTTATTTTGATACTTTGAAAAGGATCAATAACATCCTGTTGGATTTTGACCGGGATATGTGGACCTATATCTCCATGGAATATTTCAAACAAAGGGTAAAAGAGAATGAAGTGGGATCATCAGCCATGCCGCATAAGGTGAATCCGATAGATTTCGAAAACTCTGAAGGGAACATCTGTATTGCTAATGCACTATTTGAAGGATTATCCGCTAAATTGCCCGTTTCCCGGCTTCAAAGAGACTTAACTGATAGTACGGTCACCCGAAACATTGGCGTGCCTATGGCGCACACCATCATCGCTTTGAACTCTACTATTAAAGGGATCCATAAATTGCTCCTCAATGAATCAGCTATTGATGCGGATTTAGAGAAAAACTGGGCTGTTGTGGCAGAAGCGATTCAAACCATACTGAGACGCGAACAATATCCACAACCTTATGAAGCCTTAAAAGCATTAACCAGAGGGAAAGGTGCTATGACCAAAGAGATTATTCATGAATTTATTGATTCATTGTCTGTTTCTGATTCTGTAAAGATGGAATTGAAAAAGATCACTCCTCAGAATTATATAGGATTAACTCCAAAAAATTCATAAAGAAAATCCGGTTTTTTATTGTATTCCATCATTTGTAACTTTTCTTTTGGCAAGGGATAAAAACACGCCCATAAATGAAAGGATGGTAAATATGATAAACACAATTTTGGTACTGTTTATAAAATCGGGAATATTGGATTCATTAATCTTCTGATTTCCTAAGAATAGATGCATGGACAAAGATGCAATGGCCATACTGAACATCATTCCGGTTGATCTCATGGTTGCTAATGTGGCTGAGGCTGTCCCATAAATCTTTTTATCGACAGAACTCATAACAACATTGGTATTTGGAGAAGAAAATAAACCGAAACCAAACCCTAAAATGGCTAATCCGATCACAATATAGGTAAGTGATGTTCCCTGATGGATAAAAGTAAGCATAAAAAGACCAACCATGCTAATCGCCATTCCTGCAGCAGCAAGGAATCTGGGGTTTTTCTTATCTGACAATCTTCCGGAAAAAGAAGCTACCAATGCCATCATAAGCGGCTGTGCTATGAGAATCATACCGGCTTCTTTAGGATTTAATCCTAACACAAACTGAAGATAAAGGCTTAACATGAATGTTAAGGCAAAAGTGGATGAATAATTGATCAATGCGGATATATTGGATAGTGCAAACACTCTGTTTTGAGAAAAAATACGCACATCTAAAACAGGATTAGCCACTTTTAATTCAATATAAATAAACAAAAATAATCCTAAAACACCCAATGTTGTCAAAATGATTGCTGATGGGATGGGGAGTTTAGAAAACCCATACATCAACATGGAGATGGCAATCATAAATACCATAGATCCCATATAATCAAATTTTTCTTCCACTTTGGAGATTTGTTCTTTGGGAACTTTCGTGACGATTAAAATGGAGATCAGTAAACTAAGAAAACTGATGATATAAAAAATGCTGCGCCATCCGAGAGAATCGGTGAGGAATCCACCAATGATCGGAGCTAATGATGAACCTACATACACGGCAGAAACGTTCAAACCAATCACTTTTCCTCTTTGTTCGGGAGGATAGGTTGAGATGATCAGTGCCATATTGTTACTTACCATCATAGCTGAAAAGATTCCCTGTAAAAGACGGAAGCTGATTAGAGAAATAGGATCAAAAGAGAGACTGCACATCAGAGTAGTGATGGCAAAGCCAATGATTCCGATCAATAACATTTTTCTGCGTCCATAAAGATCACCCAGTTTGCCAAATGGAACCAGAAGAATCGCAGAAGAGAGCAGATAACTCATCGTAACCCAGCTTAGGCCCACTGCAGACATGGAAAAGTCTATCCCTATCTGTTTTAGTGCCAGATTGATAGAGGATCCCATAAATGGATTCAGAAAATGGGAACTCATGGTTACAATGAGTAAAAAGTTGAGACTTTTTTTGGGTGTGGTATCTTGTTGTTGTGAAATCATGAAAACTTTGAATTAGATTATGGGAAAAAAGCTTGACAATCATTTGATTATCAAGCTTTTTCTTTTTGTACCACGGGCCGGGATCGAACCGGCACGAGTGTTATCTCACCGGTTTTTGAGACCGGCGCGTCTACCAATTCCGCCACCATGGCATTGAGCTGGCAAAAGTACTATTTTTTTTTGAAATAAGTGACCTTAGCTTAATTTTTTCTTATAATCATCATAATCACCGGGTTCAGATAACAATAAGAAGGAACCATCCCCTTTTACAACACCAATTCCGGGATGTTTCACCCCGTTAAAGTAAGTCGTTTTAACCATGGTATAGTGGATCATATCATCAAAAACGATCAAATCGCCAGGTTCTAAGGGTTCCTCAAAGGCAAAATCACCCATTCCGATATAATCTCCGGCTAAACAGGATGATCCACCCAAGCGATACACATTTTTACTTTCTGAATTGGGTTCAGATGCCCCTAAAACACTTGGTTTATAAGGCATTTCGAGACAGTCTGGAAGGTGGCAGGAGAATGAGATATTCAACATTGCAATCTGAGTACCTCTGTTGTCGAGCACATCTTCTACTGTTGATACTAAAACGCCGGTTTGCCAGCCTACTGCTTCTCCCGGTTCGAGTATAACATCCTCAATATTGGGATATCTGGATTTAAAATCTTGTAATAATTGAATCAAATGGGGAACGTCATAATCGACTCTGGTAATATGATGACCCCCTCCGAAGTTCACCCATTTACACTCTTTGATTAAATGACCAAACTTTGCTTCAAATGCTTTTAAGCTATTCTCTAATGCATAACTATCATTTTCACAAAGTACGTGAAAATGGAGTCCCTCTATATGTTCCGGTAAATGTTCCGGCATATTTTCGTGCAAAATGCCCAATCTTGATCCCGGAAGCGCCGGATTGTATAAATCGGTTTCTATTTCAGAATACTCCGGATTCACGCGTAGACCAAAACTGATTTTTTTAGGACAGGCTATTGCCTTTTCTTTGTATTTATACCACTGATTCAGGGAATTGAATGTTAAATGGGAACTATAATACAACAAAGATTCAAATTCCTCTTCCAGATAAACGGGAGCGTAAGTATGTGCTTCTGTTTGCATCTCTTCCACAATCAAGCGTGCTTCGTTCAGTGAACTGGCTGTAGCTCCGGCTAAATAATTTCTGATTAAAGGAAAAGAGTGCCAAAAGGCAAATCCTTTCAACGCACAGATGATGGACACACCGGCTTCCTCCTGCACTAAATTTAATAATTGCAAATTGGCTTCCAGGGCATCTTCAAACATCACATAACAGGGAGATGGAAATGCTTCATATTTTGATAAATCTGCCATAAACTGGTATATTATAAGATAACATGATTAGTAATCAATTCAAATTGGGCTACATCTAATTGTTCCGGTCTTAGATTAAAAATGGGATTTTCCATAAAATCTGTATCAAAATGGTACGATTTTAAAGAATTTCTCAACGTTTTTCTTCTTTGATTGAAAGCAGTTTTGATCACTTGCTTGAACAGCTGTGGATCACAGGATAGTTTTTTTTCAGGATTTAAAGTCATTCTAATAACGGCAGACTTCACTTGAGGTGGTGGTGTAAAAAGATGTTCATCAACGGTAAACAGATATTCTATATCAAAAAAAGCCTGTAATAAAACACTTAGTATTCCATACTGTTTTTTACCCGGTTTTGAGGCTACTCTTTCGGCTACTTCCTTTTGAAACATTCCCACCATTTCTGTACATAACTCTTTATTTTCAAGAATTTTAAATAAAATTTGAGAGGAAATATTATACGGGAAGTTGCCAATAATAGTAAATGGCTCTGTATACATTTGATCTAAAGGGAGTTGCAAAAAATCACCTGAAATGATGGAGAGTTCGGGATACTTTTTTTTCAAATAATCAACCGATTCTCTGTCAATTTCAACCACTGAAAAATGGATCTCTTTTTTTTGCAATAAATATTTTGTGAGGACGCCCATTCCGGGGCCAATCTCCAATACATTTTTATTGGTACTTTTTATGGCATCAACTATCTGATAAGCAATATTTTCATCATTTAAGAAATGTTGACCTAACTGTTTTTTGGGTTTAACGTTCATTTTAATCAGAGTTTAGTTCAACACATCTCCTCTAAGATATCTAAACCGTTTACGGGCATCAATGACATAAAGGCTTCCGGGATACTCTTTCAATAGTTTTTGATAATAAGTCATCGCTTCCGGAGTATTTTTAAGATAAAATTCGTACAATTCTGCTAATTTATAGAGCGCATCATCTCCTAAAATATCTGTGGAATAGGAGGTTATGATTTCTTTATAGTATTTTTCCGCACTAAAATAGTCTTTTTGTCGCGTTGCAATCTGTGCTCTTTGGTATAAAACATCATCAGCGAGTTTAGATAAAGGAGAAAAATAGTAGATAGAATCCAGATATTTAAGAGCTTCAACATCATTATTTTGAAAGATCATAAAATCTGCTTTAGCAAAATAACGAAGTGCCAGATTATGGGTTTGGTTATCAGAAAACAAAAGTGCAGTGGTATCTTCTTCATTTGTTTCTTCTTCATCCTCTTCATTATCAGAAATGATAAAAGAGAGGTACATGGCATCATTGGAGATTAGTTTAGATGTGGCTGCTCTTAGAACGTCCAGTTGACTTACAGCCCAGGCAAACTCTCCAATATAAAATGACAATTTTGCATTTTTAAATTTGGCTAACTGACCAATTGAATCGTTTGGAAAATCTTTATCTACCTGTGAATAGAGAAGTGTTGCATCCCATATCTGATTGGTATGAAGCAAGATATCAGCAAGATCAACTTTATAAATAGCTTTCTCTTTGTTATCTTTTACAGCGTTAGTAATTGCTTTATTCAGTAGCGCAATGGCTTCATCACTTTTTTGAGTATAGAATGCTAATAAGTGAGCATATTGTCTTGTCCATTCCATAGTTCCGGAGTGGATTCCGAACTCATCGATGATTTTTTTAAAATCTCTTTCCAGGGCAAGAGCATCATCCATTTTAACAGGAGAGGTAGAAGTGAGAAGAAGGTATTTTACATTAAGCAATTCAAACTGAGCTGTAGTATAAATGGGTGAATTAGGATCTTTTTTTAAAATTTCCTGAAGTGCTTCAATGGCATAATCATAAGCTCTGTTTTCTTTAGCTATAAGGGAAAAATCGAATAATACCTCACCGGGATTTTTTCCTCTTCGATCCACAGATCTGGCAATATTCAAGGCATCAAAAAAATCTTTGTTTAATAAAGAGATCCAGTAATATAATTTTAAATAGCAGAAGTTATCCGGTTTGTTTTGAACTGCTTTTTTTAGTGCATTTTTAACGGTAATATGATTTTGATTATCGGCATCATCCATTAATAAATTTTGGATGATCTCCTGAGCAGTTGGGAGGTATTTTTCATCATTATCCTGAATCAGGTTTAACGCTTCTTCAATAATTTTGTCAGTAAGATTCAATTGCTGATAAAGAGTTGTTAACTCTTTCGAAAATAATTTATTATCATTCAATTGTCTTCTCCCTTTCATCAGAACCAGTTCTGCATAGTCTCTTTTAGCAAAAGATAGAAAAACGTTATAGAGTTCCCGATATCCGTTTTCGTTATTAGGAACATTTTTAACGGTTTCATCATAAATTTCAATAGCATCCTTCATATTCCCGGAAAGTTCATACACATAACCGAGATCTACAGCATATCTTTGGAGTGTTGGAAACGCTTTTTGTTGTTTTTTAACCACTTTCTCTAAAGCTTTATAATCTTTAAGTTCTAAAAGTGTTCTATAGTAATAAAAATAGATATAAGAATCTTGTTTTTTATCAAAAATTTTCTCAAAAAGTTCTCTGGCTTTTTCATACTCTTTATCCTGAAAATATTGGATTGCCAGTTTTTCATCCGGATTATTCTGAGCAGCAACACGATTCAAGGTCATGTTAAGTGCCATAAATAATCCTAATACAAAAATAATTTTGATCAGAAAGGAATTGAAAAAAGAGATTTTTTTTGACATGATGATTGGTTAATCAATAATATCAAAACCGGTATATTTTCTTAACACTTGAGGAATTACGATTCCTTTATCTGTTTGATTATTTTCGATAAGAGCAGCCATAATACGGGGTAGAGCGAGAGCACTTCCGTTAAGGGTGTGGGCTAATTTCGTTTTTCCGGTTTCTTCATCCTTGAATCTTAATTTCATTCTATTCGCCTGAAATGCCTCAAAATTGGATACAGAGCTCACCTCGAGCCATTTTTGTTGTGCTTTGGAGTAAACCTCCATATCATAGGTTAAGGCCGATGTAAAGCTCATATCGCCTCCACACAAGCGAAGCACTCTGAAAGGTAATTCAAGTTTTCTGAGAAGTCCCATAACATAGTTTCGCATCTCTTCCAAAGTTTGATAAGAGCGGTAAGGGTGTTGAATTTGAACGATCTCCACTTTATCAAACTGGTGAAGTCTGTTTAATCCTCTAACATCTTTACCGTAAGAACCAGCTTCACGGCGGAAACAAGCAGAATAGGCACAATTTTTAATGGGGAAGTCTGATTCTTTAAGAATAACATCTCTATAAATATTGGTAACCGGAACTTCAGCGGTAGGTATTAAATAAAAATCATCCACTGTTGCGTGGTACATTTGACCATCTTTATCAGGGAGTTGGCCGGTTGCGTAAGCAGAATCTTTATTGACCATATAAGGGGGTTGCACTTCTGTATAGTTTTCGGCAGAAGCAGAGTCGAGGAAAAAGTTGATCAATGCACGTTGTAATTTAGCTCCTTTTCCTTTATAAACAGGGAAACCGGCACCGGTAATTTTAGTTCCTAATTCAAAGTCAATAATATCAAATTTTTTAACCAAATCCCAGTGTGGAACAGCAGTTTCATCCATATTAGAATCATCACCTTCTTTGTGAATGATCTCATTATCATTAGCACCGAAGCCAACAGGAACAGAATCATGAGGAAGATTTGGTAAAAGCACTAAAATATCAATAATTTCTTGTTCTTTTTGATCCAAAGCCGTTTGATCCTCTTTTTCCGATATTTTGAGTTCTGCAATTTTATCTTTTAAAGGAGCAGCATCAGCAGCTTTTCCTGATTTGAAAAGGATGCCAATCTCTTTCGAGAGTCTGTTTTGTTCCATTAAGTTGTTATCAAGGCTGGTTTTAAGAGCTCTGATTTCTGCGTCTAAAGCCAAGATTTTGGAGATGTTTTCCGTAGCATCTACATTTTTCACTTTCAATTTGTCAATTACAAATTGAGCATTTTCACGGATCGTTTGTATCTGTAACATTGTTAAAAGAATTAGAGGACAAAAATACTAAAAAAAAGCGATAGAATATTAGAAACCTACATCTGTGGTTAACATTTCTCCGCGAGGATTTTTGATAGCGTAGCGGGTAAATTTCTCATCTGCTTCAAATCCGTCGCCACGGTTAATTGTGCCATCGGCTTTAATTTGGATTACTTCTACTTCTGAATAGATTCTCTTATTTAGTTTATCCCAAATGATTTGTTCGGATTTGATAGATTCATGTTTTACAAGGTCTGTGATTACAACATTTTTGGATGCCTCCATCCTTTGCGTCCAATCCTCACTAATGGCATATTCAGCGGTAAGTACCGATTGTTTTTCTCCATTACTGTAGGAAGTAATTTTAATTCCTTTTGGAAAATCCATATACGGATTTTCTCCACTATATTTGTTCATAACCGGAGCGAAAAGAGTAAAACTGATTTTGCCTGAGTCACTTAAAGTAATTTCGATATTTGAAGCGGATTCATCGGGGAATTTTCCATCAAATTCGAGGGGTGCATTTTTTTTATACTGATCACTGGAACAAGAAATGGCAAATGCCATTCCGCAAATCAACAGAATGGCACTTAACAATCTTTTATAATTTGTTCTTGAATTCAAAAGTATCAATTAGATTATCTAACAGTTGTTGATTCATTGATCCAACATCCTACTCTATAAGAATCTCCATTATTTAAACCTCTGATAAACTTATCATTTTGAGAAGGAAATCTTAATGCACTTCTTTTCTCAGCAACAATTTTATCTAAAGATGGGTCAATTGAAACTGCTTTGCTATATTTATCAGCAGCAGCCCAGCTTGTTGCATTAGGTAGTGCATCACCTCCGGAACATCTTGATCCAGAAGCTGCATATAAATCCCCAATCAAGACATACGCTTGTCCATAATCTGGTTTTAATTTAAGGGCTTCATAACAAGCATTTCTTGCTTCTGTAAAATTATTCATAGCATAATAAATGTTTGCTATTGAAAAATAAGCTCCTGCTTTTTCTTCATTTGTTTTATATAGGGAAACAGCTTCTGTAAAATATTGAATAGCAAGTTGATATTCCGTATTTGTCACTGTATCCTTTTGAAGCATACTTCTACCCATCAAATAAGCAGTGAAGGCACTTGGGTTAGCTTTATGAACAATCTCTAAACCTTCGTTGAAAACAGGGTTTTTTTGGCATTTGTCTGCTTTTTGGAACAAGGTAAGCATCTTTTGTAAAGCAACTAAATCGGTTCTTATGGATGGCATTTTTTTGGTATACACCTGAATTAAAACATCACATGGAGCATAAGGAGAAAATCCTATTTCAATATTATTCAAAGTTTTTTTGTAAGTACTAATAAACAAGTTGGATCTGGCAGTATCTTTTGATAAAGACTCCATATTTTTGTTGTACTCTTCTTCCGTAATTTGATTGGCTTCTTTTCTTTGTTGAAGGTTTTCAAATTTAGGTAATTGTTGATCTATTTTTTCATTATACTGTTCAATTCCTAAACTGATATAGGTAGTTGCTCTTTCATAAGCGTCAATAAGTAATACTGTATCTTTCTCACTTTTATACAATTTGAGAGCTACCTGAAAATAAACATCCCAAATTGTAGGTTGTGTTTTCTCTTTTTCAAGTTCAATAGATTGGGTCATTAAACTGTAAGCTTTTTTATATTGTTCTCTATTGTTTTCTACCAAATAGGAAGCAGGTCTATGTCTAACCATATTAAAACCTTGAAAACCCATACCATTCCCTTCAGTAAATTTTTCAGGGAAATAGAGGTGTCTAACCTGATATGTCCAAATTAGAGAATCAACAAGAAGTTGCTTTTTGGTGGAATCTTGTTCGGCTTTAATGAGGTTTTCAAACATATTTTGTGCATAAGTATATAACCCTTCCCAGCAACATGGAGCATGTTGTACTAAATATTGCCAGTTTTCATAGGCATCTTTATAGTTTTTTGATTGGTAAAAGGTTCTGAAATAGGATGTTTTGTTTAATGTTTCAACTGAATCCTCTGGTGTAGCACCATATTTATATGGACAATTTGAATTTTGAGCATTCAATCCAAACATTAAAAAAGTTAGTGAAAAAAGAACAAATAATTTTTTCATTTTTAAATTCATTTTATAATTATTGATTTATATTAACAACGTATTTTTTCAAAGAAAAGTATTTATTAATCCAATTTAACTCTTTGATACCATTTTTCCTGCAAAATGAAATTCAAAGATAAGCGGATAAAATTTTCATTTATAAGACCATTTGAGATAGTTCCCATATTTCCATATTCCAATAGAATATTTAAAGAAGATTTGGTGTTGAAGGTTTTAAGAGGAAATCCTGCTCCAATAGAAAAAACAAAATCTGAAATGGGAGAACCTTTCACCAACATATAACCTGTAGAATATCTAACACCTGCTCTATAGCTTACTTTTTGTAAAAACCTGGATGATTTTGAATCGGGTGTATATTGAAATCCAAAAGAGGAAATAAAATTATCTTTTAAAGAATCTTCAATTCCGGTACCTGAAAATTTGCTCCAGTTTTGCCATGTAAAATCAGTCGAAATCACATATTTATCCTTTTGGTTAAAAGTTAAGCCGGCACCAACAAATTGAGGTATTTTCAATGTTCCCTTTACGGCATCATCCCCTGTTTTAATCAAAACTGTATCAAAAGCTGTGGTGTTTTCGAAAGCTCCTGAATAATTGGTAATCAAAATTTGATCTCTTGTTCCAATATAAGCAGAGTTTTCATATACAAGTCCTAAAGTTAACTTATTGTCATTTTTAAAGTTCAAGGTGTATTGAAGGCCTAAGGAGTATCTTAATCCATCAATATTTTTTATTTCAGCAATTTTAGAATTATGAATAGTGGTATTATCAAATTCCATAAATCTCAAAGTATTAAAATTGCCCCAAAGGTAACTTAAATTGAGTCCAAGTGAAAGATTTTTCATAATTTTAAAACCATTGCCCCAATATACCTGCATTAAGCCACCTTCACCGGCATATCTGTATTGAGCAGTACCCACATTGGGAACATATGCACTATCTGCAATATTGTAACCTAAGTCACTGAATGGAATAATCCCTAAACTGGTTCCCCAATATTTGGTTACCGGAATTGCTATAGCTAAATAATCAAATCTGGCTCTGGAATTTTTTTGTATGATATCTGTTGTTTGTTGTGTATATTTATATAACCCTAAAGATGCATCTGCAATAAATGACAAAGAATCGTATTCCGAAAAAGAGGCGGGATTTTTAAAGTTGATCTGATATGGATTTCTTGAGGCATATCCTGTACCACCCATACTACTCATTATAGCATTAGTTCTATGGTTCAATATTCCAACACCAAAAGAGGAATAGGGCGAACTAATCTCATTTTGAGAAAATCCTGTAAAACCATGCAATGATATAATTATCAATGCGAAAAAGTGATATAAAATTCTTTTATACATTCAAATTCAAAATTTTATTAAGGCCAACCATGACCAAATTAGGGGTTGCAAATATCTGATTTTTTATTGACTTTTGCAAGTACCCCATATCACCACCGGTTAAAAGAACAGTAACTTCTTTAAATTCAGCAATGTATGACATAATTTGTCCTTCAATTTCAAATACTACCCCGTTAATAACGCCGCTTTTTATAGATTGTTGTGTATCTTTTCCCAAAAAATAATCAATAGCAGATTTTTGGAGAAGAGGCAACCTTGCAGTTTGATCGTGAAGTGCATTAAACCTCATCTGAATTCCCGGAGCAATAGCCCCACCTAAAAATGTACCATTTTGATCAATAAAATCATAAACGATACACGTTCCGGCTTGAATCGATAAACAATTTTGATTGGGAAAAAGATGATGGGCTGCAACACTATTTGCAATCCTGTCCTTACCCAAACTTTCCGGTGTTACATATGATATTTGAATTGGTAGTTTTAAATCTTTAGTAAAAGGGATAAGATTTGTGTTTTCCTCAAGGATCTGTGGAATATTTGGATCCATGAGTCCCACTTCTGATATGATAGCATGAGAAATATGGTTATTTTTAATCAATGCTGAGACATATTCAGATTCCAGTTTAGGAAAAGAATTCACAAACACGAGTTCCCCATTCGGATTAAATAATCCGATTTTCTGAAAACTGTTTCCCACGTCAATCACTAAATTCATAACTGTTCCTGTTTTAATCTTCAGAATCCTCTGCAATAAAATCTTTATAAACTGTTAGTAAATGGGTCTTGGATAAAAATCCAATATAATGGTGTTCCTGGTCAATAACAGGTAAGTTATAGTGTCCCGATTCTTTAAATTTTTTAATAATAGTTTCACTGGAATCAGTAAATAAAGCAACAGTATCCGGATAGAACATCAGTTCACGAACAGAAACAGTATCATACAATTCTTGCTTGAAAATTGTTTCCCGATGATCATCCATACTTAACATTCCCATAAAATGGTTTTCTTCATCAGTTACAACAAATAAATTTCTGGAAGAACGAGCTATCAGTTGAGTATATTCTCTTAGAGAACTCTCTTTAGTAATCGTCAGGATGTTGTGTTCAATTAGCTTATGCCAATCCAATTTATGCATTGCAAATTTGTCTTTATTATGGGTTTTTAATTCCCCTTTTTCGGCTAATTTTTTACTGTAAATGGAGTGTTTTTCTATTGGTTTTACTAATAAAAAAGACACTGAAGACGTAATCATTAAAGGGATTAACAATCCATACCCGGAAGACAACTCTGCAATAAGGAAAATGGATGTTACCGGGGAGTGCATAATACCGGTCATTACACCGGCCATTCCTGCTAACACAAAATTAGCCGCGGGTAAAGATGTGCCCAGATAGGTATTGGATAATGTAGCAATAAAAAATCCAGAAAAAGCGCCCACAAATAGTGAGGGAGCAAAAACACCCCCAATACCACCCGAACTAAGGGTAAATGAGGATGCAAAACCTTTAAAAAGGATAATAATCCCAATATAAAAGATAAACAAAAACTCGGTTTTATAGTTCGCAAAATAGTGGAAAATGGGTGAGTTTTTAAAAAGCTGAGTAGTTTGACCTTCCACTAAAAGTTTGATGCTTTCATACCCCTCGCCATATAGCACCGGAAATAAAAAAATCAAAACTCCAAGCAGAACACTACCTATAATACCCTTCAGATAAGGATGTTTTATTTTTCCGAAAAACTTATCAACCGCCCGAGAGACCCTCAGAAAATAGATAGAAACAGCCGCAGTAAATACTCCTAAAACTATATAAAGCGGAACATTGGAAATGGTAAATGGGACTATTGAGTTTATATCCAACATCACTCCTTTTCCAAGAAATAACATGGAGAGTACTGTTCCTGTAGCGGCTGAAACCAAAAGAGGAAGAATTGAAGCTGCCGTAAAATCGATCATTAATACTTCAATAGCAAAAACTATTGCAGCAACCGGTGCTTTAAACACTGCGGCAATAGCAGCTGTAGATCCACATGCGAGAAGTAGGGTTGTGTTTTTGGCATTCAGGTTAAACAATCGGGCTAAATTGGAGCCAATTGCGGAACCGGTAAGTACCATAGGGGCTTCTAGACCGACGGAGCCACCAAAACCAACCGTGATTGAACTGGCAACAATAGAGGAATACATATTATGCGATCTGAGATTGCCATTGCTTTTGGAAATGGCTTTCAGAACAATACTAACCCCATGACTGATGTGATCTTTTACGAATCTGCTTACAAAAAAAATGGTTAATAAGATCCCCATTAAGGGAAATGCAAGATAGAAATAGTTTTGTTGCGCATCAGGAAACGCATTATGTAGAGTAGAAACTGTAAAATGGAGTAGGTTTTTAACAACAATAGCCGCTGTTGCACCAAAAACACCTGTGAAAAAACTAAGCAAAAGCAATGTATTGGGTAACCCCAGGCGTTCTTTGGAATAACGTCTGAATTTGATAAAGGATTCTTTCATTTTGCTTAAGTTCATAAATATGTTATTATCACATAATAAGCGGCAAAAATAATAAAAAGAAATGGTTTGAACTGAAAAAAATGTATTTTTGTACTTTCATATCGTAATACTTCTAAATATGACAAACAACATTATTATCTGGGACAGAAATAAATGTAAAACTTGTTACTCTTGTATCAGAGCGTGTCCTGTAAAAGCTATACATGTAAAACAAAATACGGTATTTCCCCATTTTGAAGATGATCGATGTATTCACTGCGGGCACTGTATCGCTTCATGTGCTTATGGTGCTATAAAGTACTACGATTCTAAGAAAGATGTGAAAGAGATGCTCAATTCGGGTGTAAAAGTAGCTGCGATTTGTGCTCCATCGATTGCAGGAGAGTTTGTGGATATCGCTGACTATCGCAAATTTGTAAAAATGATTAGATATCTGGGATTTTATTTTGTAAATGAGATGTCTTTTGGCGTTGATATTATTGCTGCCAAATTTAGAGAAATTACAGCTCAGAATTTTAACGGCAAGTACTTTCTGACTTCACATTGTCCTGCAGCAGTTGAATTAGTAGAAAAAATTTATCCTGATTTACTTCCCAATTTAGTACCCAATGTTTCCCCAGCCGCTGCAACAGCTATCGTTATCAGAAAAATCCACGGTAAAAATGTTAAAGTGGTTCATATTACACCTTGTATTGCTGCTAAAAATGCTCTAAACCGATATAAAGGAAATGCAAAAATTGATGCCGTTCTTACTTTTAAGGAATTAAGACAACTGTTTGAGGAGTTTAATATCAAAGAAGCATACACACAAATTTCAGATTTTGATATGCCTTTTGGATACAAAGGGGGTCTATACGCTATTGCTCAAGGGTTTGTAGAAGCGACCGGATTAGATACCAGTTTGTTAAATGGGAACACAACAACGGTTGAAGGGAGTGCCAATACGATTCAGGCTGTTCAGCAATTTAAAGAGTTTACCGAAAACATCAAATGTAATTTTAGTCTTTTTTTCTGTGAAGGTTGTATCACAGGACCCGGAATGTCGAAATGTGATAATAAATTTTTAAAACAAACATTTACTAAAGATTATATTAAAAAGAGACTGGCTAATTTTGAAATTGACCGGTGGTTTAGTGATGTGATGACTCATTCCAGGTATAAAGAGCTTGATTGTCAGTATAATAATGCTGAGTACGCTTTAGTAAAACCTGACGAATATAATGTGATTGTGGCTTTGAAAAAAATTACAGTCCCTAAAAATGGTATTGAATTGAACTGTGGTGCATGCGGATATCAAACTTGTTATGGCTTAGCTTATGCTGTAGCTCAAGGGATCGCAATTCCGGAAATGTGTGTTCCAAATTCGCAATTTGGCTCAAGAGAAGCTGTTATCAATATGCGCAGGAATTCTGAAGAGTTGGAAAAAGCAGAAACCAGACTCAAAGAACTGGAGATTTTATATAATGAAGCTGAGATTGAAAGCAGATCCAATAAATCAGCATTATCCATTTTGATAAGAAGTTTAAGAACCGGTCTTGTACTCACTGATCCTAATTTTAAAGTTGTAGACTCCAATATTGGTTTTGTTGAAATTTTAGGCGAAGATGCTGCTGATATTCATGATGTGATCCCATTCCTTGTAGGAGCAAATCTGAAGTCATTACTACCTGCAACACTTATTTCTCAACTTACCTATCTTCTTCAACATGACGATGATAAACTGCAAAGAGATGTTGAAATTCAAGGAAAATTGATTAATGCAACAATGTTTACGTTAATTCCTAATCAACTGATCTGTATTATTTTGAGAAATCTTCACTCTAAAGAGGAGCGTCCGGAAGAGATAATTGAAAGAATTACTGAAGTTATAGAAGAAAACCTTAGACAAGTGCAACAAATTGGATTTATTCTGGGAGAAGGTGCTGCTAAAACTGAAAAGATGATGAATACTATTATTGAAACTTATAAATCTTAGTATTTTGAAGCCGATTCAAATGGTTGACCTCAAAGGTCAATATAATAAAATTAAAACTGAACTTGATCAGGCAATCCAGCAAGTATTGGATCATTCAAAGTTCATAAATGGTCCTGAAGTTGCTCATTTCACTAGAAATCTCGAAGATTATCTCCAAGTAAAACATGTTATACCCTGTGGAAATGGAACGGATGCTTTACAAATTGCATTAATGGCACTTTCTTTAAATCCGGGAGATGAAATTATTACCACTCCATTTACCTTTATAGCAACTGCTGAAGTTATTGAATTATTGCATCTTAACCCTGTATTCGTTGACATAGATCCCGATACTTTCAATTTAGATGTTTCCAAAATTGAACATGCGATAACTTCCAAAACAAAAGTGATTTTGCCTGTTCATCTTTTTGGACAATCTTGCGAAATGGAGACGATCATGAGCATCGCAAAACGATATCAACTTTATGTAATTGAAGATGCTTGTCAATCTATGGGTACAGAATACTTGTTTTCTGATGGACAAAGAAAAAAATCGGGAACAATTGGGGATATTGGATGCACTTCCTTCTTCCCTTCCAAAAATCTGGGTTGTTTTGGAGATGGTGGCGCTATTTTTACTGAAAATCAAAATATAGCTTCAACCTGTAAAATGGTAACCAATCATGGTTCTACTCAAAAATATTACCACGATAGGGTTGGCGTCAATTCCCGATTAGATACTATTCAAGCAGCTATTTTAGATGTTAAATTAAAATTTTTAGAACATTATATTTCTGAAAGGCAAAAAGTTGCGCACTATTACACTCAGCATTTACAGTGTATCAAAGAAATACAGACACCTCAAATCGCCTCTTATACAACACACACTTTTCATCAATTCACTATAAAAACGAATCCATTGAAGAGGGATCATATAGTTCAAGATCTCAAAGCAAACGGTATTCCCTGCATGATTTATTATCCAGTACCTTTGCATTTACAGGAAGCTTTCCGGCATTGGGGTTATTCGGAAGGTGATTTTCCAGTTTGTGAAGAGGTGTCAAAATCAGTTTTTTCATTACCCATTCACACGGAACTTACGGATGAACAATTGGAATATATTGTCAACATGGTAAAAACTTTCGCAACGTAGGTCTTGGGTTTTGGGTTTTAGGTATTGGGTTTTAGGTTTTGGGTCTTAGGTTTTAGGTTTTAGGTCTTGGGTTTTGGGTTTTAGGTTTTAGGTTTTAGGTTTTAGGTCTTGGGTTTTGGGTTTTAGGTTTTGGGTTTTGGGTTTTAGGTTTTAGGTATTGGGTTTTAGGTTTTAGGTCTTGGGTTTTAGGTTTTAGGTTTTGGGTCTTGGGTTTTGGGTTTTAGGTTTTAGGTCTTGGGTTTTGGGTTTTAGGTTTTGGGTTTTAGGTTTTGGAAAATTGGTATAATTTATCTTTACTTGTTAAATGTTATTTGTTATATAGCATGACATAGTTTACACTTTTTGCATATCCTTAAAGATGGAGCTTTTTTAGCTCCATCGCCCCCTTAAGGGGGCTTTAACGAGTCATTTTATAGCACAACAGTTTACACTTCCCAAAAATAACGACTCACCAATCTACAGGAGTGATATAAGGAAAAATCATCTTTATTTCCCTGTTTTGACGAACTACAAGACATTGATTATCAATATTAACTTCTGCTACTACAT
>Ga0316605_10000299_pt1 | contig 39574 bp, 30 predicted proteins | sample OWC_soil_day20_n_FD_207666 | JGI IMG/M metagenome (GOLD analysis project Ga0316605, IMG submission 207666) | Wetland soil microbial communities from Old Woman Creek delta, Ohio, United States - OWC_soil_day20_noCT | ecosystem: Environmental > Terrestrial > Soil > Wetlands | place: USA: Ohio...
TGGTGTCGATAATGTGATTAATCTGGCCGGCAGCCACGGCCAGCTGCGAAATTTCAGAAGAGACCCGGTCAACTTCAACGGCGGTCGCCTCCATTTCCTGGATATTGCGCCGCACCGTAACGATGCCCTGCCGCCCCTGTTGCTCGACACTGCGCGTCCCCTCGGCGGCACTTTCGGCCATTTTTTGCGCTTCGACCGAAAGGGCATTGATTTCGCCTGTCGCACGATTGACATCGGCCGAACGCGTTTCTTCCTGACGGCTGACATCAGCGATATTCTTGGCAATAGTGGCAATCTGGAAGGCTGATTGCTCCATTTGCTTGCCACTTTGTTCGACTTCGCCAAGGATGCGATTCAATTGGCTGAGCACATCGTTGAAACTGTGCTGCAGCGTACCGATTTCGTCCTGCGAGGTAATTTTGACTTCGTGCGTCAAATCGCCCTTCCCAACCGATTTCAGGGCTTCGCACAACTCCAGGATGGGTCGGACAAAGATTTTGGCAACAAGTGCGATGATAACGAACTGAGCAACGAATTCGAGACTGCATTGCCAGAATGAATTGAAAATATACGCCGATTTATTTTCAGTCAGACGGGCAACGATTTCTGCACTGGCACCACCAGAAATGGCGATGTCGATCATTTTCTGCAGTTCATGTGTGGCGTGCAGACGATTGCCGATGGTGGTCACCATGGTGACGACAAAAAACCCCAGCTGGAGCTTCCAGCGGATACTCAGATTTTTCAGCCAGTTCGTCATGGGGTTCTCCTGCGGGTGAAACAGGCGAAGTATAGCGATATTGGCCATCGTCTTTGCTGACACGGCGCACAAAAAAACGGCACCGGATTCGCCGATGCCGTTTTTGCCAACAAAAAAATCAAAATCAGGTGCTTTTCTTGAAAACGACCGCCTGGCTGCCATTGCCAATGCCGCAAGCGTTACCCTCATCCAGATCGATGTGACATTCCGCCGCATAGGCCGCATTGACGCGCGACACGACGTTTTCGAAAACCACCTCGCGACCAGGAGCGCCAACGCGAATACTGACCACCTCATTGTCAACCAGACCCATTTCCTCGGCCGTCTTGGGGTCGAGATGGATATGGCGGACGGCAATGATCATGCCGCGTTCTTTCTTGACCCGGCCTGCCGGACCAACCAGCTCGAAGGCGGCGGAACCATCGAGTTTGCCGGATTCGCGAACGGCGACGGAACCCTTGGTGATCTTGACCGCGTCGCTTTGCAGGATTTCAAGTTGCGTTTCCTTGCGCGTCGGGCCGAGTACGCGAACGTTCTTCAGTTGCCCCTTGTCGCAAACGACATCAACGCATTCCGTGCAGGCATACTGACCCGGCTGCATCAGATCCCGCATGTGGGTCAGTTGATGACCCTTGCCAAACAAAATTTCCACATCCTCTTGAGCAAGGTGGATGTGGCGGTTGGAAAGATTGACCAAAACAGTGTTCTTCACCGGCAGCTCCTTGTTGAAAAAAAGTTATTATCTCACGTTGGATTCACTTTTTCCTGATCGGTTCAAAGGCGCGCAGGCATGGAAAGAAAAACCGGCAAATTCGGCAGGTGGTGGCAAACCCTGATGCGTCGTTTGCGTCAGCGTTTTGTGCGCCAGAAATGGTTGTGGCTGGCACCCAACATCGCCATCGGCGTCTTCGCCCTGAGCATGCTGGCCATCACCGCCACCTTGCAATTCCGCGAACAGGAGACCGCGCTCGCAGCTCTGGAAGGCGATATGCAATGGGCGGAACGCACTATTGAATCACGCATGCTGGCGCATCAGGACTTCCTCGCCGCCCTCGGCCGCGACATCGAAGCCAGACGCGTTGATGGCAACGCCTTTCAGTGGCGCGCTGCCGCCTACCTGAAAGAGAACGCCGATCTGGCCGCCATTCTCTGGGTTAACCCGGAAGGTCAAATCCTCTGGGCAGCCTCTCAAAGCACAAAAACCGACCGGGTCAATGACATACTGCCACCGAAGCGTTTGCAGGTTCTGAAGGAAGCCCTGGAAAACGGGCGATTTGCCTATTCGGGGCAATACGCCAACGCCGACAAGCATCACGTCATTGATCTTTTCCGGCCGGTGCAACAGGACGGCAAAAATGCCGGTGCCCTGATTTCAGTGCATTCCCTGGAAAATCTGCTCAATGCCACCCTGCCCGACGTATTTTCCAACAAATACAGCCTGACTCTTGTTGATGAAACTGGCCAGCCAGTCATTTCCAACGCCAATATCACCCCCACCGATCACCGGGTTTCCGGCCTCATTCGCCTCAATCTGCTCGACAGCCGCATCGGCCTGCAGGTCGCCGCCTACCGCACGGAAGGCCTGTGGAAATCGTATCTGCCGGCCATTGTCATCATCATCCTGACGGCCATTACGGCTGGCACCCTGGTGCTTCTCAGGCGAAACGCCCAGCGCCGCGCCGAAAGTGAGGAACAGTTACGAAATGCCTACGCCTTCCGCCAGGCCATGTCGCAGTCGCTACTCACCACCATGCGCGCCGTCGACATGGAAGGACGCATCACCTACGTCAACAAGGCTTTCTGCAACCTGGTCGGCTGGAGCGAAGAGGAACTCATCGGCACCAAGGCGCCCTTTCCCTACTGGCCGCCCGAGGACAGGGAAAAATTGCTGGGCTCTTTGAAGCAGACCCTGACCGGCGATGCTCCACTCGGTCATTCCGAGGCGCGCATCGTCAATCGTGCTGGCGAGTATTTCGACGTCAGCGTCTACGTTTCACCCCTGATCGACAGCGATAGTCAGCAACTGGGCTGGATGGTGGCGATGAACGACATCACCGAGCAAAAACGCATCCGCGATGAGTTGCATCAAGCGCAGGAGCGCTTCGTCACCGTCGTCGACGGTCTCGACTCGGCCGTACACGTCACCGATATCGTCAGCGGCGAAATCCTTTTTGCCAACCGGGTTTTCAACAATCTATGCGGGTTCGATACCATCGGACACCTCTCGCCCGCCATTTTCCCGGCGTTGCAACCGCCCAAAAAATCGCTGTTGCGCGACCCTGGTCAACTCAAGACCGAAGACCTGCCCTGCGAACTTTTCGACGGCGCCCTGCTTGATTCCACTTCCGGACGCTGGTACCGCCTGCACGACCGCGCCATCCGCTGGGTCGATGGACGCACGGTACGCATCAAGATCTCGACTGACATTACTGAAAACAAGAGTCTGCACGAACGCGAACAACAACAGAAAAAACGGGTCGAAGAAACTTCGCGCCTGATTACCATGGGCGAAATGGCGTCCTCGCTGGCGCATGAACTCAACCAACCGCTCTCGGCCATCGCCAATTACTGCGCCGGTTGCGTCAAACGCATCGAATCGGGCAACTTTCAAATCGAAGATCTGCTCACTGCCATGAAGAGAGCCGGCAACCAGGCGCAACGCGCTGGCAAAATCATTCACCGCATGCGTGATCTGGCCAAGAAAAACGATCCCTATCTCGAAGCCGTGGCACTGGCCGACATCGTCGATGAAACCCTGGCGCTGGCCAATATCGAGGCTAACCGCTTGGGTGCAGAGATCAATCTCAACATCGCTGAAAATTTGCCCAGGGTCATGGCCGACCGCATCATGATTGAGCAGGTTCTGCTCAATCTGGCCAAAAACGGCATCGAGGCCATGGTGCAAATTCCGGAAGCCGAACGGCACCTGGAAATCAGTGCCTGCATCGCCGACGAGCGCATGATCGAACTTGCCGTTGCCGATTGCGGCTGCGGCATGAGTGAACAGGAAATGGAAAATGTATTCGCGCCCTTTTACACCACCAAGGCAGAAGGCCTCGGCATCGGCCTAGCCATCTGCCGTTCCATTGTCGAGTTTCACAAAGGCCGACTCTGGGCCGAACGTCGTCCGCAAGGTGGTACTATTTTCAAATTGACGCTGCCGAGAGAACCCTGATGCCGAAAATTTATATCGTCGATGACGAAGAAGCCATGCGTGACTCGCTGACCTGGCTGCTGGAAGGCGAGAGCTACGAAACCGAAAATTTTGCCTCAGCCGAGGATTTTCTGTCCGCGCTCAACGAGGACATGGCCGGCTGCCTGATTCTCGACGTGCGCATGCCGGAAATGAGCGGGCTTGAACTGCATGAACGCCTGCTGGCCATGGGCAACCATCTGCCGGTCATTTTCATCACCGGCCATGGCGATGTCCCGATGGCGGTTTCGGCGCTGCAACGCGGCGCCTGCGATTTCATTCAAAAGCCCTTCAATGATCAGGATCTGCTCGCCCGCATCAAACGCGCCCTGACACTGGATTGTCAACGCGCCGCCCAGCGCGAGCGTGACGGCGCGCTACTGCAGCGCGTCAAGCAACTCTCGGCACGCGAATTCGAAGTCATGCAATTGGTGGCCGAAGGCAAGCTCAACAAACAGATTGCCGACGAACTCGATATCAGCATGAAAACAGTGGAAGCCCATCGCGCCCGCACCATGGAAAAAATGAGCGCCCGCACCATCGCCGACCTGGTTAAAATCAACCTGATGCTGGAAAAACTGGGTTACAAGCCGGAGTGAGGCTAGGGAAAAACATTCAGAACACTCTGCTTCTTTACGCTCTTCGCGCCTTGGCGGTGAGGCTTTTTAAACTTTTTCTGCGCCCTCGGCAGCCGCCTGATGCTGCCAGGAAAACTCGCCACTGCTGCTGCCAAACAGGGTTTTATCGGCTGCGACCGGTTGTCTCAGGTGGGTACGCAAATCTCGTGGCGACATGCGGGTGAGCGGCGGCGCATCGAGCAGAATCACCATCTGCCGCACCCGCACTTCGCCCTGCACGTTGTCGAGATGGCAGGCAATACCGTCACCGGCCGCTTTTTTGTCTGCCTCGATCTTGGCGATGCGCTCCCTGATCCCTTCAATTTCCGTTTCCAGCGCCGAGACATCGTCACGTGCCTGCTTGATACGTTTGAGAGTGGGCGCCATGCGCGCCCCCAATTGCTGCCAGTCGCCCTGTTGCTGCGGGGCCAGCTTGATTTCCTTGCGGTGCAGTTTGCCCGCCACCACCAGATAGTGTTGCAATTCGGGCTGGCTGGTCATGGTCGACAACGCGTGGCGAAGGTCAGCGAGCATTTTTTCGCATTCAGCAATGTATTTCCGCTCGTCCGCCAGCAAAAGCTCGAACCCGCTCAGATCAGGCATGAGCATTGAAATCAGGGTTTCTTCCGAACCGTGATCACGCAACTCACCGATGTGGACACGTTTGCCGGCAACGGTACAACCAGCCGCCATGCCAATTTCGACTTCTTCGGCCAGGATGGTGCACTGGTACGCCGACTCGATCTCGATACGATCGGCCACCAATAGCGTGTTTTCTGCCCGCTTCACCCGGATGGCACCACGCGCCGTGCGCACAACCGCACTGGAAGCCATGCCCTGCACTTCGATATCGCCATCGCGATTGAGCGCCATACCGCCGGCCAGATTGCTTTCGAGTACAATTTTGCCGCCCACCGACGCCACCCGGCCAAAAACATCGGCGTGAAAAATCAGGTCTTTGCCTTCAACAGCGCTGCCTTCCTGCACCTCGCCGTATTCTTCGTACTGATCGCCTTGCAGGACGAGATTGCCGGTCGTGCGCGAACTTACCCCGTCGCGATTGATGATTTTCTCGGTAATGGAAATCTGGTTGGTATTGGTATCGATATTGAGAAAACCACTGATCGAAGCGACCAGATATTCACGGTCGTTATAGCGCTCGACATGGGTATTTTCACCCGCCAGCTTACTGAACTCGAAGTCATCCGGCAGGCGCGGTTCGAGCGCAGCGCCATCCAGCTTTCTACCGGCTTCGCCAAGCTGACGCGGCTTTTTCAGCAGCAGCAGCGTACCCTTTTGAATCTGCGGGAAACGATTGGCATACTGGCTCAGATCAACCCGTCCGTCCGGCAGCAAACGCGGCGAATTGCTGCGATGCAGGGCCTTGGTCTGCTCCTCGACCCCGGCGTCAGAGCCTTCTGTCGGCGGCAGACTGTGGGCAATATCAACGCGTTCGGGCTGTTTGGCCAGCAGCAACTCACGCACCCTTTTGGCATCGATTCCGAAGCGCAGGCCGCTGATCCAGGCGTTGGCGATAAATTCGTCGAAATCAAGTTCAGTCGGAACACGCTCCGTGCGCCGTTCAACACCAACCTGAACCTCCTGACCGTCCTCGCCGGTATCGTAGAGCGGAACCTCGACCGTCTTTTCCAAAAAAGCCGGTTCGAACATGTATTCGGCACTGTCATCACCAATATTGGGCGCGCGATAAAGCGACTGCCGCTCAGGCGGAAAAATAGCGATTTCTTGCGCCAGCCGGACAGCGATCAGTCCGCCGAAATCACCGCTGCCATAAAGCAGAGACTGGAAACTGGCGTAGTCGAGACCGGGCAGGTAATAGCCCGCTGTAAAAATGCGCTCGATGATGCGCTCAAATTCCTGGCCGGAAGGTAACTGGGTCAAGTCAACATACACCCCTCCCATTTCCTGACGGATATAACCGGGCAGGATCAGTTCACTCGCCCCGGCAGCGGGCGTCTGTGCGGATGAATCGGGGTTTGAAATCGGCACCAGGCGACTCCTTATTGCTCTCCTCCTATGATAAGGCAGTTTGAGACCAGAAAAAAACTCCGACATGGCATTTCACCCTCCCCGTTCATCGCCAGCAACAACTTTGCCGTCCTACTCTACAAAAAGCTTATTGCATGTGTACTCCGTCCTGAATTGAGCGACAATATGAATGGTGGCGTCATCGTCTCGATCAGGATTCCGGCATGAACAGCAGCGGCAAGACATCCCCTCTTCCCGTCATCGGCGAAACCGCCCCGGCTTCGCCAAGCAAGCCATCTCGGCCAGTGCTGGCCGAAATACAAAATCTGCTCGCCAATGCGCCTGATCTGCCTGCTTGTCTCGATGTCTTCGAAAAAATCCTGCAAAGCCATCCGCAAATCGACAGTTATTCCTTCAACTTCATCGATCCGGGCGAGAACGCTCTGGTCTGCGCCCGCGTTCATCTGCCCGCCGGACACCGCGAACTGGAGTCGGAACAGACGCAGTATTCCGTTCCCATCAATGGCCAGGATGTCAATGCCGTCGCATTCAACACGCGCACCACAGTCCTGGTGACGCGCAAAAACCTCAAATCCTTTTCCACCCGCACCCAGGCCCGTTTTGAATACTGGAACATGCAGCACCTGGTCGCCTTGCCGATTCAGCCTGCCAACATCAATCAACCCGCCATCGGTACTCTGGTTCTATTCTCGACGCACAGCCGCATCCCGCTTTCTGCCATCACTGGAATCAAACGGTTGCTGGATTCGGCTTTTCCGCTACTGCGTCTGCACCATAAACTGAGCCGGCTGGAAGCACGCATGCAATCGGTGCGCGACGTCGAAAGCGAAGTGCAATCCCTGCTCCACTTCATCGCCGAGATGAACAACCTGACGACAGTGCAGGAAATTTATCCCCGCATCCAGCGTGATTTCATATTGCGTTTCCGGCTTGATTTCACCGCTGTACTCATGGCCGAAAGCGGATTCCTGCGCTGCGTCGACACCCGTTTCACCCCCGAAGATGCCCCCTGGGGCAAATCCTGGCGGGAACACTGCAGTGAACTGAGCTACTCGCTCGACTATTTTGACGGCGCCTGTAGTGACGCCTTCCTCAATAACCGGCCACTTTATTTTGCCGACATCCGCAATTTGCTTAACCTGCCCATGAGCAAACAGGATCGCGTCAATCTGGAAATCCTCAAGGATCTGCGCACCTTTGCCATCCTGCCCATCCGCAAGCATGGCAAACCGGTTGGCGTGCTCTGGCTCGGCAGCCTGCGGCGCAGCAATGCGCTATCGACCAAGCAACTCGTTCTCATCCAGCACCTGTGCGACTTTCTCGGCAGCATCATCGACAACGCCCAGGTCTACACCATGCTCACCTCGCTGGAAAATCAGGTCGTCACGCTGGACAAACTGGCCAGCCATGACCGCCTGACCGGGCTGCACAACTTCGGCAGCTTCGAAATCGAAATCAACAAGCGTCTGCAGGCTTTTCATCGCCACATCAAGCCATCGCCGATGGCGCTCATCTTGTGTGACATTGACCATTTCAAGCGTTTCAACGACACCCACGGCCACCCGGCCGGCAACGAAGTTCTGCAAGAGATCGCCAGACGCATCACCGATTCGGTGCGCGAAAGCGATTTTGTCGCCCGCTACGGCGGCGAGGAATTCACTATCCTGCTCAATCGCTGCGACCTCAAAACCGCTGTCCAGCGCGCCGAACGCATCCGCCTGGCGATCATGAGCGAACCCTTCTACATTGGTGACAAGAAGCATTCGATCACGCTCAGCCTGGGCTGCGCCGAAGCCCGCCAGAGCGACGATGTCGCCAGCCTGATCGCCCGCTCCGACCAGGCACTTTATGCCGCAAAGGAAGGCGGCCGCAACCGCACCATCCATCTGGCCTGATGTTTTCTCCCACACCATCAAGGGGGTGAAGGCGGGGTTTCGAGGAGCACTGCTCCGCGCCGCCTGAACGGGCAGGCAAAGCCAGCCCTCCTGGGCTGGGGTGGGGATGGGGGAAATGTCGAAATTCGTGTGCCGTTACACAACGTTCACGCTAAAAGCGCAGCACCGCCAGCAGCGAATCGACCTCTTCGCGCGATTCGTCAAGAATGGCCTGCAACTTCTGCTGACCGACCACCATATCGATATTGGCCACTGCCTCCGGCCGGTTGTAACCCTGCACATTGCTGAGCAAGGGGCGTTCGATGGGCGTCAGGTCACTCGCCAGCAGCAGGGTATCCCCGAGCGAAACCGGCGGCAAAGCCAAATAGCCCGCCCAGAAAACCTCGATCGCTTCCATCACCGCCTGCGGCACCGTCAAAGCTTTGAGCACCGCCCGACCCAGCGCCAGTTCGCCCTCGGCATCGTCCTCACCCAGTCCTTCATTGAGCATGCCGGGAAATTCAGCCGCCCTTGAGAGCAGATAAAAACCACCAATATCATGAACAACGGCGGCAAACATCGCCGCCTCGGGATCCTGATGGGTCACCTGCCGAGCCAGCATGCGCGCCAGCGAAGCGACATGCGTTGTGTATTCCCATAGCTTGGCGGCAATTTGCCGCTCCGCCCGCGTATTGGGTGATTGCGCCATCTGCCGCACCATCATCACAGTCGCCAGATTGCTGACGACTCGAAATCCCAAGCGTGAAACTGCCGTGCGCACATCGGTAATCTCGTTACCCGAGATATTAAAAACTGCCGCGTTGGCCATGGCGACTACCCGCGCCGACAGAATAGGTTCCGCCTGCACCACGCGTGCCGCCATGTCGATATGACATTCCGGCGAATCCAGTGCCTCGCGCACCCGTAGCGCCACGTTGACGCTGGCAGGCAAGCTCAGTTTGCCTTCCGAAACCTCGGCAGCAAGCTCTTTGAGAATATCGACACGATTCATCCAGCCAAACTCCACAACTCGCGACTCCGGTTATTCTACCCGCTTGCCTGTCCAGTACAATGGCGCCAATCATAGAAAGCCCCCAATGAATATCAGGCAATCCCCTTCCGTAATCGTCATCGGCGCTGGCCCGGCCGGGCTGATGGCAGCGCAAACCCTGCTCGCTGGCGGAGTAGAGGTGGACGTTTATGATTCCATGCCGAGCATCGGCCGCAAATTCCTGATGGCAGGCAAAGGTGGTCTCAATATCACCCATTCCGAAGCGCACGCCGATTTCCTCCGGCGCTACGGCCAGCATCGCGCCGTTCTGCAGCCCATGCTCGACGCCTTTACTGCCAACGCTGTGCGCGACTGGATGCAGGGACTGGGGATTGACAGTTTTGTCGGCAGTTCCGGTCGCGTCTTCCCCGCTGAAATGAAAGCCGCGCCACTTTTGCGTGCTTGGCAAAAGCGCCTGCGACAAAACAGCTGCCATTTCCATATCCGCCACCGCTGGCTGGGATGGAATGAGGCCGGAGACCATCGCTTCGCAACGCCGACTGGCGAAATCAGCGTCAAAGCCGATGCCACCCTGCTGGCTCTGGGCGGCGGCAGCTGGCCCCAACTCGGTTCCGATGGCGCCTGGGTGTCACTGCTGGCCGAACGTGGAATCGCCGTCGCGCCCCTCAAACCGGCCAATTGCGGCTTTGATGTCGGCTGGAGCACTTTTTTCACTGAGCGTTTTGCCGGACAACCGGTAAAGCCCGTCACTCTGACTTTTTCTGACCACCACCAGCGCGGTGAATTTCTCATTACCCAAAAAGGTGTCGAAGGCGGCCTGATCTACACTTACGCGGCTCGCCTGCGCGACGAAATCGCAGCCAATGGCAGCGCCACCATTTATCTCGACCTTCTCCCCGACCATGATGCCGGACGTGTCGCTGATGAGATTGCCAGGCCGCGCGGATCGCGCTCACTTTCCACCCACCTGCAAAGCCGGCTGGGGCTAAAAGGCGTCAAATCGGCCCTCCTGCACGAATTGCTGGCAAAAGAGGTTTTTGCCGACCCCGCGCAATTAGCTGCCGCCGTTAAATCTCTGCCGCTGCGTCTGATCGCCACCCGACCCCTTGCCGAGGCCATCAGCAGCGCCGGTGGCATTGAGTTCTCTGACCTCGACGAAAACCTCATGCTCAAGAATCAGCCAGGAAATTTCTGTGCCGGTGAAATGCTGGACTGGGAGGCACCCACTGGAGGCTACCTCATCACCGCCTGCCTCGCCACCGGTCGCGCCGCCGGACTAGGCACAATGAACTGGCTGGAAAAGCAATCGTGTTGATGAGAAAAAACTTTTCACCACAAAGGCGCAAAGGACACGAAGGGCCGCAAAGGAAACCCTTTCCGCCCCATCGAACATTGCTTTTTCCCTCGCGCCCTTTGCGTCTTTGCGCCTTTGCGGTGAAATATTTGAGTTTTGGCCTACTACTTGTTCTCATTTTTTCTGCCAACCAAGCCCACGCCCTACCCACGTTCCCGGAAGTCAAAAAAGCTTACACCGAATCAGACGCCTGGCTGCTGGCGCGCGATGGCCGCCCGCTGCAAAGCCGGCGCATCGATTTCAAGGAACGCCGCCTGCCATGGACACGCATCGAGGACACTTCCCCCGCCTTCCTGCGCGCCCTGCTTGTTTCCGAAGACCGCAATTTCTATCAGCACGGTGGCGTGGACTGGGGCGCCGTCGCTTCCAGCGCCTGGCGCAATTTATGGCGCGGCAGGACGCGCGGCGCCAGCACGCTTTCCATGCAACTCGTCGGCCTGCTCGACGAAGAAGACCGACGCCAGGGGCGGCGCAGCGTCACGCAAAAACTCAGCCAAGCCAGCGGCGCCCTGTGGCTGGAACGCCACTGGAAAAAGGACGAAATCCTCGAGGCCTATCTCAACCTGGTCAGCTTTCGCGGCGAACAGGTCGGCGTCGCCGCCATGAGCCGTGGCCTTTTCGGCAAATGGCCAGACGGTCTGGACGAGCGCGAAGCCGCCATCTCCGCCGCCCTGCTACGTGCCCCGGCCGCCAGTCCTGCCGTCGTTGCCAACCGCGCTTGTACCGTGCTGCAAGGCATGGCCGAGCTTTCCCGCCGCCCGGCCGGCAGTTGCGAAGGGCTCGATGCTCTGGCACGCCTCGCCCTGGCTGGCGGCATGAAAGCCGACATTGCCGGAACCTCCGACCCAACAGCAAAACTGGCGCCCCATCTGGCGCAAAAGCTGCTGAGCAGCCCCGGTGAACGCCTGAAATCAACGCTTGATGCCGATTTGCAGGCTTTTGCCAACAGCACGCTGACCCGCCACCTGCGCGAACTCGCCCGGCAAAACGCCGAGGACGGCGCCGTCCTGGTTGTTGACAACGCCAGCGGCGACATCCTGGCCTGGGTCGGTTCCAGCGGCAGTCTTTCGCAAGCGGCGCAAGTCGACGGCATCGTCGCACTGCGTCAGGCTGGTTCCACCCTCAAACCCTTTCTCTACGCGCTGGCGCTGGAAAAACGCGCCCTCACCGCCGCCTCGCTGCTTGACGACTCACCACTGGCGCTCAGCACCAGCAACGGCCTCTACGTGCCGCAGAACTACACCTCGCAATACCGGGGCTGGGTCAGCGCCCGCATGGCGCTGGGTGGTTCGCTCAACATTCCGGCCGTGCGCACCTTGCTCCGCCTGGGGCCGGACGCATTTCACCGGCAATTGCAGCAATTCGGCTTCGCCAGCCTGACTGAAAGCGCCGAATACTACGGCTACAGTCTGGCGCTCGGTTCGGCCGATATTTCGCTGCTCATGCAGGCCAATGCCTACCGCACGCTGGCTAACGGCGGAAGATGGTCGCCACTCAAGGCAACACCCGATGCCAGCAAAAAACCCTGCACTAGTGGCGGCTGTGCAGGCGTCTTTGACGGCAAAACACACGCTGCCACCCTGCCACAAGCCAGTTTTATCGTCGCCGACATCCTCGCCGACCGCTCGGCGCGCGCTGCTACTTTCGGACTCGAAAGCTGGCTGGCAACGCCCTACTGGAGCGCCGTCAAGACCGGAACCAGCAAGGACATGCGCGACAACTGGTGCGCCGGTTTTTCCCGCCGTTACACGGTCGCGGTTTGGGTCGGCAACGCCGCTGGCGAAGCCATGCACGACGTTTCCGGCGTCTCCGGCGCGGCGCCCATCTGGCGCGAAGTTATGGACTGGCTGCAGCGCGGCGAAAGCAAAAGCCTGCGCAAGCGCATCGCCAGCACACCACCGTCAGCCCCAGCAGGCGTCATCCGCCAACTCGTCCGCTTCGAACCACCGTCGGAACCACAACGACAGGAATGGTTTCTCGTTGGCAGCGCCATGAGCGTTATAAAACTGGCCACCCCCAAAGCGCTGGCGCACATCGCTTACCCCGGCGAAGGCAGCATCATCGCCCTTGATCCCGACATCCCGCCCGGACGCCAACGCATTGCCCTGCAACTTTCCAGTAAGGCTGGTGAAGGCTGGCGCTGGCAACTCGACGGCAAAACCATCGGCACTGCTGATCAGCTCCGTCACTGGCTGCCGCAACCCGGCAAGCACCGTCTGGCGCTAATCGATGCCGCAAACCGCGAAATAGAGTTTGTTCAGTTTGAAGTGCGTGCCATGCGCGGCAAAAAGAAACGCTGAAGCAATAAATAGCCCCTCACTTCCCCAGCAGCAAAGGCTGGTTTATCCCCCTCTCCCGCAAGCGGGAGAGGGGAGCTACCCAATTTATCCGCATAAACGGGCGAAGTTCTTCCATCAGCTTTCCATAGTAGTATGATGAACCATCAGGCATCCAAAGGCAGGTCTGTCGCTGCCTTACCCGACCATCGGTAAAAACAAACCAGTTGTCGTGATACCTGGATAATCGCAACATCTTGAACATACAATGGCCACAGGAGGAAAGATCATGGGCAAATACCAAACTAGCAGATTCGAATCGGGCAAGGTAAAGCATGAGGGTGGCTTCTCGCTGATAGAACTGATGATCGTGGTTGCGATCATCGGCATTCTGGCCGCCATCGCCTTGCCTGCCTATTCAACTTATATAATGCAATCCCGGATTACGGAGGCAACCTCAAAACTGGCCGAAACCCGTACCCAACTGGAAATGTATTTCGATAACAACCGCAGCTATGAAGGCTATAACTGCGACTTCGCTGGCAATGATTTCGATATTTCCTGTGTCACTGTGGCAGCCCCTCCCTCCTACACCATCACGGCGACAGGCAAGGGGCAAATGGCCGGCTTCAACTACACCCTTACAAGCAACAACGTCAAGGGCTCGACCACCACTTGGGGCAACAATGCGACATGCTGGGTCAACAGCAAGGGGGGCGGATGTTAATCTCAATCCAAAATTCAAAGCGTGCGCGGGGATTTTCCCTTATTGAACTTTGCATTGTCGTGGTCATTCTCGGGATAACACTGAGTATTGGCTTACCGGCTTTCCAAACCTGGTTGCAGAACACGCAGTTGCGCACTTCGGCAGAAACTGTGATGAACGGAATACAACTGGCACGGACTGAAGCGGTTCGCCGTAACCGACGAGTTGAGTTCATTCTTAGCAATCCTGGTGTCGCAGGCGGTACTGGTTGGACGGTACAACTCCAAGATGGTACGCCACCCATACAAAGCAAGCCCAATGGTGAAGGAACACAAAACGCCGTACTGACTGTATTTCCGAATGGTGCGACAACCCTTACCTTTAACGGCTTTGGAAGAACCGAGACTACAAATCGTGACGCTTCCGTCCCACTCGCAATGATTGACATCGACACAGGTATTACGTTCGACGACAAACGCGAATGGCGGATCAACGTCACAAATGGCGTCGCACGCATGTGCGACCGCAAGATCACAACAGCAGGAGACCCAAGAAAATGCTGAAAGATCACACACGCGACAATCTGTTGCCTCCATGTTCCCAAAAAGGCTCTGCCATACTTGAAGGGCTGATAGCCATCCTTATTTTCTCACTGGGAATACTGGCGCTGATCGGTTTGCAAGCAAGCGCAATGAAAGCTACTACGGCTTCAAAATTCCGGGTTGATGCCAGCCTTGTAGCCAATCAACGCATTGCGAATATGTGGGCTGATCGTGACAACCTTGCGGCCTATGTTGAACCCGTTACGGCTCTCCCTGCCAGCGCCGGCTTACCCAGCGGCACAAGACAAACGCAAGTAGCAGGAACCCTTGTCACCGTTACGGTTCGTTGGCAACCCCCGGGCGGCATGGCCAGCAATTACGTTACACGTACCAACATCGTTGGCAACAGTTGAAGGAGGTTAGTCATATGCTTCGCCCCCAACGCCACATGCAAAGCGGCTTCACTCTTATCGAAGTCATGATCGGCATGGTTATCACGCTGATCGCAACCATAGTCATGTTCCAAATTTTTGCCGTTTCGGAACGACAAAAGCGCACCACGACAGGCGCATCCGATGCACAAACAAATGGCGCGCTAGCGCTGTATATCCTCGAACGCGAGGTAAGGCAGGCTGGCTTCAATCTGCTTGGCTCGGCAACCAATGACTGCAACCCGGCCACAACCTATGCCTATTACTCCGACGGTGCGGCCGACTTCGATATGGGCGGTATTACCCAGCCAGTGCGCATTTTTGACGGTGGCACCGGCCCGGACAGTATCCGGACTGCAATGTCGGCCAGTGACATGCCTGACAACTTCAATTTTGGCCGCACGAATCTAAGAAGCACCATGCCGCAGTCCTCCTCAGAGCTTAACGTAATGTCAACACACGGCTGCGCAGAAGGCAGTCTTCTTCTGATGGTGCAACCCTGTGCCGCAGGAGGCACTCCGGCAGGAAGTTGCACACTGATGGAAATCACCCAAGTTCAACCTTCGGCTCTCAAACTCCAGCACAATCCTGGCAGCAGCGGCCCGACATGGAACCCTAAAATCCCCTACCAGAACGGCTCCAACCCGACAGGAGCAATTTGGCCAGCGTTCAAGGCCACCGCCAGCTGCAAAGCCTACGGCATTTGCATGCCGAAACCTTTGAATGTTGGCTTTCCCCAGTTCGGCATAGATGCTAGCAATAACATGACCATGCGTCGTGTTACCAGCGCTGGCGCAGCCATGGCTGGCAGCGCCACTGAAGTCATGGCTCCCCAGATTATGGATTTACAAGCCCAGTACGGCATAACCAATGCCGGCACTGTCAAAGGCGCTCTCAACTGGCAGGAGGCCACCGGAATATGGGCGGGGTCGGCAGCGCTAACGCAGGCTCAGATCAAACAAATCAAGGCAGTACGTGTCGCAATTGTGGCGCGTAGCGAAGAGTACGAAAAGCCGGTCAATGGCGTCTGCCAGACAACTACCGTATCGCCCACTTATTCCTGGGGAACTTTCAACACCACCAACTGGCCCGCTGACTGGCAATGTTATCGCTACAAGGTCTTTGAAACCGTGATTCCACTCATAAATGTCATGTGGGCCAATGTTTAGCTGGAGCGATCATGAATAACCAAAAGTTTTTTTCCTGTTGTACATCAAAGTACAGACAAAATGGTCTGGCTCTGATGATCTCGCTCATCCTGCTGGTCGTCATGTCACTTGCTGGCATTGCCCTTGTTCGCTCTGTCGATACCGGGGTACTGGCCGCAGGCAACCTTGCCTTCCGGCAGGGAGCAACCCAGGCAGGGCAGCAAGGGATTGAAATGGCAAGGCAATGGCTGACTGATAATGTTGCCCTCCTGAACAATGACAATCCTGACCAAGGCTACTATGCCAACTCCCAGAATTTTCTCGACCTGACCGGCAACCGAACCACCACGACTGCCGATAATGTCAACTGGGATGGCAGTGGCGGGGCATCAACACCCAATTGCCTTGCTGGTGATGCGCAAGGCTACACGGTTTGCTACATCATTCACCGCCTATGCGATACGTCTGGCGTAGCCTTGGATTCCGGAACCTGCACAACCAAAGATGGTGCCCGTGGCGGCAGCAGCCTGGGCGCTGGTCGCCAGATGGGAACCTACCAAGAAGGCTCATGGACTGACACGACAACTTTTGGCTACTACCGTATCACCATCCGAACAGAAGGCCCGCGTAACACGGTCGGATTTTTACAAGCATTTGTCATTATCTGAGCCATTGTATTTTTTTGAATATTGATTTGCAGGAGAGCGCCATGAACAACACATTCCCTCGACCGAAGCGCAGCCAACGCATAATCGCCGGCACACTGATCGCAGCCATGCTCCTGCCGGGCGCCCCTCTGGCCGCAACAACCGACCTTGCCAATATCCCACTGGCGCAAGCCACAACCACAACGGCCATCCTGCCCAATATCCACTTCATCATTGATACCTCGGGCAGTATGGATTGGGACTATATGCCAGACTACCTGCCCAACGGTTATTGTAAAGGCAGTAATGCAACCGGCACCAATTACCGCTGCTGCCGGACGGCGGAAGGCGGTTCAATCAGTAGCAATGTCTGTCTTAGCAATGAGAACCCGACGACAACCGACTACCGTGGCATGACGCCCTATTATGCCGCTTTCTTCAACCGCATCTACTACAACCCCGAAATCACCTATACCCCACCAAAAAACCATGATGGCACATCGAAAACCGATTACAGCGGCACGGGGTCAACACCCCTGGATGGCTATAACAAACAAAGCACCCAGTCGATAGATCTTACCTCGCAATACTGGGATGTCGAGTGGTGTACCAGCACGGCCTACACCGACTGCCTGAGGACCGACAATTACCTGCTACCGGGCACCGTAGACGGCAAGACTTACACCACCATGCACAAAACGACAGCCTCCGGCAGCGCGAAATTTGCGCAGGGCACTGTGGCCGCACCCACATCTTCTGCCTCGCGCAATATTGGGCCTTACTATTACGTCGTCGCGCCGGGCGAATACTGTACCGATTACAACCTCAATAAATGCACACCTGCAACAGCGCCAGTCACCATCGGAGCCGACATCTATTCGATTCCGGCAACCCTGCGCTGGTGCAATAACGCCGCACTTGACCAAGGGACTCTTTTCGACAAATGTCGAGCCACGCAGGACGGCACCTTTAATTACCCGCGTTATCCGACCATCGTTACGGCGGTTGGCACCGGTGAGACAGCGGCAAAAGGCACATTGACGGTCGCCAACATGCCCAGGAGCACAGGCGCGCGGCCCACAGGAACAGGGGCAGCCTGTAACGGGCAGGGCGCCAACGTGATTGCCGACGTCACCAGCATCACAGTCAATGGCGTTGAAATCCTGACGGCACCCTTTACCTACTGCAACGGTAACGCCACCCAGTCTACGCGTAATAATGGACTGGCTGCCGAGATACAATCACGCATCGGCAACGGTTTCTCAGCAACACGTGCCAGCGCCACAATAACGGTTACGGCTCCGAATTCGTCGTATAACGGCCAGACGGCAGTCAGAAACATCAGCGATTTCACCCTGAATGCCACATCATTCACCGGCGGAATCGCACCAACGCCCGCGCAGGCAGTCCCCGGCAGTTTCAAGCGCATTGATATCGTTTCCGGTCAAACCTACGGCAATCTGGTCATCAACGGCCAGACCGTTATCAACCGCGCCAAGCGCACCGATTGCGCCGCTGCGCCAAACTGCACTTACGAAGAGGAACTGAGCAATTTCGCCAACTGGTTTGCCTGGTACCGCAGTCGTATGCAGATGATGAAGACCGGCCTCAGTCTGTCCTTTGTTGATGTGCGTGGTGTCCCCAATCCTGCCGACCCGACCGATGCCAATTATCTGCATGCCCGTGTCGGTTTTTCTGGCCACGCATACACAGGAACGGCAGACGGCACTCTTTTCCGCAAGATAGATAATTTCGAGGGCACACAAAAGCAAGTCTTTTTCGACCGCATTTTTGCCATTAATCCTAGCGGCGGCACCCCGTTGAGGAGTGCCCTGACCAAAGCCGGCGAAATTTTCAAGGGCAGCTATCCCGCCGTTGACCCCATGCAGTATTCCTGCCAGCGCAATTTCACCATCCTGTCTACCGATGGCTACTGGAATGGTGATGAAACTTTTGCACTGGCCGATCAGGACGGAATTGCTTCCGGCGCAACAGCAGCGGCAAGAACCAACTGGGTTGGCTGGCTGGGTAAGAAAGTTGACGATAGTGGTAATCTGCTCAACGTTACCCGCCCCTCCCTTGATGCTGTCAAGGAACCCAATTCTTTGTCCGACATCGCCTACAAGTACTATCACCAGGATCTGCGCAACACTGGTGGTGTCTGCACCAGCCCGCTGACCGGCAAGGACGTTTGTGCCGATAACCTATCCAAAGCCGGTACCGATAACGATGTTGATGATGTCGCCACTTATCAGCATATGACGACTTTTTCCATCGGACTTGGCATCGATGGCACCCTCCTCTATCAGGACGGTTACAAGAGCGCTACATCCGGCGATTATGACCAGATCAAACAGGGCAGCAAAAACTGGCCGAAGCCCGTGCATGACTCGCCAACAGCCATTGATGATCTCTGGCACGCTGCGGTTAACGGGCGTGGCACCTATTTCAGTGCCCGTGATCCCGTCAGCCTGATCAAGGGGCTGAAGGCCGCACTGGGTTCGATGCAAGGTGCTTCTGGTGCTGGCGCCTCTGCCGCCACCAGTAATTTGCAGCCGACCGCCGGAGACAACTTCATCTACGTAGCCAACTACCGCACGGTAAACTGGGATGGCGAACTGTCAGGCTATACGATCGACCTGACAACCGGCGCCATTTCCGAAACGCCAACCTGGCAGGCCGCTTCTAAATTACAACAAAAAGTTGCCTCCGACGGCTTGAGCGATGCACGGACAATCCACACTTGGTCGGCAAGCGATGCGAACAAACTCAAGCCTTTTACCTGGGCTTCGCTGACCGCCTCCGAAAAGGCTCATTTCGACAACAGCAAGCTGGCGCAATACACAACTGACTGGAGTGCTGACGACCAGAGTTTTGCCAGTGGCGAAACCATGCTCAATTATCTGCGCGGACAGGATCGCTACGAGGATCAGGATCGCAGTGCTGGCTACGGCATTTACAGGCGGCTCTACCGAGACCGCGAAAAGATCCTCGGTGACATCATTCATTCCCAACCTGTCTACGTCAGAGGCCCCTATTACGACTACCTCGATACAGGCTATGCTTTGTTCAAGGACGACAAGAGCACCCGCCTGCCTACCGTTTATGTCGCAGCCAACGACGGCATGCTGCACGCCTTTGACGCCGTAACAGGAGATGAGCGCTGGGCCTATGTTCCGCCCACAGCACTGCCTGCAATGCACAAGTTGGCGGACAAGTTTTACGCAAGCAATCACAGATACTATCTGGATGGCCCTGTAGCCGTCAGCGATATCTACGTTGGCGGTGTATGGAAAACCATATTGGTAGGGGCTCTAGGCGCTGGTGGGCGAGGCTATTACGCACTCGATATCACCGACCCGCAAACCCCTAAAGCCCTGTGGAATTACACGGCCGAAGAGAACCCGAACGTCGGTTACAGTTTCGGTACCCCGATGATCACCAAACTGTCAGATGGGACGTGGTCGGTTCTTCTTACATCCGGCTACAACAATGTTCCAGAAGGTGGAAATTACGCATCAGCCGATGGAAAGGGGCGTGTCTTTGTGCTAAATGCAGGAACAGGTGCACTGATCCGTGAAATCAATACCAATGTTGGCTCGACGGGCGCACCCGCTGGCCTTGCCACCATGAACATCATGGTCAGTGACTTCCAGCGTGACAATACGGCAACAAAGGCCTACGGCGGTGATCTGCTTGGCAATATGTGGCGTTTCAATATCAATGACGGCAGTTTCAGCAAGGTTATCAGCCTGGGTTCCAACCAGCCGATCATGGTCGCGCCGGAAATTGGCGAAATCAGTGGCAATACCGTTCTTTACTTTGGCACTGGCCGCTACCTTGGTCAAACCGATTTGGCGATATCGCACACGCAATCCTTTTACGCCGTCAAGGATGATGGGACTTCCACTGTCGACACTGCCTTGATGACCAAGCAGACAATGGCCAATACCAGCGAACGCACGGTTACTGGCTCGACCGTTGACTGGGTAAATGGTTTTGGCTGGTATCTTGACATGCCCGCCAGCAAAGAACGCGTGCATCTGTCAGCGCAACTTTACTTCGGCACTCTGCTTTTTGCTTCGGTTATCCCAGAATCCAACGATTGCCAGCCTGGCGGCTACGGTTTCATCTACATACTGGACGCAAAAAATGGTATGCGCGTCGTAAGTGCCAGCTCTAATGCGATCGAATTCACGTCGCCTGTGGTCGGCATTACCGTCGCACGTTTGCCAGGTGGAACTGTAAAACTCTACGGCATCACTGCCGATGGCGGACATCCCAAAGGCAATCCGCCGACTCTTGATATCGCGCCAGCCGGCAGTGGCAGCGGTGAAAGCGGCTGGCGAGTCATGTGGCGCGAATTGAGTAACTGATCTTTCTTGGCATACTAGTAGTGGTGACGCGCCGAAAGGCGCGTCACTTTTTTAAAGCCGTTTGATCCAATGTCGCTGTACAAACCACTTCTCTGCTCAGTCTTGATTCATTTCGCCATATTCTGGGCGTTTGAATATGTTTCAACCTTCAAAACAGCGCCCGCCAAATTAACAGGGCAGAGCATCAGACTCCTGGTTAAGCTGAACCCCGCTTCAACAATTAGCAAAAGCAAAACGATTATCGCCATCAACGACTCCGCCAAGGCAAGCCATAAAACAATAGCGATAGCATCACCACCGACAAATAATAATGCAGCAAGCCAAATCGGCTGGACAAGCCCTTTGCCAATATTGGAAAAAAACGGCATTCCCGAATACGGATTATTGCCTTCAACGCCCTATTATTACCCGGTCTCGGAAGTAAACCGCAAACCAGCCGTAGTAGAAAACATCAATGCGCTTGCTCCAGAACTACTCGAACTCAGAGTCACAGGCTCAGCCATCGTCAGCCTTTACATCAACGATTTTGGAAGCATCGACAAGGTTGAAATTGAGGAATCCGATTTTAATTTCGCGGCCAGAGCAGCGATTATCAAGGAATTCGGCAAAATGATTTTTACACCCGCCAGCAAGGACAACATTCAAGTCCACAGCAAAATGCGCATTGAAGTCATGTTGCAAAACACACCGGCACAATTGGTTGATGACCCGAATCAACCCCCAATACCGTTCTGGTAATTTCAGACCAATTCCTTGGGCAAGGGAAAAGACACCCCTTCTTCAATGCACTCCTGCTGAGAAACAGCGCAACCATGACATCGCAGAGTTTCTAGCACTTCCTGCACTATCGATTCCGGCGCCGAGGCTCCGGCCGTCAACCCAATGCATTGCTTGCCCAACAACCATGAATTTTGAATCTGGTCGGCGCTATCAACCAGATGCGCCTCAATGCCGCGCGCCGAGGCAACTTCCCGCAGGCGATTGGAATTGGAACTATTGGGGCTGCCGACCACAATCAGCAAATCACATTGTTTGGCAAGCTGCCTGACTGCATCCTGCCGGCTCTGCGTGGCATAACAAATGTCTTCTTTCTTGGGGCCGCAAATTGAGGGAAAACGCTGACGCAAGGCTGAAATGACGTTTTCAGCATCATCGACAGACAGGGTTGTCTGTGTCACATAGGCAAGATGAGCGGCTGTATTTACCTGCAACTGCTCGACATCGGCCACTGACTCGATCAAATGCATGCCATCCGGATTTTGGCCCATGGTGCCTTCGACTTCAGGGTGGCCTTTGTGGCCGACCATGATGATCTCCAGACCCTGCTCACGCATCTTGCCAACTTCGACATGTACTTTGGTGACCAAAGGACAGGTGGCATCAAAAATTTTCAGGCCGCGTTTCTCCGCTTCCTGGCGCACCGCTTTTGAAACCCCGTGGGCACTGAATATCAGGGTGCTGCCTTCGGGAACCTCGGCAAGCTCTTCAATAAATACCGCGCCTTTAGCGCGCAAATCGTCGCAGACAAATTTGTTGTGGACAATTTCATGGCGGACATAAATCGGCGCACCGAACTTTTCCAGCGCCCGTTCAACAATGGCGATGGCGCGTTCAACGCCGGCGCAAAATCCACGAGGGTTGGCTAGGATGATTTGCATTTAGTCCACTTTTTGAGAATCAGCTTGGTTTTTCGCCCGACCGGCCATCAACTGCTCGATGATCATCAGTGCCGCCCCAACGGTGATGGCCGAATCGGCCACGTTAAAAGCCGGAAAGTGCCAGCCAGCCCAGTGGAAATCGAGAAAATCGACGACCGCACCGTAGGCAAACCGATCGATGACATTGCCAATCGCTCCACCCATCACGAGGGTCAAAGCCAGCGACAGAAGAAATTCCTCGCCATGTTCTTTGAGCATGACAATAATCCAAACAGAAATGCCCAAAGCCAGAACGACGAAGAACCATTTCTGCCAACCGCCGGCACCCGCCAGAAAACTGAAGGCCGCACCAGGGTTATAGGTCAGGATCAGGTTGAAAAAGGACGTCAGTTCCAGCCGGTCGCCCAGGTTGAAATTGCGCAAGATGGCAAGTTTGCTGACCTGATCTAATAAAACGATCAGAAAAGCCAGCCCAAGCCAACGCACCAGTGTTTTAGGCATGGTGCCTTTCCTCGCCCTCGCCATACAGATTGCTGACGCAACGACTGCACAGCTCCGGGTGTTCGGCATTCGCCCCGACATCCTCGCGCACATGCCAGCAGCGCTCGCACTTCTGGTGCGGCGAGGGTTGCACTTCCAGCCGGTCGCTTTCGGCACGCAGCACCATCACTTTGGAGACGATGAAAACGAACTTGAGATCGTCACCCAGTGCCGCCAGCTGGTCGTAATTCTCACCGCTGGCGTACAAAGTCACTTCCGCCTGCAGCGACGAGCCAATTTTGCCTTCGATGCGCACTTCTTCCAGCGCCTTAACCACTTCAGCCCGCACTTCACGCAGCTTGCTCCATTTGCTCAGTAATTCGCCACCGCCTTCCGGCCTGGGCAAATTGTGCCAAAGATGCAGCATGACCGATTCTTCGGGCTTGCCGGTCAGAATTTGCCAGACTTCTTCGGCGGTGAAGGACAGAATCGGCGCCATCAGTTTGGTCAAGGCCTGCAGGATGTGCCAGAGCGCCGATTGTGCCGAGCGACGTGCCTTTGAGTTCGGGGCGGCGGTATACAGGCGATCCTTGAGAATATCCAGATAAAAACCGCCGAGATCTTCCGAGCAGAACGTCTGCAAGGCCTGCACGATGGGGTGGAACTCGTAACGCTCGTAATCGGCCAAACAGTCGGTTTGCAGTTCGCGTGTGAGTGCCAAGGCGTAGCGATCAATTTCCAGCCACTCTTCCACCGGCAGCATTTGTGAAACGTCAAAATCGGCGGTATTGGCCAGCAGAAAGCGCAACGTATTGCGAATGCGGCGGTACGATTCAACCACGCGCTTTAAAATTTCATCGGAAATCGACAGTTCACCCGAATAGTCGGTCGCCGCCGTCCACAGCCGCAGGATTTCAGCCCCCATTTTGTCTGATATCACTTGCGGCGCCACAGCATTCCGCTGCGACTTGGACATTTTGAGTCCCTTGCCATCAACAATGAAGCCGTGCGTCAGCAATGCCTTGTAGGGCGCACGGCCATCGATGGCACAGCCCGTCAGCAGCGAACTTTGAAACCAGCCGCGATGCTGGTCGGAACCTTCAAGATAGAGGTCGGCTGGATATTCCTGCTCGGCCACGTGCGAACCGCGCATGACGTTCATGTGCGTCGTGCCCGAATCGAACCAGACATCAAGGGTGTCCTTCATCTTGATGTATTGCTCGGCTTCATCGCCCAGCAATTCCTTGGCATCGAGACTGAACCAGGCTTCGATACCCGCTTGTTCGACCCGCTTGGCGACTGCCTCGATCAATTCGCTGGTGCGCGGGTGTAGAGCGCCGCTTTCCTTGTTAAGGAAGAAGGGAATCGGCACGCCCCAATTGCGCTGGCGCGAAATACACCAGTCGGGTCGGCTTTTCATCATGCCTTCCAGACGGGCGCGGCCCCAGGCCGGGAAGAACTGTGTTTCATCAACAGCGCGCTCGGAAATCCAGCGCAGCGTCGGCGCATTCTCGTCGTGCCGATGCTCCATGCCAATAAACCACTGCGGCGTGGCACGGAAAATGATTGGGGTCTTGTGCCGCCAGCAGTGCGGATAGCTGTGCTGAACCTTTTCGCACTTCAAGAGGCTGCCGCGCTCTTCCAGTTCGCGCACGATGAGGGGATTGGCCTCCCACACCGTTAGCCCGACCAGTTCGCCGATGGAAAGCGCCGCAACGCCGGCAAGAAAGCGGCCGTCGTTACCGACTGGATTCCTCACCGGCAGGCCATAGACCTTGCCGATGTTGTAGTCGTCAACACCATGCGCCGGCGCCGTGTGCACCAGGCCAGTACCGGCCTCGGTGGTGACATGCCTGCCACAAATAAGGGCAACCTCGCGCTCCTGGAAGGGGTGGCGCAGCAGAATCTGGTCCAACTTGGCACCCAGACAGGAGGCAAGCACTTTGCCGGAAACACCATAACGCTGCAGGCAGGATTCCACCAGTTCGCGCACCAGAATGAGCGCGCCTTTTTCGGTATCGACCAGATCGTAGGTCAGTTCGGGATGAACGCTGACGGCTTCGTTGGCGGGCAGGGTCCACGGCGTTGTCGTCCAGATGACGGCAAAGGCCGGGCCGGACAGGTGGCTCAGGCCGAAGGCATGCGCCAGTTTTTCGGCATGGTTGTCATGCACGGCAAAAGCAACGTCGATGGCCAGCGAGGTTTTATCTTCGTATTCAACCTCCGCCTCGGCCAGCGCTGAGCCACAATCCAGGCACCAGTTCACCGGCTTCAAGCCCTGATAGAGATAACCCTTTTCAAGAATCTTACCAAGCGCTCTTATTTCATCGGCCTCGGCCCTGAAATTCATGGTCAGGTAGGGGTTGCCCCAGTCACCGAGAACACCGAGACGGATGAAATCCTTCTTCTGGCGCTCGACCTGTTCAGCAGCATAGCTGCGGCACAAGGCTCGTGCCTTGTCGGACGGAATATTCTTGCCGTGCTCCTTCTCGATCTGGTGTTCGATCGGCAGGCCGTGGCAATCCCAGCCCGGCACGTAGGGTGCATCGAAGCCGGACAAGGTGCGCGAACGAATAATGATGTCCTTCAGAATCTTGTTCAGCGCATGTCCCAGATGGATATCGCCATTGGCAAAAGGCGGGCCATCGTGCAGGATAAAACGCGGCCTGCCCTTGCAGGCCTCACGAATGCGCTGGTAAAGGCGGTTTTCCTGCCATTGCTGCACCCAAAACGGCTCGCGCTTGGGCAGATCGCCACGCATTGGGAAGGGAGTATCAGTGAGATTCAGTGTGTCTTTATAGTCAGCCATCGTCGTTTATCTTCGTCTTCAAAACTTGAAAAAATTTCTCGCAGCCACTGCATCGCGTGCAATCTGGGCTTTGAGGGCATCAAAATCAGGAAACCTCTGCTCATCACGTAGTTTATGCACAAAGCGCACGGACAAATGTGCGCCATAAATGAAGCGGTCAAAATCGAAGAGGTGCACTTCCAGCAGGGGACGCTCTCCACCCCGCGTTGGACGAATTCCGAGATTAGCCACACCACGCAACATGCGATTTTCCAACCCTTCGACTTCAACAGCAAACACGCCTGTCATGGGCAATTGAAAATGGCGAATGTGGATGTTAGCCGTATTGAAACCCAGTCTTCGTCCGATTTTATCGCCATGTATTACCCGCCCGTCGATGATGTAGGGGCGTCCCAAAAAGGCGATTGCCCGTTCCATGTCACCCGCCGCCAAAACTTTGCGCACGACAGAACTGGAAACTCGTTCGCCTTCGACAATGACTGCCGACATGGCTTCAACCGTAAAACCACGCTTTTGCCCGGCGTCTTGCAGCAAGGCAAAATCGCCGCCGCGCCCCTTTCCAAACCGGAAATCGTCACCAATTAAAAGATGCTTGGTAGCCAAACTTTTCAGCAACACCCGCTCAATAAAAGACTCGGCCGTAAGTGTGGCAAAATCGGCGTTGAAGGCACAGATCATGACGGTATCGATACCGCAAGCAGCAATAAGTTCAAGTTTCTCGCGCAGGATAGTCAGCCGTGCCGGCGCCGAATCCGGCATGAAGAATTCACGCGGATGCGGCTCGAAAGTCAGCACCGCCGGTAGCAGGCCCTTTTCCCGGGCAGTATTGACCAGCCGCTCAAGCAAAACGACATGACCACGATGCACCCCGTCGAAGTTGCCGATGGTAAGTGCTGTCGGGGTCGAAACCGCAGACGAAAAGCCGCGTAAGACGCGCATGCCTAACCTGGAGAAAAAGGGTAATTATAACCCGGAGGGGCTACCCCGATTAGCGCAGAGCCGCCATCTTCGCCTTCGGTCCCGGCGGGTGCTTGATGAAATATTGCCGGATACCGCGCACAATGGCCTCGGCCATCTTTTCCTGATAACGCTCGTCGGTCAGTTTGGCCTCTTCTTCCGGATTCGAGATAAAAGCCGTTTCGACCAGAATCGAAGGAATATCCGGCGCCTTCAACACCGCAAAACTCGCCTGCTCGACATTACCCTTATGCAGGGTATTGATGCCGCCCAACTCACCCAGAACATATTTGCCAAACTTGAGGCTGTCGTTAATCGTTGCCGTTTGCGACAAATCAAGCAAGGTTCTGGCCAGATAAGGGTCTTTGATCGCCAGATTGACCCCTCCGATCAGGTCAGCGTCATTTTCTTTCTGCGCCAGCCAGCGCGCCTGCGAACTGGAAGCACCTTTTTCGGAAAGCACAAAGACGGAGGAACCGCGCGCATCCGGCTTGATCCAGGCATCAGCATGAATGGAGACAAACAGATCGGAGCGGACTCGCCGCGCTTTTGTTACACGGGTTTGCAGCGGCACGAAGAAATCGGAATCGCGCGTCAACACCGCCCGCATATTGGGCTCGGCGTCAATTTTGGCTTTAAGCCGCCGCGCAATCGCCAGAGTCACATTCTTTTCGTAAGTTCCGCGTTTACCAACCGCACCAGGATCTTCGCCACCATGTCCGGCATCCAGAGTCACAATCACCAACCGGTTGACAATCGGTTTGCCTGATTTCGCAGCCTCGGCACTTTGCGATGCCGCGGATTCGGAATTGGCAGAGGGAATTTCCGCATCCATTTTCAGCGCTTCGAAATCGTCCTTTTTGCCTTGCAACAGCGCCAACAGGGGATCGACAGGCTCCTGCGGATAGACATCGAGCACCAGGCGATAGCCGTAATTGCCCACCGGAGCAAGGACAAAGACCTGCGGCTTGACCTTTGTTTTCAGTTCCATCACCAGCCGCACTACGCCCGGTTTGTAACGTCCGGCGCGCAGCAGCTTGATATAGGGATCGTCTTCGGCCACCTTGCGCGCCAGACTTTCCAGAACGCCATTGAACTCGACCCCCTCAATATCCACGACCAGGCGATCGGGATTTTCAATGGTGAACTGCGTGAATTTGAGCGGCACTTCGTGTTCGAGGGTCACCCGCGTGTAATCCGCCGCCGGCCAGACCCGCACCGCCAGAATGGACGGCAGGCGCGTTGTCGCCTGCCCAAGCGGCGTTATAGCGAGGAGGAGAGAGGCTCCGGCCACGGTGAACAGCCGCCTTCTTGCCAGATCCGGGAAAGCTTCCTTAGACACTGTGCGCCTTTCTCCGTCGCGGCCAAGCCTTCGACATGGCGGCCCACCCTGCCTGGGATTGCGGCATCAGCAAACCGGAAGCGAATATCCGCTGGCGGAGCGCATCCCGCCGCCTTCTCTGGCCATTCAACCAGGCAGACTGCATCGCCATGAAAATATTCTCCAAGACCCGCATCGAAGAACTCCTCAGGAGACTCAAAGCGATAAAAATCAAAGTGATAACAGTATAAGCTCGAAACTACATAAAATTCAACCAGAGAATAGGTTGGACTTTTGACCGGCCCAACGTGTCCCAAAGCCAATAACATGGCGCGCACCAGCGTGGTTTTTCCGCTGCCCAGATCACCCTCCAGATGGATAACCAAACCCGGCACAATCGCCAAAGCCAGCCGGGCGCCAAGAAGCTTGGTCGCATCTTCGTCTGGCAGTGGGAATTGCGCGGTAAACTCGGGGGTATGCAAGAGACCACCTCTCATCGTGATTATTCAAAACTGCCGGCGCACATCAAAGCACTGGGACAGGCGCTCGGCTTTTCCGCCATCGGAATTTGCCGCGCCGAAATCGGCGAGGCGGCCACACGATTGCAGCAGTGGCTACATCAAGGCCATCACGGCAAAATGGATTATATGGCGTGCCACGCCCATCTGCGCACTGATCCAAGGGCTTTGTTGCCGGACGCGTGCAGTGTCGTCATGGCTGCGCTTGATTATCTGCCTGCAACTGCTTCCGCTCGGGAAATTTCGGCCTACGCCCTTGGCCGTGATTACCACAAAATCATGCGCCAGCGCCTGCAAAAACTGGCCTCGACGCTACAAGCCGAGATTGGAAATTTCAATTACCGGGTCTTTTCCGATTCTGCCCCGGTCATGGAAGTCGAACTCGCCCAACAAGCCGGCCTGGGCTGGCAGGGCAAGAACGCCCTGCTCATTTCTCGCCAAGGCTCGTGGTGCTTTCTGGGCGGGATCTATACCGACCTGCTTTTGCCACCTGATGCACCCATCGCCAGCCACTGCGGCAGTTGCACGGCCTGCCTGAAATCCTGCCCGACCCAAGCCATCACTGCGCCCTACCAGGTCGATGCGCGCCGCTGCATTTCTTATTTGACTATCGAATTCGCCGGCAGCATCCCGCAAGAACTGCGCCCTTTGATTGGCCAGCGCATCTATGGCTGCGACGATTGCCAAAAATGCTGCCCGTGGAATCGCTTCGCCCGTATTGGCGATCCGGCCTTTGCCTTGCGCCCGGCGCTTGAAAATACTTCTCTGGACAAATTGTTCGCCTGGAGCGAAAGCGATTTCAATACGAATCTCGAAGGCAGCCCCATCCGCCGCATCGGCCATGAACGCTGGTTGCGCAATATTGCCATCGCCCTTGGTAATGCGCCGCGCCAACAAAAACATATCGAAGCGCTGCAAAGCCGCCTGGATCATCCTTCCACCCTTGTTCGCGAGCACATCGCCTGGTCACTTGACCGCCAGGGCGTGAATATGAACCCATGAAGCCTTTGATTTTTTCCTTGTTTTCAGCTACAAAGGATTCTGCAGCAGTCCATTTTCTGCGATGATTGACCTCGCCGGTGCTTGATTGGTACCGGCACCTGTAAACAGAGCAAACCCGTCGAAAGACGGCGACGCAAAGTCACCGGCCTACAGCGCCTGCCACCCCGGCGGGCAGCCAGGGTAGCGGGACTGCCAGAGAGCAAGGTTGATGAATATTCAAATTTTCCTGTCGCCACATACTAGCCGCCCAAGCAGCAAGGCGCGACCTCGCCTTTGTGCTCATCTTCCAAGCAACCCCGGCTTGTTTCCCTACCAATACAGGAGGGCAAAGCCATGAGCGTCTACGGAAATAATGTTGTTCCCATCAGTGGCGCCGGACGTGGCAGCGAACCGGGGCAGCGCATTGTGCGCGAGTGTCACGACCGCCTTGGGCATCTGGTTTTTGACTGGCTTGGTTCACTCGATGAGGAAATCGCCGAGGATCTCTTTGTTCTTGCCAAAGACACTCGCGATCGCAAGGCGCAGACGCATTATCTCGATCTGCGTACTGTCGTCCAGAAAAATTGGCCGGAATTTACCGCTGCTTTCAGAAAAGCTTTTCATCGCGATCACACGGCTTCTTCCTACCTGTCGATTGAGATATCCGACTTTTCGGGACTGGAACTCGTCGATGACAACAAGCTTTCAGAAAACATCCTGATCCGTGAATTTACAGCCCGTATCGGTGAAAGTTGCAATCAGGAACTGCACGGGCTCGATCACCGCGTGGCTGCACTGCTCGATAGTGAAGATGTCGACAAAATCGACAACCCGCTAGGTTCCGCCATTGTTTGCCAGGCCTTGGCAGATGCCGCAGGCGCACTCTGCCAGAACAGCGAGCAGCGCATTGTCCTTCTGCGCCAGATTGAACGACGGCTGCATCCAGTTCTACCCGAAATTTACCAGACCATTAACAAATATCTGGTTAGTCTGAACGTCCTTCCTGACCTCAAGCAAAATTTCCGGCGCGCAAGCTCGCAAGCTACCGGCACGACATCCCAGGAGACGCCAAAAGATTCTCTTCCCAGCTTGAACCCGCAGGCCGAAATCCCCATCTCGGGCAATGTGCTCACTGCTCTGCAAAAGCTGGTCGCGGCCAGGAGTTCTGAACTTGCTGCGAATGGTGAATCCAGTTCTTCGACGGGTAACACCGCAGCAGGCAGCCCAATGGACGCCGCCGCTTTGAGCCGTGTCTTTTTTGCTTCGCTTGAGAATTTCATGCCGGAAAAGGGCAATAGCATGGTGAATCAGATCCATGCCATACGCTCCTCCGAAGTTGCCAATCAGGTCGGCCATGTTGAAGCCGTCACGATTGATATCGTGGCCATGCTGTTTGACTTTATTTTCAACGACAAGAACGTTCCGAACGGCGTCAAGGCACTGGTCGGCCGCCTGCAGATACCTGTGCTCAAGGTGGCCATGCTCGACCAGGGGTTTTTTGGTAGCAAAAGCCACCCGGCCCGCCGTTTTCTCGATGAAATTTCCGAAATATGCCTGCGCTGGGGTGGCAACATCGACCAGGAGGATCCCTTTTTCATCACCCTGGAAAGCCTGATTGATCGTATTCAAAATGAATTTGAGTGCGATGTTGCGGTCTTCAGTCGCGCCCTTGATGAACTACACGCTTTCGTCAACACACACGATAGCGAGGAAGATGCCACCGCTAGAATTGCTGCCGATGTCGCAGCAAATCGCCAGCGCGAAACAGAAGCTTGGGAACAAGCCAGCAACGCCGTCCGCCTTGCCTGCATGGAGACCATGCCCGAGGTTATTTCCGATTTCTACAAGGAAGACTGGGTTAAGGTTCTACAAAAAATTGCCATTGCCGAAAACAAGGACAGCCCACCCTGGATGGACGCAGTAAAACTGATGTCCGACCTGGCTCAAAGCGTTGTTCCCAAGAAAAAACCGGAAGAGCGCATGGCGCTCATCAGCTCGCTTCCCACCCTGCTTTCCAGGGTCAACCGCGGACTCGATCTGGTCAGCACCGACAAGAGTACTCGCCGTCCATTCTTCGACGCGCTGGTCGCGCTGCACACGGCAGCACTCAAGGGGGAACCGTCCAGCGCCAGCTTTCACCACCACACCAAGAAAAAACTCGAACCAGCGCCCAAAGCCGAGGTCTCGAACGCACCGGTTGCCGTCGCCGAACCCCATCCTGAGGGCGACATTATCGTCACCCGCAGCGTTGCCAACGGCGTCGAGGTCGAGGAAGTCACCCTGGTCGGCGCCAAACCCGTCTGGCGTGCCGATGATCGCGATGTTGCACGGCAGGTCGCCGACCTCAAACGCGGGGACTGGGTGGAATTTCATCAGGAAGACGGTTCTATTTCGCGCGAACGTTTGACCTGGATCAGCCCGCAGCGACACGTTCTGGTTTTCAGTAATCACCGGGCGGCCAAGGCCATTTCAATTGCCCCAGACGCACTGGCGAGAATGATTCGTGAAAATCAGGCATCTCTTGTTTCCGACACGCCGATTTTCGAGCGTGCCATGAGTGGTGTGTTGGATTCGCTCAACGCCGCCTGAACAATAGACAACAAAAAGCGGAGCCGAAGCTCCGCTTTTTGTTTGCAGTATCGCCGAATTACTTGGCGGCAGCAGGTGCAGCAGCAGCGGCCGGAGCAGCTTCAGCCTTGGCAGCCTTTACCTTCTTGACCTTCTTGGCCTTCTTGGCCTTCTTGGCCTTGGCGGGAGCCTTTTCAGCCTTGGCGGCGGGAGCAGCAGGCTCAGCCTTGACAGCCGGAGTTGCAGCTTCGGCCTTGGCAGGAGCGGCAACAGCAGCCTTGGCTTCAGCCTTCACGGCTTCCTTGGCGGCAGCCTTGGGGGCGTCAGCAGCTTGGGCGGAGAAAGCAAAAGCAGCAGCGATGATCATGGCGATATATTTCATTTTTCTTCCTTCATTCGAAATCGGTTGAGTGAAAGACCAATATCTTGTTGGTCACAGGGCATAACGAGCCACTTGCCGCCCGGTTGACGAAGAAACAAAATGTTTTTTTATCGATCCAGCCAGGACCGTGCCTCTTCCAGAGTCGCAAAGACAACCAGATCCGCATCGACGAACATCTGCGACAGCCAGGCGCTCCAGGTCACCCACTGGCTATCGGTAATCACAGCGATGCGCTTGAAGTCATGCGCGTGAGCACGCACATACTTGATATCCTCCCAAGCCACATCAAGGGTGAAATCAGCCATTTGGGAAAGGTCAAAAATCAGATCCACCGGCCCTTCGAACTTGACCTTGTAATTGACCAGTTCTTCGAACTCACGGTAATCCGCCAGCGAAAATTCACCATAAACGGTGACATGAACAAGTTGTGTTTGTTGGTCGGTAACAATCATGAAGTTCTCCCGGGTTATTTGAAGTAGTTTATCGCGTTGTGGCGCAAAGGTGCGCAAAAATGGCTGTGTTTGGCCATCGCGCAGGCATGGACACAAGAACAGTCTGTTGCAAAACAATTGATGGCGAGCCGTCCATATTTATCCGTGCTATGCCCGTCCATCTAAAATTTGACCTGAGACGGCCGCATGGGTTATTTTCCAAGGTTTAGCCTACCAAAAGCCGCCATGGATGAAACTCTGCCCGTCGACATGAAATTTGAGGCGGCACTTGCCGGACTCGAAAAAATCGTCCGCGACATGGAAGGCGGTGAACTGCAACTTGAGGAATCCATCGCTGCCTATCAACGTGGTGCTGCCCTTCTGCAGCACTGTCGTCAGCAACTCGCCAGTGCCGAGCAGCAATTACGCGTTTTCGAATACGCTGACACCAAGAATGACACCCCTAGCCCGACAAGCGCGCCATGAGCAAAGAGAATTTCACAGACTGGATGGGTGGTACCCAGCAGCGTAGCGAAAATGCTCTGGCGCGGCTTTTACCAGCCTCCGGCAGCATTCCCGCCCACCTGCATGAAGCCATGCGTTATGCCTGCCTGGGGGGAGGCAAGCGTGTCCGCCCCCTGCTGGCGTTTGCAGCCGGTGAATTGACCAACGCGCCGCTTGCGCATTTGGAAATCGTCGCCTGTGCCGTTGAAATGATTCATGCCTACTCGCTGGTGCACGACGACCTGCCCTGCATGGACAACGACGTTCTGCGCCGTGGCCGCCCGACCTGCCATATCGAGTTCGACGAACCTACAGCACTGCTGGTCGGTGACAGCCTGCAAACACTGGCTTTTCAGCTGATGGCGGAAAACCCTATTACCGAAGAGCCTGGTCGCCAGCTCGAAATGATCGCCCTCCTCGCCCGTTCGAGCGGATCGCACGGCATGGCTGGCGGTCAGGCCATTGATCTGGCCTCAGTTGGCAAATCGCTCAACCAACCCGAACTGGAGTTGATGCACGCCCTTAAAACCGGCGCTCTGATCCGCGCTGCGACCCTGCTCGGCGCCCTATGCGGCACTGCCATGAGCACCGAACAACACGCCGCCCTTGATCGCTTTGCCAAACGCGCTGGCCTGCTCTTTCAGGTCGTCGATGACATTCTTGATTGCACCGCCAGTACCGCCACTCTCGGCAAGACCGCCGGCAAGGACGAAGCAGCCGACAAGCCCACCTATGTCAGTCTCCTCGGTTTGCAGGAAGCCAAAGCCTATGCCGAGACACTTCGTCAGGATGCGCTGGCGGCACTGACACCCTTCGGCGAGCGCGCCAGGCGTCTCACCGAATTAACCGACTTCATTTGCCACAGACATTTCTGACCATGTCGGACTCTAGCCTTCTCAACACCATCAACCAGCCGGAAGATCTCCGCCGGCTGGAACGCGAAAAATTGCCGCAACTGGCCAACGAAATCCGGCGTTTTCTTATCGATTCCGTCTCGCACACCGGTGGCCATCTTTCCTCCAACCTGGGCACGGTTGAACTGAGCGTGGCGCTGCATTACGTCTTCAACACACCAGAAGACCGGCTGGTCTGGGATGTCGGCCACCAGAGCTATACCCACAAAATTCTCACCGGCCGCCGTGAGCAAATGGCGGGCTTGCGCACCAAGGGCGGTATTTCCGGTTTTCCCCGCCGCGAAGAGAGCGCTTACGACAGCTTTGGGGTCGGTCATTCTTCAACCTCCATTTCGGCAGCGCTAGGCATGGCCGTTGCCGCCCGGCAAAAGGGCGAAGAACGCCGCTCCGTTGCCATCATTGGCGATGGCGCCCTGACCGGCGGCATGGCATTCGAAGCGCTCAACAATGCTGGCGTCACCGACGCCAACCTGCTGGTCATTCTCAACGACAACGACATGTCGATTTCGCGCCCGGTCGGCGCCATCAACACAATCCTGGCACGCATGATGTCCGGCAAGGCCTTCAACGTCGCACGCAATCGCGCCCGTAGCGTCCTCGGTGCCGCCCCCGGCCTGCTCGATTTCGCCCGCAAGGCAGAAGAGCACGTTAAAGGCATGCTGGCGCCTTCAACCTTGTTCGAGGAATTCGGTTTCAGCTATTTCGGCCCCATCGACGGCCACGACCTCGGCGCCCTGATTCCAACCCTGGAAAATCTGCGCCAGCTCAAAGGTAAACTTTTCCTTCACGTTGTCACCAACAAGGGGCAAGGCTACAAGCTGGCCGAGGCTGACCCGGTGCTTTACCACGGTGTGTCGAGCTTTGATGCCAGCGAGGGCATTTTGCCCGGCAACGGCAAACTCACATACACCCAGGTTTTCGGCGACTGGCTATGCGACATGGCTGCTGCCGACCCGCGCCTGGTCGCCATCACCCCGGCCATGGCTGAAGGTTCTGGCATGACATGCTTCGCCGAACAATTCCCGACCCGCTATTTCGATGTCGGCATCGCCGAACAGCATGCCGTCACTTTCGCAGCCGGTCTGGCCGCCGATGGTTTGAAGCCTGTAGTGGCCATTTACTCCACTTTTTTGCAGCGCGCCTACGACCAACTGATCCACGATGTCGCCCTGCAAAACCTGCCGGTCGTCTTCGCCATCGACCGCGGCGGCCTGGTGGGTGCCGACGGTGCCACCCATCATGGCAGCTTTGATCTTTCCTTCCTGGCTTGCGTTCCGAACATGATGATCATGGCACCCGCTGACGAGACCGAATGCCGCCAGATGCTGAGCACTGCCTTCGAGCAGAACTGCCCGACCGCCGTGCGCTACCCGCGTGGCAAAGGCACCGGCAACAAGCCGTCAGGCGATCTTGCAACCCTGCCTGTCGGTCGCGGCAAGTTGCTGCGCCAAGGCCATAAAATCGCCCTGCTCGCCTTCGGCAGTCTGGTTCCAGCTGCCTTGGCTGCCGGTGAACAACTCGACGCCAGCGTCGCCAACATGCGCTTCATCAAGCCCCTGGACACCGAACTGATCGTCGAACTGGCGCGGAACCATTCTCTGCTGGTCAGTGTCGAAGAAAACAGTGTCATCGGTGGCGCTGGCGCTGAAATTGAACGGCACCTCACCGAGAGAGGCATCAACGTATCGCTGTTGCGACTTGGCCTGCCGGATCGCTTCATCGAGCATGGCGAGCAGATAGAACTCCTGGCTGAACTTGGTCTCGATGGCAGCGGCATCGTCTGCGCCATAAACAAATATCTCGACAAACCTGAATGAATACTGCCAACTCCAGCGTCACAGCACAAAGCGCCAACGCCATCCCCGATGTGCAGAATTCGGCCGACACCCGCCAACTCGCCATCGACAAGGTCGGCATCAAGTCCATTCGCCATCCCATCCGGGTGAGCGATAAGGCGGCCGGAATCCAGCACACCATTGCCACTTTCAACATGTATGTCGGGCTGCCCCACAATTTCAAGGGCACTCACATGTCGCGCTTCGTCGAAATCCTCAACAGCCACGAGCGCGAAATCTCGGTGAAAAATTTCCCGGCCATCCTGCGCGAAATGGTTGAAAAGCTGGAAGCCAAAACCGGCCATCTCGAAACCAATTTTCCCTATTTCATTAACAAGACGGCTCCGGTTTCCGGCGTGCAAAGCCTGATGGATTACGACGTCACACTCATTGGCGATATTTGCAGCGGCGAATATGTCACCACCGTCAAAATTGTCGTTCCGGTCAGCAGCCTTTGCCCATGCTCCAAGAAAATCGCCGAGCGTGGCGCCCACAACCAGCGCTCGCACGTCACCGTCACGGCTCGTTTGAAAAGTTTCATCTGGATCGAGGAAATCGTTGAACTGGTTGAAAAAGAGGCTTCTTGCGAGCTGTACGGTTTGCTGAAGCGACCCGACGAAAAATTTGTCACCGAACACGCCTACGACAATCCAAAATTTGTCGAAGACATGGTGCGTGACGTCGCCGCCCGTCTCAACACCGAGCCTCGCATCACTGCCTATGTGGTCGAGTCGGAAAATTTCGAGAGCATCCACAATCATTCTGCCTACGCCTTGATTTCACGTGACAAATTGAAACAGGATTGAGTGGTTGCGTAGAGAGTATTTAAAAAAATGGCGCCCCGCAGGGCGCCATTTTTAATTGCTAGCTTTTCGACTTATTCAGCGGCTGGCGCTTCCGTAGCAGGAGCAACTGGTGCTGTAGCCGGGGCTGCCGCAGCGGCTTCTGCTGCCACTGCCTTCATGGAGAGTTTGACGCGGCCACGGTCGTCGGTTTCGAGAACCTTGACGCGAACAACCTGGCCTTCCTTGAGATAGTCTTCAACCTTGTTCACACGCTCCTGGGCAATCTGGGAGATATGCAGCAGGCCGTCCTTGCCCGGCAATACCTGCACGATGGCGCCGAAATCAAGAATCTTGAGGACGGTGCCTTCGTAGATCTTGCCGATTTCGACTTCCGCCGTGATGGCGTCAATACGCGCCCGTGCCGCCGCCGCCGCTTCTCCAGTAGTGGCGGCAATGGTGATGGTGCCGTCGTCCTGAATGTCGATGGTGGTGCCGGTTTCCTCGGTCATGGCGCGGATGACAGCGCCGCCCTTGCCGATCACGTCGCGGATTTTTTCCGGATTGATCTTGAAGGTGTAAAGACGCGGTGCGTAAGCCGACATTTCTTCACGATGGCCACCCATGGCATTCTTCATCAGGCCGAGAATGTGCATACGGGCTTCCTTGGCCTGCGCCAGTGCCACCTGCATGATTTCCTTGGTGATACCCTGAATCTTGATGTCCATTTGCAGGGCAGTGACGCCATTGTCAGTACCAGCGACCTTGAAGTCCATGTCGCCGAGGTGATCTTCGTCGCCCAGGATGTCGGTCAGCACGGCAAAACGGTTGCCGTCCTTGATCAGACCCATGGCAATACCGGCAACGTGTGCCGACAATGGCACACCCGCGTCCATCAGCGCCAGCGAACCACCGCAGACGGAGGCCATCGACGAGGAACCGTTCGATTCGGTGATTTCCGACACCACACGCATGGAATAGGAGAAGTCTTCCTTGCTCGGCAGCACCGCCAGCAGCGCCCGCTTGGCCAGGCGACCATGGCCGACTTCGCGGCGCTTGGGCGTACCGACACGACCGCATTCGCCCGTAGCATAGGGAGGCATGTTGTAATGCAGCATGAAGCGCTCTTTGTACTCGCCAGCCAGCGCGTCGATGATCTGCTCGTCGCGGCTGGTGCCAAGCGTAGCCACCACCAATGCCTGGGTCTCGCCACGCGTAAACAGGGCAGAACCGTGAGCACGCGGCAACACACCGTTGCGCATGGTGATCGGACGCACAGTGCGCGTATCGCGACCATCAATACGCGGCTGACCAGACAGGATACGGCCGCGCACAATGACGGCTTCCATGTCGTAGAGCAGATTGCCAACCACGAGCGGATCGGGCGAACCTTCTTCGCCAGTGCACACAGCCGCAATCGCTTCTGCGCGCACTTCCTTGATGCGCTGGCTGCGTGCCTGCTTGCTGGTAATACTATAGGCCTCTTCCAGACCGGCTTTGGCCGCAGTTTCCAGACGGGCGATCAACGCTTCATCTTTGGCGGGGGCTTGCCAATCCCACTCCGGCTTACCGCCTTCTTCGACCAGGTCGTTGATGGCGTTAATGGCAGCCTTCATTTGCTCATGGCCGAAGACCACAGCGCCCAGCATCACTTCTTCCGACAATTGCTTGGCTTCCGATTCGACCATCAGCACAGCGGCTTCGGTACCGGCCACCACCAGATCCAACTGGCTTTCCTTCAACTGGGAAAGGGTCGGGCACAGCACATATTGACCATTGATGTAGCCGACACGAGCCGCACCAATCGGGCCGTTGAACGGCAGGCCGGAAATCGCCAGAGCAGCGGAAGCGCCAATCAAGGCGGGAATATCCGGATCGATTTCCGGATTGAGCGACAACACCGTCGCCACAATCTGCACTTCGTTGTAAAAACCATCCGGGAACAGCGGGCGAATCGGACGGTCGATCAGGCGGCAGGTCAGCGTTTCCTTCTCGGACGGGCGACCTTCACGCTTGAAGAAGCCGCCGGGAATACGGCCGGCAGCATAGGTCTTTTCCTGATAATCCACGGTCAGCGGAAAGAAATCCTGGCCAGACTTGGCCGATTTGGCACCAACCACCGTCACCAGCACCACGGTATCTTCCATCGACACCACAACGGCACCACTCGCCTGACGGGCAACTTCGCCGGTTTCCAGGGTCACCTGATGGGCGCCGTAGGTAAAACTCTTTTTCACGATATTAAACATATTGTCCTTTCATTCATCTCAACAATGCGCGCCGGGAATTTACCTGACAGGCAAAAACACAAAGAGCGGTGATGGCCGTCAAGCCATACCGCTCTATCGCTGAAACTAACGCAAAATTATTTGCGCAGTCCGAGGCTGGTGATCAACTTGCGATACGCCTCGACGTTCTTGCCCTTCAGGTAGTCAAGGAGCTTGCGGCGCTGGCTCACCATGCGCAACAAACCACGGCGCGAATGGTG
>Ga0316605_10000300_pt1 | contig 39527 bp, 37 predicted proteins | sample OWC_soil_day20_n_FD_207666 | JGI IMG/M metagenome (GOLD analysis project Ga0316605, IMG submission 207666) | Wetland soil microbial communities from Old Woman Creek delta, Ohio, United States - OWC_soil_day20_noCT | ecosystem: Environmental > Terrestrial > Soil > Wetlands | place: USA: Ohio...
CCCCGAAGCGCACCGACACGGTCTCGGCGAGTTGTTCCAGCGCCTGGCTCATGGTGTGGTTCAGCGGGCAATCGTCTGCGTGCGGTGGATCTTCTTCTGCAGCTGGATGAGGCCGTAGATGAGCGCTTCGGCCGTGGGCGGGCAGCCTGGCACGTAGACGTCCACCGGCACGATGCGGTCGCAGCCCCGCACCACCGCGTAGGAATAGTGGTAATAGCCCCCGCCATTCGCGCACGATCCCATCGAGATCACCCAGCGCGGCTCGGGCATCTGGTCGTAGACCTTGCGCAGTGCCGGGGCCATCTTGTTCACGAGCGTCCCCGCCACGATCATCACGTCGGACTGGCGCGGACTCGGGCGGAATACGATGCCGAAACGGTCGAGGTCGTAACGCGCAGCGCCCGCGTGCATCATCTCGACGGCGCAGCACGCGAGCCCGAACGTCATGGGCCACAACGAGCCCGTGCGGGCCCAGTTCATGACGGCATCCACCGTGGTGGTGACGAAGCCGCGCTCAGGCAGTTCGGAGGCCTCTAGTCCCATTCCAGGGCCCCCTTCTTCCACTCGTAGACGAAGCCGACCACGAGCACCAACAGGAACACGCCCATCGCCGCGAGCGCGACGATGCCGATCGAGTCGAGTGCGACCGCCCACGGAAACAGGAACGCGATCTCGAGGTCGAAGACGATGAACAGGATCGCGACAAGGTAGTAGCGCACGTCGAACTTCATGCGCGAATCCTCGAACGCCTCGAAGCCGCATTCGTAGGCCGAGAGCTTCTCGGGATCGGGCCGGCGCGGGCCGAAGACGAAGCCGAGCGTCAGGAGCAGCACGCCGAGCGCGCCGGCGACCGCGAGGAAGATCAGGATCGGCAGGTACTCTGCGAGCATCGGCGCGATTTCTTTCCGGGATGGAGCCCCGACGAGCCGTAAATTCTAGCAGGGTCTGCTGCGGCGCAGTAAGGCCTGCAAACGAAAAGGCGAGCACGCTGGCTCGCCTTTTTCCATTCTGGTGCGGATGGAGAGACTCGAACTCTCACGCCTTACGGCACTACCCCCTCAAGATAGCGTGTCTACCAATTCCACCACATCCGCTTTCGATGTCGTCCGGCCCGCCTCATTGCCCCGGCTTCGTCTCGGGCGCCGGAGCGGCAGGGACCTCCGTCGTCGGCGCTGGAGCTGCCGGCATCTGTGCAGCAGGCGCGGCCGGCAGCTGCGTGGCGGGCAAGGTCGGCTCGGGCGCCGGCTGCTCCAACCGCACGCGATCGACCACGCTCGTGGGCGCCTTCTGCTGGCTCAGCAGGTACGAGAGCCCGAGGCTCGTCACGAAGAACAGCGTCGCGAGCACCGCGGTCGTCCGCGACAGGAACGAAGCGGAACCACGCGAGCCGAACACCGTGCCCGAGGCGCCGGCGCCGAAACCTGCTCCCGCATCGGCACCGCGACCGCGCTGCAGCAGCACCAATCCGATGATGCCGGCGGCCAGCAGCACGTGACATACGACGGCCAGCGTCTGTACCCAGCTCATGATCTTTGCACTCTCCGAAATCAGTCCGCCGCCGCGCAGATCCGCGCGAATTCATCTGCCTTGAGCGACGCGCCACCGACCAGACCGCCGTCGATGTCCGGCATCGCAAAAAGCTCCCGTGCGTTCGACGCCTTGACGCTGCCGCCGTACAGGATCCTCACGGACCCCGCGATTGTACCATCGAGGGCCGCCAGCTTGGCACGGATCATGGCGTGCACCTCCTGGGCCTGCTCCGGCGAGGCATTACGCCCCGTGCCAATCGCCCACACCGGCTCGTACGCAATCACGGCCCGGCCGAACGACACCACCCCGCTGACGGACAGCACGGCGTCGATCTGGCGCGACACCACCTGCGCCGTCCGCTGACCCTCGCGCTCGTCGAGCGTCTCGCCGACGCAGAGCACGGGAACGAGTCCCTGCGACTGGGCAGCCACGAACTTGCGCGCCACCACCGCATCGCTCTCGCCGAAGATCTGGCGGCGCTCGGAGTGCCCCACGAGCGCGTAATGGCACCCGACGTCCTTGACCATGGCGGCGGACACCTCGCCGGTGAACGCGCCCTGCGCCTCCGCGCAGATCGACTGCGCGCCCAGCGAAACATCGGTGTCCTTGAGCATCCGCCCGGTCTCCCACAGGTAGACGAACGGCGGGCATAACAGGACCTCCGCGCTCGACTCCGGCCGCAGCAGGTCCAGCAGGGACCGCACGAGGCTCGCGTTCTGGGCGCGCGTCCCGTGCATTTTCCAGTTTCCAGCGACGAGGGGCTGACGCATGCGGCTCTCCACCGTCCGCAGGACCGTCCTGCGTGTTCAGGGGCCGGCCGCGAAAGGCGCGCGATCTTAGCGGCGGGTCCGCGGGAAAGCAATTCGCCGGGGCAGGCTCAGACGGCCTGCCGCACGACCTCGGCCAGGTCATGGGCATGGCGCTTGACCACGTCCTCGTCCTGCCCTTCGACCATCACCCGGATCAACGGTTCGGTGCCCGACGCACGCAGCACCACCCGGCCGGCGGTGCCGAGCGCAGCTTCAACGCGCCGGACGGCGTCCTGGATGGCCGTCGAGCGGCTCGGGTCGATGCGCTCCTTCACCCGCACATTGACCATAACCTGCGGAAACCGAGTCATGCCGGCGACGAGTTCGGCGAGCGGGCGTCCCGTGCGCTTCATGACGGCCAGCACCTGCAGCGCACTCACGAGTCCGTCGCCTGTCGTGGTGCGGTCGAGGCACAACAGGTGACCCGAGGTCTCGCCACCCAGGATGCCGCCGTGCTCCTTGAGCATGGCGAGCACGTACCGGTCGCCGACCTTTGCGCGGCGGAACGCGATGCCATCCGCCTCCAGCGCCTGCTGGAGTCCGAGGTTGCTCATGACCGTGCCGACCACCGGCCCGGCCAGGTCCCCGAGCGAGTGACGATCGCGGGCAATCACGTACAGGAGGTGGTCACCGTCCAGCAGCCGTCCGAGATGATCGACCATCACCAGGCGATCGCCATCCCCGTCAAGCGCAATGCCGACGTCGGCACCCACCCCCGCGACCGTGAGTTGCAACAGCTCCGGCGCGGTCGACCCGCAACGCAGGTTGATATTGCGGCCGTTGGGCGAGCAACCGATCGGGATGATTTCTGCTCCGAGGTCCGCGAGCACGCGCGGCGCCACCTTGTAAGCGGCGCCGTTCGCGCAATCGATGACGATCTTGAGGCCCGAGAGGTCCGTGCCCGTCGGCAGCGTCGAGGCACAGAATTCCTGGTACTTGGTCCGCGACTTGTCGACACGCGTGGCCTTGCCGAGTGCCATCGACTCGCGCGTGAGCACGGGACCATCGAGGTGACCCTCGATCCGTTCCTCGAGTTCGTCGGAGAGCTTGCTGCCCTCGGCATCGAAGAACTTGATGCCGTTGTCCTCGTAGAGGTTGTGCGAAGCGCTGATCACGACGCCGAAGGCACAATCGAAGCTCTGCGTGAGGTAAGCAATGCCCGGCGTCGGCAGCGGGCCGATCAGGCTGACGTCCACCCCTGCGGCGACGAACCCTGCCTCGAGCGCGGCCTCGAACATGTAGCCGGACAGGCGCGTGTCCTTGCCGACGAGGGCGGTACCGCCCTTCGGCGCGAGCACCTGAGCTGCGGCGCTCGCGAGCCGCAACGCGAACTCCACGGTCATCGGGTGCTGGCCGACCCGCCCGCGAACACCGTCGGTCCCGAAGAACTTCCTGCCCATGGTCATATGCCTCCCACCGACGCACGCCTGAATTCCCAGGCGACCTTGACTGCATCCAGCGTCTGAGCGACGTCGTGCGCCCGGACGATCGCCGCGCCGCGCATTACGCTCAATGCGGCCAGCGCCACGCTGCCCGCGAGCCGCTCGACCGGCTGACGGCCCGTGATCATACCGACCAGCGACTTGCGCGACACGCCGATGAGCACCGGCCGCGCGGGATCGGACAGTTCGTCGAGCCTCGCCAGCAGGGCCAGGTTGTGGTCTTTAGTCTTGCCGAAACCGATCCCCGGATCCACGCAGATGCGCTCGCGCGGTATCCCTGCGGCCACGCACGCGACGACCCGCGCGTCGAGAAACTGCCGAACTTCGCGTACGACGTCGCCGTAGGATGGATTCTCCTGCATCGTGCGGGGCTCGCCCTGCATGTGCATCACGCACACCGCGGCGCCCGAACCCGCTGCCGCTTCGAGCGCGCCAGGCGAGGTGAGCGCACGAACGTCGTTGATCATCTGCGCGCCCGCGGCGACCGCGGCCCGCATCACCTCGGGCTTGCTCGTATCCACGGAGATCGGGACGGAGACGTCCCGGACGAGGCGCTCGACCACGGGCACCACGCGCTCGATTTCGTCGCGGACCGATACCGGTGGGGCCCCGGGACGCGTCGATTCCCCGCCGACATCGATGACGGCAGCGCCCTCCTCCGCGATGCGCCGCCCGCGGGCCACCGCGGCGTCGAGGCCGGCATACAGCCCGCCGTCCGAGAACGAATCCGGGGTGACGTTCAGCACGCCCATGACGACGGGCTGCGCCAGGTCGAGCACCGTGCTGCGGCAGACGAGCTTCATCGATTCCAGGTCGCGGCCAAAGCGAAGCGCCCGGCAGGAGCCGGGCGCGGTGAGTGCTCAGTGCTGCGGTGCCGGCCGCCCGCTCGGGGCATCGCCGTCGCGTCGCTCGCGGGGCTTCGCCCCGGCCCCCGGCAGGTCACGGTCTTCCCAGTCTACCGGCGGCTTCGGCTCGCGGCCCTGCATGATGTCCCTGATCTGCTCCTCGTCGATGGTCTCGTATTTCATGAGCGCATCGGCCATCTTGTGCAGCTTGTCGAGCTCGCGCTCGAGGATCTCCCTGGCGCGACGGTAGTTGTCGTCGATGACGCGACGGACTTCCTCGTCGATGGCGTCGCGCGTCTTGTCGCCGACCTGCTTGTGCTGGGTCACCGAGCGCCCGAGGAACACCTCGCCGTCCTCCTCGGCATACGTGAGCGTGCCCAGCCGGTCCGACAGGCCCCACTTCGTGACCATGTTGCGGGCGATCTCGGTCGCGCGCTCGATGTCGTTCGACGCACCCGTCGTGACGTATTCGGGCCCGAAGATGATCTCCTCGGAGACCCGCCCGCCGAACAGTGTCGCGATGCGGCTCTCGAGGCGTCGCTTGCTGGTGCTGTAGCGATCGGCCTCGGGCAGGAACATCGTCACGCCGAGGGCACGGCCGCGCGGAATGATTGTGACCTTGTAGACCGGATCGTGATCGGGAACATTGAGGCCCACGATCGCGTGCCCCGCCTCGTGGTAGGCGGTGAGCTTCTTCTCGTTCTCGTCCATGACCATGGACTTGCGCTCGGCGCCCATCATGATCTTGTCTTTGGCGCGATCGAACTCGTCCATCGTCACGGTGCGCTTGTTCGCGCGGGCGGCGAACAGCGCCGCCTCGTTGACGAGGTTCGCCAGGTCGGCGCCCGAGAAGCCCGGCGTGCCGCGCGCGATGATCGACGGGCGCACGTCCTCCGCCAGCGGGAGCTTGCGCATGTGGACCTTGAGGATCTGCTCGCGGCCACGCACGTCGGGCAGCGGCACCACGACCTGGCGGTCGAAGCGGCCCGGGCGCAGGAGCGCCGGGTCGAGCACGTCGGGGCGGTTCGTTGCAGCGATGACGATGACGCCCTCGTTGCCCTCGAAGCCGTCCATTTCGACGAGGAGCTGGTTCAGCGTCTGCTCGCGCTCGTCGTGCCCGCCGCCGAGGCCCGCGCCGCGGTGACGGCCGACAGCGTCGATCTCGTCGATGAAGATGATGCAGGGCGCGTGCTTCTTCGCCTGCTCGAACATGTCGCGGACGCGCGAGGCGCCCACGCCGACGAACATCTCGACGAAGTCCGAGCCGGAAATCGTGAAGAACGGCACCTTCGCCTCGCCGGCGATGGCCTTGGCGAGCAGCGTCTTGCCGGTGCCCGGCGACCCCACCATCAGCACGCCGCGCGGAATCTTGCCGCCGAGCTTCTGGAACTTCGCAGGATCCTTGAGGAAGTCGACGATCTCGGCGACCTCTTCCTTGGCTTCGTCCACGCCAGCGACGTCGGCGAACGTGACGGTGACCTGGTCCTCGTTCAGGAGGCGGGCCCGGCTCTTGCCGAACGACATGGCGCCGCGTCCCCCGGCCCCCCCCTGCATCTGGCGCATGAAATACACCCAGACGCCGATGAGCAGGAGGATTGGGAACGAGGAGATGAACAGTTGCAGCAGGAACGACTGCCGCTCCGGCGGAGCGGCGGCGAAGGTGACGCCATTGTCCTGCAGCGTGCCGATCAGCGCCGAATTATCGGTTTCCGGGTTGTAGACCACGAACTGCTCGCCGGTCGACCGCACGCCGGTGATCTTGTCCCCGCTGAAGGTGACCTGCGACACCGTGCCGTCCTTCACGTGAGCCAGGAACGCCGAGTACGGCATCTCCTGCGTGGCCGCCGTGCGCGAGCTGAAATTGCTGACCACGGTCGCGAGCACGACCGCAATCACGATCCACAGGACGACGTTTTTCGCCAAATCGTTCAATGCCTTGACCTCGGAAGCCGTTGCGGCGAAACGACGGGAATTCGCCGCCGATTCGCGTGACCGACACTACACCAACCGATACCCGCGCGCCAGAACGTACACCTCTGCACTGCGAGCCCTGGACGCTTTCGGCTTGCGGAACTTCACGGATTCATAGCTCCGGCGCAGGCGCGCGATCAGCGGCTGGAACTCGCGGCCCTGGAAGACCTTCATCAGCAGGTCCCCGCCCGGGCGCAACGCAGTCGCCGCGAAGTCCACGGCCAGGTCCACCAGGTGCATGGAACGGTCGTGGTCCACGTCGGCGATGCCCATCATGTTGGGGGCCATGTCCGACATTACAAGATCGACCTTCTCGCCCCCGAGTGCAGCCTCCAGCCTCGCAAGCACGGCCTCGTCCGTGAAATCGCCCTGGATGAACTCGACCCCCGGCACGGCTGGCATCTCGAGTACGTCGAGGGCGATCACCCGCCCCTTGCCGGCCAGGACACGGGCGGCGTACTGGCTCCACCCGCCGGGCGCGGCGCCAAGGTCGACGACCGTCATGCCGGGACGCAGCAGGTGATCCGTCCGCTGGATCTCCTCGAGCTTGAACGCGGCCCGCGACCGCCAGCCTTCCTCGTGCGCACGCCTCACATACGGGTCGGCGGCGTGCTCGGCGAGCCAGCGGGCGGAGCTTTTGGAGCGCTTGGCCATGAGGAAAGGGGATAGGGGATAGGGGATAGTGTAAGAGCGGCGTCTCAGGCGTTCGGTGCACGCGGGCAAAGTGCGCAGGAAGGTCGGCACGTCGGCCGTTCCGCTCCTACACTATCCCCTATCCCCTATCCCCTATCCCCTTCGGCCATGCCTCTTTCCGAGCCCCAACGCAAATACCTCCGCCGCCTCGGACACGACCGCAATCCCATCGTGCTGGTGGGCCAGCACGGCATCGGGCCCAACCTGGTTGCGGAACTCGACCGGGCCCTCAACGACCACGAACTGGTCAAGGTCCGGGCGCGCGTCGGCGACCGCGACGCAAGGGACGGAATCCTCGACGAACTCGCGCAAGCCACGCGATCGGAGCTGGTGCAGCGCATCGGGCACGTCGCGTTGTACTACCGCCGCAATCCGGACAAGCGCGGCATCCTGTTGCCGGCCTGAACGCTCAGACGTAGCGGACTGCCACGATTTCGAATGCGCGGGCGCCGCCCGGCACCGCGACGTCCACCACGTCGCCTTCGCTCTTGCCGACCAGCGCGCGCGCGATGGGCGAGGTAATGGAAATGAGCCCCAGCCGAACGTCGGCCTCGGGTTCGCCCACGATCTGGAACACGACCTCGGCGCCGCCGTCCTGATCCTCGAGGTGCACCGTCGCCCCGAACACGACCTTGCTGGTGGCCGACAGGTGGCTGACGTCGATGATCTCGCAGTGGGAGAGGTCGTGCTCGATCTGCTTGATTCGACCCTCGATGAAGCCCTGCTGCTCACGCGCGGCGTGATACTCGGCATTCTCGCTCAGGTCACCGTGCGCACGCGCCTCGGCGATGGCCTGGATGACGCGCGGCCGGTCTTCCGTCTTGAGGCGTCGAAGCTCAATCCTGAGCCTCTCAGCACCCTTAAGGGTCAATGGCTTACGCCTCATACATGAACCTCTGCGTGAAGATCCTGCAGCCGGTTCACCTCGACCTCCTGCAGGTGGTCGATAGCCTGACAGGTTGCCAGCGCGCCGGACAGCGTCGTGTAGTAGGTGATCTTCCGCAACACCGCCTCGCGGCGGATCGAACGTGACTCGCGGATCGCCTGTTTGCCCTCCGTCGTGTTGACGATGAGGCTGATTTCGTCGTTCTTGATCATGTCGACGATGTGGGGCCGGCCCTCGCGGACCTTGTTGGCGCGGCGGCATTGGACCCCGGCCTGCTCCAGGATGTCCGCAGTACCGTGCGTCGCCAGGATCTCGAAGCCGCGCTCGATCAGCAGGCCGGCGAGTTCCACGGCGCCGGGCTTGTCGCGGTCGCGAACGCTGATGAGGCACACGCCGCGGGTCGGGATGACCACGCCCGATGCCGTCTGGGCCTTGGCATACGCCTCGCCGAAGCTGCGGCCGGTGCCCATCACCTCGCCGGTCGACTTCATTTCCGGGCCGAGGATCGGGTCGGCCTCCGGGAACTTGCCGAACGGGAACACCGCTTCCTTGACCGAGAAGTACTCCGGCACGCGCTCGCGTGTCAGGCCGAGTTCTGCGAGCGTACGACCGGTCATGACGCGCGCACCCGCCTTCGCCAGCGCTACACCGGTCGCCTTGGACACGAACGGCGCCGTGCGCGAGGCGCGCGGGTTCACTTCGAGCACGTAGACCACGCCGGCCTGGATGGCGAACTGCACGTTCATCAACCCGATGACGTTGAGCGCGAGCGCCATGCGGCGCGTCTGGCTTCTGATCTCCGCCTGCAACTCTGTACTCAGGCTGTTCGGCGGCAGCGAGCAACCGGAATCGCCCGAGTGCACGCCCGCCTGTTCGACGTGCTCCATGATGCCGCCGATGTAGACGTCCTTGCCGTCGCAGATGGCGTCGACGTCCACCTCGATGGCGAGGTCGAGGAACCGGTCGAGCAGCACCGGACTGTCGTTGGAGACCTGCACCGCGTGCGTCATGTACGAGCGCAGGTCGTCCTCGGTGAAGACGACCTCCATCGCGCGGCCGCCGAGCACGTAGGACGGCCGCACCACGAGCGGGAAACCCACCTCGGCGGCGAGCCGCACCGCGTCGTCTTCGGTGCGCGCGGTGCGGTTGGGCGGCTGCTTCAGGTTCAGCCGGTCGACCAGCTTCTGGAAGCGCTCGCGGTCCTCGGCCACGTCGATGGAATCGGGGCTCGTGCCGATGATCGGAACGCCCGCCGCGCCCAGCGCCCTGGCGAGCTTGAGGGGGGTCTGGCCGCCGTACTGCACGATCACGCCGAACGGGCGCTCGACGTGCAGGATCTCCATCACGTCCTCGAACGTGAGCGGCTCGAAGTACAGGCGATCCGAGGTGTCGTAGTCCGTCGAGACCGTCTCCGGGTTGCAATTGATCATGATGGTCTCGAACCCGTCCTCGCGCAGTGCGAGCGCGGCATGCACGCAGCAATAGTCGAACTCGATGCCCTGCCCGATGCGGTTCGGCCCGCCACCGAGGATCACGATCTTGCGGCGGTCGGTGGGTGCCGCCTCGCACTCGTCCTCGTAGGTCGAGTAAAGGTAGGCCGTCGAGGTCGCGAATTCCGCGGCGCAGGTGTCCACCCGCTTGAACACCGGGCGGATCCCGAACCCGTGGCGGCGCTCGCGGACGTCGTGCTCGGCAACCCCGGCCAGCTTCGCGATGCGACTGTCGGCGAAGCCCTTGCGCTTCAGCGCGCGCATGCGCGGCGCGTCGAGCGCGGCGAGCCCGCCCTGTGCAATGCGCCGCTCCTCGCGCACCAAATCCTCGATCTGCACGAGGAACCAGGGATCGATGCGCGAGGCGCGGTGCACGTCCTCGAGCGACAGGCCGGCGCGGAAGGCATCGGCGACGTAGCGCAGGCGGTCCGGACCCGGCATGCGCAACTCCTCGAGGAGCGCATTCGTCTCTTCGTCGCCGAGCGGCAGCGACACGACCGGCGTCAGTCCATCGATGCCGGTCTCGAGGCCGCGCAGCGCCTTCTGCAGCGACTCCTGGAAGGTGCGGCCCATCGCCATCACCTCGCCCACGGACTTCATCTGCGTCGTGAGGCGGTCGTTCGCCCCCGGGAATTTCTCGAAGGTGAAACGCGGGATCTTCGTGACCACGTAGTCGATGGTCGGCTCGAAGGAGGCCGGTGTCGCACCCCCCGTGATTTCGTTGCGCAGTTCGTCCAGCGTGTAGCCGACCGCGAGCTTGGCGGCCACCTTCGCGATCGGGAATCCGGTGGCCTTCGACGCGAGCGCGGAGGAGCGCGAGACGCGCGGATTCATCTCGATCACGAGCAGGCGCCCGTCCGTCGGACTCACCGCGAACTGCACGTTCGACCCGCCGCACTCGACGCCGATCTTGCGCAGCACCGCGATCGACGCGTCGCGCATCAGCTGGTATTCCTTGTCAGTCAGCGTCTGCGCGGGTGCAACCGTGATCGAGTCGCCGGTGTGCACGCCCATGGGATCGAGGTTCTCGATGGAGCACACGATGATGCAGTTGTCGTTCCTGTCCCGAACGACCTCCATCTCGAATTCCTTCCAGCCGATGACCGCTTCCTCGAGCAGCACCTCGCTGGTCGGCGATGCGTCGAGGCCGCGCGCGACGATCTGCTCGAACTCCTCGCGGTTGTAGGCGATGCCGCCGCCGCTCCCGCCCAGCGTGAACGAGGGGCGGATGACCGTCGGGAAGCCGATCTCCGCCTGGATGGCGAGCGCCTCCTCCATGCTGTGGGCAATTCGCGAGCGCGGGCATTCGAGGCCGATCTCGCGCATGGCGTTGCGGAAGAGTTCGCGGTCCTCGGCCATGTCGATGGCCTCGCGGGACGCGGCAATCAGTTCGACGCCGAACTTCTCGAGCACGCCTTCGCGCACCAGGTCTAGGGCGCAGTTGAGCGCGGTCTGCCCGCCCATCGTCGGCAGCAGCGCGTCCGGACGCTCCTTCTCGATGATGCGCGCCACGGTCCGCCAGTTGACCGGCTCGATGTAGACGGCATCGGCCGTTTCCGGGTCGGTCATGATGGTGGCCGGGTTGGAGTTGACCAGCACGACCCGGTAGCCCTCCTCGCGCAGCGCCTTGCAGGCCTGGGCCCCGGAGTAGTCGAATTCGCAGGCCTGGCCGATGACGATCGGCCCGGCCCCGATGATCAGGATGCTCTTGATGTCGGTGCGCTTCGGCATTTGGCTCGGCTTCTCCGGATCACACCAGCTTGCGCACGGGCATGTTGCCCTTGCGCAGCATCGATTCGACGAACTGCGAGAACAGCGGGGCGAGGTCGCGCGGGCCGGGACTGGCCTCGGGATGCCCCTGGAAGCTGAATGCCGGCCGGTCGACACAGGTGATGCCCTGCAGCGAGCCGTCGAACAGCGAGCGATGTGTCGGCCTCACGTTCGCCGGCAGCGTGGTTTCGTCGACGGCAAACCCGTGGTTCTGGCTCGAGATGAATACCCGCCCCGTCTCGAGTTCGATCACCGGGTGATTCGCGCCGTGATGGCCGAACTTCATCTTGACCGTGCGGCCCCCGGTCGCGAGCCCGAGCAACTGGTGGCCGAGGCAGATGCCGAACAGTGGCACGCCCGCGTCGAGTAACCCGCGGATCGCCTCGATGGCGTACGTGCAAGGCTCGGGATCGCCCGGTCCGTTCGACAGGAAGACTCCGTCCGGCATCAGCGCCAGCACGTCCTCCGCCGAGGTCTGCGCGGGCACGACGGTCATGCGGCACCCGTGGTCGGCGAGCAGGCGCAGGATGTTCCGCTTGATCCCGAAATCGTAGGCCACGACGTGGATACGCTGGCCCGGCCGCCGTCGCGGGCCCTGCTCGAGCGCCCAGTGGGTGCCCTCGTTCCACTGGAAGGTGCGCTTCGTCGTGACGACCTTGGCAAGGTCCATGCCCTTGAGCCCGGGAAAGCGTCGCGCAGCTTCCACGGCCAGGTCCGGCCGAAGGGCGGCGTCGCCACTCGCGATGCAGCCCGACTGGGCGCCCTTCTCGCGCAGGATCCGGGTGAGCTTGCGCGTGTCGATCCCGGCGATCGCAACGGTGTCGCCGCGAATCAGGAATTCGGGCAGCGACTCGGTGGCGCGCCAGCTCGAGTGCAGCAGCGGCAGGTCGCGGATGACGAGGCCGGCCGCGTGGATCGAGTTCGACTCGAGGTCCTCGGGGTTGGTACCGGTGTTGCCGATGTGCGGGTAGGTCAGGGTGACGATCTGCCGGGCATAGGAGGGATCGGTCAGGATCTCCTGGTAGCCGGTCATGGCCGTGTTGAACACGACCTCGCCGGTCGCCGTGCCGGCGGCGCCGATGGAAACGCCGCGAAACACGGTGCCGTCCTCCAGAGCCAGAACAGCGGGTGTCGTCACGGCCTTGCCCTCCGGTGAAATCGGCCCGCATCCAGCATGCAGGCGCATTTCGCGCGTGCGCCAACCGTCGGAGATGAGCGTCTGCTCACCCCGTACATGGTTTGCTCCACGGGCTAAGGTGCGAAGTTTACGCGAGCGCCCCGGATCGCGCTACGCGGTTTGCTTCGCGTGTCCCCGCGGCCTACCGGAGTGGGGTGGCTTGGTTCGCGGGGACGGCATGAACCCTTCCATGGGGCCTCCGGGCTCGGCGTCCATGCCTCGCACGGCCCCACGAACCAAGCCACCCCACTCCGGAAGGCCACGCGGATGCTGCGCAGCCGCGCTGGCGCGATTGGCGCCGCGCGCGGCGCTGGCGGCGTCAGCCTCCTCGCGAACGCGTTGACGGGGTTCCGGGCATGTTCGGCCGGTCGTGCGCGCCATGGACGGCGCGCTCGAAGCCTCCAGGAGGATTCACGGCGTCCGGCCGTGCATGCCCGGAGGCCCGGCGGCGCGTGCGTGACAAGCAGCGGCAGCCGAAGGCCGAGCCGCGCGAAGCGGCAACCCGTCAGAGCCCGAGCACATCCAGCATGGAATAGAGGCCGGGTGGCCGCCCGACGACCCAGCGAGCGGCGGCGAGCGCCCCACGGGCGAACCCGGACCGGTCCTGCGCATGGTGAGCCAGTTCGATCTGCTCGCCCGGCCCGGCAAAGATCACCCGGTGGTCACCCACGATGTCCCCACCGCGCAGGACACTGAACCCGATGGCCCCCGCGGCGCGCGGCCCCGTCGTGCCCTGGCGCGTGTAGACCGCGTCCTTTTCGAGGGTGGTGCCGCGCCCCTGCGCCACGGCGCGGCCGAGGCCCAGGGCCGTCCCGCTCGGCGCGTCGACCTTGTTGCGGTGGTGCGCCTCGAAGATTTCAGCGTCGTAGCTTTCGTCCAGCGCGCGCGCGGCAAGCTCCGCGAGCTTGAAGAGAAGGTTCACGCCGACACTCATGTTCGGCGTCATCACGACGGGGAGGGTCTTCGCGATCTTCTCGATCTCGGCGCGCGCCATCTCGTCGTGGCCAGTCGTGCCGATCACGAGCGGCACCCCGCGCTCCCTGCAAAGCCGGGCATTGGCCAGCGACGCGGCGGGCAGCGTGAAATCGATCGCCACCTGCGCACCGTCCAGCGCTCGCGCCGGATCACCGGTGATGGCCACCGCCAGCGGCACGGTGCCGGCCACCACGCCCGCATCCTGGCCGATCGCTGCATCGTCGGGCGCCGACAGCGCCCCGCTCAGGCGCAGATCCGTGCTCGCCACCAGCAGGGGAACGATGTTCCGGCCCATGCGTCCGGAAGCGCCCAGCATGGCCACGTTCAACATGTGCGCTCACTCTCCGAGGGTGGTGAAGAACCGCTTGACGCCGTCGAGCCACGACTCCTCGCGCGGATGATGCCGCTTGGCGTCCTTCTTCAGCGACTCCTCGAACTTCTTCAGCAGGTCCTTCTGCTCGCGCGTGAGATGCACGGGTGTCTCGACCACGATGCGGCAGAAGAGATCGCCCGTTGGGCCGCCGCGCACCGGCTTGATGCCCTTCTCGCGCAGGCGGAACACGCGGCCGGACTGGGTCTCGGCCGGGACCTTGATCGTCGTGTTGCCGTCGAGCGTCGGCACGTCGATGCTGCCTCCGAGCGCGGCGGTCGCGAAACCGACCGGCACTTCGCAGGAGAGGTGGCTGCCGTCGCGCTCGAAGATGGCGTGATCGCGGACGCGCACCTCGACGTAGAGGTCGCCGGTGGGGCCGCCGCTGCGGCCAGCCTCGCCCTCGCCCGCGAGCCGGATGCGGTCGCCGGTGTCGACGCCCGGCGGGATCTTGACCGAGAGCGTCTTCTGCTTGCGGACGCGACCTTGACCACGGCAGGTCCCGCAGGGATCGCTAATAACCTGGCCGCGACCATTGCAGCGCGGGCAAGTCTGCTGCACGGTGAAGAAACCCTGCTGCATGCGCACCTGGCCGGCACCGCGGCAGGTCTCGCAGGTGACGGGCTTCGAACCCTTCGCCGAGCCGCTGCCGCTGCAATCGCCGCATTCGGCGAGGGTGGCGAAGTCCACGTTGACCGTGTCGCCGAAGACGGCCTGCTCGAGGTCGAGTTCGAGTTCGTAGCGCAGGTCCGCGCCGCGGAACACCTGCGAGCGGCCACGCCGGCCCACGCCGAAGATGTCGCCGAACACGTCCCCGAAAATGTCGCCGAAGGCATCGCGGGGGTCGAAGCCCTGTCCGCCGCCGCCGGCACCGCGCATGCCGTCCACCCCGGCATGGCCGAACTGGTCATAGGCGGCCCGCTTCTGCGCGTCGCAGAGAATCTCGTAGGCCTCCTTGGCCTCCTTGAACTTGTCCTCGGCCGTGTGGTCCCCCGGGTTGCGGTCCGGATGGAATTTCATGGCGAGCCGACGGTACGCCTTCTTGATGTCCGCCTCGCTCGCCGTGCGGGGCACGTCGAGGACCTGGTAATAATCGCGCTTCGCCATGCAGGGTCCGGACCGGTCTCGAATGAAGAAACGCCGCGGGGGATGAGCCCGCGGCGGTGGGAGTCACTTCGACAAGGATAGCGCCTCGCGGGCGATTACGACGCCTTGCCGCCCTTGTCCTTCACTTCCTCGAACTCGGCGTCGAGCACCTCGTCCTTGCCGCCTGGCGAGCCGCCACCCGGAGCGCCGCCGCCTTGCTGGCCCTCGCCCGCCTTCGCATAGGCCTGCTGGGCGATCGTCGCCGAGGCCTCGGCCAAGGCTCTCGCCTTGGTCTCGATCACGTCCTTGTCGTCGCTCTTGATCACGCCCTTCAGGTCCGAGAGCGCCGATTCGACCTTGGCGCGGTCCGCCGCCGAGACCTTGTCGCCCAGGTCCTTCAAAGCCTTGTCTGTGGCGTGCAGCAACGCATCCGCGCGATTGCGCGTCTCGGCCAGTTCGCGGAACCTCTTGTCTTCCTCGGCGTGCGCCTCGGCGTCGCGCACCATGCGCTTGATCTCTTCCTCGTTGAGGCCGCTCGAGGCCTTGATCACGATGCGCTGTTCCTTGTTGGTCGCCTTGTCCTTCGCCGACACGTTCAGGATGCCGTTCGCGTCGATGTCGAAGGTGACCTCGACCTGGGGCATGCCACGCGGCGCCGGCGGGATGTCCGAAAGGTCAAAGCGGCCGAGCGACTTGTTGTCGGTCGCGCGGTCGCGCTCGCCCTGCAGGACGTGGATGGTCACCGCGGTCTGGTTGTCGTCCGCCGTCGAGAACACCTGCGTCGCCTTGGTCGGGATGGTCGTGTTCTTCTCGATCAGCTTCGTCATCACGCCGCCCAGCGTCTCGATGCCGAGCGACAGCGGGGTGACGTCGAGGAGCAGCACGTCCTTGACCTCGCCGGTGAGCACGCCGGCCTGCACAGCGGCACCGACCGCCACGGCCTCGTCCGGATTGACGTCCTTGCGGGGTTCCTTGCCGAAGAAGTCCTTGACGTACTTCTGCACCAGGGGCATGCGCGTCTGGCCGCCGACCAGGATCACCTCGGCCACGTCATTGATTGAGAGGCCCGCATCCTTGAGCGCGATGCGGCAGGGCTCGATCGTCTTCTGCACTAGATCCTCGACCAGCGACTCCAGCTTGGCACGCGTGAGCTTCATCGCCAGGTGCTTCGGACCCGAGGCATCGGCGGTGATGTAAGGCAGGTTCAACTCGGTCTGCTGGCTCGACGAGAGCTCGATCTTGGCCTTCTCCGCCGCTTCCTTCAGGCGCTGCACGGCGAGCGGATCGCGCCGCACGTCCACGCCGCTCTCCTTCAGGAACTCGGCCGCCAGGTAGTCGATGACGCGCTTGTCGAAGTCCTCGCCGCCGAGGAACGTGTCGCCGTTGGTGGCGAGCACCTCGAACTGGCGCTCGCCGTCCACGTCGGCGAACTCGATGATGGAGATGTCGAACGTACCGCCGCCGAGGTCGTAGACCGCGACCTTCCGGTCGCCGCCCGACTTGTCGAGGCCATAGGCCAGCGCAGCCGCAGTGGGCTCGTTGATGATGCGCTTAACGTTGAGGCCCGCGATACGGCCGGCGTCCTTGGTCGCCTGGCGCTGCGAATCATTGAAGTACGCCGGCACCGTGATCACTGCCTCGGTGACCGTCTCACCGAGGTAGTCCTCGGCGGTCTTCTTCATCTTCATGAGCACGCGCGCGGAAATCTCCGGCGGCGCCATCTTCTTGCCGTGCACTTCGACCCACGCGTCGCCGTTCTCGGCCTTCACGATGTGGTACCCGACCATGCCGACGTCCTTCTGGACGACAGGGTCCTCGTAGCGGCGGCCGATCAGTCGCTTGATCGCGTACAGGGTGTTCTGCGGGTTGGTGACGGCCTGCCGCTTGGCGGACTGGCCGACCAGTACCTCGTCATCCTTGGTGAAGGCGACGATGGACGGCGTGGTGCGATCGCCCTCGCTGTTCTCGATGACCCGGGGCTTACCGCCCTCCATGATGGCGACGCACGAGTTCGTGGTGCCCAGGTCGATGCCGATGACTCTTGCCATGGATGTGACTCCGTCAGTTCAGGAATTCGTTGGCCGTCTAGTTGGGGGCCCCGGGGGCCCGATTCAAGTCAGGACGCGGCCGTGCCGGCCGGTTCGGGTGCCCGGGCGACCACGACCCGGGCCGGACGCAGCAGCCGGCCATTCAGGACGTAGCCCCTCTGGACCACCGCCAGCACGGACCCGGCGGGCTGGTCCGCTGTCGCCTGGGTGGCGATCGCCTCGTGCAGTTCGGGATTGAACGGCTGGCCCTGCGGATCCACGACGGCGAGGCCCGACCTCTCGAATGCCTTGTTGAGGAGGCGCAGGGTCGCCTCCATGCCTTCGAGCAGCCGGGCTGGCTCCGCGCCCGCACCGGCGGCCAGACCCAGCTCCAGGCTGTCCCGGACCTCCAGCAGTTCACCGGCGAACCGGTCGATGGCATAGCGGCTGGCCGACTCGACCTCGCGCTGCGCCCGCTTGCGCACGTTCTCCGTGTCGGCGACCGCGCGCAGGTAGCTGTTCCAGTTCTCGTCGGCCCGGGCCTGCGCCTCGGCCAGTTCCTGGGTCAGTCGTTCGATCTCGGACGGGGTTTCGGCCGACGCCTGGGCCGGCGCTTCCTGGTCGGGTTGGGTCGTCATGTCACCTTGCCTGAAGTCGAAACCGCTCCGCCGCCCCGGGGCCGCCGGCGCGGGGAGCGGCAGTCTGGGGCCGATATAGGGCCTACCGTCGCGAATTCAAGGCGGAGCCCAGCAGGCGGGCGGTGACGTCCACGATCGGGATGACCCGCTCGTACGCCATCCGGGTGGGCCCGATGACGCCGAGCACGCCGACCGTCTCGTTGTCGAGCATGTAAGGCGCCGTGACGAGGCTGCAGTCGTCGAGGATCTGGTAGCCGGACTCCTGGCCGATGAAGATCTGCACGCCCTCGGCGCGCAGGCTCAGGTCGAGCAGGTGCAGGATGTCGCGCCTGGCCGTGAACGCCTCGAACAGCCGTCGCAGCTTGTCGACGTTCGAGAGTTCCGCGAACTCCATGAGATTCGTCTCACCGGCGATCACGTACTCGGGCGCCTCGGGCGCGCCGGCGTCGACCATCTCCTGGGCCACGTGGATCACGTCCACCATTAGCTGGTTGAGGCGCTCACCGGTCTGCTTCAGTTCGGCCACGAGGTCCTGGCGGACCTGCCGCAACTCCTTGCCGCCGAACTGCTGGTTGAGGAAGTTGGCCGCGTGCCGAAGTTCCTCGGCCGAGTGGTAGCGATCGAGCTGCACGATGCGATTCTGCACGTCGCGCCCGTTCACGACCATCACCGCCAGCACCCGGTTGTCGGACAGTGGCAGGAACTCGATCTGGCTCAGCGACTGGTGCGGCTGTCGGGGAATCGTCACGACTCCGGCGAGGTGCGTGATCGAGGACAGCACCTGGGAGGCCACCGCCACGATCGCCTTCGGGTCCCGGTCGTGCTCTTCCCCGAGGCGCCGCCGCAATTCGTCGATGACGTCGTCGACGGCGCCCGTCGACCGCTGCCGCAGCAGCGTGTCGACGAAGAAGCGATAACCCTTGTCCGTGGGCACGCGACCGGCCGAGGTGTGGGGCGAGGTGACGAATCCGTATTCCTCGAGGTCGGCCATGACGTTGCGCACCGTCGCCGCGCTGAGATTGAGTCCGGAATCGCGCGACAGCGTGCGCGAGCCGACGGGCTGGCCCTCGCGGATATAGCTCTCGATGAGCACTCGCAGCAGGTGCTGGGCGCGTTCGTTGAGCAGGTCTTCGACGGTTTCCTGGGACATCGGGGTCAACCTAGCAACGCCATTTCGTCCAAGTCAAGCACGGCGAATCTTTGCCAACGCGGCACGAACGCGCTGGCCCGTCACGCGCCGTGCGTGCTACAACGCCGGGACCCATGGACGCAGCGCCCCTCGCCTACCCGACGGTTGCCCTGTCCGGCCGCGCGGACGACCCGCGCGTCGGCGGGGCGATGCTCGTCCTCGCCGAACACCTGCTGAAACGGGGACGCAGGGTGATCGCAGCGGCGGGCCAGGATATCGAGTTCGGTTCGTCCGACCTGCAGCTGGTCCCGGAGCACGAGCTGGCGTCAGGCTCCGACCTGCTGGTCGCCGTCGGCGGCGACGGCACGATGCTGCACTCGGCGCGACTGGCTGCCACGGCTGGCATCCCGGTACTCGGCATCAATCGCGGACGCCTCGGGTTCCTGGCCGACGTGGGCCCCGGACGGATGCTCGAGAGCGTCGACGATGCGCTCGACGGCCGCTGCGTTCCCGAGACCCGCATGCTGCTCGAGGCCGCCGTGCATCGCGACGGCCAGGCCGCGGCCATCGCGCTCGCGCTGAACGACGTCGCGGTGGCCAAGCACGACACCGGCCGCATGCTGGACCTGCGCACCTGGGTGGACGGCGCCTACGTGAACACGCACGGCGGCGACGGCTTCATCGTCTCCACGTCCACGGGATCCACGGCCTATGCACTCTCCTGCGGCGGACCCATCGTGCACCCGGCGCTCGCGGCCATCGTGCTCGTGCCCATTTGCCCGCACACGCTGTCGGACCGGCCGATCGTCGTCGGCGCCGACAGCGTCGTCGAACTCGAACTCGCGGGCCGGCCCGAGACGCGGGCGCAGGTGGTCTGCGACGGCATCGTGCTCTGCGAACTGGAGCCCGGCACGCGTCTGCGCATCGCTCGCGCCACCGTGAATGCAACTCTGCTGCATCCGCCCGGGCACGACTACTTCCGCATCCTGCGCTCGAAACTGCACTGGGGCCGGGGCGGCCGCAACGGCCAGCCGCCCGCGGATTGACCGCGCCGATGCTGACCCACCTGCAGATTCGCGATTTTGCGATCGTCGAGTCCGTCGAACTCGACTTGTCCCCCGGATTTACCGCGCTCACCGGCGAGACCGGCGCCGGCAAGTCCATCCTCGTCGATGCGTTGCTGCTCGCGGTCGGCGGGCGGGCGGACAGCGGCGCCGTGCGCCACGGCGCCGAGCGTGCCGAGGTCACCGCGAGTTTCGACCTCGCGCGTAACGCCGGCGCCGTCGCGTGGCTCGACGAACAATCGATCGAGCACGAGGGTGAAGCGGTCCTGCGCCGCGTCGTGTCAGCCGACGGGCGCAGCCGTGCCTACATCAACGGACGCACGATGCCCGTGCAGTCGCTGCGCGGGCTCGGCGAGCACCTCGTCGACGTCCACGGCCAGCTCGAGTTTCAGTCGCTCGCGCGCCGCGGCTATCAGCGCGAACTCCTCGATGACAGCGGTGGACTGGCCGCGCAGGTCGCGGCCGTGCGCTCCGCCTGTCGCGCGTGGCGTGCACTCGATGCCGAGCGTCAGGCCTTCGAGCAACGGGCGCGCGACCGCGACAGCCGTCTCGACCTGCTCGCTCATTACGTCGCAGAGCTCGAGGCGCTCGACCCCCGGCCGGGCGAGGCGCTGGAACTCGCGGAGGAGCGCCGCCGTATCGCGAGCCTCGGGCGGCTCGCCGAAGGCACGGCACAGGTCGAGGGCCTGCTCGCCGGCGACGACGGTGGCGCAACCGCCGCGCTGGCTCGCTCCCAGTCGCTGATGCGGCACCTGACCAACCTCGATGCGGCGCTTGCGCCGACGGAGCAGCTGCTGGACGAAGCCGCGATCGCCTGCCGCGAGGCCGTGGCGAGCCTGCGCCGCTATGCGCAGTCGCTCGACGCCGACCCCGCCCGGCAGGACTGGGTCGAGTCGCGCCTGGCCGCGCTCGAGGACACCGCGCGCAAGCATCGAGTCGAGGTCGGCGCGTTGCCGGAACTGCGCCTGCGACTCGCCGACGAACTGACCGCGCTGCACGCGGCCGCCACCAGTCTCGCCGATCTGGACCGTAAACTCGCGACGGCACAGGAGCACTATCGTTCGGCCGCGACACGTCTCTCCGACGCGAGGCGCGAGGCTGCGGCTGGGCTGGACCAGAAGGTGACCGCACTCATGCAGGGGCTCGGCATGCCGGGCGGGGTCTTCGCCACCAGCATCGAGTCGTCCGAGCCGCCGTCTGTTGCTGAGCACGGCAACGACGACGTCGAGTTCCTGGTCAGTGCAAATCCGGGCCAGCCGCCGCGACCGCTCGCGAAGACGGCGTCCGGCGGCGAGCTCTCGCGCATCAGCCTCGCTCTGCAGGTTGCCACGCTCAACGCGTCACACCTCCCCTGCCTGGTGTTCGACGAAGTGGATGCGGGGGTCGGCGGCGCCGTTGCGGAGATGGTGGGCCGTCAGCTGCGCGCCCTGGCGGCTTCTGGGCAGGTGCTGTGCGTGACGCACCTGCCCCAGGTCGCATCACAGGCCGACCGTCAGGTGCGCGTCAGCAAGAGCACGGAGCGCGGCATGACGCGAACCGCGCTCGAGGCGCTCGACGGCGATGCACGGGTGGAAGAAATCGCACGAATGCTTGGTGGAACCAGCATCACGGCGCGCACGCGCGACCACGCGCGGGAAATGCTGGAATCTGCGCTGCAACGGCCCGCGGCGCGCGGGACTCGCCGGGCTACTTCGCCTTCGGGCGGTGCGGGCAGTTCGCGCGCACGCACCGGCCGTGCAGGGTGAGGGCGTGATCGGTGATTTCGAAGCCCAGTCGCGCCGCGACCGCGTGCTGCCGTTCCTCGATACCGTCGTCCGAAAACTCCTCGACGCGACCGCAGTCCGTGCACACGATGTGGTCGTGGTGCGAACCTTCGTTCAGTTCGAAGACCGCCGTGCCGCCCTCGAAGTGGTGGCGCGTCACGAGACTGGCCGATTCGAACTGGGTCAGCACGCGGTACACGGTGGCCAGTCCGATGTCCTCGTTCGACTCGAGCAGGCGTCGGTAGACGTCCTCCGCACTCATGTGGCGCGGCTGGCTGCTGGCGAGAATCTCGAGGATCTTAAGGCGCGGTACCGTGATCTTGAGTCCGGCCTGGCGCAGGTGCGAAGGTTCCACGGGTCTTGAGTCCTGATGCGTCCGCGCGCGGGACGCGGTTACGGTATGATCCGCGGCCATTATGTCCGGCATGGGCCGGCAACTCCAGACAGATGATGCCGACGGACAGATCCCCCGGAATGCGCCGCTTCCTGCCCCTGCTGCTCCTGCTCGCCGCCGCGGCCGCTTCGTCCGGCTGCGTCTATCGGCCCAACATCCAGCAGGGCAACCTGCTGAAGGTCGAAGACGTGGACCAGGTGACCGCCGGGATGACGCGCAGCCAGGTCCGTTACCTGCTTGGCACGCCCATGGTCTCGGACCCGTTTCACCCCGATCGCTGGGACTACGTCTTCAGTTTCAAGCGCGGCCGGGAGCGCAAGACGGACTCGGCACACTTCATTGTGTACTTCGAAGGGGACAAGGTGAGTCGTGTCGACAAGCCCGATCTCCCCGACGCGCTGCCCGCGCTGGAAGGTTCCGAATCGCCCAAGGAGCCGCCGCCGGCTCCGTCCGTCAAACAGCCGCAGCCCGACGCGCGTCGCCCCGGCGGTTCGTAAGCGTGCCTCAGCGGCCCCGACCCGCGTCGCCGCGCCCCATGGTGCGTCCCTGCGCAGCGAGCCGGCGCCTCATCTCGCGCGGGTCGGCCTTGAGCGGCCGGTAGATCTCGACGCGATCGCCAGCCGCCAGCACGCGTAACGCCGGCACCACCTGACCGAACACGCCGGTGTCGAGGCGCCGTCCGGCCAGTTCCGGAAACTCCTCGAGCAACCCCGACGCCGTCACCGCGTCCGTGACCGTCATGCCCGCCGCGAGCTCCACGTATACGACGCGCTGCCGGTCCGACAACGCATAGACGACCTCCACGCGCGGTGACTCAGGCGCCGCCATGCAGCTCCTTCGCCCGAGCGATGAACGCGTCGATCAGTTGATTGCAGCTTTGCTCGAACGCCTTACCGAACAGCAGCTCAATCACTGCATTGGCAAACTCGAAGCGCATCTCGAGCTCGATGCGCGTGCCGGACGTGCCGATTGGCGCAAACGACCAGCGCCCTTCGAGCATGCGAAACGGGCCACGCACGAGCTGCAGCGTCATGAACGAGGGGCGATCGAACGTGTTGCGCGTGGTGAAGCGCTCGCGGACCCCGCTGCGCTGCATTTCCATGCTGGCGAGCAGCTCGTGCGCGGCCTTCTCGTGCATCTCGGCCCCCGCCACCCAGGGCAGGAACTCGGGATAGTGCTCGACGTCGACGACGAGGTCGAACATCTGCTCGGGCGTGAAGACGACGAGCGCACTGCGCCGGATTTCGTGGATGGCCATGGACGACGGGCTCTCGAACCGGGCGCAAGTGTATGCGGGCCAGCTAGAATGCGCGACCGACCCCGTGTGACCCGTCATGACCGCACTCAGCAAGGACAAGGACAAGCCCAATCCCGTGATCGCGCTCAACAAGCGCGCGCGGCACGAGTACTTCATCGAGGAGAACTTCGAGGCGGGGATGGCACTGCAGGGCTGGGAAGTGAAGAGCCTGCGAGCGGGCAAGGCGCAGATCACCGAGGGCTACGTCCTGATCAAGGGCGGAGAGGCGTGGCTGATCGGGGCCCACTTCTCGCCGCTGACGACGACCTCGACACACGTCGTCGCGGATCCCACGCGTACCCGCAAGCTGCTGCTGCATCGCCGGGAACTCGACCGGCTCGTCGGCGCCGTGGAACGCAAGGGTCACACCGTGGTGCCGCTCAAGCTGTACTGGAGCAAGGGCAAGGTGAAGCTCGAGATCGGGCTCGCCAAGGGCAAGCAGGCTCACGACAAGCGGGCCACCGAGAAAGACAGGGATTGGCAGCGGGAAAAGGCCCGGATCTTGAGGAAAAGGGGATAGGGGATAGGGGATTGTGAAAGACTCGGAGCGGCCGGCCGCGCGGGCGTTCTTCACTATTCACTATCCCCTATCCCCTGTCCCCTTTCGTGCCGCTTTCCCTTGCTTTCCCCCGCCCCGCCCCTACACTAGGGTTGTCCATCCGGGGGCGACCGGTTTCGACGTGGGTCGCGAAACTTCAGGTGCATGCCGAGGTGCAAGGTTCCTCGTAAAACCGCTTGCAAACCATTAGTTGCCAACGACGACAACTACGCTCTGGCGGCTTAATCCCGCCTAACCCTCGACTGGCATGTGCTTGTGCATCCAGACCCGAGGGACGCGCTCACAAGCTCGCGGGTCCAGTGTGCTGAGGGCTGGCTCGCTAAAACGTTCCTGAGCTGGTCGTTCATCTTCCCTGCCGCTCGGGTAGTGAACGACGAGAATCAAAGAGACGGCTAAGCATGTAGGTCCTGGAACGTAGGGCTTGCGGACGCGGGTTCGATTCCCGCCGCCTCCACCATCAAAAGACCCCCCGGCCGAAAGGCCGGGGGTTTCTTTATTGATGCAGGGCAGGCACCGGTTTCCAGCCTGGGTGTTCGAAGAACTCCGGGTATTGCTGCAACGCATGTGCAATGCGGGGCAGGCCGTCGGCCGATGCCGGGTCCCGCTCGAGTTCTCCGGCGCCGCCGAGCAACTCCGCGATGAGCACGTGCAGAACAGCGTCAGCTTTTGGCTCGAGGTGACAGTTCGCGACCAGGTAGGCCACCTGCTCTCGAATCGCTGTCGCGAGCGCTGCAGCGTCCTTCTGTGACAGCGCGCCCGGCTCTGCGGTGAGCGCGGGAGCAGCAACCTCGCGAATGCGCTGCATGCCCGTGCGCAGCGGCTCGTCGGTGGACCAGCGCGCGCCATCGTTGAGGACGAGCCCCGCTGTTGCGTGGGCATCGTGCTCGTGATCGTGCTGGGCATGCGCGGGGACCGGCATCGTCGCGGTGGTCACAACCATTGCCAGCGTCAACAAAGCGGCCGCCGGGGCGGTCAAGGAAGTCCTGCGAGTCGTCATGTCGATGTGTTCCTCCGAATGCCACGTTGAAAGATGGTGAAGGCTCCCGGCGCGTCAATCCGTATGCGCTGAACGTCGTCGGCGAGCAGCGACTGCATCACGAGGCCCTGGATCGTGCCGATGAACAGTGTCGCGGCAGCAGCGGTGTCGACGTCCGGTGCAATTTCACGCTGAGCCTTGCCGTGCTCGATGGTCGCGCGCAGGCGCTCCGCGTAATGACCGATCAGCGTCCGGACCATTCGCTTCGCGCCGGTGTCCCCAGGTCGCTGCAGTTCGCTGAAGAGGATCCGCGGCACGCCCGGGTGTTCAGCGACGAACTCGACGTGCGCCAGGAACATCGCCTGCAGTGCCGCGAGCGGCGACGCGGCCGATGCGGCCGCCCGGTCCACGCGCGTCAGGAGCCGCTCGGCGACCCACCCCATGGCCGCTTCCCAGATCGCGTCCTTGTTCGGAAAATGCCGGAACAGCGCACCCTGCGTCAGCCGCATGCGCCGAGCGATCGCTTGGGTCGTGATGTCGCCCGGGTTCTGCTCGGCAGCCAGGTCGACCACCGCCCGGACGGTCACCGCCCTGCGCTCATCCGCGGGCAGGTGCCTTCGACGCGTGTCCATGTTGGAGCTAAAGATAGTAATTAATTACTATCTTACCTGGACGCGCCATTGTGTCAACGGAACGAGCTCCCGGTCAGGCGGCGACGGCCTCCACCTCGACCGGCGTCCCGTTCAAAACCGCGGTCCCGGTGAGCGCGTCGATCCTCTGATCGTCGATGACGTCGTTGATACTCACGCCCGCATGGCGACTCGCGACGGACAGCCGGATCCCCGGCCGGTCGTGTCCCCATCCATGCGGCAGGCACACGACGCCGGGCATCATGTCGGCCGTGATCTCCACGGCGACGTCGACCTCCCCCACTCGCGAACGCACCCGCACCGGCACGCCGTCAGCAATGCCGCGTCGTGCCGCGTCCTCGGGGTGCATCAGGAGGGTGCAGCGCGGTTTGCCCTTCACCAGGCGCTGACTGTTGTGCAGCCAGGAGTTGTTGCTACGCACGTGACGCCGTCCGATCAGGACCAGTTCCGGCGGCGGCGAACGCAGTGCATTCGCGGCCCGCTCGAGGTCTGCCAGATATGCCTCGGGTGCCAGCCTCAGTCTCTTGTCCGCCGTCGCAAGCCGCCTCGGCAACCCCGGCTCCAGCGGACCGAGATCGATGCCGTGCGGGGCAGCCGACAGCTTCGCGAGGCTCAGGCCCTGCGGTCGTCGGTCCGGGGCGGTCAGCTGCCGGCGGATCCCACCAAAGCCTGGCAGCGCACTGAGCCATTTCATCCTGCCGCGATACTCCGCGCCGTACGCACCGGTCTTCAGCATCCAGTCGAGCACGCCCTCCGGCCCGAGCCACCGGGGCAGCCAGCGGCGAGCGCGCGCTTTGCGCCGCTGCAGACCGGGCCGCGTCCCCAGCCGCAGTGTCAGCTCCGCGAGGATTTCGTCGTCGTGCAGCGCACCGGGCGGGGGCTCGAACAGCGCTGGTGCGTACTTGGCTACATTGCGCACCGCGAAGCCGCTCAAGGCGATGTCGTAGTGACCGTGTTCGAGCGGGCTCGTCGGCGGCAGGATCAGGTGCGCGTGGCGGGTCGTCTCGTTGAGGTACAGGTCGACGGAGACCATGAACTCGAGGTCGGCCAAGGCGCGATCGAGCTGCCGTCCGTTGGGCGTCGACAGGACCGGGTTGCCCGCAAAGGTGATCAGCGCACGCACCTGCCCCGGGCCCGGCGTATGGATCTCGTCTGCCAGCGTGGCCACGGGCAGCTCGTTGCCGAACTCTGGCAGGTTGCGCACCCGCGAATGGAATCGCCCGTAATGCCCCTTTGAGCCGTAGGCGCGCGTGAGATCCACCGCGGGCTCCGGGAACATCATGCCGCCCTCGCGGTCGAGGTGCCGGGTCACGAGATTCAGGCAATAGATCAGCCACAGGACGAGGCCGCCAAATTCCTGGGTGCAGGCGCCGACGCGCCCGTAGACGAGTGCGCGCGGCTCCGCGGCAATCTCGTGCGCGAGGCGCACGATCCGTTCGTGCGCGATTCCGGTGCGCGCGGCGAGCTGCCGCGGATCGAACCCCTCCACTGCCCGGCGCAGGCTCTCGAGACCGTCGGCGTGGTCCACCAGGTGACCGAGGTCGACGAGGCCGGCGGTGCAGATCTCGCGCAGCAGTGCGAGCAGCAGGAACACGTCGGTGCCGGGTCGTATCGCGAGGTATTCGTCAGCGATCGCCGCGGATTCCGTGCGCCGCGGGTCGATGACGATGAAACGTCCGCCGCGCGCCTTCAGTGCCTCGACACGCTTCTCGAAGCCCGGGGCACTCATGAGCGAGCCGCCGGACGCGAGCGGGTTGCCGCCGATGCAGACGAACAACTGCGCGCGGTCGACGTCCGGCACCGGCATCAGGAACTGGTGACCGAACATCATGTGGGCCGCAACCATGTGCGGCAGCTGGTCGACGCTGGTCGCGGAATAGAGGTTCCGGGTGCGCACCGCGCGGATGAAATCGCCGATGCCGAGCATCGCCCCGAGGTTGTGCACCGTCGGGTTCCCCGCATAGATTGCCACCGCGTCGTTGCCGCATCTCGCGCGGACTCCCGAGATTCGACGCTCGATCTCGTCGAACGCTGCGGGCCACGAGATCTCCTGCCAGCCCGCCGGCGTGCGGCGCATGGGCCGGCGGAGCCGGTCGGCGTCCTCGTGGATGTCCTTGAGTGCGACGGCTTTCGGGCAGATGTGACCGTGGCTCAGCACATCGTCGCGATCAGGCTTGATCGAGACCACCTGGCCGTCGCGGTGCTCGATCACGAGCCCGCACATGGCCTCGCAGATCGAGCAGGTGCGGTGATGTAACTGCGTGTCTCCCATCGCCCCACCCCCCGAGGACCGGCCTCACCGCGCGCGCAGGCGGCGTGCAAACCCCAGCAGACCGAACAGCAACAGAATGGCCGGCGCCATCGACCCGCCGCCGTTGTTGTTATTGTCGCTGCGGCCGCAATCGGTCCTCCCGGTCACGGTGTCGCCGGCGAGGCTGAGCCGGTACACGGTCCCCCCACCGCAATTCCCACCCAGGGTCGTGGCGCCGAAAAATACTGAATCGCTCAGCTGCAGCAGTCTGCCGATGGGACTCGAGCCCTTCGTGTTGTCGAAGCTGTGCAGGTTCGTGAAACCCGTGCCATCCCGGCCGATGACGAAGATCGTGCCTGAATCCGAGCGCGTCCCGCCCGTGGCCGCCGCGCCGCCGACGGACGTCGTACCGTAGAGCCTGCCGTCGTTGCCCAGCAGCAGTGTGCCCAGCGGCTGCGACCCATTGAGGCCATCGAAGTGGTGCAGAACCGTGAACGTCGAGCCGTCCGGCGAGATGGCAAACAACGTTCCATTCCCGGTCTCCCCGCCCACGCTAGCCACGCCGTAGAGGAACTCGTCGCCGTCGGCGAGCCCCGCGGCCGGCGCGGCGCCATCGCCATTGACCACGGCGGTGTTCGTCGAATTGGCGGCCATGGCACTGAAGACGTGCAGGGTCTGGAACCCCGTGCCATCGAACTTCAACCGGAAGATCGTGCCGCGGCCGTTTGCGCCCCCGTCGACGGTGCTGCCGTAGAAATACCCGTCCGCGCCCTCGACCAGGGCACCCGCGGGTTTCACGCCGTCCGCATTTTCGTTCAGGCTCGCAGTGGCGTCAGCCGTGATTGCACCGAACGCATACAGGGACTGGAAGCCGCTGCCGTCGCGGGCGATCTTGAAGACCGTCCCGGTCCCGTTCGGTCCGCCCGAGCTCGTGACCCCGTAGAGAAAACCGTCGCTGCCCTCGATGAGTTCGGACTCGGGATAGGCACCGTCGGCATTGAGGGCCCTGCTGTTCACGATGGAGGTCGCGGTCGCGAAACGGTGCAGAGTCGTGAACTCGGACCCGTCGGGTTTGATCCGGAACACCGTTCCTGTCGTACCGGTCTGGCGCAGGTCACCGAGAGTGGTGGTGCCGTACAGGAACTCCCCGCTGGCCAGCAGGCCTCCCGTGGTCGTATAGCCATTCTCGATCTTCAGCTGGTAGATCGTCTGGACGGACGAGCCGTTGACGGTCGTTCGGTAGATCAACCCGGGGGCGGAGCCGGTCACGGCAGTGCCGTACAACGCGCCATCCACGAGGATCGGACCCGAGTTGGTCTGGGAACCGCTGAACGAAAAGATCGTCGAGACGCTCGGCGTCGCCTGCGCGAGCGACACGGACGGCAGCGCGAGCAAAAGGGCCGCCGGCACGACACGGGCCAGGAGAAAAAAGGGGCGGGACACGATGAGGGGCATCGACGGCATCGGGGTTCGGTCTCCAATATCCCGGCGCGGGGCGCCGGGCGGTGCAGAAGGAGGCGAATTGTGCCGGATTCCGCCGGCAGGCGCATGGCATCCGCGGCGAGCCGGCAAGCCGCTAGAATGCGCCCCCGCCACCAGCCTCGATCCGCGGCCTTGATCCTCTTCAGACAACTCACGCTCGCCCGTGGCGCCCGCCGCCTCATCGAGGACGCCAGTCTGCAGATCCATCCGGGCTGGCGCGTCGGACTCGTCGGCGCCAACGGAAGCGGCAAGTCGAGCCTGTTCGCCTTGTTGCGCGGCGAGTTGCACCCTGAGTCCGGGGATTGCGAAGTTCCGCGGCAGTGGCGCATAGCCTCGGTTGCGCAGGAGACGCCCGCCCTGCCGCAAGCCTCGATCGACTACGTCCTCGACGGCGATGAGGAATTGCGCACCGTCGAAAGGGCCGTGCAGTCGGCGGAACACGATCACGACGGTCATGCGCTGGCCGAGGCCCACGTCCGCCTGGAGTCCATCGACGGATACTCGGCGCGCTCCCGGGCCGCGAGCCTGCTCGCCGGTCTCGGCTTTGCGTCCTCGGACCTCGAGCGTCCCGTCGCCGACTTTTCCGGCGGCTGGCGCATGCGTCTCAATCTCGCGCGCGCGCTCCTGAGCCGGGCCGACCTGCTCCTGCTCGACGAGCCCACCAATCACCTCGACCTCGACGCCGTCGTGTGGCTCGAACACTGGCTCGCGGCCTATCGCGGCACGCTGCTGCTGGTCTCCCACGATCGCGACTTCCTGGATGCCTGCGTCACGCACGTCGCGCACATCGACACGAACCGGTTGACGCTGTACACGGGAAATTACTCGGCCTTCGAGGTTCAGCGCGCCGCGCGCCTGGCCGTACAGCAGGCGCTGTTCGAGAAGCAGCAGCGCGAGATCGCGCACATGACGCAGTTCGTGGCGAGGTTCCGCGCCAAGGCAAGCAAGGCACGCCAGGCGCAGAGCCGCCTCAAGGCCCTCGATCGCCTCGAGCGCATCTCGGCCGCGCACGTCGATTCTCCATTCGTGTTCGAATTCCCGCCGCCCGCGCGAGCACCGGACCCGCTGCTGACGCTCGAGGACGCGAGCCTCGGATACGTGGATCGCGCCGTTCTCGAACGAGTGCAGCTGTCGCTGCGCCCGGGCGCACGCCTCGGCCTGCTCGGCGCCAATGGCGCGGGAAAATCGACGTTGATCAAGGTGATTGCGGGAGAACTGGCGCCGCTGGCGGGCCGCCGGCTGGAAGGACACGGCCTCGCAATCGGGTATTTCGCCCAGCACCAGCTCGAGCAACAGCGCCCCGCCGAGTCGCCGCTGCAGCACCTGCTGCGCGACGAGCCGCGGACGCGCGAGCTCGAGCTGCGCAGCTACCTCGGCGGCTTCGACTTTCGCGGCTCCATGGCCGAGGCACCGGTCGGCGCCTTCTCGGGCGGCGAGAAGTCGCGTCTCGCGCTGGCGCTTATAGTGCGGCGCCGCCCCAACCTGCTGCTGCTCGACGAGCCGACCAACCACCTCGATCTCGAGATGCGGCACGCGCTCATGCGCGCGCTCGCCGAATACGAGGGCAGCCTCGTGCTGGTTTCGCACGATCGCGCGCTGCTGCGAACCGTCTGCGATGGTTTCGTGCTGGTCGCGGACGGCCGGGCGTCCGAATTCGACGGCGACGTGGACGACTATCTCGCGTGGCTGGCTGATCGGCGCGCGCGCAGCGAGACCGCGAGTCCGGACCCGGCGCAGGTAGTCGATCGCGATGCACGGCGCCGGTCGCGTGAGAACGCTGCCTCCGAACGGGCCGATCGGCTGGCGCGCCGTCGCCCGCTCGCCCGCGAAGTCACGCGACTGGAGAAGGAGATTGCAGCGTTCGAAGCCGAAAAGCGTGCGCTCGAAGCGAAGCTCGCGGACACGAGCTTCTACACTCCGGGAAACGCAGCGGAGGTCCAGTCCGCCACGCGACGCTGCGCCGAAGTCGGGCGCCTGCTCGAGCAGGCCGAGGAGCGCTGGCTCGACGTGCAGTCGCAACTCGAGGCGATCGGCGAGCCCTGATTCAGATCCGCACGACGACCTTGCCGCGCGCGCGCCGCGTGGCGAGCGCCTCGAAGGCCGCCGCGAAGTCGTCCAGCTCGTGGGTCTCGCCGACGACGGGCACGAGTCGGCTCGACTCGAACATTTCCCAGAGCTCTGCGACATTCTGCCGCTGTACCTCGGGCTCGCGGCCCGCGAAGCTCCCCCAGTAGACGCCGACCACGGAGCAGCCCTTGAGCAATGGCAGATTGAGCGGGATGCGGGGAATGTCGCCGCCGGCGAATCCGATCACGAGATAACGACCCTTCCAGGCCACGCTGCGCAGCGCGGGTTCGGCGAGCGCACCTCCGACGGGATCGTAGACGACGTCCACGCCCTGGCCCCCGGTGATTTCCTTGAGCCGATCGCGCAGGTCCTGCGTCGAGTAGTTGATCAGGTGCTCGGCGCCCAGGGAGCGCGCGAGCGCGAGCTTCTCCTCACTGCTCGCCGCGGCAATGACGGTTGCACCCATCAGCTTGCCGAGTTGCACCGCCGTCGTACCCACGCCACCCGCGGCGCCGAGCACCAGGAGCGTCTCCCCGGGTTGCAGCTGCGCACGCTGCTTCAGCGCGTGCATCGTCGTGAAGTACGTGATGCAGATGCCCGAAGCTGCCTCGAAACTCAGGGTGCGCGGCGCCGGCAGCACCACGGATGCCTTGGCTGCCACGCGCTCGGCGAGCGTGCGCCCGCAGGCCGCAACCACACGGTCGCCCACCCGCAGTCGCGTGACACCCTCGCCCACTGCGGAAACCACTCCCGCGAGCTCGGTACCGGCAACGAAAGGGAGGCCCGGCCGGTCCTGGTACAGGCCCTGGATCATCAACACGTCGGGGAAGTTGAGCGCCGCGGCCTTGACGTCGATCACGACTTCGCCGGCCGCGGGTTGCGGCTCGGGCCAATCGGTCACCAGGGCCAAACCGTCGATTCCCGTCAGGTCGCGACAAATGACTGCGCGCATTGGCTCTCTCTCGTCCAGGAACGATCAGGAACGGATCAGGTGGCGGCCGAGGTCGGCAAGCGAGCGGCAGCCGAGCAGCATCATCACGCGCTCCATCTCGGTGCGCAGAATCTGCAGCGCGTGCGCGACGCCGGGTTGACCGCCGGCCGCGAGCCCGTAGAGAACCGGCCGGCCGACCATGACGCCGCGCGCGCCGAGCGCGATGGCCTTGAGCACGTCGGACCCGCGGCGGAAGCCGCCGTCGACGAGCACGGTGAGCCGGTTGCCCACTTCCGCCGACACCGCTGGCAGCAGTTCGACGCCCGAGACGCAGGAATCGAGCTGCCGGCCACCGTGGTTCGTGAGCACGATGCCGTCGACGCCCACGTCCGCGGCGCGTTTCGCGTCCTCGACGCAGAGGATGCCCTTCACCACCAGCTTGCCCTTCCAGCGGCCGCGGATGCGCTCCATGTCTTCCCAGCCCAATCGGGTGTTGAACTGGGTGGCCATGAAACGGGCCCCGACCATCGCCGATTGGACCCCGGGCGGCAGGAACTCCTTCAGGTTCTCGAACTTCGGCCCGCCGCCGGGGATCATCACCCGCCATAGCCAACTCGGGTGCGCGAGCACGTCGAGCATGTTCGGCAGGTTGAGTTTCATCGGTGCGCGCCAGTTGCGCAGGTCCCACTCGCGCGCGCCGAAGATCGGCACGTCGGTGGTCACCGCCATGACGGCGACCCCCGCGTCCTGGACGATGTCGACGAGCCGGTCGACGAAATTCGCATCCTTGAAGGGATAGAGCTGGAACCAGACGCGGCCCGGCACCTCCGCGGTCATTTTCGCCAGCGGATAATTCGACACCGTGCTGAGCGTGAAGGGTATGCCGGCGTCCGCGGCGGCCTTCGCGAGCGCAAGGTCGCCCTCCGGCCAGACCAGGCCGTTGAATCCCGTCGGTGCGATGATGATCGGCAGGTGGCAGGTTTCGCCGAGGATCTCGGTAGAGAGGTCGGGCGCGCCGACCCCGGCGAGCGTCCGCGGCAGCCACGCGATGCGCTCGAACACGTCGCGGTTGCGCTTGAGCGAAAGCTCGTCCTCCGCGCCGCCTTCCACGTACTCGTACCCGAAATTCGGCAATTGCCGGCGGGCGATGCGCCGCAGGTCCTCGATCGTAATTGCCCGGCGGAAGTCCCGGCCTGCATAGTGCGCGCGCTTCATGCCGTGGCTCCCGTGCCCTGGACCATCTCGGTGATCCTGATCGCCGTCTCGAGTGCGCGCAACCCGTCCTCGCCCGACACTGCCGGCGGGCGGCCTTCGCGGACCGAGCGCAGGAACGACTCGATCTCGAGCTTGAGCGCGTCGCCCTGCTCGTAGGTGCGCTCTTCGATCATGACCTGGCCCGGGGCGGTGGCCGCGCCCGCCGGCGGCTTGCGCACGATCGTGAGCACCTTCTGTTGCAGGTCGATCGACACGTAGGCGTCATCCTGGAACAGTCGCAGCTTCCGCTCCATCTTCATGCTGACGCGGCTCGCGGTCGTGTTCGCCACGCAGCCGTTCGCGTACCGGATACGCGCGTTGGCGATGTCGAGCCCGGCGGAAAATACCGAGGCCCCGACGGCGTCGATGGACTCGATGGGCGCACCGACGAGGCTCTGGATCAGGTCGATGTCGTGGATCATCAGGTCGAGCACCACGTTCACGTCCGTGCCGCGCTCCTTGAACGGGGCGAGCCGGTGCGATTCGATGAAACGCGGCGTGCCGAGCGTGCCCTCGAGCGCGAGAATGGCTGCGTTGAATCGCTCGAGGTGCCCGACCTGCAGGATGCGTCCCGCATGCGCGGCGATGTCCACCAGGCTGCGCGCCTCGTCGAGCGTCTCGGTGATCGGTTTCTCGACCAGCACGTGGATGCCACGCTCGAGGCACTCGCGGGCGATCGGGAAGTGCAGCGGCGTCGGCGTGGCGATGCTGACCGCATCCACCTCGCCCAGCAATTCATGAAAATCCGCGACGGCGCGGCAGCCGAGTTCGGCCGCAACCTTGTCACGGGCGGCGGCATCGGCATCCACGACGGCGACGAGGCGCGAGTCCGGCAGAACCGCATATTTCTGCGCGTGGAAACGTCCCAGGTAGCCGACCCCTATGACCGCGGTGCGCACCTTCTGCATGCGCGGATCATACCCAATGAGCACGGTTGCGGTTTCTGCGGCTTACCCGCACGATCGCGCCGATGAGTCTAAAGCACCACGCGTCCTGGTTGATTGCTGCACTGCTGTTCGGCGCCGCGATCCTGCCCTTCCTCGTGTACTACACCGGCACGGCGACTCTCGGGCCCTACGCCAACGGCGGGCCCGGCCGTTTCGTCGCGGATTTCTACGCCGATCTGGGCCGGCTGCGACGGTCGGCCTGGGCACTTTTGCTCGGACCTGTGGTGCTCGTCGCGGCCTGGCGAATCCTCGTGGCCTATGCTTGGCGCAAGGACCAACGCTGAGCACGGCTGCACGGAGGTGGCGTCATGGGAACGCTGCGGAGGTGGTGGCAACGGCTGATCGGCGGCAGTTCGGCATCCCCGGACGCCGCGCCGCGGCCCGTCCGGCCGCGCAAGAAAGACGATGGCGGCCCCGGCCTGGAGTTGACCGACGACCCTCCGGCAAGGTCGCGCACGCGCGCGCGTACGCCGGGCTTTGACCCGTATTCCAGCGACGGCGGCTACTCGAAGCCGCACTCCTGGGAGCGGGTCGATCACGACTGACCGACCGCCCTCACGCGTCGGTCAGCGCGCGGCACCCGCGCGACTGCGCTCCCGGATCGGGCGGAATTCGTCCGACGGCTAGTGATATCGGTTGGCGACATAATCCGCCTGCTGGGCCAGGCCCCATTCCGCACCGTGCGCGACGCTGTCGATGCCGCTCTTGGCGTAGAGCATCGGCACGCCCTGCCGGGCCAGGTTGAAGTGATCCGACCGGTAGTAGTAGCCCTTCTCGGGGGTCGGCTCCGGCTGCAGCACTCGCCCCTGAGGGGCCGCTGCCGCGCGGAGGCGTTCCTCGAGTTCGGATGAGCCGAAGCCCAGGACGATCACGTCGTGGGTGCGACCGATGACCCCCATCCCATCGATGTTCAGGCCGCCGGCGACCTTGGCGATCGGCACCGTGGGGTGCTGTCCGAAATACTCGCTGCCGAGCAGCCCGTACTCTTCGCCCGTGAACGCGACGAACACGACGGAGCACTCGGGCCGGGGCCGGACTTCGCCGAAGGCCCGCGCGAGTCCGAGCAGCCCGGCCGTGCCGGTCGCGTTGTCGAGCGCCCCGTTGAAGATCGCGTCGCCGCTGAAAGCCAGCGCCTTGCCGAGGTGATCCCAGTGCGCGGTGACGATGACGTATTCATCCGGCCGCTGCGTCCCGGGCAGGATCCCGACGACATTGCTCGAGCTGGCGCGACGGATGGCATTGCGCACGGACGTCGAGGCAATGAGCCCCAGCGGCATCGGCCGGAAGCCGCGCCTGGCTGCCGAGGCCTTGACGGCGTCATAGTCGAGTCCCGCCGCCGTGAAGACACGCAACGCCGCGTCGCGGGTCATCCAGCCCTGCGGTCCGACGCGCGAGGCACCGCCATCCGCGCTCTCGATGACCAATTGCGGACGGGCGGCGCCGTTCTGGAGGACCGCCCAGGGATAGCCCGCCGGTTCTTCTTCGTGGACGATGATCGCGCCGGCCGCGCCCTGTCGCGCGGCTTCCTCGTACTTGTAGGTCCAGCGGCCGTGGTAAGTCATCGCCCGGCCCTTGAACAGTGCCGGATCGTTGGTCGCGAATCCCGGGTCGTTGACCAGGATGACGGCGGTCTTGCCCTTCATGGCGACGCCGGCGTAATCGTTCCAGTCGAGAGCCGGCTCGACGATGCCGTAGCCGACGAACACGAGTTCACTGCTCTCGAGACCGATCTTCGGCACGACGCGATTCGTCCAGTACAGCGCGTCGTCGCCGTAGCGCAGCGAGACCGTCTCACCGCCCGGTTTCCCCACCCGGAGCGTTTCCTCAGGAATCGTCGTCAGTTCGACGAACGGGACCGGCTGCCGGTAGGCCTCCTCGAGGTACGCCACCGTCTTCTCTTCGCCGGCCGTGGCCGGGCGGCGGCCCTTGAATTCGTCCGATGCCAGGACCTGGATGTGCCTCGAGAAGGTCTCCGCAGTGAACGCGGGGACCGAGGACTCCGGGGCCGGCGCGGCCGCACAGCCAGCCGCCAGCGCCGCAAGGCAGGACGCGAACATGTGAATGGTTCTCGAAATCACCGCGATCTTCGACAAACCGGCGCTTACGGGCGCGTGGACCAATACAATGCCGCCAGCCCGGCCACCGACGCCCACGTGGCCAGTTGCGCCCACAGGCGCCAGGGCTTGTTTTTTGCGAGCCCGAGGAAACCGAGCGACGCCACCGCGGTCAAACCCACGAAGACAGCGAGGTAACGGACCAGGAGCGGCAGTTCTGCCCGGAACTGCGGGTTCTCTCCCGACAGGACCAGGAAGACGACCAGGGTCGCCGCGAGCCCGAAGGTGGTCGCGGCCGAGGATCCGAGCAGGATTCCGGTCAGTACAGTGAGGGGTCGCACGTCGTTTTCGGGTGTTTGTGCCGCCGCGGCCCTTGATCGGGGGCGGGGGTGTCTCTAGCCTACGTCGTCACGCCAACCGGTCGAGGAATCCGCAAAGTGTATCAGGCAGGTCATCAGGACGAGACAACGACGCGTCGCCGCGCGTGGAGCCGGGCCGGCACGACGGCGCTCGCGGCGGCGGTGGTCGCGGTCGGGCTGCTGCTGCTCGGCACCGCGCGTGCGCCGTCTTCGACGGCCGGCGCGGCCACGCGGGACTTCGCGCCCACCGAGCGTCAGGCCAAGGTGGCACGCCTGGTGAGCAGCATGTTCGAGCGCTCGCACTACCGCCAGGCCCCGGTCAACGATCCCGTCTCCTCGCTCGTGCTCGACCGCTACCTCGAGTCCCTCGACGGCAGCCGCAGCTATTTCCTCGCGAGCGACGTCGCCGACTTCGAGCGTTACCGCTACCAGCTCGACGACGCCATCTCGACGGGCAAGCTCGAGCCGGCCTTCGCGATCTTCAACCGCTTCCAGGCACGCAGCCGCGAGCGCATGGCCTTCGCACTCGAAGTGCTGAAGAAGGAACCGGATTTCACGCTCGACGAAACCTTCGAATTCGACCGTGAACACGCGCCGTGGGCCGCGAGCACCGCGGAGCTCGACGACCTGTGGCGCAAGCGGGTCAAGAACGACGCCCTGTCGTTGATGCTCACGGACAAGACCTGGCCCGAGGCCCGCGACATCCTGCAGAAACGCTACGAGCGCGCCGCCAAGCGCAGCGAGCAGGTCACGACGGACGACGTGTTCGAGAATTTCATGAACGCGTTCGCGCAGGTGTTCGACCCGCACTCCAACTATTTCTCGCCACGCAACTCCGAGGAATACCGCATCCAGATGAGCCTGTCCTACGAGGGGATCGGCGCATCGCTGCAACTGGTGGACGACTACGTCACGGTGATGGAGATCCTGCCGGGAGGCTCGGCCCAGCAGACCGGCGAACTGAAGGCCAACGATCGCATCCTGGCGGTCGGACAGGGCAAGTCCGGCGAACTCGTTGACGTCGTCGGGTGGCGCCTCGACGACGTGGTGCAGCTCATACGGGGCCCGCTCGGATCGATCGTGCGCCTGCAGATCCAGCCGGGAAATGCAGCGCCCGGGACCGCGGAGAAGACCATCGCCCTGCCCCGCTCGAAGATCACGCTCGAGGCGCAAGCCGCGAAAAAGGAGCTGCGCAAGATCAAGCGCGGCGACCAGGAACTGCGCATCGGCGTCATCACGGTGCCGTCGTTCTACCAGGACTACAACGCGCGGGCCTCGGGTGATGAGGACTACCGCAGCACCACGCGCGACGTGCGGCGGCTCATCGAGGAGTTCAAGGCCGAGGGCGGAATCGACGGCCTGGTGCTCGACCTGCGCGAGAACGGCGGCGGCCACCTGACCGAGGCCGTCGGCCTGGTGAACCTGTTCGTGCCGAAGGGCCCCGTCGTGCAGTTGCGCGAGACCGGTGGACGCGTCGAAGTACTGGAATCCGAGGAGCAGGGCGCGGTATACGACGGCCCGCTCTCGATCCTGGTGGACCGCTTCAGCGCCTCCGCCTCGGAAATCTTCGCGGCGGCGATGCAGGACTATGGCCGCGGAGTCGTGATCGGCCAGGAGACCTACGGCAAGGGATCGGTCCAGAACCTGTACCCGCTCGATCGTTATGCGCTGGGCCAGGACCCTGGGTATGGCCAGCTCACCGTCACCATCGGTATGTACTACCGCGTGACCGGCGACAGCACCCAGAACCGGGGCGTGCAACCCGACATACGCCTGCCTTCCGCGATCAGCCCGGAAGAAGTCGGCGAGAGTTCGCGCGAGGCCGCCCTGCCCTGGAACCGGATCCGCCCCGCCCCCTTCAAGCGACAAGGCTCGTTTGCGCCGATGTTGACCGAGTTGCAGCGCAACCACGACGAGCGCGCCCTCGCCGACCCGGACTTCCGCGCCACCGTGGCGGAAATATCGGCCATGGACGCCATGCGCCGGGAGAAGTCGGTGTCGCTGAACCTCAAGAAGCGCCAGGCCGAGCGTGAGGAGCGCGCGCAGCAGCAGCTCGCCCGGGAAAACGAGCGACGCACCGCGCGCGGGGAGACCCAGCTCAAGGCCGCCACGGACATTAAGGATGTTCCGGACGCCATCCTCGCCGAAGCGTCCCAGATCACTGCGGACCTTTCCCAGCTCGAACCGCGCTACATGGCGCGGGCGCGAACGGGCAGCTGACGCTCGGGCTGACCGGGCCGCAGGTCCACTGCATCGTGGTGTTGTACTTGACTACAACACTACATGGCTATACGATCGCCACCAAGCCGAATCCTCTGGGGGTCCGATCGTGAGTAACAGCAACCGCAGCATCCGTGGCGAACGCCGCTTTCCGGGCGTTTCGGCTCTGGCGCTCGCGCTCGCCGTGGCCTTGGCGACGGGCTGCAGCAATGGCAAAGCCAAGGAAAAGGATGAAGGCGAAGCCACGACCGTACCGGTCGAGGTGCAACCGCTGCGCCGTGCGTCCATGGTTGCCGTGTACTCCGGCACTGCCCCGATCGAGGCCCACGAGGAGGCAGAAGTCGTGGCCAAGGTCGGCGGCGAGGTCCGCCAGATCTTCGTCGAGGAAGGAGACACTGTTCAGGCCGGACAGGTGCTAGCG
>Ga0316605_10000301_pt1 | contig 39472 bp, 34 predicted proteins | sample OWC_soil_day20_n_FD_207666 | JGI IMG/M metagenome (GOLD analysis project Ga0316605, IMG submission 207666) | Wetland soil microbial communities from Old Woman Creek delta, Ohio, United States - OWC_soil_day20_noCT | ecosystem: Environmental > Terrestrial > Soil > Wetlands | place: USA: Ohio...
TATCAAATTTAATATTTTTTTTTCATACAACAACACGGTAAATAGCTTTGATCATAACCCTTTTTGATTTGAATCCGCTGTATTTCCATACATTTTCGTAGCAAAAGCCCTCTTGCAGCAGCTTTCTTGCATGCTGAACCCTAAAAAGGGAAATAAGAGTATCAACGGAACATCCGTACTCTTCAAAGACAATTTTTTCTCCGGGAAATACTCCGTTGCAAAAAAACGAACAAATATCATATCGGTTGAATTCCGGATTAAGGAAAAGTTTCTTCTCTTCCAGCAGCAGATAAATGAATTCCAAGAAATCCTTTCTCATCTTTTTTTTGCAAAAATAATGTCTCTTTTGACTCACAATACACTGTTTGTGTCGATATATCCTTTTCTAAATTTTATTTTGACGATTCTATATTTTATTTTAAAACATATACATACTTTTTGTGTGTATTATGGCTACCTGTGATTGCCTATACACAAGTTAACTTAGACTTATATTTGTGTTGATGAATACAGACAGGATAAGGGAAACCATTCGAAAAAGGAGAAGAGATCTGGGGTATTCTCAGGAGTATATGGCCCAGATTCTGGGAATTTCTCTTAATGGATACAGAAAAATTGAGGGAGGGAAGACTGCTCTCATAAATCCCCGTATCAATGATATATCAAGAGTTTTGAATCTTCCTGAGGAAAACCTGCTTTTCGAAAATCTATCCCAAAGTTTTCTTGACCAGATTGCCGAAAAAGATTCCCGGATTGATAGTCTTCAAAAATTACTTTCCGAATCGGAAATGCAAAGAGAACTACTCAAGGCAGAGATTGACTGTGCAAACAGTGAGTTTAAAGCATCTATCGAAAGTAAAAATACTCTGATTGGAATTTTAAAAGATAAAATTTCAAAATATTGACACATTCGTTAAATTGCCGGTAAATTTCAGATGTATGCCGGCACTTCCAGGTCTTTTGCCATATTTAGAAAAAAACAGGATTGAAGCGGGCTGCGACGAAGCCGGAAGGGGTTGTCTTGCCGGCCCAGTCTATGCAGCAGCAGTTATTCTTCCGGAGGATTTTTTTCACCCTCTTCTTAACGACTCCAAACAGCTTAAAGAAAAAGAGAGAGATTTGCTCCGTGAAATTATTGAAAAAGAGGCTGTGGCATGGAGCGTTGCAGCCGTAGATGCCCGGGAGATTGATAAAATTAATATCCTTAAAGCCTCAATAAGAGGAATGCATCTCGCCCTGGACTCTTTGTCCGTATTGCCCCAGTATATACTGGTAGACGGGAACAGGTTTATTAAATATAAAAGTATTCCTCACGAGTGTTTCGTTAAGGGAGACGGCCGGTTTGCATCTATTGCGGCAGCATCCGTTCTTGCCAAGACCCACCGTGACGAATACATGAGAAAAATCGCTGCAGAATTTCCTCAGTATGGATGGGAAAGAAATATGGCCTACCCTACAAAAATGCACAGAGAGGCCATAAAGTTGTACGGGCCTTGCAAGTATCACAGAATGTCATATAAACTCCTGCAGGATCCGGTTTTATTCTGAGTTTTGTCCTATTCCTGGGTATCTGTTATTGCATAACGGCCAAGAGCAAACAAAGCGCAAAAGGTAAAGATCATTGCAATGACAATTTCCGGAGTGGCCGATTTATAATTTACAAAGATTCCTCCCATTGAGCTTAGACCCTCTATAAGTATGGAGTAACCTCCAAGCACAGCAAAAAGTACAAATCCCAATGCTGCAAATATTGCAGTAATAATTCTCGACCTGTCGACTCTCGGTTTTGGTTCCGGCAAACAATCAAGAGCAGCAAAAAGCCTGTTGCTGAATCCTTCATCGGGAATCTCCTGCTTATGCTCTGTAAAGAATTGTTTTATGTTATCATCTTTCATAACCGATTGTTTTTAGATGGTTTGACAAATTTAAGCGGGCTCTGGAAAGGTGGGACTTTATTGTGTTTTCCGGTGTTCCTGTAATTATTGATATCTCTTTTATACTTTTATCTTCCATGTAAAAGAGCAGAATTGCCGATCGTTCCTTCTCTCCCAGTTGCTCCAGAGCCATATAGAGTTCCTGGTTTTTGTATCTGGAATCGGAACTTTCTCCTGCCATATGAACCCTGTCGTTTATCTCAACGGTAGAGAATCTCTGAGACGCCCTTTTGTTGTCGCAATAGCAGTTATAAGCTATTCTGAAGAGCCAGGTAGAAAATTTCGACAATCCGTTGAACGAATTTATATTTAAGTAGGCTTTAATAAATGCCTCCTGAGCTATATCGTCACTCAAAGCACCATCGCCGCCACAAAGGTTTAAAAGGAACCGCCGCAGCGGTTCCTGATTGTTTATCACCTCTTTTTCAAAAGCGGCTCTGTTCACAGTTAGTCCTGAGTTTTATTTTTCTTGTTTACAAAATAGGCAACCAGTTGTCCTATACCAATGAAAAGGGGAATGAGGCCGAATGCTGCAAATTTAAATCCGTCAAAGAAAAAGTACAGAGCTCCGAATAATCCGACACCTACTCCAATTGATACGAGCGCGCTTGTGAGAGGATCCGATTGTCTTCTGGGTCTGTCGTTGCTCTTAAAAAGATCAGGAGAAATATCCTTGCCGTGCTCAATAGCCTTTGCAATAAGTTCATTTCTTGATTTCTCCTTGAAATACTTTGCCAGATAAATTATTGCAATAATTAAAACTGCTGTTGTAAAGGGGACTAAAATCCCAAGAATTGCTTCCATAATTTTTGTTTTGTTTAAAAGGTTTGTCTGTTAGACTGCAATCCGTTTAAAAAAGTTGCAGCAGAGACAGAAATTTTTCTCAAAATCCCCCTGGCCTTTGATATAGAGTCGCTTAAATTTTTTGCTTCTTTTGAAATCGTAAATATTTTATCAAAAACAATCTTTTTTTCCTGTTCTTGGGTAAGTGTGTTTTCTCCGCAAAATATCCATAATGGTTTTTTATAATGCATTGCAATATGTGAGATTCCACTGATAAGCTTGCCGGATAGACTCTGTGCATCAAGTCTTCCTTCCCCCGTAATCACAAGATCTGCTTCTGAAATCGCCTTTTCGGCATGTGTGAGCTCAGTTGTTACCCGCCAGCCTTGTAAAAGGTCTGCATTAAGAAAGCTTTTGAGTGCAAACCCCACTCCGCCGGCAGCACCAGCTCCCGGGAAATCGGACAAATCAAATCCTATATAATTTTGCGAATCACACAAAAAACTGCTGCTAAAGCCAAGATGTTTCTCTGTTACGGCTGAAAAACTTTTCGCCCCCTCTTCCAACTCCTCCAGTTGCTGTTTTGTTGCTCCTTTTTGCGGCCCGTATACATATGTTGCTCCTTCCGGTCCAATGAGAGGATTGGTAACATCACATGCGACGGTAATCTTCTTTTTATGTAGAGCCGGATTCATTTGAGAGTCGTCAATTGTACAAATGGAGCTGAGTAATGCTCCGTTCATTAACTCACCCGGGCCGGAACCTATTTTTTTCCCTTTGTTGTCAAGAAACCTATATCCCAGAGCCTGGAGCATACCGGTTCCGCAATCGTTTGTGGCACTCCCCCCTATACCAATTAAAATCTCCTTTGCCTCTTCTTTAAGAGCTTTCTCAATTAGTTCTCCCAAACCGAAAGATGTGGTTTTAAGTGGATTATATTCTTTTGGACTGAGTAGCTGCAAACCGGAAGCCTTTGCCATTTCGATAATAGCCCTCCCTTCGGACATGAGCAGACTGCTGTTTATTTTCCTTCCCAGCGGGTCGAGAACTGTTGTTTTTATTTCATCACAAACAATGGCCCCCGCAATTGTATCCAGAAAACCGTCACCTCCGTCGGCAATAGGTATTACTTTTATTTCAAGCTCCCGCCCGAATCCTTCACGCAAGCCTTCACTAATGATTTCGGCAGCCTCCGAAGATTTGAGACTTCCTTTGAACTTATCTGTAACGATAACTATTTTAAGAGGAAGAGCCATGGTTTTTAACCCTTTTGAATGAATAAATGTACAAATAAAAATATATCTTTGTCATCAATCATACTAACTAATTATTTTATAACATCTAAATGAAAAAAATCAGTCTATTAATTTTGGGTGCTTTACTCCTCTCTTTTAGCCCGCTCAGAGGAGATGAAGGCATGTGGCTTCTCCCTCTGATAGAGAAGTTAAATAGCAAGAAAATGTCGGAACTTGGATTTAAGCTCACGGCTAAAGACATATACGACATAAACAACTCAAGCCTTAAAGATGCTGTAATAAGCTTTGGCGGTGGATGTACAGGAGAAATCATCTCCAAAGAGGGTCTTTTATTAACAAACCACCACTGCGGTTATGGTTCAATCCAAAAACTCAGCACCGTTGAGCACGATTATCTTCAGGATGGCTATTGGGCAATGAACCGCGAGCAGGAACTTCCTTCTCCGGGCCTTACAGTTACATTCCTTGAGAATATAGTTGATGTGACCAAAGATGTGGAAAGTGCTGTTGCAAAAGCAACCACACCTGAAGAGAGTGCAAAAGCACTTGCTGCTATTTCAGAAGAACTAATCGCTAAGGCTGTTGCCGGCAATAAATTCCTTAAAGGAAGAGTTGCTTCATTTTTTGGCGGAAACACATACTTAATGATGATTACAAAGACCTACACCGATATTCGTTTTGTAGGTGCTCCCCCTTCATCAATCGGCAAATTCGGAGCTGATACCGACAACTGGATGTGGCCGCGCCACACAGGCGACTTTTCGATGTTCCGCGTATATGCCGGCAAAGACAACAACCCTGCCGACTACTCACCGGACAACCAACCTTATCAGCCAAAAAAACATCTGACAATCTCTCTGAAAGGTGTTGAGCAAAAAGATTTTGCAATGATTATTGGTTATCCCGGAAGAACAAACCGCTTTATGACCTCTGCCGAAGTTAAGGAGATGAGCGAAATTACGAATTCAATATCAATCTATGTAAGAGGTATCCGTCAGGATGTGCTTATGAAAGATATGGTTGCTGACCCTAAGATTCGCCTTCAGTATGCGAGCAAATATTCGGGATCTTCAAACTTCTGGAAAAAGGCAATTGGCATGAACGAAACTTTTGCAAAACTTGGAGTTCAGGAGCGTCGTGCAGAAGAAGAGAGAACCTTCACCAAATGGGTTAACGAAGACAAGGCCCGCATTGAAAAATACGGAACCGCTCTTAACGATATCAACTCATCTATTGCTAAAAGAGCAGAGGCACTAACCCTCAGCTCGTACACACGCGAAGCACTGAACAATATTGAGGTATTCTCAGTGGCAAGTGCTTTCGTGGCCTATGCCGATGCTATTTCCAAAGGCGAAACAGACAGAGCCAAACAAACTCTTGCAATGGCGCAGAGGAGAACTGAATCTTTCTACAAGGATTATTCTCCTGCAACAGACAAAAAGGTGGCAAAAGCCCTTCTTAATGTGTATCGCGACAAGGTGAAAGCGGCTGATCGTCCGGATGTATTTAAAACAATAGATACCCAGTTCGGAGGAAATATCGACGCTTATGTCGACTTCATTTTCGAAAAATCTGTTTTCGTTTCTCAGGAGAAGTTTAAGGCTGCCCTGAATGGCAACATCGATGCTCTCCTTTCCGATCCTGCACTTGCTGCTGCAAAATCAATCAACGTGGTTATGGGAAAAACTTTCGGAGAATTACAGGCCGTTGGTACTACTCTTTCCAAAGGTCAGAAGGCCTATATTGCAGGTTTGCTTGAAATGAAAAAGGGACAGGCAATGTATCCGGATGCAAACTCAACTATGAGGCTCAGCTACGGACAAGTTCTTAACTACTCTCCAAAAGATGCCGTTCTATTCGAACACGTAACTACCCTTAAAGGTGTTATGGATAAAGAAGACCCAAATAACTGGGAATTCGTTGTTCCTGCAAAACTCAAAGAGCTTTACAAGGCAAAGGATTATGGCCAGTATGCAATGAAAAACGGAGAAATGCCTGTTGCATTCCTTACCAACAACGACATCACAGGAGGTAATTCAGGAAGCCCTGTTCTCAATGCCAAGGGCGAACTGATTGGAACAGCCTTTGACGGAAACTGGGAAGCAATGAGCGGGGACATCATTTTCGAACCGTCACTCCAAAGAACCATCAGCGTTGACATCCGCTATACCTTGTTCATTATGGACAAATTCGGCGGTGCCGGATATTTGTTGAAAGAGATGACAATTGCTAAATAATTTCTTAACGCATTTGTCGTAAAACACAGGTCAGGAGCGCAGGAAAACCTGCGCTCCTGTTTTTTAAGCCGGAACAAGCCGCCTGACCAGGCAGATTGCCTCGATTTCCCATGCCGTCCTGAAATAGGTTGACACATCGTCCATACCCAAATGGCGCAAGTAAGGTGCTCCTCCGTCGCCGGTTTACGCCTTCGGCGATAAATTACTAGTTATCAGGCAACAACAAAAGTGAAGAGGACTCTGCCCTCTTCACTTTTAGCATTATTCTGAAATCAAGACATTTACGAATTTCTTTATTTAGTCATATTGTTCAGTCCACATGAATTTGCCGACCGCATGGTAATAAACCGCGGCGAAGCCGCACCATATTTATTGGTAATTAGCTGTAGCATAATAAGTTTCTTAAAACAAACAGACATACAATCTGTTTGTTTTTAGCAAGTAATTGATAATGTAGCATTTAGTACCTTATATTTTTGTCTCCGGCGGCGAGTTGCACCGTTTCTGAACGTTTTTTTACATTGTCAACTAATTGATGAGGGCGATTCGGCCGGAACGAGCAAAGCGAGCGAGGACGCACAAGCCCTCATCAATTAGTTGGCAGTGTATTGATGTCAGAGAAAAAACGCAACTCGCCGCCGGCGATTCGGCCGGAGGGAGCGCAGTGACTGAGGACGCACAAGCCCGAAGAGATTAGTTGGCAATGTATGGATGTCAGAAAAAAACACAACTCGCCGCCGGGCTCAACAAAAAACCGGTATCTTTGTTGATAATAATCATTGAAAATTATTTATTCGCACTGGTGGTTTATAAATGCCGCAGTGTTAATTAATCAGGAAAAATATGGATAAAAACAGGATTGAAGCTGCGCTGATGGATGTTATGCATCCGGTGAGAGAGAAAGATGTGGTGTCTCTGGGAATAGTTGAAGACATTAAGGTTGAGGATGGGAGAGTGAGACTGAAACTGGTTTTTCCTTCGCCGGACCCTTTTTCGTCTTCTATTAAGAAGAGTTGTGAAGAAGCTATTAGGAATGCATTTCCGGGCGAAGATTTCAAAATATCAATAATGGAACTTGTGCGGGAGAGGAAGATTGAAAAGAGGCTAAACCTGGAACTCGGCCATGACGCTCTCGCGAATGTAGGTCACATTATCGCCATAGCTTCGGGCAAAGGCGGAGTGGGAAAATCTACTGTTGCCGTTAATTTGGCGGTAGCCTTAGCCAGAGCGGGATACAAAGTTGGCCTTACTGATGCCGATGTTTACGGACCCTCTGTTCCAAAGATGACAGCTACAGAATATGAAAAACCGCTGGTAGACGATTCGAGCGGAAAGGATATGATTATCCCTATCGAGAAATATGGGGTAAAATGGATGTCTATCGGGTATTTTGCAGGTCCGTCACAACCTCTCATCTGGAGAGGGCCAATGGCGAGCAATGCTCTAAAGCAGATGATTCTTCAGGTTAAATGGGGAGAGCTCGACTTCCTTCTCATTGACCTTCCTCCGGGAACAGGCGATATACATATTTCACTTGTGCACGATATCCCTCTTTCGGGAGCAATTATCGTGAGCACACCTCAGGCTGTAGCTCTGGCCGATGTAGAGAAAGGCGTAAATATGTTCCGACAGAAAGACATCAACAAACCTGTTCTTGGTCTTGTGGAAAACATGGCATGGTTTACTCCGGAAGAACTTCCGGACAATAAGTATTATATATTTGGCAAAGATGGCGGGAAGCGTATGGCAGAAAAATTTGCTATTCCTTTGCTTGGCCAGATTCCGATTGTTCAAAGCATTCGCGAAAGCGGTGACATTGGAGAGCCTGTTGCCCTGTCGGACAATCCGGACAGTGTTGCGTTCATGAAACTAGCCGGCAATCTTATTAAAGTTCTTGAATAGCTTAAAAAGGATGGCATCTTAGATGCTATTCTTTTTAATATGTAACTGATAATGTGTCGCTTAGGGCCTTTGTTTTTTTGCGTCTCTATGCTTGTAAGGTCTCCGGCTGCGAGTTGCAAAATCTCTAACATATTCTTAGCATTGCCAACTAATTGATGAGGGCGATTCGGCCGGACGAAGCAGAGCGGAGGAGGACGCACAAGCCCTCATCAATTAGTTGGCAGTGTATGGATGTCAGAGATAAACACAGCTCGCAGCCGGAGATTCGGCCGGACGTAGCGAAGCGCAGGAGGACGCACAAGCCCGAAGCAATTAGTTGGCAGTGTATAGATGTCAGAAAGAAGACGCAACTAGACGGCGGAAATTATCCGCTAAAGATGTTTGTATTTTTCCACCCTCTCTTTCCAGCGTTCGCGGGCATATTGCTGCATATCGGCAACTACGTCCCTTTCGTCCATTATTTCGATACCCATAATTGTTTCGATAATATCTTCGAGAGTTACGATACCCTCAAATCCGCCATATTCATCTACGATTAGAGCAATATGTGCCTTCTCCGAAAGCAGCATCTCCCATAATACAGTAAGGGGCTGATGATTTGGGACAACTACCATTGGTTTTTTTATCTCCGACAGCTTAATCCCAAAATTGTCATTGGCAAGGTTTTCTAGTACCTCCTGTCTGTATACGAATCCTGTTATGTTTTCACGATTGGATGTATAGACCGGGATTCTTGAAAAGTGAAGGTAGGCCTTGTTTTTATAAAATTCTTCAAGAGTAATATCCTCGGAAGCTGTGGCAACAACAACCCTTGGAGTCATTACGTCTTCTGCGCGTACGCTCCTTAACTTTATTAGGTTTTGGATAATCTTATTTTCCGTAGAAGCAAATGTGCCCTCCTCTGTTCCAATGTCAACCATTGCAGAAATCTCTTCCCTGCTCACAGATGCCTCTTCTTTAGATTGTTTTGCAATAATTCTTGTTAAAATTTCCGATATTATTACGAACGGGTATGTAACATAAATCATCACCTGAATTATTCTTCCGGAGCTCATTGCCAGACTTTTCCAGTAGTGCGCACCTATTGATTTTGGAAGAATTTCCGAAAAGACTAAGATAAGGAGTGTGAGAACTGCAGATATCAGCCCGAAATATGCCTCTCCAAAAATCACAACAGCCTGAGCACCAACACCGGCTGCCCCAACTGTATGTGCTACAGTGTTAAGTGTAAGAATTGCAGAAATAGGCCTGTCTATTGTTTGTTTTAGCTTTTTTAATACTTTGGCCGATTTATGTCCCTGAGCCTCCTTGATGTTAATAAAAGACATTGGCACAGAAAGAAGGACTGCCTCCATTACCGAACAAATAAACGATATTGAAAGGGCAAGACAAAGATAAAATAAGAGTAAGCCCATTTGCGTGTGTTTTTAGTTTTCTATAGTTTAACCCTCATCTTTGAGAGTCTTGGGTCCAGCATGCTTTGCGGAATTATGCTCTTGATTGATGAGACTATTACATTAAGCAGTTTCTCCTTTATGAAATCCTGACGGAAAACGAGCGATATTTCTCTTCTTGGCTCCTCTCCTCTGAAAGGCCTCACGTGTTTTTGCTGAGCCGGAGTGAGTGAAGGAAGATGAAGCTCGGGGAATATTGTAAACCCTCCGTTTTCGTCAACAACCTTAATAAGAGTTTCAATACTGCCCGCCTCATACTGCTGAAAGTTGTTATGAGCTCTGTTGCAGATGTTGAATATCTGGTCGCGGAAACAATGCCCCTCTTCAAGTATCCACATTCTGTCGTAATTAATTTCTGCGACATTCAATTCTGTGTGTGAGTAGAGCTCGTCTCCAGGTGAAATATACGCAAGAAAACGTTCGTAATAAAGCGGGACCTCCAGAATCTCCGGATCGTCAAGTGGAGTTGCAACAATTGCCAGGTCAATTTCTGCACTCTTTAGCTTTTCAATTACCGTGGATGTTTTCATCTCCGATACCCTGCATCTAAGAGATGGAAGATTCCTTTTAAACTCCCCGAAAAGCTTTGGAAGCAAATATGGAGCAACAGTAGGTATAATGGACATTTCCATATCGCCCAGAATACTCTCTTTGGTTGAGTCTGCCATTTCCCGGAGCTGACGGATATTATACAGCACCACTCTGGCCTGGTTAACAATCATTTCTCCGGACTGGTTCGTAGAAACAGGACTTTTAGACCTGTCAAATATCTCCAGCCCAAGTTCATCTTCAAGCTTCTGAATCATCATAGACAGTGTAGGCTGGGAAACTCCGCACGACTTTGCCGCCTTGGCAAAATGCCGGTAGCGGTCCACTGCTACAATATATTCCAGTTGCTGAATGTTCATTTCTATTTTAATATGTAAAAATCTATTTTTTTACAGTACTTTTTAAAAAAAGTTCGTCCATCTGAGAGCCGTCTATCTGAGAAGGAGCGTCTAACATTACATCTCGGCCGGCGTTGTTCTTAGGGAAAGCTATGTAGTCGCGTATTGTTTCCTGACCTCCGAAAAGGGCACAAAAACGGTCAAACCCAAAAGCAATTCCACCATGTGGCGGCGCACCATATTTAAATGCATTTATCATAAATCCGAATTTGTAATCGGCCTCTTCGGAAGAGAAGCCAAGTACTTCGAACATCCTTTTCTGAACAGCAGAGTCATGGATTCTTATTGAACCGCCGCCAATCTCTGTTCCGTTAAGTACAAAGTCATATGCGTTTGCGGCAACAGCTGCAACATCATCTTTGTTTGAACTGTAAAACTTATCAAGGTCCTCCGGTTTAGGAGAAGTGAACGGGTGGTGCATTGCATAAAAGCGCTGAGTTTCCTCGTCCCATTCGAGCAAAGGAAAATCATATACCCAAAGCGGAGCATAATTGGCATTATCGCGCAAACCGAGCCTGTTTCCCATCTCAATTCTTAGTGTTCCAAGAGCCTCCTGAGTCTTTTTCCTGTCACCGGCAAGAATGAGTATAAGGTCGCCAACTTTTGCATTAACGGCACCGGCAATGGTTTGGAGTTCGGCAGGAGTATAAAATTTATCAACGGAAGACTTGATTCCGTCCCCGGCTATGCGGATATATACAAGTCCTTTTGCACCCACCTGCGGACGCTTAACCCACTCGGTAATCTCGTCAAGCTGTTTGCGAGTGTATGAGGCAGCTCCATCGACACAAATTGCGCCAACATATTCTGCAGAATCAAATACCGCAAAATCTTTCCCACCAACAAGATGTTTAATCTCTGTCATTTTCATCCCAAAGCGGATATCCGGTTTATCCGAACCGTAATATTTCATTGCATCTGCATAGGACATACGAGGAAACTGCTCGTTAAAATCCCGGCCTAATATATTTTTAAATAGAGTCTTAATCATCCCTTCGAAGGTGGTGAGAATATCCTCTCTTTCCACGAAAGACATTTCGCAGTCGATTTGGGTAAATTCCGGCTGACGGTCGGCACGAAGGTCCTCATCGCGGAAACAGCGAACAATCTGGAAGTAGCGGTCGTAACCTGCCACCATTAAAAGTTGTTTGAGTTGCTGTGGACTTTGGGGTAGTGCATAAAATTCTCCCGGATTCATTCTTGAAGGAACAACGAAGTCACGCGCTCCCTCCGGTGTAGACTTGATGAGTACAGGTGTCTCAATTTCCATAAACCCAATTCCATCCAGATATTTACGAACCTCCTGAGCCATTTTGTGTCTCAGTTCCAACGCTTTTTTAAGCGGATTCCTGCGAAGGTCAATGTAGCGGTATTTTGCACGAATCTCTTCTCCGCCGTCTGACTCATCCTCAATTGTAAACGGAGGAGTAAGTGAAGAATTAAGGACATTTATTTCCAAAAGCTTAATTTCCACATCACCGGTTGGAAGTTTGCCGTTTTTGCTGCTTCTCTCGGCTACAATTCCTTTAACCTGAATAACAAACTCGCGGCCAAGCTTTTCTGCAACAGTATTTAAATCGCCTTCGTTAACTACAAGCTGGGTGATTCCGTAACGGTCCCTCAAATCGATGAAACTCATCCCCCCCATTTTACGTATTCTCTGAACCCATCCGGCAAGCGTAACCTGCTCTCCTACATTGTTTATGCGTAACTCTCCGCAAGTGTGTGTCCTGTACATATAAAAAACTGTTTACTTATATTCAATTAACCTGCAAATATAATAATAATTTAGAGGTGCACAGGCAGAGAAATTGATGGAATCTATAGGAATCTCTTTTGAGTTATGATTACATACAGGATTACCGGAACTCCAAATACAGGAGTAATTGCGTTCAATGGTATTATTCCTGCTTTTGTAGGCATTGTGCTCATAATGCTACAGATTAAAGCAAGAAAAGAGCCGGAAAGAATAGTTACAGGCATAAGTTTTTTATGGTCATAAGATCCTATAACCATGCGGGCAATATGCGGAACAGCCAATCCAATGAATGATACAGGCCCGCAAAAAGCGGTTGTTACAGCAGTAAGAATGCCAGTACTTAGCAGAAGTAGAAACCTAACTCTTGCAACTTTTACACCGAGATTTTTTGCATAGTGACTTCCCAGCAACAAAGCATTTAACGGTTTGACTAAAACAATTGCTATAATTAGGCCTGCGGAAATCAATCCGCAAAAAAGAGGAGTTTGGTTTAATGATACACTGGAAAAATTACCCATACCCCATATAGTATAAGAAAAGACCCCTTCCGCCGAAGCGAAATAATTAAGCAGGGAGATTGCGGAAGATGTTATATAACTTAACATTATCCCAATTATCAAAAGCAAAATATTACTTCTTACTAATGTGGAAAAAAAGATTATTATCCCAAGGACAAGCGATGCACCAGCAACAGCACCTGTTACTATTGCGACATAACCCGTGAGTGTTATGTTGGCCAGAGAGCTTCCGATTGTCCCTCCAAAAAAAAGCATTACAACGGCAACGCCCAAACTAGCTCCAGCTTCTATCCCAAGAATGGACGGGCCGGCTAGTGGATTTCTGAAAATGGTTTGCAGCATTAAACCAGATGCCGCAAGTGCTGCTCCTGAAAAAACCGCAGTAATTGACTGAGGAAGCCTCGATTGAAGCACAATTATGCTCCAGGAATATTTTGTGCTGTCATCTCCGGAAAGAATCCGAAAAACCTCATTTAACGGTATTTTAACAGACCCGGAAAACAGGCTATAAACAAAGGCAATAATTAATCCGGAGAGTAGAGCACCTATTGTTACATTAAAATTCCTCCGGGTACTCATTTTTCTATTAATACTGGCATTTTTTTATAGTAACGCGGGGTGTAACCACTCAATAATTCGGGGTGAAAAACCCACACTAAATCTTTTAAAATATAATCCGGATGAATAGGAAGTTCCTCGTAGTAGGGAGTTTTGCCGGTATTGCAGATAAAAATTGCTCTTTTTTTAAAAGCAGAGAAATATTCATATCCCGCATATTCCGATTTAAGATTATCATAATTCATATCCTTTGGTTTGTTGAATTTCATTATCCATATATCTGCATCCTCTCCTCGTTCCAGAACCGATTCAAAAGACACTGGATAAGATCCCGAATTTTGATTATCCCGCCATGGATAATAAGCGCCTGCATCTTCAAAAAGATTTGCCATATAGCTTTTCCCTCCCGGAATATACCAAACGGAACCAGTTTTTGTTTCGGATATAACCTTTGGCCTAAAACTGACATTTTTTACAATTTCTTTAATGTTATTATAGGATTCTACCGTAGCGTTAAACATCGAATCCGCCACATGTTCTTTGCCAAAGAAGAGTCCATAAAAACGAATCCACTCTGCACGCCCCAATGGAGTAACCTCCATATAATCCACACTCTCGATTAGTGGAATCCCTATTTTCTCTACTCTTCCATAACTCATTCCCTCCAATGGCGATGCAATTATTACATCAGGTGCTAAATCAATAATTTTTTCAACATCGGGAGAAGAAGCCTCTCCGAGATCCGAAATGCTACCATTTTTTAACCCGCTTTTAACAAATTCAATATCAACATACCGCGACTCACATACTCCCACGACCTCCTTTTCAAGTCCCAATGCCTCCATGATTCCACAATGGACAGACGAGTAAACTACCACTTTTTCGAGCGGAGTGCGTATCAATGTACCTTCCGGAAGATTTCCCGGAAGGTTTTTATCTCTTTCAACTAAAATATACCTATGTAGTATCTTGGTTGAATCCCATGGGTTTCTTACATCGACGCATGTATATCCATCTCCCGGCTCAATTGTAAACCATTTTGCATCCGTAACCGGATTACTGGTTGCAATATCAGAAGTCTCCTGTTTGTTCTTATTTGGCTGGTTACACCCACAAAGAATGAGGAGCAAAATCAAAATATAAATTGTTTTGACTTTCATAAATAATCATATTAAAATGTTAACATTATACTCAATGAAATATTTTGCAAAGGCATTGGGTAGTACTGTGTCGACTCATAAAAAGCATCAAAAATATTGTTTATCCTTACCTTAGGAGTAAGTTTATACCTGCTCTTAAGCACATAATCATATCTCAGCTCAACATCGTGAATAGTATATGCCACCGTGCTATAGGATTCATCGGCAGAAGTGTATCGCTTACCCGTATAACATACCTGATAGACAAAAGATAGTTTTTTGTAGTCTACAGATAGTCTCGCATTTGCTTTTTGAAGAGGCACGTATGGAAGCTGCTTGTGATAAGTATTGTCTCCTTCAAAATTTCTTTCCATGTTTATTGACGGAGAATATGAATAATTTACTCCCAATTTTGCTCTGTAATTGTCAAATATCAGATTACATTCTGCAAGGACCTCAAGACCATAAGAGAGCACATTCTGCACATTTCGTGGTTCCCAGTACCAGTTCATCGTTGGCAGCCACATAATCCAGTTGTCTATATTCATAAGGTAAGCTGTGACTTCCGATTTCAGATAAACATAATCTCTAATTTTAGGGGTAAATGTCAGAGTTGCGTCATATGAAAATCCCTTTTCCGGCTTAAGGTTGGGATTGCCTCCCGGTTGCCAGTATAAATCATTCATATTAGGGAATTTATAATTATATGACAGGTTGGCCTTTGCAACTAAATTTTTACTCAATAGTGGCGATGAAAACCCTGCAGAAAAAGTTGGTGCAAACCTGTTTTCATTTATTTCCATCATTATATGCCCGTTGAGCTTAAATTGTGAGTAGGCACTCCAGAGTGCTCCTGCTTGTGCAGATAAAACATTTTTAGATACACTGCTCTTTAAGTAGTTTGTTGCATTAACAAAGTCGTGTGTATACTTAACAGAACCATTAATATCCAAATTTTTAGAATGCTGGTAAAGATAGTCTCCGGTAATATGAACAGATTGAGAACGATTAATACTCCCTTCCTTGGGAAAATAGTCATTATCAAACCACTTTTCGTAATCCAGAGCATTAAATATATATGCACCTTTAATGGAAAAATCGTGTTTACCCTTATTGTAATTGTATCCAATAAGATATTTTAAACTGGCATCTTTCTGTTTCTCATGCTGAGTAATATTCACAATTATTGGCTGAGGCAAACGCCTGTTACCATATTGGACCCACAAGTTGCTATAAATAACGGAATTTTCCGAAATAGGAAAGTATGCTTCTTGCATCACTGCTGCCATTTTATATCTGGCCTCTTTCCTGTATTCATAAAAAGGGTCTTTTTTGAAAACTTTATTAAGATACCGGTAATTATTTTCCGATTGCTGATAGTACAACCTTGTTTTAAACAGGGATTTCTTAAACATATGCCTTAACGAAACCGCTGCAGTATAGGTGTCGTATGAGCCAATTTCCGTAAACGCACTGAACCGGGAAGTGTCTCTCCAATTTGCAGTGTTGTCTATATTTATACTACCTCCCAATGCTCCGGTGCCTCCTTTGAGATGGCCGCTACCGTGATAAAGGGTTACATTGTCGGCAAAAAAAACAGGAATTTGTGAGAAATCAAAACTACCGGACATAACCGGATTAATGTTTATTCCATTCCAATTCACCTGCGTGTGGCCGGAGCTTGTGCCTCTAAAAGAGGACGTTGCAAGAGCACCTTGTCCAAGACTTTTAATGTAAACCATTGAATTATCTGAGAGAAGCTCACCTAGCGATTTTGTCTGGTTCCCCTTAAGCAACAATGTACTCATATTGCTCACCCGTGTTCCGACCGTTACTTCATTGATCCTGCTATTCCGGTTCTCTCGTACAACTACAGAATCCAGTGTGGTTTCTTTTACTTTATTGACATTTTGAGCTGACGCATTTAAAACAAATACCAATAATAACCCGGATGTTAATATCAATTTGTTCATTTTACTAAATAAAATTAGGGAAAGGGATTCATAGAAATCCCTTTCCCTAATTTACTATTTGTCGTATTCAGTAAAATGAAGCATTCTTGGATATATACCCACCCTCTTGCTATCTACACTGCCATCTGCCTTATACTCTCTTAGAAATCCTCTCTGAGCCGTATAATCCAAACAATCACAAAGGTACACATCGCCATCCGGAGAAATTCCCATTCCATACATCATGCCCAAACCTGGCAACTCACGGTAAGGTGCTGGATCAATAGCGTCTTTATCCACATTCAATGTGAAAATTGCACCGATTGATGTCTTTCTGGTCGGGTTTACAAGCATCGTCATATAAAAATAGAGCTTCCCTCTTGTTCTGTCTGTGTCCACCCTGGTATATCCTGATGTGCCGGTTATGGCTCCCGCTAAATATCCTTCACTTCCGACTACAGCATATGGTATTTCTACTGTTTTTATTACTTTTTCAGTAGAAGGATCAATGCAATGAAGTATTGTTTTGCCACTTGCTGTTGTAAATATCCATAATTTGTTATTTTTATCCAGAATCATTTTTGCTGTTTTTACTATGTTTCCAGTAATTCCTTCTACCAAACGAAAAGATGATTGAGAGATATTGTCTGTGTTAAAGACAACCAGCGATTTCCCCGAAGAGGCACCAAAAACCTTATTTCCCACTCTCACCATCTTTTCAATTGATTGTATGCCTGCTTCCGAAAGATTTATATACTCCAAAACCGTATTGGTTTTGTAGTTTACCTTTGTTAGCTGAGGTGTCAAATCGGAAACAATAGCCTCCGATTCGTTAATTGGGACCATAAAGCGCGGACTAGCAGCCTTCTCATAGTCAATCGTTCCTAATAGCTTAAATGTCTGAGGTTCTACAACTTTAATCTGGCGTGAATTATTCAGAACAACAAAATATTTTCCATCAATGAAGGTGAGGCTTTGTGCCACATCGCCAAGGGGCATTTGGTTCACATCCCTAAACACATCCCAGGTAGTGGTACCGTCAAAAGTAATCGACGACAACGATGCGGTCCCTTTAGTAAACTGACCCTCACTTACAACAATCATTGCAACCGCTTTTCCTCTGCCTGTTTGAGTAACAATGAGTGTTATCTGCTCACCTTCACAGGATACGGAAATATATGATTTTCTGTTTTCGTTTCCGCTATACTCCTTGGTTGTAATAAGCATCTTCCATTTTCCCTCTGCTTTTGTTGCAACCTCTTTTTTAACAGTCACGCTGCACCAGCTTGCCGAAGCAAGGTCTACTGTCGCCTTGACTTCGCCTGACACACCTTTAAGAGTAATCTCTTTAGATAAATCAATCTCCTGACTTCCGGAGATTGTTAGTTCATTACCTGTTATTCCGTCGAATCCAAACTGACCCGGAATAACATCATCCTTGCTACAAGAGGCAAATAATACCATTAGTAGCACAAACAATAAGTTTTTCTTCATTTTTTTAAAAAAATTAAACAATTAGTAAAAAATGAATAAAAAGTAAAACAGGAATAAGTCAGAAATTGTGTGACGTCAACACATAAAAACCAATCCATTTTTGCTTTTTACCCGAAGCATAAATTGAATAATAAATAACAGGCAGGTCTTCTGGCTCGCCTCTCGTTTTACGGTCTTCCCATCCTTAGACAGTGACTTTAAGATTGCCAAACGATTTATGAGGCATACAGCTGCGGGTACAGCTCCGGAGTTGATAATAGATACCTTACCGGATTCCCTATTATGACTACACCGCAAATAGCGGATTCATCACCAATTATTTAATACAGTACAAATGTATTGTGATTTTTTTATAGAAAAAAATATAATCTCAATTAGAATTTTACGACTAAGTCCAGCAAAGCCTCAATGTTCTCTACTTCAAAAGTTTCACCCTCACCCATATGCACAATAATTCTATTTCCAGACAAATCACCCGATTCAATTACAGTATTGGACTCCATCTCGTCCGATGATTCAATTCCATTTCTTTGAAGTGCCTTTCTAATCATTGAGATCTTATGCCCTTCTCCAATAAGTTTAATCTTTGAATGATAGTTCGCAGTTAATTGATAAAGACCAGTTTTTAAATCAAATTTAATCTCCTTTTTTGATAAAAAACGGTTAAAATGGCCATCGAGCGAAAGGTCTTCGGGCGTTCCGGTGATAATCCCGTGTTTCTTATCCATTAACCAAATTTTGTCTGCAATCTGAAGTGCCAGCTCAATGTCGTGAGTTGATATAAAAATTGTTTTTGACTTTTCACGGGAAAGATGATGAAGCATTTGCATTATTTCGACTTTACTGGAAAAATCCAAAAAAGCAGTTGGTTCGTCTAAAAAAATAATAGGGGTATCCTGAGCCAGAGATTTAGCAAGCATTGCCTTCTGCCTTTCCCCATCACTAAGTGTGTCAACATTTTTTTCTGACAAATGCTCAATTCTCACATCCTTAAGAGAGCGTACAACAATTTCTTCGTCTTCCTTTTCAAGCTTGCCCCAAAATCCTGTGTAAGGAGTTCTTCCCATTGAAACAAGTTCCCAGACACTCATATTGTGAACTTCACATTTTTCAGTTAGTACAACACCTATTTTTGTAGCGATACTCTGCTCTGTGTAGCCTTCTATTTCCTTCCCCAAAATACTTATACTTCCTCCTACTTTGGGGATAAAAGAAGATAATGTTTTAAGAAGAGTCGATTTGCCAACACCATTTGCACCAAGAAGACAAGTCAACTCTCCGCTGAATAGTTTTGCGGAAATATTTCCTGCAACAATTTTTGTCCCGCCCTTAGTTTTATACCCAATTGCCAGCGAATTAATGCTTATAGTTTCCTGTTTCACTAAAAAATCATTTTAACATTGAATGCAAAGTTAAAGATATTATGATGTACGATTATTAAAATTATTATCTTCGCACCACTTTGTTCCGATTTGATTATTTCAATAGGATTAAAAGGGAATCGGGTGAAAATCCCGAACAGAAACAACTGCTGTAAGCCTCATAAATCGTTACGGGCATTCTATTGCCACTGTCTTTAAAAAGATGGGAAGGCGTCCGAAAACGGAGGTAAGTCAGAAGACCTGCAAAGAGCAAATTCAAGAATAACTTGAATTTCTTTAATATTTAATTTTTATATGCGCAGGCATTTGCATCCTATTATGTTCGCAGGAACAGGCAGCGATGTAGGCAAGAGTGTAATAGCTGCTGCCTTTTGTCGTATTTTCCTTCAGGACGGGTATCATCCCGCTCCTTTCAAAGCTCAAAATATGTCTTTGAATTCATACCCGACTCCCGACGGTCTTGAGATAGGCAGGGCGCAGGCAGTTCAGGCTTCGGCTTCAGGCATAGACTGCCAAACAGATATGAATCCTATTCTCCTTAAACCTGGCTCCGACAATATGTCTCAAGTTGTCCTCAACGGCAAGCCGTTTGGCAACCGGGATGCATACTCATATTTTAGTAAAGAGGGGCGCGCTTTCCTCAAAAAAGAGGTTCATGAAGCATACGGGAGGCTGGAGAAAAAGTACAATCCAATTGTTCTGGAAGGTGCCGGAAGTATTGCCGAGATAAATCTTAAAGAGAGCGATCTTGTGAATATGTCAATGGCAATGCATGCAAAAGCAGATGTAATACTAATTGCAGACATAGACCGAGGGGGCGTTTTTGCCAGCATTTATGGGACTTTGTCGCTTCTTGAGCCGGAAGAAAAAGTTTTGGTCAAGGGTATCATAATTAATAAATTTCGTGGAGACATACGGCTTTTTAAATCGGGCATTGAAAAAATTGAGGAATTATGTAAAATCCCTGTTTTAGGAGTAATTCCATTCTTTAATGATATCTACATTGAAGAAGAAGACTCTGTTTCATTGAAAACTAAAAGGGCAAATTATATGGCGGGTAAAGTTAATGTCGTAGTAATTTTACTGCGGCACCTCTCAAATTTTACCGATTTCGGCCTTATGGAGAGAGATCCAAGAGTAAATCTCTACTACAGCAATAATACCGATGAAATAGAGAAAGCAGATATAATCCTTATCCCCGGAACTAAAAGTACTCTTTCAGACATGTTCGAAATCAGGAAGAACGGAGTTGCTCAAAGTATACTAGAATCCTACAAAAAAGGCGCAACTGTAATGGGAATTTGTGGCGGGTTTCAGATAATGGGGCAGGCAATATCTGACCCGCTGCATATCGAGAGTGAAATTGAACAGCTGCCCGGACTAGGTCTGCTGCCCGTAAACACGGTCATTTGTAAAGAAAAAATTACAAGGCAGGTTAGCTTTACATTTCATGATTCCGTAGAAATTTGTCATGGTTATGAAATACATATGGGCTCTTCATTTGTCGCAGATGGCCTGGAAATGAAACCGCTTAACAAACTGAGCGACGGCAAAGAGGATGGCTGTTATTTAAATGCCCGTTGTATGGGAAGTTATATTCACGGAATTTTGGATAACGGTCCATTTATTGATTTTTTACTCTCTCCCTATACAGACAAACTCATAATAAAACCCATAGAGTCTAATCAATTCAAAGAAGAACAATTTGACAAGCTTGCAGACCATGTTCGCAAATATGTTGATGTTCAAAACATATATAATATACTCTCACGATGATATACGGCCACGGAGACGACATATACAGATATAACGGCAGGATTAAGCTCAATTTCAGTTCTAATGTCTGCACATGTATAGATCACACAGAACTTGAAGTTCATTTGGTAAAATCATTCCCTCTTATAAACTCTTATCCGGAACCTGATGGTAAATCTCTCGCCACAGCTATAGCAAATAAGGCAGGAGTAATTGAAGATGAGATTGTTGTAACAAACGGGGCAACCGAGGCTATATATTTGATTGCAAACACATTTAAATACAATAACAGCGCAATCATCTCTCCTACTTTCGAAGAGTATAGCGATGCATGTTCTTTATTCAATCACAAAATAAGGAATATAAACTCTCTTGATGAGGTGAGCGATACCGATGATATTATCTGGCTTTGCAATCCGAATAATCCCAATGGCCTTGTTATAGAAAAAGATGCCCTTGAGATTTTTATGAGAAAGAATCCGAATAAGATTCTGATAATGGATCTCTCATATAATTGTTTTTCTCAAATGGATCTTCCTTCTCTTAAAGAGATTTGTAGTTATCCCAACATGATTTCAATTCATTCTCTAACAAAAAACTTTTCAATTCCCGGACTCAGAATCGGGTACCTGGCAGCTAATTCCAAACTTACAGGTTTAGTAAAAAAATGCAGGATGCCCTGGTCTGTTAATACTTTGGCGCTGGAAGCAGGAAAATACATTATTGAGTTAAGGGAACCGCCCTTTGATATAATCAAATTACTGGCGGAGACTCTCAGGTTTAGGACGGAGTTAAATAATTTAAACGGAATCACTGCATATCCCACGAGTACTCACTTTTTTCTGTGTAAGACCCTCTTTGGCACAGCCGGCGAACTTAAACAATATTTAATTGAAACCCACAGCATCCTCATAAGAGATGCCTCAAACTTTTGGGGACTTGATTACAGTTATTTCAGAATATCTACCAGGGATAAAGAAGAGAACAATAAACTCATAAATGCAATCAAACAGTGGACAGAGTATTATATGTAATTGTACCTCTTATTGCCGGCTGGCTGCTTGACAGAATTTTTGGCGACCCCGCCGGGATACCTCATCCTATTGCTGGTTTCGGTCAAGCGATTTCCTACTGGGAAAGGAGATTAAACCGGGGCAAATTTATTTTTTTAAACGGAGCGTTGCTATCCCTTGGTCTAATACTTTTAACATTTATTTCAACCAATTTTGTGTTGTCCGTTTGCGGAAGGTTTTCAATTGCAATATCCACATTAATAGTCTTTTTTTCATTATCAGGTAAAACTCTTGTAAAAGAGGTCCGGGAGGTGTTCGCTGCAACATTAAGATCTATTGAAGAGGGGCGGTTGCGACTATCCAGAATCGTTGGAAGAGACACGTCCGGGCTCTCAGAACAGCAGATAAGGAAGGCCGCGCTGGAAACTCTTGCAGAGAATTTAAATGATGGAGTAATCGCTCCTCTTTTCTGGTATTTAATACTTGGGGCACCGGGTATGTTTGCATATAAAATAGTCAATACTTTGGATTCTATGATTGGGTACAAAAATGAACGATACCTGCTCTTTGGAAAGTTTGCTGCAAAAACCGACGATTTTGCAAACTATATTCCGTCCAGATTGACAGCAATAATAATGATTCTTGTTTCTGGGAATCTTAAGTTATTTTCATTTGTGAAAAAATACGGCAATTGCCATACAAGTCCCAATTCCGGGTTCCCGGAATCTGCATTGGCAGCTATACTTAATTGCCGGTTTGGAGGGCCTTGTTACTATTTTGGAGAATTAGCCGATAAGCCATTTATTGGCGACAATGAGAAACTTTTCAACGATAATGATTTAAAGAAAGCAGTATCCATAAATATCCGGGCAGAAGTAGCTATGGTTTTCATTATTGTAGTAATAAATTTAATATGTGTCCAATATGTCTGAAATTACTTTTATAACAGGCGGACAGAGATCCGGCAAAAGTTCATTTGCACAAAAACTTGCTCTCTCATTGAGCGACAAGCCGGTATATCTGGCTACTTCCAGAGGCTGGGACGAAGAGCATAGGAAAAGGATTGAACGACATAAGGCAGACAGAGGAAATGAATGGATCAATATTGAGGAGGAGAAATTCCTTAGTAAACATGTGCTTTCGGGAAAAGTTGTAGTTATAGACTGTGTAACATTGTGGGCCACAAACTTTTTTTTTGACTTAGGGTCCAATGTCAATACATCTCTCGAAGCCTTAAAGAGTGAATTTGAAAATTTCATATCCCAGGATGCTCATTTAATTTTTGTTTCTAACGAAATAGGTCTTGGTGGGACTTCGGAAAATGCTATCCAAAGACAATTCACAGATTTACAAGGATGGCTAAACCAATATATTTCCGGCAGGGCAGATGAGGTTTTTTTCATGGTTTCAGGAATTCCCGTTAAAATTAAATAACCACAAATAAATTAATATGATTACGTTTAATATAACCAAGCCAGACACAGAGATATGCCCGGATATTCAGAGAAAAATTGATAACCTCACAAAACCAAAAGGCTCATTAGGGATGTTGGAGACTATCGCTCTAAAAATTGGAACAATACAGCAAACATCTAAACCTGCACTATCCAATCCTCACAACATAGTATTCGCTTCTGACCATGGAATCGCCAACGAAGGAGTAAGTCTGTCGCCACAGGAGGTAACATATCAAATGATCGCGAACTTCTTAACCGGTGGTGCCGGGATTAATTTTTTAGCCCGTCAACATAAATTCAAAATGAAGATTGTAGATGCAGGGGTGAACTATGATTTCCCCCCTACACCAGGATTGATTAATCTTAAAATAAGGAAAAGCACACGGAATTTTCTCTATGAGTCCGCTATGACAACAGAAGAGATGGAATTGGCTTTTGAAAGGGGAGCTGCTGTTGTAAATGATTGTTTTAAAGATGGATGTAACATAGTAAGCTTTGGAGAGATGGGAATTGCGAACACATCGGCCTCTGCTCTTTGGATGAGCTGCCTCACAGGAATTCCTCTGAAGGAATGTGTAGGGGCCGGTTGTGGGCTGGACGAAAAAGGAATTCTGAATAAATACAATATTCTACAAAAAGCTCTGGATAATTACATGGGCGATTACAGTGCGTTAGATATTATATCCTATTTCGGCGGATACGAAATGGTAATGGCCGTTGGAGGAATGCTAAGGGCAGCCGAACTTAAAATGATAATTTTGACAGATGGTTTTATAATGACCAATTGTATGCTTGCCGCCTCCAGATTATATCCGGAAGTTCTTGATTATGCGCTATTTTGTCATCAGGGAGACGAGTGGGGGCACAAACTTTTATTGAATGCCCTTAATGTCGTTCCCATTCTTAATTTAAGCCTGCGCTTAGGAGAAGGGAGTGGTGCTATTTGCGCATATCCCATCGTAGATTCTGCCGTAAGAATGATTAATGAGATGAATTCATTCGATTCCATAGAGGTTACAAAATACTTTAAATAACCAGCATGTATAAACTTGCAGCAGCATTAATGTTTTTTACCAGGATTCCGCTTTGGAAATTTATCAAGGTTCCGGAAGAACATTTCAAAGATGTAGTAAATTATTGGGTTGTGACAGGTTTACTCACATCTTTGGTTATGGCCGGGACATTATGGGTATCAGCCAAAATCCTGCCGATACCCGTTGCTGTGATTTGTGCTATAATAAGCCGGATTATACTCACCGGAGCTCTGCATGAAGACGGTTTAGCCGATTTTTTTGATGGCTTTGGAGGCGGAGACTCAAAAGAGCGCATTCTTGCAATAATGAAGGACTCCCATATTGGATCGTACGGAACAATTGCGCTCATTTTTTATTTCATAACTCTTTATTCTTTGCTGGTTTCTTTGCCGGTAAACATTGCGTGTTGTGCAATTCTCACAGGAGATCCGGTTAACAAATATATCTCCTCCTTTATTACACGTAGGCTCCCCTACGTAAGAAAAGCCGAAGACAGTAAATGCAAAATCGTATATCCCGCCAGCGGATTAATCCCAATATTAATTGGTTTAATAATTTCAATATCGTTATTAATAGTATGTTTAGAACCTCATTTTTACATAGCTGTTCTTGCGTCTATTCTCATATTTTATTTTCTGACACTGTTTATGAAAACCAAAATAGGAGGCTATACCGGAGACTGTTGTGGAGCATTGTTCTTGCTTTGTGAACTTGGATTTTACTTTACGATAGTAATAATAAATACATAAAATGGAACTGTATCTCGTAAGACATACTTCTGTCAATATTCCTAAAGGTCTCTGTTATGGCCAAAGTGAGGTTCCGCTTAATGAAACATTTATTCAAGAAGCGTCAATTGTAAAAAGCAAGTTGTTACCCATAAGCTTTTACAGTATATTTTCGAGTCCATCTTCCAGATGTACCTCTCTATCCGAATATTGCAACTATGCTCACATTACAGACAATCGGCTAATGGAGATGAATTTTGGCAAATGGGAGATGCAGCAATGGGATAAAATTGAAGATAATCGTCTTCAAAAATGGTTTGACAATTGGATAGAAACACCGGCAACTAACGGGGAGTCATTCAACGAAATGTATAAAAGAGTATCTCTGTTTTTAGATGAAGTCCAAACAAGTCATTTCAGTAGAACCAAATCTGCCGAACCGCAAAAAATCTTAGTTTTCACGCACGCCGGTTTTATCCTTTGCGCAAAAATATACGCAGGTATTGTATCATTCAAAGATGCTTTTTCTTCCGTTCCCGGTTTTGGGTCAATAACAATAATCTCGCTCTAAAATGAAACAAATTATTTTGATGAGGCACGGAGAAAGTCAATGGAACCTTGAAAACAGGTTGACCGGTTGGACAGATATTGACTTATCCGGAAAAGGAGCTAATGAGGCCGCACTTATCGGAGAGAGTTTTAAAAGAAACCGGATTATTATTGACAAAGCGTATTGCTCTTTTCTCAGACGAACAGAAAGAACCCTAAAAATAGTTTTAGATGGCTGTGGTCTTAATAATATAGAAATAGAAAGAAGCTGGAGATTAAATGAAAATCACTATGGAGTATTACAAGGAATGTATCGAAACCAAATAGAAGCCGTTTACGGGAAAGAATCTGCAGCTATGTGGCTCGGGAGCTACAACTGCCCTCCTCCTTCACTTGCATCGGAAGATATCCGCAATCCACGCAACGAGGTGCTTTATAAAAACGTCCCAAAAGATCTGCTTCCACTTTCAGAATCATATAACGATCTATCTAAACGAGTCATCCCTTTTTGGGAAAATAGTATTGTCCCATCATTAAAAAATAATAATACGATACTCGTTGTTGCCCACGGTAACAGCCTTCGGGAGATATTAAAACACCTTTATGGCATCCGGGAAAAAGACATTTTTAAGATAAACCTGCCAACAGCGCAACCTTTTATCCTAAATTTCAGAGACTAACGATTGTTGTTTAGAAAATCATTAACATTAGGATGCACCTCCAGCAAATCCAGTTTAATTATTTTCATTATTTTGGTTTATATTTGTGTAAATAAGCGGTGTAGCAAATGAGAATAAGAGAAGAGAAAAAACCCGATTGGTTAAAGATTAAATTGGAGACAACAAAGGAGTATTCGGAGGTCGATAAAATTGTAACCAGCCATTCTCTGCACACGATATGTAGTAGCGGTAAATGTCCAAATAAAACGGAGTGCTGGAGTCGCGGAACAGCCACATTTATGATACTGGGCAACATTTGCACACGCTCATGCAAGTTTTGTGCAACAGCAACCGGCAAGCCTTCTGATCCTAATTCTAATGAGCCTGAAGAGCTGGCAAAATCAATCTCTTTAATGAAGTTAAAACACTGTGTGGTTACATCCGTAACTCGTGACGACTTGCCCGACGGAGGTGCAGCTCACTGGGCAAGTGTAATTATTGAGTGCCGCAAAACGAACCCAGAGACAACAATCGAGGTACTTATTCCTGACTTTGATGCCAGGCATAATCTTATTGATATTGTAATTGCTGCTAAACCTGATATTATTGCTCATAATATTGAGACAGTAAAAAATCTGACTCCTTCGGTAAGATCGAGAGCTCAATATGAAACCTCTTTAGAAACGATTAATTACATTGCGAGCACAGGAGCATTTACAAAAAGCGGCCTTATGCTCGGGCTAGGTGAGAAAGAGGAGGAAGTGTTAGAAACACTCAATGATTTATACAAAAACGGTTGCAGAATAGTAACTATAGGTCAGTATCTCCAGCCAAGCTTAAAACATTTGCCGGTTAGTAATTATATAAGTCCGGATCAATTTGCCAGATACAAGGATATCGCTCTTTCTATTGGGTTTGATTATGTCGAAAGCGGTCCTTTAGTGAGGTCTTCGTATATGGCAGAGAAGGCTATGGAACTTTGCAAAAAATAACTTTCCCAAACAGATTAATTGAAATGGCGAATATTATTGTAAAAAACATCGGATTAATAGAATATCAAAAAGCTTGGGATTTACAAAAGGAGCTTTTTGCCACCCTTTTGGAAGCAAAGAAAAAAGGAGAAACAGCAGACTTATATCTGTTGCTTCTTGAGCATCCGCATGTATATACAATGGGAATGCACGGAAATATAAACAACCTGCTTTTTAATGACGAGTTTCTTAAAAAAATTGATGCAACCTATTTTAAAGTTGAGAGAGGTGGTGATGTTACATACCATGGATATGGCCAGCTGGTCGGTTATCCGATATTTGATCTTGAACAATTAAAAATGGGAATCAAACAGTATATATGGACATTAGAAGAGGCAATTATTAAAACTATTGCAGAGTACGGCATAATTGGAGAGAGAGTAGATAAAGCAATTGGCATATGGATTGAGGGCAACACACCAAAAGCGCGCAAAATAAGTGCAATTGGCGTAAAGGCCAGCAGTTATATTACTATGCACGGATTTGCCCTTAATGTAACCACTAACTTAGACTACTTTAGGTATATAAATCCATGTGGCTTCATAGACAAAGGCGTTACTTCAATTGAGAAAGAGACTGGTCTTAAACCTCCCCTTTATGAAGTGGCTAAAAAATTTGAAAGCAACCTAAAAAGTCTGCTATAGCAGATTTTTTAGGTTGCTTATTAAACTACGACACATCGCGTTGATATGTTTTGTTGAGTACACAAGCCGCTTAAACTCATTCCCAGACAGAAATGATAAGGGGTTAGACTTAGCAGGGGTTAGTTGCTTAATCTATCTGGAAATGAGCGGCGACTCTTTTTGGACACTAAGTGGTTTTTTGTTTATTTCTATATCTTCTATGAGAATTGCTTTGGGATAAATTATTGATGTAGGAACGGCATCGCGATAAAGGTAGTTTGCTGCCTCCTGTTCTTTACTCACACCTAATACTCTTTTTAGCTTGGTAAAAGGTACAGCAGTAATTTCGGAACCGGTAATCAAAGTTTCAGAGCCGTCTTTTACAGACACCTTGTATACATACTGGTCGGTTTCCTTTGCAATATTTCTTACAATAAAAGCGTAATCCAGTCCTTCCTCAATGGCTGCCTTTATTAGCTCTGCCTTAAGTTCTTCCCTTGAGCTGCCGTTAGGTGAGTCTACAACCAGGGTTCCGGGAGCAACATTTACAATTATGCCTCTTGGCCTTACACCAAACCTCATACTGCCTGTCGATTCAGAAATTTTCTTTGTAGGGATGCGACTGCTGAGAAGTGTTTTCAAAATTCCGTTTTCAATTAATTTCACCTCTTTTACCGGAGTCACTCCCTGAGCATCAATATTGTAACTTCCTAAAAGAGACATCCCGTTAAAATCGCTTAGATCTGTTCTGTTGGTTACACTTAATCTGCTGTCTACAACCTTTTTGTTAATCCGTTCTTCAAGTGGCTTAATCTCTTTTTGACTGGAAACATTCTCTACTCTTGCAACAGTGGCCATAACCTGAACCGGTTTTCTGAAAGATATAATTCCGGACGGAGAAACAAGATTCTCGGAAAGAATTGTGGCAACTGCGTCATCTTCGAAAAGAACAGGGCCCAGATAATATTCACTCATACTTTGAGCACTCTGGAGAGAAACAAGTTTTGCAGAAAACTTATTTACCCTTGCAGCAAGCATCTCTGCAGACGGCAATTTCTCAAATGTTGGGGCATAAATAATCTCTCTGTCTTCAATAATCTGTCCCTTAATATTTCTTACCTTTCCCTTAAGAGTTATGCACACATAAGTAGCCGGCTCTTTCACCTTTGTTCCTTCTGTAGACTGAAAGTAATAGATTGTTTCTACACCGTCTATCTCCACTCTGGAATCTGCAATCTGTGGATACTTTGCAAACTCTTTTGACAATAATTTTGACAAATCTTCATATGCCGTTTTATTCACATTAAAAGCAGGAGCATCTGAAGTGTATACCTCAACCTCCTTCAACGGAAGCATATCGGGCAATGCCTTTTCTTCCTCTGTGAGATTTGCTGTTTTAATGTTGTTTTTCTTTGAGTTATAAACCTCAACTGCAAACTTGTAGGCAACATCTGATGTTTGCCAGAAATTTCTTCTCAGTTGGTCGTAATTGTCGTCTCTGGAAGTAAAACTTGGAGAGGCAACACCATTGCCGCTATATGAGTAGTCGCTGGAAAACTTATTGTCTCCAACATATAAGTTTACAGAATGAATCCTCTCCTTTGAACTCTCCTTTGAAGACAGTATTACTCCCAAAGAGCTGCTTACGGAAATATATTGATTTTCGCCAACTGTATAGGCTACAAAAAAAGGTTTCGGCGAAGCGGGCAGAACAAGTTCGTTTTTACTGCGAAGCATTTCATCCTGCATAGCCTTGAACAGAACACTTTCGTTTTTCTGACCAAACAGGGAGCATACTATAAGTAGCTGGGCTATAATTAAAGTATATATGTATCTCATTTCTCTAATTGTTTTTTCGTTTGTTTAAGAATTACGGACGAGGCAAAAGAGCCGGTGTTACTGTTGGTTTCGCTTTCTTTTGCAACTCCACCTTATTTACAAGAATAGTAGGCGAGATTGCTGTTACTGGTACATTTCCCGAAGATGCCCCGCAGGTTCCGGTAAAAATTTCAAATTCACCGCCGGCATATTCAATATTTGAAAACATAGAAAGAGGAGTGCCTATCATATCTACGCCTCTTACCAGTTCGTCTTCACGTCCGTCTACATATATTTTGTAAACCTCAAGAGGTGTAACGTTAAACGAGTTTGCTCCGGTACGGCCTGTTTGTGTAAAACCGCCTGTAACGGCCTTAAAGAAATATCCGTATTCTTTTCCCTGTTTCTTAGCCTCGTCTATGAGAAGTTTCTTTAACTCCGCATCTGTTTTATATGCATTTGTCTCAACTATGAGGTTTGACTGACGGGATGTAGGGTCGTACTCAAATTCTGCCCTTGAGTGACCATTTGATTTTGGAAATCCGTCCAATCCGGTACGAGTCATAAGGAAATTCTTGAGTATGCCGTCCTTTACAACTTCTACTCTCTCTCCTCTCACTCCTTGGTCATCAAAAATATAATATCCGTTCAAAGCGTTGCCGTGATATTTTTTCATTGTAGGGTCACAGTATACGCTTATGCTGGCCGGAAGAACACTCTCTCCTACCATGTTTTTAAATGTCTGTCCGTCACTGTCGCTTTTCATCTTCTGACCCTCTACCCTGTGGCCGAAAATTTCGTGAAAGAACACTCCACTTGCCGATCCCGATAATAGAGCGGGTCCTGTGTATGGCTGAACTAAAGGAGCAACTTTTAACTTAGATAACTTTGAAGACATCGTTTTGATATCCTTTGTTATTTGGGCCTCAGATGGAAGTTCGTCAAGAGAATAGGCAAAATAGCTGTTATGAAGAGGTAGTTCCATTCCGTCATCGGCCATAGTTGTTCCTCTTACGCTAAGAAGTATATATACTCTGTTCTCTGCTATTTCGGCCCCCTCTGTTGAAACAAAATATTTTCTCCAAATCTTGTAGGACAGTGTGATGTTTGCTCCAATAATATCTTTGTTTTCTGCAAACAATGCGCTGTACTTATTGAGTTTGTCCTGCCAAACCTTTGTATCCAGAGCCATCTTGTCCTCTTTGAGAGCCGGTTCAAAATATTTTTCTGCTTTTGCCTTTGTAAAGTCAATGGATTTATCCTGATTCTCTACCTGAACACCTTTTTTTGCCTTAGCCCTTTCAAGACTGCTCAGAGCAAATTTATAACGCTTGTTTACCTCTTCTCTCAAAATATCACGGAGTGCATCAGTACCGTTTTGCAAATCTCTTGGAAGCAAAATAGTAGGTGGCCCCGCAAACCTGCTTACACCAACTCCGTTTTGAGCTTCATGAAAATTATCAAACTCCGGGGAACCGATTCTTATCTGAGGAATAAAAAGCAACTGCCTGTCTTCCTCTACAGTATTTGTTGCTCCCATGGAAGAGCGGATTATTCTGGAATAATTGTCTATTACTCTGTAATTCATGTAATAGGGCGGATATTCACCTTTTTGAAGGGTCGTCATCTGGCTTTTCAATTCTCCTTTCAAAAAATCCAGCATTTTATCCTGAGCCGGCATCTGAGTAAAAGAAAATGCCAATAGCGACACTAAGAAAACTTTTATTTTCATATAATATTAGTTAAGATATTCTGGTCTACTCTAATATATACACTTAACAAATCTTCTTCCGTGAAGAAAAAATAAAAATAAAATTCTTGGAGTTAATCCAAATTTTAATTTTATATATTTGCCCCCATTCATAACGAAGCTTCGCATATTCAGTAAACAAGAGTACTAAATAAATATGTCAAAAGAAGAGTTTCAATTATTGACTCTTTTGCGAGACGGTGACGAAAATGCTTTCCATATTTTATATAATAAATATGCAAAACAACTTTTTTATTTCATAAACCGATCTGTAAAAGAATCCGATGATAGTAATGATTTACTGCAGGCAGTTTTCATTAAAATCTGGGAAACCCGTTCGTGCATAGACTCCGAAGGATCATTCAGCGGCTACTTGTACACAATTGCAAAAAATATGATTTGCAATTATTACAAAAAGAAGATTGTTGTTCAGGCATATCGCGCTTTTGTAACCGACGAACACACCGAAGAAGACAATTCTGTTTTTTCTTCGCTTGTTTACAAAGAGCTTTCGGAAAAAATAAATTCAGAAATCAATAAACTGCCTAAAAAAAGAAGGCAGATTTTCATAATGAGCCGTAGGCTAAACATGAGTTATAAGGAGATTGCCGTTCAATTGGACATCTCTGAAAACACTGTAGATACCCAAATTCGAAAAGCGCTTCAATTTCTCAGAAATAAAAGAGAAGAATTTTAAAAATTAATTCACGGATAATATTTTTTCAATTGTATTAATAATGTATGAAGACAAAAAATACAGACAAACTTTTTGACCGTTGGATTAATAATCCCAACGACCAATTTTCGTTTGATGAACTGAATGAGCTTTTACAAAACATAGATAAAGATTCCGAATCAAAACACATTGATGATTTTTTTGCCGAAAACTGGGAAAAAGCAGGTCAGGAGAAAGAGGGGAATGAATTTAACCAGGATTGTAACTATCAGGCAATAAGTCAATTTATCAGGCAAAAAGAACAGCGGGAAGATAGAAAGATTATCGAATTTAAGGTTCGCAATGCCTTTACATTCATAAGCAAAGTAGCAGCAATACTCATTTTACCTATGGTTTTGATGATTTTGCTGGATAATGGTTTTTCCAAAAAGACAGATAATTTTATCTCTAACGTTGAATATTTCTCACCTCCTGCATCAAGGACTCACATTTTTCTTCCGGACAGTTCAGAGGTGTGGTTAAATTCGAACAGCAAGCTAGAAGTAATGCACGGGTATGGCAAAGGAGAAAGAGGGGTTAAGCTCACCGGGGAAGCATATTTTTCTGTAAAGAAAGACAGGGAAACTCCTTTTAATGTTTATGCTCAGGGAATTAACGTAAAAGTCCATGGGACTAAATTTAATATCTCGGCATATGAAGATCAGGATTCTGTAGAGACCGTGCTTTTAAGCGGATCCATATCCCTTAAATACACACAGTATCCGGGCGATCAGGGGATTCTTATGGTTCCGGATCAAAGGATTAATTATTACAAACAGGCCGATTCGGTTCGCAGCGATTTTGTAGACAGCCAGGCATATTGCTCATGGAAAGACGGCATCCTTGTTTTCTACGATTCTCCAATGGAAGAGGTTACCAAAAAACTTGAAAGATGGTTTAATGTGAACATAATCATTGAAGATGAAATGTTGTTAAACTACAGAATAACAGGAACATTAAAAGACAGGAGCCTGGATCAGATAATGAAATTTATCTCACTCACCTCTCCTATTGATTACAGGCAAGAAAGCGACAATATTTATATGAAGAAAAGATAGACAAATAACTAACCTAACTAAATTTTAAAAACTATGAGGAAATGTAAGCATTGTATATGGCTTTTGGTTTTCCTATGCTTTTTATCCGTAAAGACCGGATATGGCATTACAGTGGATCAAAACAGATTGATTTCTGTATCCGCTAAAAACATTACCCTTAACGAGCTTATTTTGAAGCTTGAAAAGGAAACCGGATATGATTTTCTTTATAACAACAAGATAATCGACGGTAACACAAAGGTGAGCGTAGACATGAAGGACAAAACCGTTGAAGAGGTTTTGAATACCGCGCTCAAAAATGCATCAATAGAGTATCGGATTGTTGACAATCAGATTATTCTACATCCAAAAGGCATGAAAGAATCTGCTCCGTTGAAGCAGGCTCAAACAAAAAATGGAAAAATAACAATTAAGGGAACTGTATCCGAATTTGACTCAAAGGATCCTATTCCCTATGCTTTTGTTGTTATAAAAGAGCTTAATGCCTGGGGGACATGTGATAACGACGGTAGGTTTGTTCTTGAAAACATAACTCCCGGTACTTATGCAATGGAGGTATCCTGCCTCGGATACAGCACATATACTCTTAATGTAACACTCACTCAGGATATTAATAGTTTTGCTGTCAATCTTAAATCGGACAACTTAAAACTTCCTGATGTTGTCGTAACCGCAATAGCCGGTTCAAGTATAAACTCCTCTTCAAAAATTGAGAAGAATGCTATACAGCACGTTCAGGCATCCAGTCTTGCCGACGTAATGCAACTCCTTCCGGGATCGCTCATAGCCAATCCTTCTCTGAATAAAGAAAACAAGGTAACTATAAGATCCATTAACGATGCTAATGACAATAACTCCAGAGGAGTGGGCCTCATGATTAACGGTTCAAAAATGTCTGTTGACGCATCTATATCCTACGATAAATCAGGAAATGATTTTTTTAAAAATATGGACTTTAGAAAATACTCAACCGATAATATTGAGTCAATTGAAGTTCTTAAAGGGGTACTATCTGCAGAATACGGAGATGTGACATCCGGTGCAATTTTGGTTACAACCAAAGCAGGACGTACACCATTCGAAGTGAGGGTTAAATCGGACCCTAGTACAAAAGCTGTTTCTGTTAGTAAAGGTTTCGGCCTTGGAAAAAATGCAGGCAATTTGAATATTGATGCCGACTATGCAAGAGCTTTTAAAGAATGGATTTCTCCTGTTGACATATTCAACAGAACAACACTTGCCCTTACATACTCAAATACTTTTAACAAGGATAAAACTCCTTTGCGATTTAATGTAAGATTCAGCGGAAATATCACCAAAAATAACGCGTCCAGTGACCCCGACGTTTCTATTCTGGACTTTAAGAAAAGCAGTGAGAAAAATGCCTCGCTCTCTATTTACGGCAACTGGCTTTTAAACAAAAGCTGGATTAGCTCTCTTAATTACAACCTGTCCGGAAATGTTGGCAAAGAAAGTATTCAGGATTTCGTCGTGAAAAGCGGACTTCCTGTACCAACCACAGATACACGAGTGAGCGGAATTTCTCTTGGCCAATTTACCGGTACACTTGAAGATAGGGATTACAGATCGGAAGATATTCCAATTTATGCTTCTGCAAAAATTACAGCAAACCTCAACAAGAGCATAAACAAAACCCGATTTAAAACTATGCTCGGGGTGGAGTTTAATACAAAGGGGAACAATGGCCGCGGCGAATACTATATGAGTGCAGCTCCTGCTTATTTCCGCGAAAGAAATTACAGCGACATTCCTTTTATGAATGACCTGAGTCTTTTCTTTGAAGAAAAAGTGACTCTTCCTTTTAAAAGCACCACATTGGAACTTACAGCCGGCGCAAGGTTAAACAAGATGATTATTTCGGGTTATGACTATAACCCTACAATAGACCCTCGTTTCAACGGAAAGTATACAATTTTGCCTTATAGAAGAGACCGTGCCATTAACACCCTCTCAATAAGAGGCGGTTGGGGGATTCTCCAAAGACTGCCTTCTATCGGACTTCTTTATCCGGCTCCTAATTATACAGACAATGCGCTTTTCCTTTACAGAAATGCAACATCTGGAGAGTCTCTTGCTGTTATTCAAACTACAGTTGTTGACGAATTACTGCCATATAACCTTAAACCAGTAAAAACAAGAAATATTGAATTAGGACTTGATATAGCAGTGAAGGGAATAGATGCTCAGTTTACATATTTCAATGAAAAACTTACAGATGGAATGTCTCAAAACAGAACCTACTCAAGTGTTTCGTACGATATGTATAACTCAGTTACCGATCCAAATGCTGCTCCAAAATATGAGAATGGAAAAGTGTGGATAAAAAACACACTCGGAGAATATGTTCCTCTTTCATTCACTACCCGCAAAGAGTTTATCGGTTACCAAAGACCGGATAACCGCGGCGAAATTAACAAATGGGGTATTGAGTACGATATCAACTTTGGCAAAATCAAGGCCCTTAATACATCCGTTATCGTAAACGGTTCATATATGAAAAGCAATGAGCAGGAGAAGGGGCTTGTGCGTTATGATGCCAGAAGAGTTGACCCTGTAGATTCAAAACAAAAGATGCCTTATATCGGACTATATGAGTCTGATCCTGATGTAATAAGTGTCGGTAATGGAAGAGAAAGATTTTCAACAAGTATCAACTTTGTAACACACATCCCTTCAATAAGAATGATTGTTTCAATTGTTACACAGTGTATATGGATGAATAACTCATCTAACCTGTTCGATAAAGAACGTACTTATAAGATTAATGGTGCCGGCACCCGTTATTATGGCGACTTCGATAATCAGAAGAATTATGAAGTTATGTACAGGGATCCGGATTACTACATGGACCTTAATGGTACTGTAAGACCTTTCAGCGATTACTATACTACTACAGACGTCGACCTGAAACGCAGGCTTTCGATGTTAATATTGTCCAAAGACGAGACCTATTACTTCCAGGAATATGGTACAAAACCATACTTTATGGCAAATCTTCGTATTACCAAGGAAATTGGGAATAATGCAGCCCTATCTTTCTATGCAAACAACTTTACAAATTCAACGCCTGTCATGAAAAATAAAAACAGGCCGGATGCTGTTGGCGCAAGGGTGAATACTCCAATTTACTTTGGTGCGGAAATTAAATTAACCTTCTAAATCTGCTATTATGAGAAATATTAAAATAGTATTAATGCTCATTGCATCCCTTTCAATCTGGGGGTGTATGAAGGATACAAAAACATCTCAGTTTACCGACGATGCAACAAGTTCTACAATTAACATTACGGTGGCAATGCCGGCAGGTTATGACTACCCTGTTGCAGGCATGAAGGTTAAACTTTCGGATCCATCGACCGGCCTTCTGTTTGAGGGCACTACAAATGCAGATGGGGTAGCGCAGATTCGCGTGGCTCACGGCTCATATACAGCAACATCCGAGGCAAAATATTCTGTTCCCGGAGGAGTTATCTATATTTTCAACGGAACTTCAAACCGAATAAGGGTTACACCAACCGATAAAAAGGTTGTTGCAGCTAACCTTCCTTTGAATGTTTCAAAGACCGGCCAGATAGTTATCAAAGAGTTCTATTATGGCGGTTGTCTTAATCCTCTTACAGGAAAAACTTATGCAAACGACAAATACATCATTCTTTACAACAATTCGGATGCTGTAGCTTACCTGGATTCACTTTGCATTGGAGTGGCCGATCCTTATAATGCACCAACAAGTGGCAAAAGCTCAGTTTGGGTAAAACCCGGCACAACAGAACTAAGAGACTCTGTTCCAAATGTTTCAATTGGCTGGATGTTCCCCGGAACAGGAAAAGACAATGCTCTTGCTCCTGGCGCACAGGCAGTAATTAGTACCAATGGTATAAATCACACTATCACAGCTCCTAACTCAGTGAATTTGAGCATAACCGGTTACTGGGCAATGTACGACCCTATTCTTACTAAAGGACAGTCCATCCCTCAGCCTGGTGTAAAACTTATGCAAGGCTACTGGAAAGTTGGAACAGCAAGTCAATACACCATTTCACAGCTTAGTCCTGCAGTTTTTATTTACAATCTCGGAGGAAAGAGTCTGTCAAAATTTATACTGGACACTTATACTCATAAACCGGATCAAGCCACAAACAGAAACTTTGACTGTCTGATGATTGACAAAAACTCCGTTTTGGACGGAGTTGAGTGTTTCAGGGATGTAACCGATTCAAAAAGGTTAAGACCGGAAATTGACAACGGTTTCACAAAGACAAACGGAAGCGGAACAGGAGAGACTGTTCACAGAAAAATTGACGCAGTTGCTACTGCTGCTGCCGGTGGAAGAATTGTCTATATGGACACAAACAACTCTTCGAACGACTTTGAAGTGAAATCAAAACCATCATTGGCAAACTAATATTAATGAATTGTGATGAAAAAATTAATATATATAACAGTATTTGTAATAATCTGCCTTCAATCGGCTACCCTTTGGGGTCAGAAGCGTTCGGACAAATCGGTCTATTCGTTTGACAGGATGGAAAAGAGGTATCCATGGATTGGTTCCGACAACGGAGCCGGACTCGTGTACAATCAATCTCTCGATTTTTCAACAATAAATGCATACTTCGGACAAACAAACGGAGACTTCAGAAACTTTAACGATCCGGAAAAGTTCCAGAATTTTGGGATTAAAACCGAGTCTTATGTAAAGGTTAAGAATGTGTTCTTCTATGGTTCGTTTAACTATGATTACGGAATCAAACAAAAACAGGCCTGGCTTGGAACAATTTTTCAAAACTCTGCTTTTGGACCTATCGTAGATTCAATCCCGGGAAAAGTATTTAATGAATCTTACATACTTGCCGGTAAGGTTGGCTACAAACTAAACGACAAATTCTCAATAGGAGTTGCCCTGAATTACCATACAGCAACTGCAGCCAAGAGAATTGACGGAAGAAACATGAATACATTATCGAAGTTCGGCGTTTCTCCCGGTATTACTTATAATTGGGGTATTCTTACAGCAGGTATTAACGCTGCATACCAGCGCAATGTAGAAAGGGTGAAATATACCTTTATTGGAGATGTCACTGGCAAATCCATTTTCTATCAGGAAGGTTTGTGGTTCTTCTCAAAAGCAGGAGTCACCAGTACCACTTCCATGGACCGCGGTTATTTTACAAATGTATACGGCGGTGCTGCTCAGCTACAGTTAAGGAACAAGAACATAAGCTTCTTTAACCAGCTAAAGGTAGACTATAACAGAGAGAGTGATTATGATGACCAGAACCTTTTAAGGAGAAACGCTTTTGTAGACGGATTAAAATATGACTACAAGGGAGATTTTACCTTCAAAGGCAAAAAAGCAGATCACTACCTAGGTTTAAAATTTGTCAATGACGAACAGTTCGCATATAATGTTGTCTCTGTTTACGAACCTGTTTACGGCGAGGTCAATCAGTGGAACTACTACGAATACGGAAAAACTCTCAGATATATGCAAAACATCCGTCAATACGGAGCAGAATACAAAGCATACATAAAGAGAACCGACTGGCACTGTTCATGGATTTTCACTCTGGGCGGCAACATGAGAGAGGTTAATAAAGACTTCAGAATTTATCCTGCAAAATACCATCAGGACTACACCAACAAAGAGGTTTATGCAAAAGTGGAAAAGAACCTTATGTTTGGTAAAAAATCATATTTAGATATTAATATCAATGGTGGTTTTGTTACCGGCAACGGTGTTATGCTCACAACCGAGAATCCTATGACAACCGGCTCTCTTAAGCTTAATAACAATATCCTGAAACAGGATTTTGCATACCAGACTGCCGAACGTTTTATTGCAGGTGGTGGTGTAAAATACAGCATTGCCCTCAATCCTGAAAAAGGCAAGGTTGCTTTCTGCGGTGTAAACTACAGACATCAGTTTCTCAACGATGGAGGAAA
>Ga0316605_10000302_pt1 | contig 39408 bp, 32 predicted proteins | sample OWC_soil_day20_n_FD_207666 | JGI IMG/M metagenome (GOLD analysis project Ga0316605, IMG submission 207666) | Wetland soil microbial communities from Old Woman Creek delta, Ohio, United States - OWC_soil_day20_noCT | ecosystem: Environmental > Terrestrial > Soil > Wetlands | place: USA: Ohio...
GGAGGCCCACCACCCGGTTGCGCCCTGCGTGCTTCGCCTCGTACAGGGCCCGGTCCGCCCGGCCCAGGATCAGATCCACGCCCGTGTCTCCCGGCGACCAGGAGGCCACGCCGATCGACGCGGTGAAGTGGAACGGCGGCCCTTCAGGCGGCGTGACCGGGGTGCCCGCCACCGCGCAGCAGAGACGTTCGGCCACCTCGACTGCCCGGTCGTGGCCGGTCTCCGGCAGAAGGACCACGAATTCCTCGCCGCCCCACCGGCCGACCACGTCTTCCACGCGGAGGACCGTCGTGCAGATCTCGACCAGCGTGACCAGGGTGGCGTCCCCGGCCGCGTGGCCGAAGCGGTCGTTCACCGACTTGAAGTGGTCGAGGTCCAGCATGAACACCGCGAACTCGCCTCCGTACCGCTGGAGCCGAACGAATTCCTGGGTGGCCTTCTGCAGAAAGTGGCGCCGGTTGGCGCAGCCGGTGAGCGGATCGGTGCGGGCCTCCTGCTCGAGCTTCCATTCCAGTTCCTTGCGGTCGGTGATGTCCTGGATGATGCCCAGGACTTCGACCTGCTCATGATCCATGAGGTTACGCAGGGTCCCGATGATTCGAGGCTGGCGATCGGCCCCCAGGTAGACCACTTCGCCCATGCCGCGCACCACCCTCACCCGGCCATCCTGCGAATTGAGGCGGTACTCGATGTCGAACCGGCCTGTCACCTGGGCCTGGCGGATCTGCTCCTCCACCATGGGGCGGTCCTCGGGGTGGATCACCTGGAGAAACCCATCCTTGGTGGGCTTGCCCGATCCCAGCGGGAAGCCCAGGATCCGACAAGTCTCCTCGGACCAGGTCAGCTCATCGGTGTTCAGATCCCATTCCCAGTGGCCGAGGTGCGCGATGGATTGGGCCAGGGCAAGGCTCCGCTCGCTCCGGCGAAGGGCCTCGTCCACATCCCGCATGCGCCGGTAGGTTCGGGCATTGCCGATGGCGAGCCCGCAGACGCCGACAACCGACCAGGCCAGGTTCAGGTAGCGCTCGCGGTAGGCCGGGTATTCGAAGGGGCCCACCACCAGGGCGCCCAGGGTCTCGCCCGCGAAGGCGATGCGCAGGATGAAGCCCGGGGCAGAATCGATCCAGGTCCAGTCCCCGGTGAGTCCCAGGATCTGCTCCCGCAAGTCGGCGGGAACATCCGGCTCGAACTGCGGCTGATCCTCCTCGAAGCGGACGTAGTGAAGCTGCCGCGGCGCGAAGAGCAGGTGGAACATCTCCTCGATCGCGGAGATGGCCTCCTGTTCATCCGTGAGCAGGATGAGCCGCTTGAGGAAATCCATGGCGGCGAGGTGGTCGGCCCATTCGCGGGCCCGCACCTGCTCCCGGGCCTCCGCCTGCCGGCGCACCTCCTCGAGGCGCCACTCGGCCACCAGGCGGGCCAGGAAGAGCCGTGCATGGTCGAGGCCCACGCCCAGGCGGGCGGCGGGCAGGCCGACCACCGCTGCGAATGCCTCGAACTGGGCGACTGCCTCCGGGCTCACACCGGTATCCAGCAGCACCAGCTCCCGTGCGAAATCCTCGAAGAAGGCGCCGGCGTGGCGTTCATCGAATCCGAGCCGCGCCAGTTCGCCGCGCCAGTCCTCCAGCCAGCCAGGCGTCACCAGGTAGGCCCCGCGGGCCAGGGCTTCGGCGACCAGGGTGTCTCCGGCCACCCAGCCGAAACAGTTGCCGGTCTGGATGAGGCGGACCGAGGGCCAGTCGGAGGGCGGCGGACCCTGGAGCAGGTCCTTCGCGCAGGCCTGCCCGAGGAGCACCACCTGGGAACAGTCGGGGGCGACGAGGGGCCGCAGCTCCTCCCAGGTCATCGGAGGCAGGCCGCAGCGGGCTTCGCAGGTGGCGACCTGGACATCCATCCAGCCCTCCGCGGCCAGGACCGCCTTGGCCTCACGCTCGAAATTCCGGCAGGTGAGCAGACACATCGTTCTGGCCATGGGCTACTCCTTCCAGTCGAGCGGATAGTGGCCCCAGCGTTCGACGGCGTCCCGGATGGCGAGCAGAACCTCGTCGGGCACCTGCCAGGGAATCTCCCCATGGTTGTCCGCCAGGATGAACCCACCGCCCTGGCCGGCCTTGGCGATGGCCCGCTTCACTTCGCGTTCCGCATCTTCCGCTGACCACCGGCGCATCTCCACGCCGTTCAAGTTCCCAAGCAGGGCGAACCGCTTTCCCGCCGCGAGCTTCCAGTGGCCCAGGTCCTCCTGGGCGCTGACGCCCACGGCCACGGTGCCTGTGGCCGCGAAATCATCCGCCAAGGAGAGTCCCCGTCCCGAGCCCAGGTGGATGGCGACGGAACCCCTGATGCGCGGGAGGGTGTCCAGGGCGACCCGGTGTCCGGTCTTCAGGTAGAACGCCCGGGGAAGGAGGGTGGTCGATGCCAGCGGATCCGCGTAGCCGATGGCGGTGGCCCCGGCTTCGAGCTGCGCGTTGGCCCAGGTGACGCAGAAGGCCTGATTGACCGCCATGAGCCGATCGAACCGTTCCGGCTGCCCATACAGGAAGTCGAGGTAGTGCTCGAAGCCCATCTGCATGATCGGCAGCGAGAAGGGCGAAATCACCGAACCGAGGATGGGGATGTCGTCGCCCACCTGCGCCTTCAATTGGCGGATGGCCTCGAGCCCGCGCTGGAGGCCGGGGCAGTCCTCCAGGCGCGGCACCTTCACCCGATCGATGTCGGCGTCCTGGCGGAGGACTGGAGCGCCGGCGTTGGGCGGACCGTCCTCGATGAAGATGGTCTCGCCTCCGAAAGCCTCGACCTCCACCGCGGCGTAGAAGGCCGGATTGAGGCAATCGCTCCGGTATTTCTCGCGCAGTCGGAGCTGGCCCTCCACCACGTGCTCCGCGCGGGAGTAGTAGTCCTTGATGCTCAGGCCCAGGTCCCGCGCCCCGTGCATGGTGGCGAGGATGAACAGCGGAACCCGGTCCGGCTCGGCCTGGCCCATCGCCGTCATGACGCGCTGCATGGGGTTCATGGCGCCCCCTCGCCGGCCCACCGGCGGACGATCGCCTCCCCGTCGGCCGCAGAGCGACCCATGGCATCGGCCCCCACCTCGCGCCAGAGCTCGGGATCGAAGAGGAATGGCGCGCCGCCCACCGCAATCCGCGTCCGGCTTCCCAGAGCGTCAAGGCCCGCCCGGACCTCACGCACCTTGAGGGCGGCGGGGAGCATGAGGACCGAGATCAACAGGATGTCCACCTGGTCGGCGAGAACCCGCGCCACCAGGGCGGGGGCTTCCATGCGCCCGTAGTCCAGGACATTGAAGCCGCTGGCGCGCAGCACGGAAAGCACAATGCGCTTGCCGAGCAGGTGGTAGTCGCAGAGCACCGCGATGGCGCAGCGGGGGAAGGAGCCCCTCTCCTGGGCCACGGCGGGCAGCAGCCGTCCCACAAGGTCTTCGCAGATCCGACCACTCATGTAGACCTGGGACAGGGCGACCTTTCCGGCGGTCCAGTCCTCACCCACCGCCTCCAGCGCGGGCATGATCAGGCCCTCGATGACCTCCAGAGGAGAGTGGATCCGAATCGCCGCTTCAAGCACCTTCTCCACCTGCGAGCGCTCGAGTGATTCCAGCGCGCATCGCAGGTCGCTGCTCAGCTCGTCCACGTCCGCACCCCCGCGGAGCACCTATGTTGATTCCAAAGTCGTAAATTCGCAAGGTCCAAACAGCTTTTTTATCCAAGTCATCTGTTGGATTCACAATGCTTTGCCTGATGGGTCATTGGTGCCTGCTTGAGATCCATGCAGGCCCGGGAAGGGCCCTGCGGAGCCGTCTCCCTGTCGTAAGCTGGGGCGATGGTGTCTGATCCCGTCCACATCCAAGGCCGCATCCTCCTCCTCACCGAGGATCCCGAGCTCCTCCGCCGGCAGCTGGCCGGAGAGGATCTCCCGCTGGAGGTTGCCGGCTCCCTGCGCGACCAGATCAGCACCGACGAGATCACGCCCGCCTTCATCTGCTACCACTACGACGAGAAGCTGGGCGACTTCCCCTACCTCGGCCTGAAGTGCGGTGAGGCCTTCCCCGTGAAGGAGGGCGCCGTGCGGGCGGGCGGCTTCGCCGTGAGCGTGGCCGGGAAGCGGCGGGGCAAGGGCAGCAGCCGCGAGGCCAGCCCGTACGCGGAACTCTGCGCGGGCATCCGGCTGGTCATCGCCGAGAGCTTTGAGCGCATCTACCGGCAGAACGCCCAGAACCTGGGCCTGCTCACCAGCACCGACTTCGGTTTGATCGAGCGGATCCGCCGCGGCGAAGCCATCCCCCTGGCCGAGTTCACCGACGGGCTCGACGCGGTGACCGCCGAGATCGTGCGCCGGGGCGGCCTCTTCGCCTACAACGCCGCGCGCCTCCGCGGCGAGGTGGCGCCGCCGCTGCCCAAACGCCCTCCCCGTCCCATGACTTTCGCGGAGAAGCTCCTGGCCCGCCACGCGGTGGCGGACGCCGCGACAGGGCAGGTGGGCCTGCCCGCCGTACAACCAGGCGACGGCCTCTTCGTGAAAGCCGACTGGCGCTTCAGCCACGAGTACGTGACGCCCATGGCCGCGCGCTTCCTGGAGCAGGCCCTGGGGCGAGACATCGTGCTGCGCGATCCCGAGCACATCCTCGCCTTCCGCGACCACCTCACCTTCCTGCACCACAGCATGCGGCCTGAGCACCGGGCCATGGGCCTGCTCTCGGTGGCGGAGCGGCTGAAGCCCGCCCAGGAGGCCTTCTGCGCGAAGCACGGCATCCGGCTCCATGGCGAGCTGGCCGACGGCTCCGGCAGCGAGGGCATCTGCCACGCCATCATGGCCGAGCGGTACGCGTGCCCAGGTCAGGTGGTGGTGGGCACGGATTCGCACACGCCCCACGCGGGGGCCCTGGGCTGCCTCGCCTTCGGGGTGGGCACCACGGACATCGCCAGCGCCTGGGTGACCGGCGATGTCCGCGTCACCGTGCCCCCGACGCTCCGCGTGCGCTTGAATGGCCGCCTGCGGGCCGGCGTCTCGGCGAAGGACATCGTGCTGCACCTCCTGGCCCAGCCCATCATTCGCGAAGGGGGGGCCATCGGGCACGTCATCGAGTACATGGGCGACGGCCTGCGGGACCTGGACACCGATGAACGCGCCACCCTCACCAACATGGCGGCGGAAATCGGCGGTTTCACGGGCCTGGTCGCGCCGGACGAAGAGACGGTCCACTTCATCAAGGTCCGCCGCGGCGTGGATCTGGCGCTGGAGCCCTGGATGCGGGGCGATGAGGATGCCGACTACGCCCACACCCTGGACGTGGACTGCGAGGCACTCGGCCCCATGCTGGCGCGACCGGGGGACCCGGGCCACGGCGTGGCCCTGGCGGATCTGGATGGACTCGTCCCCATCCACATCGCCTACCTGGGCAGCTGCACCGGCGGCAAGCGGGAGGACCTGCGGCGGGCCTTCGAGGTGATCCAGCCCGCGGCCGCCGAGGGTCGCCGGGTGCCAGAAGGCGTGCAGTTCTTCGTGCAGTGCGGCAGCGAGGACGTGCGGCGCTTCGCGTCGGAGCATGGGTGGATCGCGGCCTTCGAGGCGGTGGGCGCCGTGGTGCTGGGCAGTTCCTGCGGGGCCTGCATCAACGCGGGGCCGGGCGTATCCACGCGGCCCGACCAGGTGACCATCAGTGCCATCAACCGGAACTTCCCAGGCCGCAGCGGCCCCGGGCAGATGTGGCTGGCCAGCCCTGCCACCGTCGCCGCCAGCGCCCTGGCGGGCCGCATCGTGGGGGCCTGATGGATCCGGTCCATGCCGCCCGCTACCGGGCCCTCCTGCTGGCCGTCGCTGGCCGGGAGGGCGCGCCCGCCCTGGGGCCGGAGGCCCGCATCCTGGTCGTGGACACGGCCCGGCAGCAGCTGGGGTTCCTGGTGGGCGGTCGCCTGGTCTTCGAGGCGGCCGTCTCCACGGCGAAGAACGGCCTGGGCTGCGAACAGGACTCGTACCGCACCCCGACGGGCTGGCACCGCCTCCACGGGCGCATCGGCGCCGGGGCCGAAGCGGGCGCGGTCTTCCGCAGCCGCGTGGCCACCGGCGAGGTGTGGCGGGGCGAGGCCCGGGACGAGGACCTGATCCTCACAAGGGTGCTCACGCTGGACGGGCTGGAGAAGGGCTGGAACCGCGGCCCCGGCCGCGACACGCTGGCCCGCTTCATCTACCTGCACGGCACCAACCAGGAAGGCCTGCTGGGCACCCCGGTCTCCCACGGCTGCGTCCGCCTGGGCAACGCCGAGGTGGCGGCGCTCTTCGACCTGGTCCAAGAGGGCGATCCCGTGCTGATCGCCGAGGACCTGGCCGACGAGGGTCCCGGCCTCGGGCGGCTGCATTTCGCGGGGGTCGCCGGCAGCGGCATGAGCGCCCTGGCCCAGTTCGTGGCCATGATGGGCGGCCATGCGAGCGGCAGCGACCGCAGCTTCGACCGGGGCCAGCGCCCTGAGGCGCGGGAACAGCTCCAGGCCCTGGGTGTGGCGATCCACCCCCAGGATGGGTCGGGCCTGGCGGGCGACTGTGCGGCCCTGGTGGTATCCACCGCGGTGGAGGAGGAGGTGCCCGACGTCGCCGCGGCGCGGCGCCTGGGCGTGCCTGTGCTGCACCGCTCGGAGCTGCTGGCGCACCTGGTGGCGCAGCACCGCACCGTGGCGATCACAGGAACCAGCGGGAAATCGACCACCGTGGCCATGGCCTTCGAGATCCTGCGGGGGGCCGGCCGGAAACCCTCTGTCATCACCGGAGGCGAGCTGGTGGCCCTGCAGCGGGAGGGCCGCTGGGGCAACGCCTGGGCCGGTGCTTCCGACCTGCTGGTGATCGAGGCGGACGAGAGCGATGGCTCCGTGGTGCGTTACCACGCTGCTGTGGGGGTGATCCTCAACCTGCAGCGGGACCACAAGGAGATGGACGCCGTGGCGGAGCTGTTCAGCGCGTTCCGGGCCCAGGTGCGGGAGGCCGCCGTGGTGGGGGCGGCGGACAACCTGCGCGAATTCGCGCGGGGCGCCCGGGTGTTCGGCCTGGCCGCGACGGCCGACCTCCATCCGGACGACCTGTGCCTGGGGCCAGATGGATCCAGCTTCACGGTGCGGGGCGTGCCCTTCCGGCTGCCCGTGCCCGGGGAGCACAACGTCGAGAACGCCTTGGCCGCCATCGCCGCCTGCGAGGCGCTGGGGGTGCCGCTGGCGGCCATGGCCGGCCCCTTGGCGGCCTTCCAGGGCGTGGCCCGGCGCTTCCAGGTGTTGGGCGTAGACCGGGGCGTGACGGTGGTGGACGACTTCGGCCACAACCCGGCCAAGGTGGCGGCCTCCATCAGGGCGGCCCACCTGCGGGTGGCCGGCCGGGGCCGGGTGCTGGCGGTCTTCCAGCCCCACGGCTTCGGCCCCCTGAAGTTTCTCCGGACCGATTTCGTGGCCGCCTTCTCCCACGAGCTGGCGCCCGGAGACCGGTTGTGGTTCCTGGATGTGTTCTACGCCGGGGGCACCGCCGCCCGGGACATCAGCTCTACCGACGTGGTGGCCGACCTCGTGGCCCGGGGCGTGGCCGCCGAGCACGCCCCCTCCCGCGACTGGCTGGTGGCGCGCCTCGCCGCGGAGGCGCGGCCCGGCGACCTCATCCTGGTGATGGGGGCCCGGGATCCCTCCCTGACCGACCTGGCACGTCAGATCCTGCGGCAGCTTTCAGAACGCGAACTCGAAGATGAACTTGAGGGTCCAGCGCTCTGAGGCCGCGTTGAGCCCGCGGCCCAGGCCGACGTTGAAGACCAGGGGGCCGTGGTCCACATCCAGTGTCGCGAAGAGGCGCTGGCTCTGCTCCCGGGTGAGGTCCACCTGGTTGAGCATCCCGTGGTCGAGGTACAGCTCCAGGCCTGGCGCCGCGGTCTTCCAGCGCGTGTAGGTGGCTTTCCACGCTGTGCTGAAATCCGGGGTCCCGCGGCCCTGGCCGTCGGAGAGGGGCCAGGTGAACACGGGGTTCACGGCCAGCATCCAGTCCTGGGCCTGTACGCCGGCCAGCACGCGGAGCTCCGTCTCCCAGCGCAGGTCGGAGAAGCTGCGGTTGGTGCGGGCCACCTCGAGGTTCAGGCCGAGGAAGGGGCCCGCGGCCTCCTCCCCCGCGCCCCGGATCGGCAGCCACTTGAGGCGGAACTTGGGGCCGGAGAATCGGTAGTGGTGGTCGGTGTCCAGGGCGGTGGGCAGGTAGAGGCCGATGTCCAGCGAGGGGAGGAGGCCGTACGAGATCTCCGGCGTGAGGTTCCAGGAACCGTTGAAGGGCAGGCCGTCCGGCGCGTCTTTGGGGCCCTTCAGGATCCGGTTCAGATGGACCTCGAGGCCCACCTTCCCGGGGGTCTGGATGTCGTTGGTGTAGACCTGGATCTCGTCGGCGAAGCCCTGGCCCGCCAGGGGGGCGGCCAGCAGCAGGGGCAGAACCTGCGCCAAGGGGAAGCGCTTCAATCGGGGCATGACACCTCTCCGGGGATCGAACGAACGTAGTCTAGACAGCGGTTTTGTGCCAGGGGTTTCCGGAGGCGGCGAACGCCTCCGACCATCCCGCCTACACTGGAGCCATGACGCCTACGACCCTCCGCGCTGTCATGGCCGCGCTCCGCCATCCGGAGTCGGGCTGCCCCTGGGACTTGAAGCAGGACCATCAGACCCTGGCCCGCTACCTCCGCGAGGAGGCGGCGGAGGTGCTGGAGGCCCTGGCCGAGCACCGCCCCGGCGAGGCGGCTGCCGAGGCGCATCTCTGCGAGGAACTGGGCGACCTCTGGCTGCAGATCGCCTTCCACGCCCAGCTGGCGGCTGACCGCGGCGCCTGGGACCTGCACGACGTCGAGCGGACCATCGTGGACAAGCTGGTGCGCCGCCACCCGCATGTGTTCGCGGAGGTGGCCGTGGCCGGGGCCGAGGAGGTGCTCACCAACTGGACCGCCATCAAGCGCGAGGAGCGGGGTCTGGCGGACGACCACGAACCGCGCCTGCTGGAGGGCATCCCGGCCTCGCTGTCGCCCATGGATGAAGCCCTGGAGATCGGTCACCGCTGCGCCAAGGTGGGCTTCGAGTGGCCCGACCTCGAAGGGGTGCTCGACAAGGTGAAGGAGGAGGTGGCGGAGCTGCAGGCGGAATCCGACCCGGTGCGCGTGGAGGAGGAGTTCGGCGACGTGCTGTTCAGCCTCATGCAGTGGGCGCGGAAGAAGGGCGTGGATCCCGACGCGGCGCTGCGCAAGCAGATGGTGCGCTTCAAGGCCCGCTTCGCCTCGGTGGAGGACGATGCCCGGGCCGCGGGCGGGTGGGAGCAGCGCAATCTGGAGCAGATGGAGGCGGCGTGGCAGGCCGCGAAGCGGCGGGGGAAGGGATGATGGCGCTGCTGCTGATCTCGCGGGGGGCGCCGCCGCCCCTGGAGATCGTGATCCCGCTGTTCCTCCTGATGTTCTTCGGCACGTCCCAGATCACCTTCCGGCTCCTGGGCATCCGGGCCCTCTACCAGGCCTTTCCGGCGGACCGGTCCGATCCCATCGAGCAGAACCTGGGCTGGATCCAGATCGAATTCGGCGCCTGGCGGGGGCACACGCCGATGTCGGTGAAGGCGGGCCGGCGCTGCCTCCACCTCAAGCAGCCCTTCCCCTTCCAGCCCATGGTCTGGCTGGGCCCGGCTTCCATTCCCTGGGAGCAGATCCGCCTCATCGAGGCCATCGGGGACGACCGTTGGGCCTTCTGGAAGGCCGCCGTGTTCGAGCTGGGGCCCGAGAATCGCCGCATCCGCCTCCCGGGGCAGGGCGGCGCGCACCCTCCAGGCGCTGCTCGAGGCGCGGCAGGGACGGGGGCAGACCCCGCCCGTCCCTGTCTCCGCCATCCGGCCCCGCTGAGTCGAGTCGTTCGTCTCCACCCGAAAACCCTGTAACCGCAGATGACGCAGAAACAAATTTGGGTCCACAGATTCCACCGATTCATACAGATTGAAAAACGGGATGGTGGTGGGTCGGGGGGCATCGCTTCGCACGCGTGGGCTCCATGGGGGGCGCCAGGGCTGCGCCTGTTGGGATGGGAGGCCCTGGCGCCCCCCATGACCTCCGGCCAGGCCGGAGGCCGCCTTCGGCGGGCCCGCGCACCATGGGGCGGCGCCCATCCGTGTCATCTGCCCCATCTGTGGGTACGGCTTTTCGTCTTGCAGGCACCAGCCGCGTGGCCGATCCACAAGTCGAAAAGGATCCGTCACGGGGCTCTCCGTGCCACCTCCGTGGGTTCCGTGCCTCCGTGGTGAACCCCTGACCTCGGCCGCGCCCCAGCCTCACACCGCGTCGGCGATGGCCTTGCCCATCTCGGTGGTGCTGGCCTTGCCGCCCATGTCGGGGGTGCGGAGGCCGCCGGCCAGCACCGTCTCGATGGCGGCCATGACGGAAGCGCCCGCCTCTGGACACCCCAGGTGGTCGAGCATCATGGCGCCCGCCCAGATCTGGCCGATGGGATTGGCGATGCCCTTGCCGTAGATGTCGGGCGCCGAGCCGTGGACCGGTTCGAACATGGAGGGGAACGCGCGCTCCGGGTTCAGGTTCGCGCTGGGGGCGATGGCGATGGTGCCCGTGCAGGCGGGGCCCAGGTCCGAGAGGATGTCGCCGAAGAGGTTCGAGCCCACCACCACGTCGAACCAGTGGGGATTGCGCACGAAATGGGCCGTGAGGATGTCCACATGGAACTGGTCCACCTTCACCCCGGGGTAGGCCGCGGACATGGCTTTCACCCGCTCGTCCCAGTAGGGCATGGTGATGGCGATGCCGTTGGATTTCGTGGCCGAGGTGAGGTGCTTCTTGGGCCGCGACTGGGCGATGTCGAAGGCGACTTTCAGGATGCGGTCCACGCCCTGCCGGGTGAAGACGCTCTGCTGCACGGCCATCTCCTGGTCGGTGCCCTCGTAGAGCCGGCCGCCGATGGAGGAATACTCGCCCTCGTTGTTCTCGCGCACCACGATGAAGTCGATGTCGCCCACCTGCCGTCCGGCGAGGGGGCAGGGCACGCCGGGCATGAGTTTCACGGGGCGGATGTTGGCGTACTGCTTGAACCCCCGGCGGATGGGGATCAACAGGCCCCACAGCGAGACGTGGTCAGGCACCCCCGGAAAGCCCACCGCGCCGAGAAAGATCGCGTCGTGATGGCGGATCTGGTCGAGGCCGTCCTCCGGCATCATGCGGCCGTGCTCGAGGAAGTATTCGCAGCTCCAGGGGAAGGTGTCCCAGTGGAACCGCAGGCCGTGCTTCGCCGCGGCGGCCTCCAGCACGCGGATGCCTTCGGGCACCACCTCCTTGCCGATGCCATCGCCAGGAACGACCGCGATCCGGATGTCACGCATGGAACCTCCGCTGGAAAGCGCTGGGGAGCAGCGCGCCCCTGACCGGGAATGCGACCTTCAGGGGGCGTGAGATGGGTCTCCACAATATCTGACTTATGAGTAAACTACGCAGCGAAATTCCATCCATGGAGGCTCCCCATGAGCCATGACTCCGTTTCCGGAACGGCCCCGGCCCGCGGCCTGGGCGGCTGGCAGGGGGCCAGGCCCATACCGGCCCTCGCCACGCTTCTGCTGGGCCTGCTGCTCTACCTCGGCCTGCCGAAGGTGGTGCCCGTGCCCGATGCCAAGCTGTTCGTGGGACAGCCCGTGGCAGCCAAGCCAGCCGCTCCGGCCTTGGCCAAGCCTGCGGTGAAGCCGGTGGCACCTGCGCCGGCGCAGGTGGCCACGCCGGTGCCGGCCAAGCCACTGACCAAGGCCCAGCTGGAGGCCAAGGTCAAAGCCGAAGCCGAGGTGAAAGCCAGGCTGGAGGCCGACGCGAAGGCCAAGGCAGATGCTGAAGCCAAGGTGAAGGCCGAGGCCGATGCGAAGGCGAAGATCGATGCGGAAGCCAAGCGGAAGGCGGACTGGCAGAAAGGCCTGCACCTCTTCGCCATCTTCGTCACCACCATCGTGGGCATCATCCTCAAGGCCCTGCCCATGGGCGCCGTGGCCATGATCGGCATCGCCGTCACGGCCCTGAGCGGGACGCTCTCCATCGCCGATTCCATGAGCGGCTTTTCCGATGTGGTGATCTGGCTCATCGTCCTGGCCTTTTTCATCTCCCGGGGCTTCATCAAGACAGGCCTCGGGGCGCGCATCGCCTACACGTTCATGGCCCTGCTCGGGAAGCGCACCCTGGGCCTCAGCTACGGCCTGGCAGCCACGGATCTGGTGCTGGCTCCGGCCATTCCCAGCAACACGGCCCGTGGCGGCGGCATCGTCATGCCCATCATGGCCTCGCTGGCCCGGGCCTACGGCAGCCATCCGGGCGATGCCAGTGCCCGCAAGATGGGTTCGTTCCTCACGCTCACGGCCTACCAGGTGAACTGCGTCACCAGCGCCATGTTCCTCACGGCCATGGCCGCCAACCCCCTGGCCCAGAAGCTCGCGGGCGATCTCAAAGTGACCCTTACCTGGGGCGGCTGGGCCCTGGCGGCCCTGGTGCCGGGGCTGGTGGCGCTGATCGTGGTGCCGTTCATCATCTACCGCCTGCACCGGCCGGAGATCACTGAAACCCCCGAGGCCGTGGAGATGGCCAAGGGGCACCTGCGTGACATGGGCCCCATCAAGCGGCAGGAGTGGGCCATGCTCGGTGTCTTCGTGATGCTGCTGGTGCTCTGGATCTTCGCCAAGCAGCTGGGCGACCTGAACCCGACCACCTCAGCCCTGGCGGGCCTCGGCGTGCTGCTGCTCACCGGCGTGCTGAATTGGGATGACATCAAAAACGAGACCGGCGCCTGGGACACCTTGGTGTGGTTCGCGGCTCTGGTGATGATGGCCAGCTTCCTCAACAAGCTGGGCATGGTGCCCTGGTTCAGCAAGACCATGGGCGGCATGGTGGCCGGCCAGGGCTGGATTGCGGCCTTCCTGGTGCTGGCACTGGTCTACTTCTACAGCCACTACTTCTTCGCCAGCAACACGGCCCACGTGGCCTCGATGTATGCGGCGTTCCTCGGCGTCTCCATCGTGGCCGGCGCGCCGCCGGTGCTGGCGGCCCTGGTGCTGGCTTTCTTCAGCAACCTCTTCGCCGGGATGACCCACTACGGAACGGGACCCGCCCCGGTGCTCTTCGGCACCGGCTACGTGGAGGTCGGCACCTGGTGGCGCACCGGCCTGCTCATCAGCCTCGTGAACATCGTCATCTGGGTGGGGCTCGGCGGACTCTGGTGGAAGGTGCTGGGGCTCTGGTAGGTCTGTTCGGAATGACATAAAGATCACCACCAAGACACCAAGAACTGAAAAGACAAATGCCTTTTGCGTTTCTTGGTGTCTTGGTGGTGAAAATTCTTTTACAGCCTCAGCCGAGGATCTTCGACAGACCGTAGGCGACGAGGGTGGAGGTGCTCACGCCGATGAGGCCGGGGATCATGAAACTGTGGTTGAGGAGGTACTTGCCGATCCGCGTGGTGCCGGTGCGATCCATGTTGATGGCGGCGAGATCGCTGGGGTAGAAGGCGAAGAAGAAGTAGGCGTAGCTGGCGGGGATGAGGCTCAGCAGCAGCGGCGTGGGCAGGCCCAGCGCGTAGCCGAAGGGCAGCATGATGGTGAGCGTCGCGGCCTGGCTCTTCACGAAGGCGGACACGGCGAACATGGCGAGGGCGAAGGTCCAGGGGGCGACCTGCACCATGCTCTTGATGTTGGCCACCAGGTAGTTTTCGTTGGCCTTGATGAAGGTCTCGCTCATCCAGGCGATGCCGAAGATCGACACCACGGCGATCATGCCCGCGATGAAGACGCTGGAGCGGGCGATGTCGGGCGCCTTCACCTTGGTGGCGAAGAGGATGAACGACCCGAACGCCAGCATGATGATCTGCACCACGGTGGTCATGGGCACGACCTTGCCGTTCACGAGGGGCAGCAGGCCGGGCTTCATGGCGATGAGGATGATGGTCAGCACGCCGGCGAAGAAGAGGCCCACGGAGAGCTTGGCGGTGAAGGGGATCTCCATGCCGAGGGTGGTGACGTTGGCATCCAGGGCCTTGGCGAACTCGGGATCCTTCATGCGCTCGAGGAACTCGGGGTCCTTGTCGAGGTCCTTGCCGCGGTTGAAGCTCCAGGCCGCGGCGGCCAGCACGCCGATGATGCCGGCGGGCAGGGTGATGCGAATGATGTCGAAGAGGCCCACGGGATGGCCGTTCTTGGCGGCCATGGCCAGGAAGGTGGTGACGGCCGCGGCCACAGGGCTGGCGGTGATGCCCATCTGGGAGGCCACGCTCGAGATGGCCATGGGGCGCTCGGGTCGGATGCGGGTCTTCAGGGCCACGTCGGAGATGACCGGCAGCAGGGCGTAGACGGCATGGCCCGTCCCCACACAGACCGTGAGGAAGAAGGTGGACAGGGGCGCCAGGATGGTGACGTATTTCGGGTGCGCCCGGAGCAGGCGTTCCGTGAGCTGCACCAGGTAGTCGAGGCCGCCCGCCACCTGCAGGGTGGCCGAGGCGGTCACCACCGCGAGGATGATGAGCATGACGTCGATGGGCGGGGTGCCCGGGGCCACTCGGAAGGCGAGCACCAGCACGGCCACGCCCAGGCCGCCGATGAGGCCCAGCGCGACGCCCCCTTTGCGGATGCCGAGGAGGATGGCGCCCAGCACGAGCACGAATTGAATCCAGAACATCAAGGCAGGGGACATGGTCGTCTTCTCCTTTGAACCAGACAGGGTGGGACCTGGGACGGCTGGAATCGTAGCAGACGAGGTGGTAATGAATGGAACGGGCGGCCGGTTTTTTTAGTTGAATAACCCCAGATGGACTCCCCGCGGCCCCCGCCGGGGCGGGCCCCCAGATCCGCCGGGCAGGTTAGCATGGGCCGTCAGGATGCCTCGCCGTGAACGCCCTTCCCTTCCATGTCGTGTCCCTCACCCACCCGGATTGGGATGGGGCCCTGGCCTGCGCGAGGCGCCTGCCCGGCGACGCCCTGCCGGAACTGCGCCTCGACTTGTTCCCCGAGGCGGACCCGGAAGCCCTGGTCGATGCGCTGAAGCGGCGCTGCCTGGTGAGCTGCCGACGGGTTTCGGAAGGCGGGCGCTGGCCCGATGAGGACGAAGCGGGGCGTGTGGCGCGGCTCTGCGCCGCCCTCCCCGGCCGTCCCGCCTGGGTGGACCTGGAGTGGGACCTGCCCATCCCCCCCGCGATCCAGGCCGCCCGCACCCATGTGCGCCTGCTGCGCTCCGTGCATGTGCCAGCGGGGACCTTCGACCTGGAGGAACGCCTCCAGAACCTGCCCGACGGCGAGGCCTACAAATGGGTGGGCTGGGCCGGGCGCCTGGGGGACAACGGGCGGCTGCGGGCTCCGCTGGCCTGGGCCAGGGACCGGAACCTCTGCCTGTCCGCCTTCCTGATGGGGCCGAAGGGCCTGCCAAGCCGCGCACTTCAGGCGGTCTGGGGCGGGGCCTTCACCTACGCGGCGCCGGATGATGGCCCCCCCGCCGCGCCTGGCCAACTGCCGCTGGCCACCCTCCACGCCTGGCGCAGCGCGAGGCTGCATCCGGCTTTCGGACTTTGCGGCGTCATGGGCGATCCGGTGCTCCATTCTCGCGGGCCCGCCTTTCACAACGAGCGCTTCCAGCGGGCCCTGAAGGATCTGGTCTACCTGCCCCTCACCTGCGGTGAGGCCGGGGAGGCGGCGGAGGCTCTGGAGGCCCTGGGCATCCTGGGCCTCAGCATCACCGCGCCCCTGAAGCTGTCCCTCCCCCAGGCCCTGGGCCTGACGGGACCCCTGAACACCCTCTGGCGCCGCGCGCCGGGGGAACCGTGGCAGGGCGCCAACACGGACGCGGAGGCCTTTGGACAGGCACTGTCCAGCCTGGCGTCCGGGCCGGTGCTGCTTCTCGGCGACGGCGGGGTGGCGCGCACCAGCCGCGCGGGCCTGGAAGCGGCCGGCCGGCCGGTGCTTCAGGCCTCGCGGCAGCGACCCGTGACGGCCGGCGAGGTGACGGCCTTCGGCCCCGTGGGCCTCGTGCAGGCCACGAGCCTGGGGATGGCGCCGGAGGATCCCGTCCCCTTCGGCGAGCTGCTGGAAGCCGCCCGGCCCTCCGCCCGCTGGGCGATGGAGTGGATCTACAAGGAGGACACCGCCTTCGCCCTCTGGGCCCGGGAGGCCGGATTGCAGCTGGTTCCGGGAGGCGCCCTTTTCGAAGCCCAGGCGGAGGCCCAGAGCCGACGGTTCATCGAGGGCTGCGGGGGTTGATGGGCGCGGTCCGGCCGCGCCGCCGCCCGCCATCGCTGCTAACGTTCAAGCCATGGACCTCCTGCTGGTCGAAGACAAGGACAGCTTCCGGCGCCTGCTCACCCAGGCCCTCGAAGGGTCGGTCTGGTCGGTCCGGGCGGTGGCCGATCCCCAGGAGGCCCTCCGCGCCCTGGAAGCCGGCCCCTTCCAGGTGCTGGTGACGGACCTGCGGCTGCCGGGCATGAGCGGGCTGGAGCTCATCCGCCGTGCTCGCCGCCTGCATCCCGGCCTGCGCGTGGTGCTGATGTCGGCGTTCGGCGAGCCGAAGGACATCGTGGAGGCCATGCGGCTCGGGGCGGACGACTTCCTGCCCAAGCCCTTCGACCTCGATGCCCTCCTGGCCCTGCTGGACCGCCTGCGCGCCCTGGTGGGCGCCCCTCCGCCGGATCCGGCGGAGCCTTGGGTGGCCCACAGCCCCGCCATGCAGGCCCTGGATGCCTCGCTGCGCCAGGCCGCCGGATCGGAGCTCCCGGTGGTGTTCCAAGGGGAGCGTGGTTCGGGCCGCGAACGCTGCGCCCGCCGCCTGCATGTGCTCCGGGATCCCGCCGCGCCCTACCTGAGCCTGCCCGCCGCCGCCCTGGGACCGGAGGGGCCCGATCCCCACCTGCTCCAGCTGCTCGAAGGGGGGACCCTGTTCCTGTCGGGATTGGAGCACCTCGCGCCAGCCGCCGCCGCACCCCTGGCCCGGGCCATGGAGGGCCCCGCCGGGCGGCGCCTGGCCTGGATGGGTGGCCTCGACACCGGGGGCAGGCTTCATCCGGAGGTGGCCCAGCACCTGGGCGCCCTGGTGCTGAACGTGCCTCCGCTGCGGGAGCGGCGGGAGGACCTGCTCGCCCTCACCCGGCTGCTGCTCGATCAGGCCGCCCGCCGGGAGGGTCGGCCTGCCCCCTGGCTGGAGCGCGGCGCCGAGCGGCAGCTGCTGGACCACGCCTGGCCCGGCAACGTGCGGGAACTGGAAGTGCTGGTGGGCCGCACCCTCCTTTTTTGCGAGGGCCATGGCATCCGCGCCTTTCCGGACCTGGGCCTCGGCTTGGCGGCGCCGCTGTGCCTGCCCTGGCCCGATTCCGCCGGAGGCCTGGACGCCATGCTGAAGGCGGTGACCCGGGCCGCGGAGGCCCAGCTGCTGAACAGGGCCGTGGGAGAGGCCTGCGGGGACCTGCCGCAGGCCGCCGAGGCCCTGGGCCTCACCGTCCGGACGCTGGCTCAACGCTTGCGGGACCACGGCATCCCTCTGGAAGATAGAGGGGCCGCCCCCGCGGAAGGAGGCGACGTCCTCCCACGAAAGGTTCCATGATCCAGGATCCGACCCAGGCGCCTCCCGTCATCCCTCCACCCGTGCGGCGGCCGGAGGGGATCCGCCCGGCCGCCCGGGCGGGCCTCGATGCCCTCCAGGCGGTGGTGGTGGGCAAGGAGGCCCAGGTGCGGCGGGCCTTTGCCACCATGCTGGCCGGCGGCCACGTCCTGCTGGAAGACCTGCCCGGCGTGGGGAAGACCACCCTGGCCAAGGGCCTGTCGCGCATCCTCGGCGGCTCCTTCCAGCGGGTGCAGGGCACCAACGACCTGCTGCCCTCCGACCTGCTGGGCGTCCACCTCTGGGACGCCAAGGAGCAGGGCTTCCGCTTCCAGCCCGGCCCGGTGTTCTGCCATGTGCTGCTGCTCGACGAGCTCAACCGCATCGGGCCCAAGACCCAGAGCGCCATGCTCGAGGCCATGGTGGAAGGGCAGGTGACCCTGGACCGCAGCACGCACCGGCTGCCCGAGCCCTTCTTCGTCATCGCCACCCAGAATCCGCTCGATCATGCCGGCACCTTCCCGCTGCCCGAAAGCCAGCTCGACCGTTTCTCCTGCACCATCCACCTGGGCTACCCGGACCGCGCCGCCGAGCGGCGCATCCTCACCGGGGACGCTGGCGCGGACCGTCTGGACACCCTCGCCCCGGCCCTCGACCTGGACGGCTGGCGGCAGGCCCGCGCCGCGGTGCGCGCCGTGAAGGTGGCCGACGCGGTGCTGGACTATGTCGAGCGCATGGTGGAGCGCATCCGCGCCGGCGGTGGGTTCTGCTCCACCCGGGCTGTGAAGCACTGGCTGGGCCTGGCTCAGGCCGAGGCGTGGCTGGAGGGCCGGGATTTCATCACCCCGGACGACCTGCAGCGCACCCTGGCGGACACCATGGCCCATCGGGGCAGCCTGGATGACCGCAGGCTCAACCGGGGAGACCGGCGCGAGCAGCTGGAACGGTTGCTGAAGGAGCTGCCGGTGGGGTGGACCGGATGAAGGGGGACGAGACTGCGGGTCAGCTCCTCCAGGAGGCCCGGGTGGCCAAGGGGCTCACCCGCGAGGCCCTGGCGCTGGAATTGAAGCTGCCCCTGCGCCATATCGAGGCCATCGAGGCCGACGACTGGACGGCCCTGCCGCCAGGGCGCCCGCGCCCGCTGGCCCGGCAGCTGGCGGAAAGGCTGGGCGTGGACATCGAGTTCCACACCGGGGCCTTCCATACGGTGCCTGGCGTGCGGGAGCTGGATCCGCCCGATCCCCGCCAGGAGCGGCTGGAACGGGTGGTGATGGGGCTGCTCACCGCCGCCTCCGTCCTGGTGGTGCTGTGGCTGGTGGTGCCGGGTCCCAGCCTGGGTCGCAGACCCGCGCCGACCTACCTGTCGGCCCTCCCCAAGGCCACCCTGCCGCCGCCGCCGCCGCCCTCCACGGCGCCCTATCCTGTGCTGGGCGAGCTCCTGCCCGAAGCACCCCTGAACGACCAGGGCATCCTGGTGAGCCTGCGGGCCATGGACACCTGCGAGGTGAAGCTGGAGCCGGCGCCCGAGACCGGGGTTCCGGCCCAGGTCCACACCCTGCGCGTGTCGGAGCCCTGGCGGCTCCGCGTGAAGGGCCCTTTCACCCTGACGCTCGACAACGCCGGCGTGGTGAACCTCGAGGTGGCCGGGCGCCGCGTCCCCCACGGCCAGAGCGTGGGCGAAGCCTGGATTGGCCAGTTCGACGCCGAGGGCCGCTGGTTGAACCCCCCGAAGGTGGTTCTCCCGGAACCGGCCCCTGCACCCGATGAGGATGAGGACGGAACCCGGCCATGAGCACCCACCCGATTGTCGAACGCTTCCTGAAGGGGAGTCTGCCCGAACCCATGGCCATGGCCCTGGTGGGAGGCAGCCTGCCGGTGCCCACCGCGGACCTGCTGCAGGCCCTGGCCCATGCCGCCGTCCGGGAGACGCCCTACACGCAGCGGGCCCTGGACTTCCTCGCGACGATGCCGGAATCCCTCTTTGCAGGCGTGCTGTCGGAGCCCATCTCGCCGCCCGCGCCCCTACAGCTGGTGCTCTGCCATCGCAAGGAACCCGCGCTGCTGGAGGCGGCGCTCCTGAATCCCTCCCTCACGTCCGAGATCGTGGAGGCCTCCGTGCCGAGCCTGCCGGGCTCGGTGCTGGAAATCGTCCTGAACAACCAGGTGCTCTGGCTCGAACGGCCGCGGATCCTCGACCTCCTCGAGGAACACCCGGAGGGCGAGTACGTCATCAAGCGGCGCGTCAACGAGTTCCGCTTCGACGTGTTGCGGCTGATCCCCGAAGACGTCAAGCACGCCCGCCTGGAGATCATCGACGAAGTGGAAGCCGGCCGCCTCGATCGCGCCTGGTCCGAGCTGCCCCTGCCCAAGGAGAAATCCAAGGAGGAGGCGGAGGCCGAGATCGAATCCGAGGAGATGGCCGCCGAGCGCCGTCTCCTGGCCGCCAAGCCCCCCGTGGATGACCAGGGCCAGGAGATCAACCTCACCCTCACCCAGCGCGTCTCGCGCCTCAGCACGAACCAGAAGATCATGCTCGCCATCAAGGGGGGCAAGGAGGAACGCGCCCTCCTCATCCGAGAGGCCAACCGCCTCATCCAGGTGAACGTCATCCGCAATGGCCGCATCACGGAAGGCGAGGTGGCCTACATCGCCCAGATGCGCACCGTGAACGAGGAGGTGCTCCGCATCATCTCCAACAGCCGGGAGTGGATGAAGAAATACCCCATCACCAAGTCCCTTGTCATGAATCCGCGCACCCCGCTGCCCGTCGCCATGACCCACTTCAAGCGGCTCTTCGAGAGCGACCTCAAGCTGCTGATGAAGGATCGCAATGTCGCCGAGCTGCTGCGCCGGGAGGCCAAGCGCATGGTGGAGATGAAGGCCCAGGGCAAGGGGTAGGCTCCGGCCCCCAGGCCAGACCCCTGATCTCCGCCGGGTCTGACTGGCCCCGTGTGGGTCGGGCGGAACCCGACGGCGCCGACCCTGCGGCGGGGGGGAAGCTTCCAACCGCCTGTGCCCGCAGCACCAGCCTTCGCACGGAGCCCTGGCACCGGGCTTGCTCTCCGCTCCTGGAACCCCGGTACGACCATCGCCTCCTCCCATGCAGGGCCCGGGGGGATGGGTACCCCCGCCAGGAGAGCCACATGGACTCGATGAAGATCCCCTGCTGCCCGGAGTTGCTCCGGGACGACAACTGCGATGTGCTCGTCTTCACCCGGACGCTGAACTACCCGTTCATGTTCAAGCGGGAATTCCGGCTCGGCGTCCAGCTCGTGCTGACGTTCCGCCTGAAGCGCTGCACCATGGGCCTGGTCCTGGGAGACCCGGTCTACACCACGACGCTGCTCCCCGGCGAAAAGGTGAAGCTCTTCACCTCGGACCGCCGCACCTCGTTCACATACGATGCCACCACCAAGTTGAGCTACCGCAGCGAGCAGATCTCCGAGGAGGAGTACTGGATGAACGCTTCCCAGTCCTACTTCTCCGACCTGGAGAACACCCAGGCCGGCCACGATGTGGCCACGGACAAGGGCCACTGGGACTTCAGCGGTGAAGCCAAGGGCAGCGTGTCCCCCTGGCCCTGGGATCCCAGCGTGAGCGCCACCACCAAGTCCTCCGGGAACCACGACAGCTCCTCCACCCTGGACTACCTGCACCGCCAGAGCTCGAACATGCACGCGGCCGCAACCCAGGCGGTGCACGCCACCCGCAGCGCCCACAGCATCTCCATCGGCGAAGTGTCCACCCGCACCCACATCGAAGGGGAATCGGAAGACCACTTCGAGGCTTCCTCCCGCGAGTATGCCAATCCCAACGCCTGCCACGCGATCACGTACCTCTTCTACCGCCTGAACAAGAAGCAGACCGTCACTTTCGAACTCGTGAGCATCGAGCGCCTGATCTCCCCTCCGGCGGGCGGCGCCAACCTTTCCGCGGCTTCGCCCGGGATCACCCCGGCCATGCGGGCCGACATCCTCAAGCAGCTGGATGCAGAGCTCATCGCCGCCGGTATTCTCGGCGAAAACGGCGAACCGTCGGAGTCGCTCAAGAAGAAGCTCGGCTTCCAGCTTGAGTTCTCCCTCCCCACCGGCGGCATCATCGTCAAGGGCTGCCTCGACGAGTGCAACACCTGCGAGCCCGCCCGACGCGAGCGCGTGCACCTTGAGAACGAACTGCTGCGAAAGCAGATCGAGCTGCTGGAGAAATCCCGGGAGTACCGATGCTGTCCCTGCGCCGAGACAAGCGACGCGGAGCATGGGGTGGAGGAGGACTGAGGCAGAGGGGTTCCGGAGGTTCCAGGGGCACCCCGGTGAGCCTTTCTCCTCCCGGCCAGCCGCACGCAATCCGAACCGGGAAGGCTCCAACCGGGGCCTTCCCGGCGCCGGAGAATGGCCAGGTCCGCCGGCGGCCCATCTCATCCAGGTGTTTGACAGCCGGGTCCCGGGGCTGGTTGCGAACCATGTCCTGATTCACAGACCGCCCGAACGGATGATCCCTTCAGCGCGGGGACACGCACCAGGGGCATGGGAATGGAGCCTTCTCCGAGTCCATGGTGTGGCTTCTCGCCACCACCGACCCAGGGCCACTCAACCGAGACAGGAGAAGGGACATGCCATTCCACCCAGAGACGTCAGCCATCCTCGGCTCCTGCTTCAGGCGGTCAACCTTCCGCGCACTCCTCGGGATCCTGGGACTGTTGATCATGCCAGCGGTGCTCCGGGCCAGGGCTGACACCGATGAGAAAGCCCTCTCGCGGGTCCAGGTCCAGGTCACCTGGGACCAGAAAATTCCCATGCGGGACGGGATCCACCTGAGCGCCACGCTCTACCGGGATCCCAGGCAGGCCAAGCCACTCCCCGTGATCCTCACCATGACCCCCTACATCGCCGACCATGCCGCCAAGCAGGGCCTCTACTTTGCCCAACGTGGCTATGTCTTCGTCGCCGTGGACTTGAGAGGGCGCGGAAATTCCGAAGGCAGCTTCCTCCCCGGTCAGGTGGAAGCGAAGGATGGCTTCGACACCGTGGAATGGATCGCCAAGCAGCCTTGGTGCGATGGCCAGGTCGCCACCTGGGGTGGCTCCTGGCTGGGGTTCTTCCAATGGAGCCTGGCCAAGGAGTTTCCACCCCACCTGAAGGCCATGGCTCCCTCCGCGGCGGTACACCCCGGCGTGGATTACCCCAACGCCAATGGGATCTTTCGGCCCTACATGCTTCGATGGCTAGCCTATGTGCATGGCCGGGCGCTGAACAGCGGGCTCTTCAGCACCACGGGGATATGGACCAACGCGGTGTGGGAGCAGGTGGCGGGAGGGCGCTCTTTTCAGGATCTGGAACCCTTGACCGGAATCCACGGCACGGTGTTTCGGTCTTGGCTTGAGCATCCGAGGGAGGATGCTTTCTGGCAGGCCATGACCCCCCGCCCGGAACACTACGCCAAGCTGGACCTCCCCATCCTGACCATCACGGGACACCACGATGCGGATCAATTGGGCGCCCTCACCTATTACGAACGGCACATGGCGAATGGGCCGAAAGCCGTCACGGCGAAGCACTGGCTGGTGATCGGGCCCTGGGACCACCTTGGCACCAGACTGCCCAAGGCCGAGGTGGGCGGAATCAACTCCGGGCCCGCCGCGGTCATGAACATGGAAGACCTGCACAAGGCCTGGTACGACCACACCCTCAAGGGAGGGCCGAGGCCGGAATTCCTGAAGGACCGGGTGGCCTGTTTCATCATGGGGCGCAACACCTGGATCTATGCCTCGGACCTCAAGCAGATCGAAGGGGCGCCCCTCCGGTTCGAACTGGATCTCACCGGGGCCGAGCCGGGCGATGTGACGCGAGGTGGACACCTGGTCACAGGGACGCCGAAGCAGCGCGCCATGGTCCGCCTGCTCGCCGATCCGAAATACCTTCCCCCCCGCGAAGAGACCGAGCAGGAATACCCCAGCTATCTGAAGGACCAGCGGGAAACGCTGCAAAACCTCCCCAGTCAGGTGATGTGGCACAGCAGCTTGTTCCAGGAGGAAACGGTGCTGTCCGGGCGGCCCAAGCTGACCCTGCAGCTGGCCTGCGATCAGCCTGACGCCGACCTCTTCTGTGAATTGCAGGAACTGCTTCCGGAGGGCGAGGTGGTGGTGCTGTCCTCCGGTTCCGTGCGATTGAGGTACCGGAACGGCGGAGTCTCCCCCGTGTTGATGGTTCCTGGAACAGCGGAAACCGTGACCTTTCCCGCCATGAGCTTTTTTGCCCGCGCCATCCGCAAGGGCAGCCGGCTGCGCCTGATTGTCAGTGCCGGTCCCTACCTGTCTTCCCAGCGCAATACCCACACCGGAGGGGACCTGGCTTCAGAGCCCATCTCCAAGGGGCGGATCGCCCACATCACCCTGTTCACAGGCCCCGGCAGCCAGGGGATGCTGGACCTCCCCCAGCCCGAGAAGGGCTTGATCAAGGCCCAGGAACCAAAGAAATAACGCCGGAGGTCTGAGCCTACCTGTCAGCGATTCAGCGATTTCAATCCCCGCCAGGTTCTCTCCAAAGCAAACGACCCGCCAAGGGCGGGCCATTTGCGTTGGAGCGGGCGATGGGGATTCCTTCGCGTCGCCTGCGGCGCCGCTCAGGCCGCGCGAATCGCTGGCACGGCTCTGATCCGAAGGGACAGTCCACTGGACTGCCCCTTCGGGAGCCTACCTGCCAGCGATTCAGCGATTTCAATCCCCGCCAGGTTCTCTCCAAAGCAAACGACCCGCCAAGGGCGGGCCATTTGCGTTGGAGCGGGCGATGGGGATTGAACCCACGACATCAAGCTTGGGAAGCTTGCGTTCTACCACTGAACTACGCCCGCGGCAGGGCTCCATGCTAGCGCAAGCGGCCCGGGGGGCCAAGTCTCAGCCCAGGTAGGCAGCGAGCACGCGCTCGTCGCGGCCCAGCTCGGCCGGAGTGCCTTCGACGGCGATGCGGCCCCGCTCCATCACGTAGGCGTAGTCGGCGACCTCGAGGGCGCTCTTGGCGAACTGTTCGACGAGGAGCAGGGTGATGCCCTCCTCCTTCAGGCGGCGGATGGTGCGGAAGACCTCCTGCACGATGACCGGCGCCAGGCCCATGGAGGGTTCGTCCAGCAGCATGACCTTGGGCCGGGCCATCAGCGCGCGTCCGATGGCGAGCATCTGCTGTTCGCCGCCTGAAAGGGTGCCCGCGGCCTGCTTCGTGCGGTCGCGAAGCCGGGGGAACAGGTCGTAGACGCGGTCCAGGTCGGCGCGGGCGCTGGTCCGGTAGCCGAAGAACCGCGGCAGGCGGCTGTAGGCGCCCAGGAGCAGGTTGTCCTCCACGGAAAGCGGGCCGAACACCTTCCGGCCCTCGGGCGCATGGGCGAGACCCAGGCGGGCGATGCGGGAGGCGTCCAGACCCTGCACCTCCTGGCCATCGAGCACCACGCGACCCCGGCCCGGCTTGAGGCCGCCGGAGATGGCGCGCATGGTGGTGGTCTTGCCCGCCCCGTTGGCGCCGATGAGGGCCACCAGCGTGCCCTTCTTCACCGACAGCGTGGCGCCCGTCAGCACTTCGCTGGCGCCGTAGCCCGCATGGAGATCTTCCACGATCAGCATGGGTGCCTCCTAGGCCGGCTGCGGCGAGGGTTCGCCGGGGGTGTCGGTTTGGGGCGGCTGGCCCAGATAGGCTTCCACCACCTTGGGATGGCGCTTCACCTCGTCCGGTGGACCTTCTGCAATGACCTTCCCGCCGTCGAGCACGGTCACCACGTCGCAGAGTTCGCTCACCACATCCATGTGGTGCTCGATGAGGAGGATGCTGATGCCGCGCTTGTGGACGCGCTTGATGATCTCGATGAGCTGAACCACGTCCGGATGGGCCAGGCCCGCCGCGGGTTCATCCAGGATGAGCAGGTCCGGCTTGCGGGCGAGGGCGCGGGCGACCTCGAGGAAGCGCTGGGCGCCGTAGGTCAGGTCCCTGGCCCGGGTGAGGGCCTGGTCCTTCAGCCCCACGCGGCCCAGCAGGCAGAGGGCGTCCGCCTGGGCCTGGCGTTCCTCCGACCGCGCCAGCCCCAGCAGCACCAGGGGCAGGGGGCTGCGGTACACGCCGCGCAGGGCCACCATGACGTTTTCGAGGGCCGTCAGTTCCCCGAAGAGCTGGAGGTTCTGGAAGGTCCGCGCCACGCCGGACCGCGACACCCGGAAGAGGCTGCCCGAGGGCAGCGGCGTTCCCCGCAACAGCACGCGGCCTGCGCTCGGCGGGTAGAGCCCCGAGATGACGTTCACCACCGTGCTCTTGCCCGAGCCGTTCGGCCCGATGAGGCCGTGGATGCTGCCGGATTTGATGGTCATCGAGAGACCGTCCACAGCCTTCACGCCACCGAAATGGCGTTTGAGGTCTTCCAGCACGAGCAGGGGCGCGCCGTCGACGGCGCGCGGAGGCAGGATGGCCTCGATGTCCGAAGGCTCGGGCAGGGGGGCGTGGGGAACCCGGAAGAGCTTCGCCAGGAAGATGGCGAGAAAGCCCATGAGGCCTTCGGGGAGTCCCACCACCACTGAGAAGAGCATCAGGGCGAAGATGGCCTTGCGCCAATCCTCGGTGTTCTCCACGAAGAAACCACCGACCACCAGCAGCCCCATGGCCACCACGGGCGCCAGGGCCTGGAAGGGACGGGTGGTCTTCTTGACGAGGCCTCGCAGGCCCGCCGCCAGGGCCATGGCGAAGCCCAGGCCCGAGAAGACCTGGAAGAGCAGCCGGTTGGAGAGCAGGTTGGGCAGCAGGACGATGACGGAGGCGCCCACGAAGGCCCCCCAGAGGCTCTTGCGGCCGCCCAGGACCACCCCCAGCAGCAGGATGATCATCAGGTCGTAGACGAAGCTCTGGGGCTGGAGGTACTGGAAGTTGAAGGCGTAGAGCCCACCCGCCAGGCCGCCCAGGCCCGAACCCAGCGCGAAGGCGGCGACCTTGTGCCGGTAGGTGCCCACGCCCATGGCATCGGTGGCGATGGGGCTGTCGCGCAGGGCTTCGAAAGCTCGACCCCACTGCGACGCGAGCAGGTTGCGCATGAGCATCCACACCACGGCCAGCAGGGCCATGCAGAGCCAGTAGAAGAGAGGGGGCGTGAGGGCGTGGCCGAAGACGGGGGGACGACTCAGGCTCAGGCCCTGGGCGCCGCCGGTGAGGGCTTCCAGCTCGTTGAGCGCCGTGGTGCTGAGGGCCGCGAAGCTGAGCGTGGCCAGGGCGAACTGAGGACCCTCGAGCCTCAACGCCGGCAGGGCCAGCAGGCCGCCCAGCAGCAGGCCCACGGCCATGGCCGCCAGCAGCGCCGGCGCCATGCCGAGGCCCAGCTTGGTGACGACGAGTCCGGCGGTGTAGGCGCCCAGGCCCAGGAAGGCCACGTGGGCGAGGTTCACCTGGCCCAGGTAGCCCACGGTGACGTCCAGCCCGATGAGGAGGATGCCGTAGATGGCCAGCAGGGTAAGGAGGCCCAGGGCGTAGGGGTTCACCACCAGCAGGGGGATGGTGGCCAGAAGGGCGAAGACGATGAGTTCGGCGCCGCGGAGGAGCAAGATCCGTTTCATCTCACACCTTCCGGATGGTGGCTTTGCCGAACACGCCCGTGGGCCGCACGGCCAGGGCCAGGATCAGCAGCACCAGGCCCGGCGCCTCGCGCCAGCCGCTGCCCAGGTAGAAGCTGGCCAGGCTCTCCAGCGCGCCCAGGAACATGCCGACAAGCACCACGCCGAAGCCCGAATCCAGGCCTGCCACCACGGCCACGGAGAAGGCCTTGAGGATCAGCGCCGAAGCCATGGTGGGGCCCACGGTGGTGATGGGGGACACGAGGATGCCCGCCAGGGCCGCCACGGCGCCGGACAGGCCGTAGGAGAGCATGACGGTGCGGGTGGCGGAGATGCCCATGAGTTCAGCCGCGTCGCGGTCGGCCGATACCGCCTCGAAGGCCTTGCCCAGCAGCGTGCGGCGCTTGAACAGTTCGATGGCGCCCATGATGGCCAGCACGCCCACGGCCACCGAGAGCTCCAGCCGGGTGATGTCCACGCCCACCACATGGATGGGATCGGCCGAGATCGGCGTGGGGAAGGGCCGGTCGTCGCGGCCCCAGAGGTTCTCGGCCGCCGAGAAGAAGAAGAGGCCGATGATGATGGTGAGCAGGATCCAGCCCTCGCCCTTCTGCTCGAGGGCGAGCCGCACGCCGGCGCGCTCGACGACGAGCCCCATCATGGCGCCGAAGAGGAGGCCGCCGGGAATCATGGCCCAGTAGGGCAGGCCGAGGTTCGTGAGGGTGAGGCTGAAGAAGGCCGAGACCATCACCAGCTCGCCCTGGCCGAAGTTGATGCTCTTGCTGGTGGCGTAGGTGAGCTGGAAGCCGTAGGCGATGAGGGCGTAGACCAGCCCCATCAAGGCGCCGCTCACGGCCATCTGTCCAATGATCGAAGGGTTCATGCCCGGCCTGCCTGGGTGGGAGGGGAAACGGCCGGGGGGCCGAAGCCCCCCGGATTCGCGGGTGCGGTCCTACTTCGACTTGGCCTTGCCCTTGACCTTCGCGGGCGTGGCCGAGACCGCCGACTTGCGGAGGCGCTCCCGATCAGAGTCGTTGCCGAAGACCACGCGGCCGTCCTTCACCATGCCCATGACCGTCTGCTCGCGACGGAAGGCCTCGTGGGTGGTCACGTCCGCCGGGTCCCACTTGGTGTAGGGGTGGTTCCAGGTGGCGATGACGCCCACCACGGGTTCCTTCAAATCCTCCAGGGCTTCCTTGACCTTGCGGGTGTCGGTGCTGCCGGCCTGCTTGATGGCGGCGGCCATGAGGTAGACGGCATCGTAGCCCTGGGCGGCGGCCACGGGTGAAGGGATGCGGCCCACCTTGAAAGTCTTGTGGAACCCTTCGATGAAGCCCTTGGCCTTGGGGGTGATGGGCTCCTCGATGAAGGTCTGGGGCATCAGGGTGCCGTTCCCGTTCTTGCCGGCGTTGTCGATGAAGTTGGACATGGAGAGCGTCCAGCCGCCGATGAGGGGCGCCTTCATGCCGATCTTGGCCATGCCGTTGGAGACGGCCGCCAGCTCGGGGCCGATGCCCCAGATGAGGATGGCCTGGGCGCCGAGGGACTTGGCGCGCAGCAGCTGGGCGGTCATGTCCTTGTCGCCGATGTTGAACTTCTCCTGGGCCACGACGGTCAGCTTGTTGCCCTGCTTCTTGATCTGGTCCAGCATGTCGTCCCGGCCGGAGACGCCGTAGTTGGTGGAATCGTAGACCACGGCCACCTTCGTGAACTTGCGGTTGATGGCCTCCTCCACCACCATGGCCGCCTGGATGCCGTCGTGGGCCGCGAAGCGGAAGATGGAGAGGTCCTTCACGCCTGCCTTGGCCCACTGGGTCATGGAGGCGGAGCCCGCCGCGGGGCAGATGATCTTGGTGATGCCCTTCTCCTGCAGGTGCTTGTCACCGGCCATGCACACGCCGGTGTTCACGGTGCCGATCACGCCGGTCAGGTCGCCCATGGCGGACAGCTCCTGGGCAATGAGGGCGCCGCGCTCGTTCTTCGCCTCGTCGTCGCGCTCGATGATCTCGATCTTCATCTTCCGGCCGCCCACCTGGATGCCGCCGGCGGCGTTGATCTCGGCGATGGCGAGCTTGGAGCCGTCCCGGGCGGAGGTGCCCATGGGTGCCGATCCGCCGCTGAAGGGGCCGGTGAGGGCGATCTTGATGGTGTCCCCGGCGTGCAGGCCGAGGGCTGCGAACAGAAGCGAACCGTAACAAAGGTTCCGGAACATCAGGTCCTCCTTGGAGGCGATGGGTTGGAGTGGTTTGGGTGTCGCCAGCATAGCCGTTGCCGCCCGCCCGGGGAAGGCGGCATCCCGGCTTGCACCCGGCGGATTCAGCCCAGGCGTTCCTTGACCCAGGCCAGCAGTGGCTCTCCGCCGGTCACGCGCTGTTCCGCCACCCAGAGCGGAAGGTCCAGGGCAGCTACGTGGGCGCTGCCCAGCTTCACCGCATCCTTTTCCGTGCAGACGAGCCAGCCAGCGCCTTCCATCCGCGCCAGGGCCTGAAGCCGCCGGAGGTCTGAAGGCGAGGGGCCGCGATGGTCGGGATAGCTGTGCGAGATGGCCCAGGGTTGGCCGGCCACCAGGAGGTCCGCGTAGAAGGCCTCCGGGTGCCCGAGTCCGCACCACGCCAGGGCGGGGCCCGCGCCCGGAAGGGGCAGGGGCGAGGCCTCGCCGGATGGCCAGCGGCGTAGGCCGCCCAGCGCGAAATCCAGCCAGAAGATGGGTCCGCCGGAGCCGTGCTCGGCCCACCAGGCTTCCACCTCGGCGCGGCTGGTCACCCGGGCGGCCCGCGTGACCACCAGGGCGTGGGCGCGGCGGGCACTGTCCATGGGCTCCCGCAGGTCGCCGAGCGGCAGCATCCGCCCGTCGCCCCAGCGGCGAACGCCGTCGAGCACGAGCAGGTCGAGATCCCGGTGCAGGGCCCGGTGCTGGAAGCCGTCGTCCAGCAGGAGGCAACGCAGTTCCGGCCGCTGGGCCAGGGCGCGCAGGGCGGCGGCGTGGCGCATCCGGCCCACCACCACGCGCCGGGGTCCCAGCCGGCGGGCCATGAGCAGGGGCTCGTCGCCGGTCATCCGTGGATCGGAATCCGCCTCGACGCTCATGGGATCCACGTCCCGGCGGCCGCCGTAACCCCGGGACAGCACCGCATTGGGCCAGCCCGCCGCTTCCAGGCCCTCGGCCAGGAAGAGGGTCAGCGGGGTCTTGCCGGTGCCTCCGGCGCTCAGGTTGCCCACGGAGATCACGGGCACCGGAACCCGGGCCGCCCGGTCGGGGTGGGCGTCGAAGCTGCGGTTGCGCGCGCGGACCACCGCCCCGTAGAGGGGGGCCAACGGAGCCGCCAGGTAGCGCAGAATGGACATGGACTAGAGTGTCCAACCAAACCCCGACGAGGTCACGATGAATCCGGGCAGGATGCGCCGCAAGGAAGGGCCCGCAGGGCAACGTGGTTCGTTGTTCAAGGGGCCTGACACCGCGGGGCGCCTGCCCGGCTTCATCCCTCCGGGCGAGGGGCGGTGGGGAGGCTCCGCCTCCGTGAGCTTGCGAACGGGATGGCCCTGCGGGGCAGGGCCAGTTAGGCGGAGGGCGATGTCGCGTCACCTCCAGCTATCGCGGCGCGGTGCGCCGCTCCTGCTCGCCCTGGCTCGCAGAGCCGGAGCCTCCGTCGCGCGTAGTACCCGCTACGCATCTCCTCGCGTTCCTCGCCTCGCTCGCCCGGCGCCACTCGCGTGACCCCGTGGGGGTTTGGTTGGACACTCTACGGTTAGCGGAGGAACCATGAGCGAAGGCATCCTGCTGGCGAAAGTGGCGCGGGGCACCCTGCTGCCGGAAGCCGAGCGCGTGGCCCGGCTGCGCGAAGCCCTGCCCCAGATCGAGGCGGCGGTCGCCGGCGAATCCGACGCGGTGGCCGTCCAGGCCACCCTGGCCTGCCTGCTGTGGGAGACCCTGCCCCAGGCGAACTGGTGCGGCTTCTACCGCCGCATCGCGGACCGCCTGCTGGCGGTCGGGCCCTACCAGGGCGGCATGGGCTGTCTGCGCATCCCCTTCGAGCGGGGCGTCTGCGGCGCCTGCGCCCGCACGGAGGCCACCCAGCTGGTGCCGGATGTCCACGCCTTCCCCGGCCACATCGCCTGCGACGACGCCACGCGCAGTGAACTGGTGATACCGATCAAGATCCAAGGGCGCCTGGACGCCGTGCTGGACCTGGATTGCCCGCACCCAGAGGGCTTCTCGGCCACCGAGGCCCGCATCCTGGAGGGCCTCCTCGCCCGCTGTTTCCAGGGTGCGGGGACGGGTCCGGTTCCTTCCGGCCCTGGGGCTGGGGTAATCTAGGGAACTCCCCGGGAACCCCATGGCCGAACCCAGCTTCATAGACCAAAGCAAGCTGCGCTTCCGCGAAGGCGAGGTCATCTTCCGCAAGGGAGAGATGGCCCAGCAGATGTACATCATCCTCTCGGGCAAGGTGCGGCTGTACGTTTCAGAGGAGCCCCAGGGGGATTGGGTCGAAGAGCTGTCCAAGGGAGACTTCTTCGGGGAAGGCAGTCTGCTGGAGGCTTTGCCGCGCCAGCACACGGCCCTCGCCCTGGAGGACTCGGACCTCATCGCCATCAACCGCGGCACCTTCATGCGGATGATCCGGCAGAACCCTGAAGTCTCCGTGAAGATGATGCAGCGCCTCGCGCAGCGGCACCGGGAGCTGGGCGAGCGGGTGGAGGCCCTGGACGCCAGCCGACCCGCCAAGGCGCCCGGCGGCCCGGTGGCCAACCTGGTCTCGGTGCTCAGCGGCAAGCCCCATCCCATCCTCTCCCACGGCTCGCTCATCGGCCGCTTCGACCCCACCACGGGCGTGCACCCCGACATCGACCTGACCGAGGAGGATCACAACCTCAGCGTGTCCCGCCGCCACGCCCGCATCCTCTGCGAACACGGCCGGTACTTCCTGCTGGAGGAACCCGGCGTGGCCAACGGCACCTTCGTGCGGGGCGAACGCATCCTGTCCGGCGAGCCGCGGGAACTGAAGCAGGGCGACCGCGTGGGCTTTGGAATGGTGGTGCTCTTCTTCGAAAAGACCTAACTTTTCCTGGGGCGGGAAAAGACCGAGGAGGCGCGCCATGGGCACCGACCTGCATGTGGAACTTTGGCGGGATGAGCACGGCGTCATCCGGGAACTGGTGCAGTTCGGCCTGGACGAGATCGGCGGGGCCTGCGTGATCCGGGAACGCAACAGCCTGGATGCCCTCGACGGCGACGTGAACGAAGGGGACATGGTGATCGCCCGTTTCGGCGATCCCGAAGATGCGCGGGACTTCCTTCGGGATGAGGGCTTCGACCCGCTGTGACCGACTGGAGGGGCGATCCGGATTATCGTGGAAGCTGCAAGGCCTTCGGAGGTTCCCATGCCATCGCTGTTTGTTCCCGCTGACCGGGATTCCCTGGCCCGGCGGTTCGCGGAGCTGGAACCGGGCACCCAGCGCCAGTGGGGGAAGATGGACGCGGCTCAAATGCTGAAGCACTGCTCCATCGCCCTGGGCGACCTCCTGGGCAACCGCCCGGTGAAGCAGCGCTTCCTGGGGAAGCTGATCACGCCCTTGATCCGCGGTCAGATCTTCGGGGAGAAACCCTTTCGCCGCAACTCACCCACCGACCCCATCTATGTGGTGTCTGATGCCCTGGACTTCGAGGCCGAGCGTGCCCGCCTGGCCACCTTCATTGACCGCGTGGTGCAGCGCGGGACCGCGAAGACCGAGGGCATGGTCCACCCCTTTTTCGGGCGCCTCAGCGGCGACCAGTGGGGCCGGCTGATCTACAAGCACTTCGACCATCACCTGAGGCAGTTCGGGGTTTGATGCTGTCCGGGGGGACCGCCCGCGAAAACGCCCGGCCGATGCCGGGCGTTTCCACGTCGTGAGGTCATGCGAGGTGCGGGGAACCCCCGCAGAGTAGCAAGCGAAGGGAGGGCTTTGCCCGAGCGGAGCGCGGGGGTGCGGGGTGTGCGCGAAGCGGGGAACCCCCGCAGAGTAGCAAGCGAAGTGAGGGCTTTGCCCGAGCAGAGCGCGGGGGTGCGGGGGTGTGCGCGAAGCGCGTCCCAAGATCCTTGCAGCGCACGCGCTGCAAGGGGAACCCCCGCAGAGCATTACCCCTTGCCGATGCCCAGCGCCTTGGCGGCCTTGGTGAGCTCGGGGACGACTTCGAAGAGGTCGCCCACGATCCCGTAGTTGGCCAGCTTGAAGATGGGGGCCTCGGGATCCTTGTTGATGGCGACGATGAACTTCGAGCCGCTCATGCCGGCGATGTGCTGGATGGCGCCGCTGATGCCACAGGCGATGTAGAGCGTGGGGCTCACCACCTTGCCGGTCTGGCCCACCTGCATGCTGTGGGGCAGGCCCCAGCCCGCGTCCACGGCCGCGCGGGAGGCGCCCACCACGCCGCCGATGGCGTCGGCCAGCTCTTCGAGGATCTTGAAATTCCCGCCGTCCTTCATGCCGCGGCCACCGCTGACGATCACGTTGGCTTCGCTGAGGTCCACCTTGCCGCTGGCCTTGGCGAGGATCTCCTTCACCACGGACTTGAAGTCGCCCGCCGGGGCGGCGAGCGACTCGGTGGCGCCCGCGCCGGCCTTCTCAGCGGCGGGGAACACGTTGGGACGGGTGGTGGCCACCTGCACTGCGCTGGCGAAGGTGGTGGTGGCGAAGGCCTTCCCGGCATAGACGGGGCGCACGGCCTGGAGCTTGCCGTCCACCATGGAGAGCCCGGTGACGTCGGAGGCGTAGCCGGCGCCCAGGCGCGCGGCGGCCCGCGGCGCCATGTCCTTGCCCACGGCGGTGGCGGCGGCCAGCAGCACCGTGGCGCCCTTGCCCTTGACCGCATCGGCCACGACCTGGGCGAAGGCGTCGCTGGAATAGGAAGCCAGGCTGGCGGATTCGGCGCAGAGGATGACGTCGGCGCCGAACTTGGCGGCCTCGGCGGAGCCGGAGCAGGAAGCCCCCGCGAAGAGCGCGCCGAGCTTTTTGCCGCTGGCGTCGGCCAGGCGCCGTCCCTCGCTGAGGGCCTCGGCGCTGGGCTTGCGGAGCTGGCCATCCTTCAGTTCACAGAACACGAGAATCATGGAGTCGTCCTTTCGAATCAGAAGTCTGCGGAAGGGTGGCCTAGAAGACCTTGGCTTCGTCCTTGAGCGCCTGCAGGAGGGCCTGCGCCTGGGCGGCGGCATCGCCTTCCAGCTTGCGGCCCGCGGGGCGCTCGGGGGGCAGGGCCAGGGCGCTGACCACGGCGCCGGCGGTGGCGGCGGGAGCGTCCAGTTCCTCGATGGTCTTCTTCTTGGCGGCCATGATGCCCTTGAGGCTCGCGTAGCGGGGCTCGTTGAGGCCCTTCTGCGCGGTGATCACGGCGGGCAGGGCGCCTTCCACGATCTCGGAGCCGCCTTCGATCTCGCGCTCGGCCTTGAATGTGCCCTCGCCGAGCTCGAGCTTCACGATGACGTTGGCCTGGGCCAGGCCCATCAGTTCCGCCAGCATGGGCCCCATGGCGGCGTTGTCGCCGCCCAGCCCCTTGTTGCCGCAAAGGATCAGGTCGTAGCCCTTGTCCTTGGCGTAGCCCGCGATCATTTGCGCCACGGCGTAGGCGTCGCCCTGGCCGTCGCCCTTGAGCAGCACGGCGTTGTCGGCCCCGAGGGCCAGCGCGTTCTTGAGCACGTCCTTGGCCTGGTCGCCACCCACGGAGACCGCGGTCACTTCGGCGCCCTTGCCCTCCTTGATGCGGATGGCTTCCTCGAGCGCGTATTCGTCATACGGACTGGTGATCCACTTGACGTCCGCGGGATCGAGCGAACGGCCATCGGCGGCGACCTTGATCTTGGTCTCGGTATCTGGAACCTGCTTGAGGGCGACGAGGATCTTCATGGGCGCTCCCTGATGCGACATGGACAGGCTGGCGGAGGGCCAGCGCAATAGAAGAGTCTAGCCTGACGGATCGCTCTCCCCCACGCGTGATTCGCGCGGCTTGTGCACGTGATCACGCCTGTCTCCGGGTAGGCGGCGGCACTGTCCCGGGGTAGGTTCCGAAGGTTCCGGTATGGTGGACGGATCATGCGCGACGCGACGCCGAGATTCCAGGATGCGCTGGTCCTCACCGGAGGTGGGACCGGGGGCCACTACTTCCCCGCCGTGGCGCTGGCGGAGGGCGCACGGGTCCGGTGGTCAGACCGTCCCATCGCCTTCGTCGGCGCGCAACGGGGCATCGAGGCCCGCGAGCTTCCGCAGTCCGGCTGGCCCCACCTGCTGCTGGAGGTGGAGGGCCTGGTGGGTCGCTCGCCCCTGCGGGTGGCGCGTTCCGCTTGGCTGCTCTGGCGCGCCGTGGCCCGGCTCAAGCGCCTGTGGCGCGAAGCCTGTCCCGCCGCGGTGGTCGGCACCGGCGGCTACGGCGCGGCTCCGGCCCTGCTCGCCGCGCGCAGCCTCGGCATTCCCTATTTCCTGCACGAGAGCAACGCTGCGCCGGGAGCGCTGGTGAAGCTGCTGGCGCCCAGGGCCCGCCGCGTGTGGTGCGGCATGGCGGCCGTGACGGAGCTGCTCCCCGGGGCTGACTGCCGGGTGGTGGGCACACCGGTGCGCGCGGCGTTCCTCCGGCCCTTCCGCCCGTCCTCGGAGCTGGTGCCGCCCTTCCGGCTGCTGGCCCTGGGCGGAAGCGGCGGCGCCCGGGCCCTCAACGAGGCCCTGCTCGAGATCGCCCCGGCCCTGCTGGACGCCCAGCCTGAATGGGACCTCCTCCACCAGGTGGGTCCTGCGGAACTGGCGCGGCTGCAGGATCGGCCGCGCCATGCCCGCCACGCGCTGGTGCCCTTCATCGCCGAGGTGGACCGCGCCATGGAAGCCGCCAGCCTGGTGATCGGGCGGTCGGGCGCCAGCACCTGCGCCGAGTTGAAGGCCGCCGGCCGTGCCGCGGTGCTGGTGCCGCTGCCCACCAGCGCGGGCGATCACCAGCGGAAGAACGCCTTGGCCATGGCTGCCGAGGGCCGCGCGCTGGTTCTGGAACAGGGGCCGGATTTCTCCGGGCGGATCCAGGCGGCGCTCCTCCCGTTGATGGGAGGGGCCGCGGCTCGACAGTCCCTGTCCAAGGCGCCCGAGCCCAACCTGGCCGTGGCGTCCTGCCTGGATGACCTGGCCGCCTACCTGGGCTGACGGGGCTCGGCGAGCCAGGCGACGCCCACGGAGATGGCGTAGAGGCCCAGCAGCACCACGCTGAAGAAGATGGTGGTGACCACGACATCGCCCGGCGTGAAGAAGGCGCTGAAGATCAGGATGGCCAGGGTGGCGTGGCGCCAGTACTTCAGCATGAGGCGCGAAGTCACGATGCGGAACTTCGCCAGGAAGAAGAACAGCACGGGCAGCTCGAACATCACGCCGGTGATGAGGGTGGTGGAGATGAAGAGGTCGAGGTAGTCCGAGGCGTGGAGGTTGGCGCGGAGGCCCGCCGAGGCCGCTTCCTGGAAGAGGATGTCGCCCAGGAACTTGAAGGCCTGGGTGTAGGCGAAGGCCGCGCCGGCCAGGAAGCAGCCCGAGGTCACGAACACGAAGGGGATGACGAGGCGGCGCTCTTTCGGCAGCAGGCCGGGCCGGATGAAGGCCCAGAGCTGGTAGAAGAGGAAGGGGGCGCAGAGCACGGCGGCGGACCAGAGCGAGAGCCGCATCATGCTGAAGAAGGGTTCGGTCAGGTCGGTGAAGGCGAAGGGATCGAGGGTGGCGATGGGCTTGCCGGTCTGGCGGGCCATGGCCTCGAGGAAGGGCTTCTGGGCCCAGGTCCAGAGCTTGAAGCGGAAGGCGTAGGTGACGGCAAAGCCCACCGCCACGATGAGCAGGGAGCGCACGATGCGCACCCGCAGTTCCTGCAGGTGTTCCCAGAAGCTCATCTTCCCGGGCGGCGTGGCCGGAATGGTCATGGTCCGCACTCCAGAAAAACGCCCAGCCTCCCCCTGGTAATGCCTGTCGGCGGGGAGGCCGGGCGGTGGGTCAAGCGGGTCTACTTCTTCTCCGCGGGCGCGGCGACATCATCCTTCACGGAATCCGTCAGCTCGCGGCTCGCCTTCTTGAACTCCTGGATGCTCCGGCCCAGGCTCTTGCCCAGGTCCGGCAGGCGGGAGGGGCCGAAGAAGATCAGCAGGGCGACGCCGATCAGCAGGATTTCCATCATTCCGAGGTTGCCCATCTTGAACTCCAAGAAGCGTGGTGGCGCGGGCAGAGCCCGATTTCGCCGGGAGGTTGAAGCAGGAACCGGGGCAAGGCCGCATCCCGGCGGATCGTCCGATCAGGGGACCTTGAAGCCGAACCGCTGGTGGCACGGCAGGCAGAGGTTCTCGGACGTCGCGTGCTCATGGTGACAGCGGTTGCAGTCGGCCTCGGTGCCGAAGTGGCGGTTCTCGTGGGGATTGGTCGGTTTGACCTTGGCCGTCCTCACCGCGAGGTCCTTGGTGTCGCCGTGGCAGCTGAGGCACTGCTGCATCGGAACGACGTCCTTCTTGGCCGATTTGCCGTGGCACTGGGCGCAGGTGATCCCCTGGCCGGCATGCTTGGAGGTTCGTGCCCCCTTCGCGGCCTTCCCGGCGGCGGCGAGACCACTTCCTGACAGGGTGACCAGGAGCAGAGCGAGCAGGGCGGTGGCAGGCTTTGGAACGATTGAGCGTTTCATGTCTTCTCCGATCGTGGCGGCTTCCTGGGAATCCGTGCGCGGCTTCCCCAGGTTGGAATGGATCGTTGGATGGGCATTTCCGGGCACGCGGTTTACAGCTTCGCGACGTGCCTTCCCGTGAGGTACCCGAACGTGTAGCACCGGCCCAGCGAGAGGCCGAACACGGTGAGCGGATAGTCCACGCCACCGTAGAACCCGCCTCCGAGGTTGCCGATCAGGAACAGCCCCTTGATGGGCTTGCCATCGGCGTTGAGGGCCTGGTGGTTTTCGTTCACGAGCATGCCCGAGCAGATGGCGGAGACGCGCACCCGGCGGTGAATGCCGTAGAAGGGTGCCTTGACGACCGGGATCAGGCGGTCGGCGGGCTTGCCGAAGTCGCTGTCCTTGCCCGAAGCGACCACCTCGTTGTAGCGCCGCACGGTGGCGGCCAGGGTCGCCGGATCCGCCTCGATCTTCACGGCGAGTTCCTCGATCGTGTCGGCCACGTGCGTGTTGACCTGTGATTCAAACACGCCCTTCTTGGGGCTGGGGTCGTCGGGCATGTAGTTTTTCAGGCCTTCGGGGGGAACCAGCTTGCCCGGCCACGCGGCGGCCTGGGTCATGTAGTTCGAGTCGAAGATCTGGGAGTAGTGCCCGGCGTTCTCCGCATCCCGGAGGTAGTTGTTCAGCAGGGACATCTCGACGGTCTCGTTCACGAACCGCCGGCCCTTGCGATCTACGGCCAGGAACGGCATGTCGCACATGGATGCCGGCCCCGCGTCGAAGTCGTGCAGCATCTTGGTGTGTCCGATGGGCTCGAAGACGCCGCCCGCCCAGTACGCCATGGCGAAGCCGTCGCCGGTCTTGTCGAGCTGCTTGCGCTCCAGGTGCTTCACGTCCGGCACGAAGTAGTCGGACATGGCCTTGTTGTTCTGGTAGTCGCCCGTGGCCAGGATGACGCCCTTCTTGGCCATGAACTTGGTGTACTTGCCATTGGCGCCCCTGGCGATCACGCCCATCACCTCGCCGCCCCTGTTCTGCACCAGCTGGACGGCAGGCATCTGGAAGAAGAACCGGACGCCGGCCTTCTCGGCGGTCTTGGCGAGGTGGCGCATGCCGTCGCCGGTGGTGTAGGGCTTCGGCCCGAAGAAGGAGGTGACGTAGCCCATCTTGTAGCCATTGACCTTGAGGATCGCCCGCTGGACAGGGCTGCCCTGGTCCACGACCGGGGAACCCCCCTGCTTGGCGCGGTCGATGACCCACCGAACGGCCTCGCCCGAGTGGTAGGCCCACTGCCGGATGAGCTTGGGATTGCAGCGGTGGTTGCTATCGGCGATGAGCCTCGCAACCAGCGCCTCGATGCCGGCCTTCTCACTCGTGGCCAGATCCACGCCGGATCCGGTGTTGCCTTGGGAGAGCGCGAAGGGCGCCTTCTGGATCACCGCAACCATGGCGCCGTTCTCGGCGGCCGAAAGGGCCGCCGGAACGCCCGAGGCGCCCGCGCCGACCACGACGACGTCGAAGGTCAGGGTCTCAGCGATCTCCCGGTCGCGGATGGGCTTCGGCTTCGGCAGGAAGGAGAGTGTCGCCCCGCCGTCTGAACTCTTCGCGAAGTCCAGACCC
>Ga0316605_10000303_pt1 | contig 39404 bp, 33 predicted proteins | sample OWC_soil_day20_n_FD_207666 | JGI IMG/M metagenome (GOLD analysis project Ga0316605, IMG submission 207666) | Wetland soil microbial communities from Old Woman Creek delta, Ohio, United States - OWC_soil_day20_noCT | ecosystem: Environmental > Terrestrial > Soil > Wetlands | place: USA: Ohio...
TGCCGGCGATAAGGAGCCTTCCGAGCGGCGCCCGCGAGGTGGCGCTGCCTCCCGCGGGCTGCTGCTGCCTCGCGCCCGGGGCGACGCCCCGGGGCCTGGCCGGCGAAGCCTACCGCCGCGCCCGCGCCCAGGCCGCCTGGGCCCTCCAGTGCCTGGCCGCCGTCCACCCGGCGGAACGCCTGGGCCCAGCGCCCTGGCAGCAGCTCGCGGGGCGGGTCGCCGCCGCGCCCGAAGCCTTCCTCGCCGCGCTTCCCCGCCTGGATCCTGACCTCCTCTCGGTGGACCTGCTCGCGGCCCTGGACCAGGCCCAGGACGGCACCTCGGCCTCCCCGGCCTTCCCCCGGGTGACGGTGTGGCATTCCGACGAGCGCCAGCGGGTGAGCCTGGTGGCTCCCGAGCACTGGCTGCTGCTGAGGGATCCTTCGCCCTTCCACGCCACCCTCCGGCTTCCGGGCCAGCCGGACCTGCACCTGCGCAGCGTGCCGATGGATGACGGCCAGGTGGCCGCGGTGCCCCCGGGCCCCGGCCGGATCGGAAGGGGCGCCCTCACCCTCCAGCGCCACGCCCCGGATGGCGGCGCCCTGGCGGCCGCGCTCCAGTTCCTTCCCCCGGAGCCCGGTCCCGCCGCGCCGAGGTGCTCTGGCCTCGCCCTGCTCACCAACGGACGGGGCGGGATGGCGCGCTTGTCGGCGGACTTCGGTGCCATCGCCTCCAAATACGACTGCCTGCTGGCCGCCAACCTGCATCCCACCGCCCCCTCCGACCGGCACGTGCTGGCCAAGCGGGCCCGGGCCTGGGTGAACGCCGATGGCTTCATCTCGCCGCTCGATGGCGGCAACCTGGTGCGCTTCGAGGCGGGTCCCCCGGCGCGCTGGACCTTCCTGGCCAATGCCGGGGATGGCCGGCAGGTGGAGGTGCAGCTGGAAGCCTGGATGCCCGAGGACCAGAACGCCCTTCGCCTGCGGGCCTTCCGCCCCCTCAACCCGGGCGCCGCCTCGGACCTGCCCGGCGACCTGCAGGTGAGCCTCACGCTGCGCCTGGACCTGGAAGACCGTTCCTTCCATGGGGAGACCCACCTGGACGGCGGGCTGGAGGCCCACTTCCTCGCCAGCACCGCACCGCTGCCGGACCGCCCTGGCTTCCGTTTCGCCCCCGCCGCCGGGAGATGCCTGGAGGCCTGGATCGAGGCCGGCGAGGGCCGGTACCACCCGCAGCCGGAGGCGAGCCGCAACATCGCCCATCCCGTAGAGGCCTCCCGCGGGCTGGCCGCGGCGGGGGACGCCTGGAGCCCTGGTTGGTTCGACCTGCCCCTGCCTCCCGGCTCGGAAGCGACCCTCGGCCTCAGCGCCGAGGCGGGTCGCCTGCCGGATCCACCCGAGCCTCAGCTTCCGGGCGCGGGGAACGACCTGCCCGGGCGGCTGCGCCGGGCGCTCCCGGCCTTCCTCGCCCGGCGGGACGACGGACTCACGGTCATCGCGGGCTACCCATGGTTCCTGGACTGGGGCCGCGACACGCTCATCGTCTGTCGAGGGCTGCTGGCCGCGGGCCAGGCCGAGGAGGCGGGCCTCATCCTGCGCACCTTCGCCGCGCTTGAGGATCGGGGCACCCTGCCCAACATGCTCGGCGCATCGAGCACCGCGGACCGGGACACGTCCGACGCGCCCCTCTGGCTGGCTGTGGCCTGCGAGGAGGCCGAGGCGCGGCTCGGCCCCGCCTTCATCCATGCCGAGGCCGGCGGCCGGACGGTGCTGGAGGTGCTCACCTCGCTCGGCGAGCACCTGCGCCTGGGCGCCCCCAATGGCGTGCGCATGGACACCGCCTCGGGCCTGCTGTGGAGCCCGGCCCACTTCACCTGGATGGACACGCGGTACCCCATGGGCACGCCGCGGGAGGGCTACCCCGTGGAGATTCAGGCCCTGTGGCTTCGCCTGCTGCGGCTGCTCGACCGCCTGGGCGCGCCCAGCGACGGCGAGCCCTGGGCTGGCACCGCCGCGCGGGCGGAGGCCTCGCTGGAAGCCTTCTGGCTCGAGGACCGGGGCTGGTTCGCCGACGTGCTGCTGGCCGGCCCGGGCCTCGGCGCCAAAGAAGCCCTGCCTGCCGACCACCTGCGTCCCAATCAACTGCTTCTGGTCTCTCTGGGTCTCATCGGGGGCGACCGGGCCCGGCGAGCCGTGGCCGCCTGCGCCCGCCATCTGCTGGTGCCCGGCGCCCTGCGCAGCCTGGCCCCCCTGCCCGTCGCAGTTCCCCTGCCGGTCGCGGCGCCCTGGGGCGGCCTCCTCAACGACCCCAGCCGGCCGTACCAGGGACGCTACGAGGGAGACGAGGATAGCCGCCGCAAGCCCGCCTACCACAACGGCACCGCCTGGGTCTGGCAGCTGCCGCTCCTGTGCGAGGCCCTGGACCGGGCCTGGGACGGCGACCCGGCGGCGCGGGCCACCGCCCGAGCCTGGCTGGGGTCCGTGGCGCCCCTGCTCGACACCGGCTGCCTGGGCCAGCTGCCCGAGATCCTCGACGGCGACGCGCCCCACGCGCCCCGCGGCTGCGACGCCCAGGCCTGGAGCGTCAGCGAGGCCCTGCGGGTTTGGGAGTTGCTGGTCGGCTGAATGAATGACGCTGCAGCCCGGCTTCCCGCCCTAGAATGGCCCATGGACCCCTCCCGCGCCTCGTCCCTGGGCGACCTGGATTTACACCTGCTCGGCGAGGGGACCCATCTGCGGGCCTATGAAATACTCGGTGCCCACCCCAACACCTTTGAAGGCGTGGCCGGGGTAAGCTTCACAGTCTGGGCGCCCAACGCTCGGTCGGTCAGCGTGGTGGGGGACTTCAACGGCTGGGACGGCCGCCGGAATCCCCTGCGTTCCGTGGGCGTCAACGGCTTCTGGGAGACCTTCGTGCCGGGGCTGGCGGCGGGAGCGCTCTACAAATTCGAGCTCCACGGCCCCGACGGCGCCCTGCTCCCCCTCAAGGCCGACCCCTTCGCCTTCCGCTGCGAGCGGGCCCCGGGCACCGCCTCCGTCGTCCACGGCCTGCCTGGGCACGCCTGGCAGGATGGCGCATGGATGGCGCGGCGCCGGGAGACGAAGGCCCATGCGGCGCCCCTCAGCATCTACGAGCTGCACCTGGGCTCCTGGCGGCGCCGTCCTGACGGCTCCTTCATGAGCTATGGGGAGATCGCCGCGGACCTGGCGCCCTACGCCACCTGGCTGGGCTTCACGCACGTGCAGCTGATGCCTGTGATGGAGCATCCCTTCGATCCCTCCTGGGGGTACCAGCCGCTGGGCCTCTTCGCGCCCACGAGCCGCTTCGGCGGCCCCGAGGACTTCCAGGCCTTCGTGGACACCCTGCACCAGGCGGGCCTCGGCGTGATCCTCGACTGGGTGCCCGCCCACTTCCCCGACGATGACCACGGCCTCGGCTGGTTCGACGGCACCCATCTCTATGAGCATGCCGATCCCCGCCAGGGCCGCCACATGGACTGGGGCACCCTGATCTACAACTACGGGCGCACCGAAGTCCAGAACGTCCTCATCGCCAACGCCCTCTTCTGGCTCGACCAGTACCACGTCGACGGCCTGCGGGTGGACGCGGTGGCTTCCATGCTCTACCTCGACTACAGCCGCGAACCCGGCGGCTGGATTCCCAACCGCCACGGCGGGCGGGAGAACCTGGAGGCCGTAGCCTTCCTGCGGCGGCTCAACGAGGTGGTCTACGCGCAGTTCCCCGACACCTTCACCGTGGCCGAGGATTCCACCGCCTGGCCCGGCGTGTCGCGCCCCACCAACCTCGGCGGGCTCGGCTTCGGCTTCAAGTGGGACATGGGCTGGATGCACGACACCCTGCGCTACCTGGCCCAGGGCATGATGGCGCGGCCCCATCACCACGACGACATCACCTTCTCGATGCTCTACCACGACAGCGAAAACTACGTGCTGCCCCTCTCCCACGACGAGGTCGTGCACGGCAAGCGCAGCCTCCACGGCCGCATGCCGGGCGATGCCTGGGAGCGCATGGCCAACCTGCGGCTGCTCTACGCCTGGCTCTTCGCCCACGGCGGCAAGAAGCTACTTTTCATGGGCGGCGAGTTCGCGCAAGGGCGGGAATGGAACCACGACACGGCCCTGGACTGGGAGCTGCTCGAGGATCCCGCCCACAAGGGCATCCATGACCTGCTGCGGGATCTCAACGGGCTGTACCGGGGCAGCCCCTCCCTTTACGAAGGTGACTGCCAGCCCGGCGGATTCGCCTGGATCGACTGCGGCGACCGCTTCAACAGCGTGCTCACCCTCCTGCGCCGGGCCTCGGATCCCGCCGACTTCACCGTCATCGCCTTCAACTTCACCGCCCTCCCCCGCCACGGCTATCGCATCGGCGTGCCCAGGGCGGGCGTCTACCGGGAGGCGCTGAACACCGATTCCTCCCATTACGGGGGGCGCAACCTCGGAAACACAGGCGTGGCCCGCACCGAGACCGTGCCCGCCCACGGCTTCGCCCAGTCCCTGAACCTCACCTTGCCGCCCCTCGCGGCCCTCTTCCTGCGACCCGAACCCGCTCACCACCGATAGGACGGTCCCATGGACAAGCTCATCCTCAAGATGCAGAAGCTCACCCAGAACCTCTGGTGGACCTGGAAGCCCGAGGTGCGCACCATCTTCCGGGACCTGGACCTGGACCTGTACCACAAGGCCCACCAGAACCCCATGTCCGTGCTCAAGCAGATCTCCATGGAGCAGCTGGAACAGCGGGCGGCGGACGTGGACGTGCCCGCCCGGGTGGACCGGGCGCTGCGGCAGCTGCAGGAGTACCTCACGCCCATGACCACCTGGGGCCTCACGCATGCCGGCGCCATGCGGTCCCGCCCCATCGCCTACTTCTGCATGGAGTTCGGCGTCCACGAGTCCCTCCCCATCTATTCCGGGGGCCTCGGCATCCTGGCGGGCGACCACCTCAAGGCCGCCTCGGACCTGGGCATCCCCCTCGTGGGCGTGGGACTGCTCTACCACGAGGGCTACACGAACCAGGTGCTGGACAAAGCCCTGTGGCAGCAGGATGTGATTGAACCTTTCGACATCGCGGATCTGCCCGTCACCCATACTGTGGACCGCCACGGCGAGCCCGTGCACGTGGTGGTGGAGATGCCGGGCCGGGTCGTCCACGCCGCCGTGCTGGAGGTGCCCGTCGGCCGCATCCGCCTGCTGCTGCTCGACACCCGGGTGAAACAGAACGCCCCGCGCGACGTGGCCCTCACCGCCCGTCTCTACGGCGGCGATCAGCGCATGCGCATCGAGCAGGAGCTGCTGCTGGGCGTCGGCGGCGCCCGGGCCCTCCGCGCCCTCGGCATCACCGCCAGCGTCTTCCATCTCAACGAAGGGCACTCCGCCTTCGCCCTGCTGGAGCGCGCGCGGCACCGCATCCAGTCCGACGGCATGGATCCCCACAAGGCCCTGCTGGAGGTGGCATCGGCGGCGGTCTTCACCACCCACACCCCCGTGGACGCCGGCCACGACCGCTTCCCCGCGGACCTGGCCGCCGAGCACCTGCAGTTCCTGGCCGAAGGCCTGAAGCTGCCGCTGGACGAGGTCCTGGGCCTGGGCCGCGTGAACCCCCACGACCACGGCTCTCCTTTCCTGCCCACCGTGCTCGCGCTCAGGCTCTCCCGCCGCGCCAACGGCGTGTCGGCCCTGCACGGCGTGGTGTCCCGGAAAATGTGGAACCACCTGTACCCCGGCACCCGCGAGGAGGCGGTGCCCATCGGCCACGTCACCAACGGCGTGCACCTGCCCACCTGGCTGGCCACAGAAATGAATCACCTGTACGAATCCCACCTCGGCGTGGCCTACCAGAGCGCCCTCACCCGGCCCGAGACCTGGATGAAGATCATGTCTGTGTCCTCCGCCGAGATCTGGGAGACCAAGCAGGTGCTGAAGGCCCGCACCATCCGGTTCATCCGCAAGCGCAGCGCCGACATGCGCGCCCGCCTGGGCCTGCCTGAGATCGAGCCCGCGCCGCTGGATCCGGAGGCGCTGACCATCGGCTTCGCCCGCCGCTTCGTGCCCTACAAGCGCCCGGACCTGCTGTTCACGGATCTGGACCGGCTGGACCGCCTGGTGAACCACCCCGATCGCCCCGTGAACCTCATCTTCTCCGGCCGCGCCCATCCCGCGGACAGCACCGGCAAGGGCCTCATCCAGAAAGTGGCCGGCCTGCTGGAGGATCCGCGGTTCCGGCACCGCATCCTCTTCATCGAGAACTACAACATCCACGTGGGCCGCATGCTCTACCAGGGCATCGACGCCTGGCTGAACAACCCCCAGCGCCCCCTGGAAGCCTGCGGCACCAGCGGCATGAAGGTGGTGCTCAACGGCGGCCTGCACATCTCGGTGCGGGACGGCTGGTGGGCCGAATCCTACGACGGGGAGAACGGCTTCGCCATCGGCACCGGCGAGATCCACGCCGACCAGGCCATCCAGGACGCGCGCGATGCCGAGGATCTCTTCCGCGTGCTGGAGGAGGAGGTGGTCCCCCTCTACTACGAACACCGCAACGCCGCCGGCGTGCCGCGCTGCTGGGTGGATCGCATGAAGCACTCGATCCGCACCCTGGCCTGGCGCTTCAACGCCGACCGCATGGTGCAGGACTACGTCCAGCACCTCTATGTCCCGGCCGCCATCGGCAGCAGCTGCCAGATGCCGCCACCCTGAATGGACTCGTTGTATTAAAAAGATTATTACTTGTCAGTTAACGAAAAAATATCATCTTTCCTCCTTGGCTGCCGATAGGAAAGTCATGGAGGATCCGTGGCAACCGGATCGCGTCCCGCCCCAAAAACCCCCCCGAGCCTGGACCTGGAGCGTCGGGCATTCCTCGACCTGCTCCAGATGGCCAACACCCTGGTGAAGCCGAAGGACATCGCCCGACAGCTGACGGTTCTGGCCCGGCATCTGTCCGGTTGCGAGGCCGTGGGCGTGCGCCTGAAGGACGGCCCAGGCTACCCCTATGCAGCCAGCCTGGGGTTCCCAGAGCGCTTCATCTCCCTGGAGGACGACCTCTGCGCCACAGACGAAGATGGGCACTTGCTGCGGGATGATCAGCGGAAGCCCATCCTTGCCTGCCTATGCGGGCGCGTGTTGTCCGGCATGGTGGACCGCGGCCAGGCCTATTTCACCGATCGCGGCAGCTTCATCACCGGCTCCACCAGTGAGCTGCTGGCGTCTTCCCAGGAGGACCAGCACCTGGGCCGGACACGCAACCGCTGCCATCTGGCCGGGTACGAGACCGTGGGCCTTTTCCCCATTCGGCGGGACGACGTCACCTACGGCCTGATCCAGTGCAACGACTCCAGGCCCGGACGGCTCACCGCCCAGAGCATCGACCTGCTGGAGAACCTTGCCAGTACCGCGGCCCATCTCTTTCAGCTGGCCATGACCTGAGGCGCCCATCCGCGAACTTCCGGCCCGCGGATGCCGACGGATGGGCGCCGTCGGTCAACGTCGGCGCCAGGATCCGTAGTCCACCACGAGCCCCGCTTCGTCCAGGCTCAATTCCCCCTGGAATCCGCTCTCCAGGTTCTCGTAGCGATACCGGAACGGGGCCTGCCCCGGGAGGCGGGTGTAGGTCTGGCGCAGGGATCGGACCTCCAGATCGGGGAATCGTACCCAGGCCACCTTCAACTCCCGGTGCTCGCCCGGAGCCAGGGGTTGGGCCATGAGCGGAGGGGTGTTGCTGTAGGGAGACCACATCAGGTCCACCTCCTCACAGCCGGCCAGATCCTTGCGAACCACGCCGTCCGCCTCCCACTGGCCATCTCCGCTGCGGCGCAAGGTCAGCACCTTCGAGCCCGCGCCGGTTTCGACCTCGATCCGGGCTTCCCGGAAGCGGTGATCCGGCCCGTGGGTGAGCTGGTAGGTGGCCAGGACCGGGGCTCGGTCGTGGAGGACGAAGATCCGGCCCGAAGCCACCCATTGTCCTCCCTCCTCCCTGAGGCTTACCCGCTCGATGCCCAGGCGGTCCGTCCAATTCCAGGTAACCTGCCGCTGGGCCGGCGTGCCTGCCTTGGAAGGTCCGGGGGTGGCTCGAAGGGCCAGGAACTCGGTGTCGGCGATCCAGGTCCGGCCATCCTCCGACAGCCGCTCTCCGCGCCAATGGAAGGCATCGCCACGAAGGCGGTCGAACACCCAGCGGACGGGCACACCCTGAGGGCCCGTGCCGGTCTGCATGATCTCCCCGTTTTCCCACCGGCCCTCAAGGTGGTTTTCCGCGCCTGTCACGGGGTTGAACCAGGTCACGTTCCATCGGTCCTTCTTCGGATCGTAGATCCGAAGGGTCGTCCCGTACCGGACCGGTCCCCCAGCCTCGACATGAGGGTCGCCGATCCCCGGCACGATCCACAGATCCTGGATGGCCCGGCCATTCAGCGCCCAGGTGGCGTGGATCTCCGCGCTCTGGCGGATCTCCCCTCCCGGCTGACGGTCCACGACCACCGCGTCCCAGCTGCCCACGAGCATGTTGTAGAGGTCGCGGTTCGCCCCTTCCCAGGGCTGGGGCCCAGGCGCCAGAAGGCGATGTACGAACGGCTCTGGGCCGGCAGGCATGGAACCGCCTGGCACGGTCGTGGGCGGGGTCGCGCTGAGCATGGTCAGGCCTCCAAGGAGCATCCATCCGAAAGCAAACAGGGGGTTCATGGGGTTCAATGCCTCGTCAAATTGGTTGAAGCGGGCGCAACGCCGTTGGCGACCTGGGATTCAGCGCCGGCGCCGCATTCGGGATTCCTGCAGCCGAACCCAGGTCTTGCCGCCATCCGACGAGTTCTCGCCATACCAGGTGAACCGGTCGGCCGCGATGTCGTTGAAGCTCCATCGGGTCAAGGAGCCGTCGGCGTCTGTGCCGCGCAGCACGATGCGGTTGTCTTCCAGGCCACCTTCCAGCTGGATGACGGCGCCCACCCTTGGGGCCACCCAGATCACCCGCCACACCCGTTTCTTCGCGTCGAAGAACCGGAGGGTGGTGCCAATGGCCCGTTCCGCGCCGGGGTTCCCGGCCGGCCGGCTCCACCAGATGTCCTGCACGGCCCAGCCATCCAGGATCCAGCCGAAGGTGACCTGGCCTTCCTGACGGATCGGAGCCCCTCCCGGCGGCAGCAGGGTGTACTCACAGTCCCAGGTTCCAACGAACTGATCGAAGAGCTTGGCTTCCGCCCCATAGGAGGGATGGGGCCGAGATGCGCTCAGGGTGCGGATCATGTCCTGCCCCGGGCCGGAAACGGATTCTCCCCTGGACGCGGTGGACCGGCCTCCAGGAGCTTCGGCGGCCTGATCGGGCAGTCCCAGGGCCAGGGCCCGCACCGCCCAGGTGCAGGCCAGGCCCAACAGAACCAGGGTCCCCCTGCCGAAGAGCCCTCGGCGGATGACCCGCTTCGGTCGCGGACCGGGATTCCCATCCTTCCAGGCGTTCACTTCGATCCCGAGGCCGCCAGAGCCTTCTCGGCGCACTCATCGCAGCAGACCGTGATTTCCTTGCCAGCCACGTTCACCTTGATGCCGCCATCCTGCATGTCCCAGTCGCACACGGGGCATTTCTCGATCGCCATGGGAGCCTCCCGGCCCGCGCTTCGATCCCGACGACCACCACGGCCGCGGCTGAAGCGCATGGGGATCAAGGTAGGAAGCGCGGCGGATTCAGGCTTCCAGATTCTTGCTCATTTCACGGACCTCGCGGGTCGAGGCGCTGTCGCGGAATTCCGAGGGGGTCTTCCAGAAGGCCTTCCGGAACAGGCCGGTGAAGTGACTATGGCTCGAGAAGCCCAGGTCCAGGGCCAGCGCGGTGAGGTCGCCGCGGCCTTCCGCCAGGCGGTCCAGGGAGGCCCTCAGCCGCAGCTGGGTGAGGTAGCGGTGGATCGGCAGGCCGGTGCCGTGCTGGAAGATGCGGGCGAAGTGGAAGGGGGAGGTGTTGAGGGCCCGGGCGACCTCATCGAGCGTCAGGCGCTCTCCCAGGTGTTCCGCGAAATAGAGCCTGCCCGCCTCGACCAGGTCATGGTGGTCGATCGCAGTGTCGGCCTTGCGGCTGCGGGCCGGCCGGCCCTGACCGAGGAAGCCCGCCCCCAGCACATCCGCATAGATCTGGAGGGCCGTCACATCCGCCCAGAAGGGCTCCAGCGTCGCGCCGGTCTCCAAGGTGCGGACCAGCTCCCGGTGGCGCCAGAAGACACCGGATTCGCAGGGCCCCCCGGGGAACGGGAACGGCAGGTCCGGCCGTTCCTCCAGGGCCGGATCCCATTCGTGGACGAATTCCTGGAGGATGCGCTGGGGCACCTGGAACACCGTGCCGCGGTCGCCATGGTCGCCCGGATGGCTCACCCGGTACGCGCTGCCCTTGCCGAAGAAGGCGGCCTGGTTCACATCGGCGGTGATCCGGCGCCGGCCGAAGTGCCGACAGAAGGCCCCGTGGCGCATGAGCACCAGGGTGTTCTCCTCCGAGGCCTCCTCGGGCCCGGGGCCCCCTTTGCAGGCCGCGCACCGGAACGCCCGCACCCGGATGATCGGGCTCTCATGGAGGGTCTGGAAGCGGATGGGATCCCCGGCGGTCTCGGCCATGTGATCCCTCCTCCCCTGCCCGGTCAGGCGCCCTCCAAGTATGGTGAACCAGTTCCCCAGCGCCATCGCCCCCCGGGGCCAGCCGTGGGCGGTCTGGTGGAAGTGCTACAAGCCTAGCCGCTTGAAGGTGCGCTTCTTCCCGTCCTCCACCTCGGGCTGGTCGAAGGGATCCAGGTCCAGGGCGATGCCCAGCAGGCCGATGATGGCCTGCCAGGCCATCATGAAGGCGCCCAGCTCCCGTTCGCTCAGGGTGGGCATGGACCAGCACAGGACGGGCACGCCGGCGGCTTCCAGGGCCCCGGCCGTCCCTTCCGCCTGGGCCTGGAGGATGTCGGCGCCCTGCAGGCCGGCGAGGCCCGGATAGGGAGATCCCGCCGGCGGGTCCAGGCGCTCGGGCCTCGCGGGGCCGTCCACGGTCATCACGATCACGCCGAGATTCCTCGGGCCCGCCATCCAGCGCTGCAGCTGGCTGTGCTGGTCCACGGGCCCCACGGCGCGGATGGGGGTGTAGCCCTTCCGGGTGCCGTCCCGGGCCACCTTGCCGAGGGATTCCGCCACCAGCTGCACCCACCAGGCCGAGAGGCTGTCCAGCCGCGTGGCGTAGGGCATCAGCACCCACTCGGTGACGCCGCGCCGATGGGCGTCCAGCAGCAGCGCCACCGTGGCGGCGATGCGGTCGCGCCAGGCGCCCTGATCCGAATCGAGCTGGGCGATGACGTCGCGGCCGCCCTGGGCGAAGGCCGCCGCATCCCGGCCCATCCAGGCCAGGGGGAGCGTGCCGATGGGCGTGAACGCCGAGAAGCGCCCGCCGACCTCCACCGGAATGGGCAGGATGCGGCACCCGTTGGCGCGGCCCCAGGTGGCCAGCGGGTTGGCGTCGTCCTGGGTGATGAGGATCGGGGCGGCGAGCGCCTCGAACCCGGGCAGGGCCCGCAGCCGGGCGATCCAGGTCCAGAGCTCGAGGGTCTTGCCGCTCTTGGAGGCCAGCACCAGCTGGTCGCCGGGCCTCAGGCTGAAGCCGGGCGCCGGTTCGGGGGAGGCCAGGGGCACCCAATTGCGGAAGGCCTGCTCGTCGCCGAAGGCCCGCACCAGGGTTTCCGAAGGCAGCAGGGAGCCGCCGATGCCGCACCAGAGGAGCCGCCGCGCGGGATCGAGGGCGGGCAAGGCTGGTTCGGCCACGTTCCGCCAGCCCCCCATGGGATGGGATGTCACCGCCTGCCACTGCGCCTGGATGGCCATGTCTGTTACCTCTCACCTGGAATGGTGCCATACAGCTCGAGGTAGGTCCTTGCCGGGCCCTCCCAGCCGAACCGCGCGGCCATGCCCTGGCGCTGCACCTGCCGCCAGGCCGCTCCATCCTGGAAAAGATCCAGCGCGTCATTGATGGCCTCGCCCAGGGCCCAGCCGGTGGGCGCGTCGAACTGGAAGCCCGTAGCGCTGCCGTCCGCCAGGGTTCCCGGCGTGACACCCACCACCGTGTCGGCGAGCCCCCCCGTGCGCCGTACCAGCGGAAGGGCTCCGTAGGCTTGGGCGTAGAGCTGGGTGAGGCCGCAGGGCTCCTGGCGCGAGGGCACGAGGATGACGTCCGCCGCCGCGAAGGCGCGGTGGGCCAGGGCCTCGTCGTAGCCGATGAACGCTGCCACCCGGCCAGGATGCCGCTGGGCGGCCTGCCGGAAGGCGCCCTCCGCGTGGGGATCCCCCGTGCCGATCACCGCCAGCTGCGCCCCCCGAGCCACCAGATGGTCCACGTTGTCCAGCACCAGGTCGAGGCCCTTGAGGGGATCCAGACGGCTGATGGCCACGAAGAGCGGCGCGGCGGCACCCTCCTCCAGGCCCAGCCGATGCTGGAAATCCGGCCGGTTGGGCAGGCGCCGCGAGGGGTGCTTCAGATCGTAGCGGCTGACGAGGTGGGGATCCGTGGCCGGGTTCCAGACGGTGCGGTCCACGCCATTGAGGATGCCCTGCAGGTGCCCGTTGCGGTGGGCCAGCAGCCCCTCCAGGCCATGGCCGCCGGCCTGCTGGATTTCACGGGCGTAGGTGGGGCTCACGGTGCAGATGCGGTCCGCCAGTTTCAGCCCCGCCTTCAGGAACCCGATGTCCCCGTGGAACTCGACGCCTTCCGGCGTGAAGGAGGCCGCGGGCAGGCCCAGGGGTTCGAGCAGCGACGAGGCGAAGCGTCCCTGGAACGCGATGTTGTGGATGGTCATCACCGTGGCGGGCCGGGGGCCCTCGCCGTAGGTCACGTAGGCCGGCATGAGGCCCGCGGGCCAGTCATGGCCGTGCAACAGCGCGGGCCGCCACCCGTCCGCCGCGCCCGCCCGGCCCAGGTGCGCCGCGGCCCAGGCCAGGGCGGCGAACCGGTGCGGCAGGTCCGCGGGGTGGTCGTAGGGATTCCCGGGGCGGCCAAAAAAGGCAGGCTGATCCAGCAGGTACAGCGGCAGGCCGTCGGCCTCCGCGGGCAGCAGGCGGGCCGGGCCTCCTCCCATCAGGGCGGGAAGCGGCGTGGCCTCGCCGGTCACGCGCACGGCGGCGCGCAGCTCCGGGTAGGCGGGGATGAGCAGGCGCACATCGGCGCCCAGGACGCGCATGGCCCGCGGCAGGGCGGCCATCACATCGCCCAATCCGCCGACTTTCACAAAGGGGAACAGCTCGGAAGCGACAAAAAGGACTCTCAAACCCTAGGACTCCAGCTGGCTCAGCGTGCGCTGGGAGATGAGCGTCACCCCGCCGGGCGTGCGGAAGAAGCGCCGGGCGTCTTCCTCGGGATCCTCGCCCACGATGAAGCCTTCGGGGATGCGGCAGTTCCGCGCCACGATGCAGCGCCGCAGGCGGGCGTGGCGTCCGATGTCGCAGTCCGGCAGGATCACCGCCCCATCCAGCCGGGCGTGGGAATGCACGGAGACCCGGCTGGAGAGCAGCGAATGGTGCACATGGGCCCCGGAGATCACGCAGGCGCCCGACACCAGGCTGGACAGCGCCACGCCGTTCCGCATCTCACCCGCATGGACGAACTTCGCCGGCGGCAGCTGCTCCTGGTGGGTGGTGATGGGCCAGGCCTCATCGTAGAGGTTGAGGGCCGGCAGCACGCTTGTGAGGTCCATGTTGGCCTCCCAGTAGGAATCCACGCTGCCCACATCCCGCCAGTACGGCTCCGGGTGGCCGGGGTTGGGGATGCAGCTGCGCTCGAAGCGATGCGCGAAGACCCGGGACTCGGTCACCATGCGCGGAATGATGTCCTTGCCGAAATCGTGCCCTGAGTTCGGATCCTCCGCGTCGCGGATGAGGGCCCGGTACAGGAACTCGGCGTTGAACAGGTAGATGCCCATGGAGGCGAAGGCCTTGTCCGGCTTGCCGGGAATGGCCGGGGGATCTTCCGGCTTCTCGACGAAGGACACGATGCGGTCCTCGGCATCCACCTGGGCGATGCCGAAACCCCGGGCCGCGTCCCGGGGCACCTCCAGGCAAGCGATGGTCATGTCAGATTGGTTGTCGAGGTGGTCCTGGAGGAACACCTTGTAGTCCATGCGGTAGATGTGGTCGCCTGCCAGGATCAGCACGTTCTTGGGGTTGGCCGACTGGATGTTGCTGAGGTTCTGGTAGACCGCGTCCGCGGTGCCGCTGTACCAGGCGTTCTTGTCGAAGCTCTGCTGGGCGGGCAGCACGTGCACGTACTCGTTGAGCTTGCCCGCCAGGAAGGTCCAGCCGAACTGCAGGTGCTCCAGCAGCCGGTGCGAGTTGTACTGGGTGAGCACCATGATTCGGCGGAACCCCGAGTTCACGCAGTTCGACAGGGTGAAGTCGATGATCCGGTACTTGCCGCCGAAATCCAGGCCGGGCTTCGAGTAGTGGTCCGTGAGGTCCATCAGCCGCTTCCCACGGCCGCCCGCCATGACCAGGGCGATGGTGTGGCGCGGGGACAGTCGCGATTCCGAGATCGTCAGCATGGGGTCCCTCGGGGGTCTAGGGGCATGATAGCCCTGGGCGCGGGATCCGGAAGCGGCAACCGCGCGGGGGCCCCGTCTCCAACCAACCCGGCGCTCAGCGCTCCGGGAGGCGGTCGGGCCAGGGGCCTGGGTGCCCCTCCCGCCGCAACGCATCGGCCAGGTCCGCCAGGAAGAGCGCCCTCGGCACAGGCTGGAAGCCATAGCCCGCCAGGCCTTCATGGGGCAGCTGGCCGTCCAGCAGGGTGAAGCCCCAGGCGAGGAGCCGCGCGTCCAGCGCCTCCAGGGCCGCCCGGCTGGCTTCGGGCTCGAGGCTGAACATGCTCTCGCCGAAGAAGGCGCCGCCCAGAGACACGCCGTAGAGGCCGCCCCGCAGCTCGCCCTCCCGCCAGGCTTCCACACTGTGGGCGTGGCCGGCCCGGTGCAGCGCCACATAGGCCCCCTGCATGTCCGCGGTGATCCAGGTGCCGTCCTGGCCGGGGCGAGGCACCTGGGAACAGCAGCCGATGACCTGTTCGAACGCCGAGTCGAAGCGGATCTCGAAGGGCCGCTGGCGCAGGGACCGCCGGGTCCGGGCCGACAGATGAAGGTGGCCGGGCCGCAGCACGGCGCGCTCCGGCGGCGACCACCAGAGCAGGGGATCCTCCTCGCCGTACCAGGGGAAGATGCCGCTGCGGTAGGCGAGGAGCAGCCGCGGCACGCTGAGGTCGCCGCCGATGGCCAGCAGGCCGTCCTCCGCCAGTTCGGGGTCGGGGAAGACCAGGTGATCCGTCAGCCGAAAGACAGGCACAGCCGGCCGTCCTTGAGGTCCACGGTGGCCTTGCCGCCCTTCGCCAGGGGGCCGAAGAGCAGCGCCTCGGCCAGCGGGCGCCGCAGCTCGCGCTCGATGAGCCGGGCCATGGGGCGGGCGCCGAAGGCGGGATCGTAGCCTTTCTCCGCCAGCCAGGCCCTGGCTTTGGGCGTGCAGGCGAGGGTGACCCCCTTCTCCGCGAGCTGGGTGTCGAGTTCGCGCAGGTGCTTGTCCGCCACCCGCTCCATCTCCACTTTCCCCAGGGGCGCGAACTGGAGGATGGCGTCCAGACGGTTGCGGAACTCGGGCGTGAAGGCCTTCTCCAGGGTGCCGGTGGCGGTCTTGCGCGCGCCGGCCTCGGCGAAGCCCACCTGCCGCGCCGACAGCTCGCGGGCGCCCACGTTGGTCGTCATCACCAGCACCGTGTGTCGGAAGTCCGCGCTGCGGCCGTGGCTGTCCGTGAGCGCGGCGTGGTCCATCACCTGCAGCAGCACGCCGAAGAGGTCCGGATGGGCCTTCTCAAGCTCGTCCAGCAGCAGCACGGCGTGGGGCTGCTTGCGGATGGCGTCGGTGAGCAGGCCGCCCTCCTCGTAGCCCACGTACCCGGGCGGCGCGCCGATGAGGCGGGCCACGGCGTGCTTCTCCTGGTACTCGCTCATGTCGAAGCGCAGGAAGGCGATGCCCAGGGCCTTGGCCAGCTGCTTGGCGAGTTCCGTCTTGCCGACCCCCGTGGGACCCGCGAAGAGGAAGCAGCCCATGGGCTTCAGGGGATCCCGCAGGCCGGAGCGGGCCAGCTTGATGGCCCCGGCCACCGCCTCGCAGGCCGCATCCTGGCCGAAGATCTGGCCGCGCAGGGCCTCCTCGAGGTGGGCGAGGGCCTCCCGGTCGTCCGCGCTCACCGAGGACATCGGCACCCGGGCCATGCGGGCGACCACGGCCTCGATCTCGGCGGGACCGATCCGCTTCACGCGGTCCTTCTTCGCCAGCAGCTTCTGGGCAGCGCCCGCCTCGTCGATCACGTCCAGGGCGCTGTCCGGCAGCTTCCGTTCGGGCAGGTGCTTGGCCGCCAGGCGGACCGCGGCCTCCAGGGCCTCGGGCGAATAGGCCACGCCGTGGTGCGATTCGTACGTGCCCTTCAGCCCCTGCAGCACGCCCAGGGCGTCGGCGGCGGAGGGCTCGTTGACCTCTACCACCTGGAAGCGCCTCGAGAGAGCGCGGTCGCGGTCGAGCGAGCCCTTGAGGTCGTGGAAAGTGGTGGCGCCGATGCAGCGCAGGTCGCCCGAGGCGAGGGCAGGCTTGAGCAGGTTGGCGGCGTCCATGGCCCCGCCGCTGGTGGCGCCCGCCCCCACCAGGGTGTGCATCTCGTCCACGAAGAGGATGGCGCCGGGCTGTTCGCCCAGGGCCTTCAGCACGGCCTTGAGCCGCTCCTCGAAATCGCCCCGGTAGCGGCTTCCGGCCAGGAGGGCGCCCAGGTCCAGGGCGTAGATCTTCGCGGCCTTGAGGGGCTGGGGCACCTGCCCCTCGTGGATGCGCCGGGCCAGGCCCTCCACGATGGCGGTCTTGCCCACGCCCGGTTCGCCCACCAGCAGCGGGTTGTTCTTCCGGCGGCGGCAGAGCACCTGGGCCATGCGGGTGATCTCCGCGTCGCGGCCCACCAGGGGGTCGAGCCGGCCGGCCGCCGCCCGGGCCACCAGATCGGTGGCGTAGGCCGCCAGGGGATCCTGGGCAATGGCCTCTTCTTCAGGTTCCTCCTCCTCCGGCGCCGCCTTCCTGGCGGGCGCCTTCGGAACGGCGGGACCGTGGCTCAGCACCTTCAGCAGCGCCAGCCGCCGCACGCCATGCTTCTCCAGCAGGTGCCGGGCATGGCTGGCGTCCTCGTCCAGGATGGCCGGCAGCAGCTCGCCGCCGCGCACGGCCTTCTGGCCGGAGCTGAAGGCATGCACCAGGGCCCGTTCCACCACCCGCACGAAGCCCAGGGTGCTGTGGGGCTGGAAGGTCTCGCCCTCGGGCACGGGCTCGAAGACCTTGGCCAGGGTGGATTCCAGGTCCGCCCTCAGCGCCGCCAGCTTCACGCCGCAGCCCTTCAGCGTCCGGGCGGCATGGGCATCGTCCAGCAGGGCGAGCAGGAGGTGTTCCAGGGCCACGTCCTCGTGACGCCGGGCCTTGGCGAGGTCGAAGGCCCGCTGGAAGCCCTGGTTCAGCTCGGGAGTCAGCTGCGGCGAATCAGGCATCGTCAGGCTCCACCGTGAGCAGCAGGGGGAAACCGTCGCGCTCGGCCAGTTGGCGGCCCCGCTCGGCGCGGGTCTCCGCCACGTCCCGGGTGTAGGTGCCCGCCACGCCCACGCCCGCTCGGTGCACCGCCAGCATGATGGCCGTGGCCTCGGGCTCCGCCTTCCGGAAGACCGTCTTCAGGAGCCACACCACGAACTCCTGGGTGGTGTAGTCGTCGTTGTGGAGCAGCACCTTCCACAGGCCCGGCTCCTTCACCTTCGCCCGCTTGCGGGTGAGGACCTGGCCATCCTGCTTCACCTGCCTGGCCATGGGAAACGCCTCCGGGGCATCAGGATAGCGGGTCAGGCTCCCGGTGCCGCGCCATCAATTGGAGGAAGCCCCCCCGCGCCAGCTCCCGCAGGAACAGCGCCGTGCGCACCGTGGTGTCGGGCTCTTCCGGGGAGGCCAGCGCCACGACCCGGGCCACCTCGGCCACGGTCCGCTCGCCGTCGCAGGCCTGCCACACCGCCGTGCCCCGGGCATCCAGCCGCACGCGGTAGACGGGCTTCTTCATCAGCCTCAGCAGCCAGGCCCAGCGCGGCGAGAGGATCTTGGGTCGGATCAGGACCACCGTGTCAGCCTCGCCGGGCTCTGAGGCGAGGGACTGGACGGGCACCGCCGCAAGGAAGGCTTCATCAGGAAAGGTCGTCATGGCTGGGGATTCCAGGCGGAGGGATAAAGCCAAGGCCCGGCTTGGCCGGGCCTTGGCGTGGGGACCCGGGGGTGTGCGCGCAGCGCGGCCCCCCCGGAGGACATCGGCTTAGAAATTGGCACTCGGCGGCGCGGGCTCGTCCGCCTCGCCAGCGTTGGCCAGCGGCACCTTCACGAGGTAGACCGCGATGCCCGCCAGGATCAGCAGGCTGATCCAGAACATGCCGGGCTTGGCGATGAGCTTGAAGTTCACCTCGAAGAAGGCCAGGGAGGCGAAGAGCAGGCCCACCAGGGCCTCGCCCGCGATGAGGCCCGCGGCCAGCAGCACGCCGTTGTTCTCGACGCGCACCTTCTGGGCCTCGTTCAGGCCGCGCTTGGCGCCGAACATCTCGACGGCGCCCTTGATCAAGCCGCCGAGGAAGATGGCGAAGGTCGTCTCCAGGGGCAGATACATGCCCACGGACACCAGCATGGGGCTCTTGACCTGCATGAGGATGAAGGCGAAGCCCATCATCATGCCGACGATGATCAGGGGCCAGGCCATCTTGCCTTCCACGATGCCGCGGCTGAGCAGCGCCATCAGGCCCGCCTGGGGGGCGGCCAGCTGCTTGGAGCCGAAGCCGGCATCCAGGGAGAGGACGGCCTTCTTCTGGTCCGCGGGGAGCTGCTTCACCTGGTCCAGCGAATACGTCTTGCCGTCAGGCGCCGTGACCACCTGAACCTGCTGGGCGGTCAGCTCGGCGATGCGCTTGGTGCTCTGGGCGGAGATGTCGCCCTCGTGCAGCACCATGAGGGGAACGAACAGCACCACGGACGCCAGCGCCACGCCGATGAGGTCGCCCACTTCCATGCGCCAGGGGGTGCCGCCCAGGATGTGGCCGGCCTTGAGGTCCTGCAGCATCTCGCCGGCGACGGCGGCGCTCACGCAGACGATGGCCGCCACGCCCAGCACGGCCGCGACGCCCTCCTGGCCCTTCACGCCGAGCACCACCATGACCAGGGCGGTGACCACGAGGGCGGTCAGCGTCAGGCCGGAGATGGGGTTGTTGCTCGAGCCCATGATGCCGACGAGGTAGCCGCTGATGGCCGCGAAGAAGAAGCCCAGGATGATCATGACCAGGGCCGCCACGAAGGAGGTCATGGCGCCCACCTGGAAGATCCGCCAGGTCACGAAGAAGGTGACGGCGGCGGCGAAGAGGATGCCGCCCACCACGTAGGTGAAGGAGAGGTCCTTGTTGATGCGGTCCACCACGTGCTCGCCGGCAGCCGCCTTCTTCACGTCGGAGACGGAGCGGGTGAGGCCCGTGGCCAGGCTCTTGCGCATCTTGAAGAGGGTGAAGCAGGCACCCACGAGCATGCCGCCGATGGCGATGGGACGGACGATGTACTTCCACACCGAGTAGGAGAGGGCGATCCAGTCGCCTTCGGGGGCGCCCTCAGGCAGCACGCCGGGGGCCAGGAAGTAGGTGATGATCGGGACCAGCAGGCCCCAGGCGATGATGCCGCCGGAGAAGTTCAGGGCGCCGAGCTTGGGCCCGATGATGTAGCCCACGCCCATGTAGGCCGGGCTGATGCCGGGGGAGCTGAGGAGCATGCCGCCCATGACCTTCGCCTTCCAGGTGGCGGCGAGGGTGATGGCCGAGGTCTTGAAGGCCACGAACTTCTCCCAGGCGCTGGCGAAGAGCGACAGCTGGACCAGGGCCTGCACGCCGGCGCCGATGCCCATGGCGCCGAAGAGGAACTTGGTGCCGCTGCCGCCCCGGGCGCCGGCCTTGTGGATCTCGGCCGCCGCCACGCTCTCGGGGTAGGGCAGCTCGGCGTCCTCCACCATCACGCGACGGAGCAGGGCCACGAACATGATGCCGAGCACGCCACCGCCGAACATGATCAGCGAGCTGGTGATGTAGTTGCCGGCGGTGAAGAACTTCGGCCAGATGCCGCTGATGACGAAGGCCGGCAGGGTGAAGATGGCCCCGGCGGCCACGGACTCGCCAATGCTGCCGACGGTGCGGGCCATGTTCTCTTCCAGGATCGTGCCCTTCATCAGCTTGATGAGCGCCATGCCGATGACCGCCGCGGGATAGGTGGCGGCGATGGTCATGCCGGCCTTCAGCCCGAGGTAGGCGTTGGCCGAGCCGAGCACCACGGCCATGACGAGGCCGATGAGGACCGCCCGCAGGGAGAACTCCCGCATGTTCTGGTCGGATGGGACAAAGGGTTGCATCGGTGCTCCTGAAAAGGCGCCAAGGGGAAGAGAAAGGCAGGATGGAGCGGATAGTCTAATACATCGGCGTTTTCCCAATCCGGCTCCCCATGACCGCGACCCTCACCAGCAAGGCCAACCCGCGCTTCAAAGCCCTCCAGTCCCGCCTGCGGACCGGCGGGATCCGGCGCGACGCCACGCTGCTGCTGGGCGCCAAGCTCATCGAGGCTTGGGTCGAGGCGAGGCAGACCACCGCTGCGGAACGCCTGCGTCCAGCCCTCTGGCTGCGGCTGGAGCAGACCGCCCCCCACCCCCTGGAAACCGCCCTGGGGGTGGAGACCCTGGTTCTGGGCGAGGCCCTGCTGCGGGAGCTGGCCGACGCCGGCAGCCCGCCGGAACACGCCCTGCTGATGGACCTGGGCGCGGATCCCGCCGGCCCCCTGGCGGCCCGGGTCATCGGCGCCTGGGGCATCCAGGACCCTGGCAACCTGGGGGCCATCTTGCGCAGCGCCGCGGCCTTCGGATTCCAGGAGGCGCTCCTGGGTCCCGGCTGCGCCGATCCCTTCCACCCCAAGGCCCTGCGCGGCAGCATGGGCGCCGCCTTCCTGATGCCCCTGCGCCGGGTGCCCTCCCTCCAGCCGGACGCCGGCCGCTGGTACGCCCTCGACGGTGGGCCCGGCGCCGTGCCCCTTACGGCCGCAGACCTGTCCGAACCCCTGCGGCTGTGGGTGGGCAACGAGGGCCACGGCTGGCAAGGCGTGGCCCTGCCCGCCGGGGTCACCCGCCTGGCCATCCCCATCCAGGGGGTGGAGAGCCTCAACGCCGCCGTGGCGTCGGGCATCGCCTGCTACGAGACGGCCCGGAGGCTTAGCTCTTGAACTCCACCGGTTGGCTGCTGCGTCCCCTCGAAAGTGCTGTGCTCGCCGGGATCTTCGCCCTGGCCTTCCGCTTCCCGGGCGCCCTGGGCGGCTGGCTGGAGCCGGTGGCGGCCCTGGCCTTCCCCCTGCTGCTGATGGAGGCCGCCTTCCGGGGCCGCCGGGCCGTCTGGCTGTGGCTCGCCCTGGCGGGCGGCCTGGCCCTCTTCTTCTATTGGGTGCCCGCCACCCTGGCCACCATGGGCGGTCTGCCCATGCCCCTCGCGGTGCTGGGCGCCGCCCTCCTCTGCGCCTGGGAGGCCCTGGGCCTGCTGCTGGTCGTGCTCGCCGCCCGGACCCTCCACCGGCGGGCGGCCCCGCCGCTCGCGCCGCTGGCCGCGGCGCTGGGTGCGGCCCTGGCCATCCTGCTCTGGGAGGCCTGGGGCTTTCACATCTATCCCTGGACCTGGGGCGCGGCCTTCGGCGCCCTGCCCTGGACCGCGCGGGCCGCCGCCTTCCTGGGGGCCCACGGACTCTCGGCCCTGGCCTGGGGCACGGGGGCTTTCGCCGCCGCCGCGCTGGTGGCCGGGGCGGGTCCGCGCCGGGTCCTCGCCGGCCCGGCACTGGCCCTGGGCGCCTTTCTCCTGCTGGGCGGCGCGTGGTTCCTCCTGCCCAGGGACGGCGAGAAGCACCTGGACGTGGCCATGGTCCAGCCCAACTTCCCCCCGGGCCAGCGGTGGAAGGGGATGGAGCCCGAGATGTGGCGGCGCAGCGACGCCCTGCTGAAGACCCAGGGCTGGCCACAGGCGGGCCGGCCCACCCTGCTCCTCTGGCCTGAGAGCGCCGTGCTGGGCCGGGACGACCGCCAGCCGGATCCCCGGTTCCAGGCCGAGGCCACCGCGCGCAGCGTGGCGTGGCTCTTCGGCACCGAAGGCGGCCCCTACAACCTGGTGCGCGGCGAGGCGGCCGGACGGCCCACCTTCCTGCTGGCCAAGACCGAGCCCATGCCCTTCGGGGAGCGAAACCCGGGCCCGGCCCCGCTCCGCCGGTGGCTGGACCGGCAGATGGGCATCGTGTCCCAGGAACCGGGGGAGCTCGTCCCGGATTGCGCCTTCGCGGTGCCCGCCGGGGCCGGTGACATCCGGATCCACCCCCTCATCTGCAGCGAGGCCCTGATGCCCGAGCGGGCGCGCCGGGGGCTGGCCCTGGGCCGGGCGGACCTGCTCAGCAACCACACCAACGACGGGTGGTTCGGGCGCAGCATCGCCACCGACCTCCACGCGGCCCAGATCCGCCTGCGGGCCGTGGAACTGGGCGTGCCGATGGTCCGCGCCACGCTCACCGGGAAGTCCGGGATCGCCCGCGAAGATGGCCGCTCCGAGGTCTGGGGCGAGCCCCTCGCCGAGGGCGCCTACGGCCTCGCGCTGGACTGGCGGCCCGTCCGCACCCCCGCCCGCTCCCCATGGCTGCGGCCCTTCCTGATGTCGACGCTGCTGGCCGGATGCCTCCTGGTAGGATGGAAGGCTCATCCCCGGAAACCCTGATGGATCGTGATTTCCTCGTCCCTGAGCCCCTGGCGACCCCCCAGGGCACCGTGGCCTTTTTCGACGAGACCTGGAGCGTGGATCCCCGCGAGCTCCAGATCTTCTTCCAGGCCGAGCAGGTCTACTGGACGGCGGACCGCACCATCGAACAGTGGCGAAGGCTCCTGGCCTGCTCCCGCCTGCTCACGGCCCGCCTCGTGCCTGAGGGCCACCGGGGCGGCCGGCTGGTGGGGGCGACGCGCCTCTGGTCCGACCATGCCTACGAAGCGAAGCTCTACGACGTGGTCACGGCCCAGGACATCATGGGCTTCGGCGTGGCGTCGGAACTGGTGAAGTGGGCCCTGCGCCACCCCTGGGTGGGCGAGGTGCACCGCTTCGTGCTTGAGACCCGGGACGCGGCGGAGTTCTACCCCCGTTTCGGATTCCGGATGGGACACGAGATGGAGAGCCTGCACATGCGGGTGAAGACCTCTGAACTTCAGGCACGGGGCCTCCGATGAGCGAAACACTGCCCGGCATCTCCCAGACCGCCCTGCTGCCCCTGATCCTGGCCAGCGGCAGCCCCCGGCGGCGCCACTGGCTCGAGGCCATGCGCATCCCCTTCGAGCTGCAGGCCCCCCAGGTGGACGAGACCCCGCTGCTGGACGAGGAGCCCTCCGACCTGGTGCTACGGCTGGCTGAGCTCAAGGCCGAGGTCATCGCCCAGCGCAATCCCGGCCGGTGGGTCCTGGCCGCCGACACCACGGTGGCGGTGGACCACCACACCCTCAACAAGCCGGTGGACGTGGAGGATGCCGTCCGCATGCTGACCCTCATCCAGGGCCGCGCCCACCAGGTGCACACCGGGTTCTGCCTGCAGAAGAACGACACGATCCACAGCTTCGTCGACACCGCCCAGGTCTTCTTCCGTCCCCTGACGGAGGCGCAGATCCGCTGGTACGTCGGCACCCGCGAACCCATGGACAAGGCCGGGGCTTACGCCATCCAGGGCATCGGCGCCCTCTTCATCGAGGCCGTGGAGGGCAGTTTCTCCACCGTGATGGGCCTGCCGGTGGAGCGCATGGGCGCCCTGTTCGGCCATCTGGGCCTGCTCAAGCCCTGGATGGGCTTCCCGGGCTGAGGCTTCCGGCGTCAAAAGCGAGGCCTGGGCCCGGAATTCCAGAAGCTCTGGCGACCTCGGCGCAGGCCCATTCGGAAGTCAGGGTCGCCGGGGGCACGCCCTGGAGGAAATCGTCCTTTCGGACGAGGTGAATATAGACCACCCCAAAATCCTCTTAACGCCTGGAAATCCCTCAGAAAAAATAGGTAAACAACCGACTGGCCTTGCTCTATCATCGTGATTTGCGACACAACTTGTCTGTGTGTCGCCCTGGTGCCCTCCTGCCCAGTCATGGAAGCAATGTCTTCATTTTTTATTAGACACCACTTCGGCGCTTCACACCCCAGCAGGCCCTGGCGCCGATAGGGGAGTCACCTCCCCCTGTCATCCGCCCCATTCTTCCGCCCTCCCGACCTTCGGCACCGAAACCCACCGTTTTCCACCGTTCCCTGATGGCCTTGCGGATCGCACCGCGGCCAGCGCTCTCCAAGGGGTACTGCATGCACCAATTCGATCGGGCGTTCCGCTTCGTCCTTCCGGCGGCGGCGGTGGCGATCCTCGCCACCATCCTGTCCGTCGGCTGGTTCACCCAGCCGGACCGCTTCGCCAAGGGCTACGCCCCGGAACAGCCCATCCCCTTCTCCCACGAGCTGCACGCCGGCACCCTCCGGATGCAGTGCCAGTACTGCCATTCCGGCGTGGACAAGTCGCGACACGCGGGCATTCCCAGCGTGGACCTCTGCATGGGCTGCCACAAGGTGACCCGGACCGACCGCCCCGCCATCCAGAAGCTGGCCAAGATCGCCGAATCGGGCGAACCCCTGCCCTGGCAGCGCGTGCACACCCTGCCCGATCACGTGTTCTTCGACCACCGGCCCCACGTGAACGCCGGCATCGCCTGCCAGAGCTGCCACGGCGAAGTCCAGACCATGAAGGTCATCACCCGCGAGATGGGCATGCGCATGGGCAACTGCCTGGCCTGCCATCGGGATCCCCACGCCGCCCTGCCCCAGGGCTCGAAGATCACCAAGGGCGCGGAACACTGCGCCGCCTGCCACCGCTAGGAGCTTCCGACGATGGCTGAACCGATCCGCAAGCCGATCCTCGACCGGGCCGCCGCACTGCTGGCCGGCCCGTTCCTGTTGGGGCGCGAGGCCCTGGCCGTCCTGAGCCGCGGTGATACGGACGCCGGCCCCGAGCCCCTGCGGGCCACCCCCCTCCGACCTTCCATCACGCCCCCCGAACACGCCATCAAGCGCCGCGGATGACCCGATGAAGACACGACTCCCCGAACATGGCCCCCTCGAGACCCCGCGCTTCTGGCGGACGCTGGAGGAACGCCTCGAAACGCCTGAAGCCCAAGCCGCCGCCCACGACGAGTTCCTGCCCGGGGCCGTTCCCACGAGCCATGACGACGTCCACGGCCTGCCGGTCCAGAGCGGCTTCTCGCGCCGCGACTTCCTCGGGCTGGTGAGCGCCACGGCCGCGCTGGCCGCCACCGTCGGCTGCGACCGCAAGGGCCAGGGCACCGTGGTGCCCTACACCAAGCGGCCCCCCGAGGTCGTGCCCGGCGTCGCCAACTACTACGCCAGCGCCATGCAGGAGGGCCGCCGGGTCTACCCCGTGCTGGTGAAGACCCGCGAGGGCCGTCCCATCCATATCACCGGCAACGACGAGCACCCCGGCGTGAAGGGCAAGACCAGCCCCCGCGCCATGGCCGACGTGCTGCGCCTCTACGATCCCGATCGCCTGCGCGCGCCCAAGGCCGAGGGCCGCACCCTCGGCTGGGCCGAGGCCGAGACCCGCCTGCAGGGCGCCCTCCAGGCCGCCAAGGCCGCCGGCAAGCCCGTCCTCCTCGTCTCCGGCGCCGTGGCCTCCCCCTCGCGGAAGGCCCTGCTGGCGGACCTCAAGGCCGCCCTGCCCACCTTGGAGCACCTGGCCTTCGAGCCCGCCGCCGGCGATGCCGCCGAAGTGGCCGGCAAGGCCAGCTTCGGCCAGTCCGTGGACATCCAGCCCCGGCTCGCCCAGGCCAAGGTGATCCTCTCCCTGGGCGCCGATTTCCTGAATGGCGACGACCCGGAGGCCCAGTCCGCCTGGGGCACCCAGCGCCGCCTGAAGGATGCCCACGAAGCCATCAACCGGCTGTGGGTGCTCGAAGGCCCCCTCACCCTCACCGGCACCAACGCCGACCAGCGCGTGCCCGTAGCCCCCTCCCGTCTGGGCGCGGTGGCCTTCGCCCTGGCGAAGGAGCTCGCCGCGAAGGGCCTCGCCCTCCCCGCGGGCACCGACCTTTCCGCCCTCGCGGCCGGGGTTCCCCAGGGCGTGGAGATCCCCGCCAAGACCTGGTCGAACCTGGTGAGCGACCTGCTGCACGCGGGCCGCCACGCGGTGGTCCTCTGCGGCGCCCAGATGCCCGCCGAGGCGCACCAGGCCGCCCACCTGCTGAACGCGCTGCTGGGCTCCGAGGGCGTGGCCGTGCGTCCCGCCGAGCCGCTGGCCACCGTGCAGGATCTCGACGTGGCTGTGCAGGGCATGGCCGCCGGGCGCTACGCTGCGGCGATCTTCTGGGACGTGAATCCCGCCTACGCCTTCCCCGAGGCCGCCGCCTGGAAGGACGCCCTGGCCAAGGTGCCGTTCCGCGCCTGGATCGGCCTCGTGGAAGATGAGACTGCCGCCCAGTGCCAGCTGCTGCTCCCCGAGAGCCACTGGCTGGAGAGCTGGGGCGACTTCACCACCGAGGGCGCCGAGGTGCTCCAGCAGCCCACCGTGGGCACCCTCTACGACACCCGGCAGGGCGAGGACGTGCTCCTCGGCGCGCTCCGTGCCCTGAGTGCCCAGGCCCCCGAGGCCTACCACGCCTACCTCCAGGCCCGCTGGCAGAAGAGCCTCCCCGCCCTGGTCACCTTCGAGCAGGCCCTCCACGATGGCCTGGTGAAGGTGCCCGCGGCCAAGGCCGCCCCTGCCTTCAAGGGCGCCTCGGTGGCCGCCGCGGTGAAGCAGGCTATGGGCCGCAAGGCGGATGCCGGCCTCGAGCTGGTGCTCTTCCCCGGGTTCGCCACTCACGATGGCCGCCATGCCAACAACAGCTGGCTGCAGGAGACCCCGGATCCCATCTCCAAGATGACCTGGGACAACCCCGTGGCCGTCTCCGTGCAGGACGCCCAGGCCCTCGGCATCCAGGAGGGCGACCTCGTCACCCTGACCCTGGAGGGCACCACCCTGCGCCTGCCCGCTGTGCTCCAGCCCGGCCAGGCCAAGGGCGTCCTCGCCCTGGCGCTCGGCTACGGCCGCGCCACCGGCGGCGTGGCCAAGGGCGTGGGCGTCAACGCCTTCCCCCTCATGGGCCTGGATGCCGCCACCGCCAACGTGCGCGGCGGAGCGCGCCTCGCCAAGGCCGGCGGCCGGAAGGAGCTCTCCCGCACCCAGAGCCACCACCGCATGGAGGGCCGCGACATCGTGCGCTCCCTCACGATGGAGGAGTTCGCCCACAACCCCAAGGGCCATCACCACATGCCCGAGCTGGTCTCCCTCTACGAGGATCAGACCTTCCCGGACCACAAGTGGGGCATGGTCATCGACCTGGCAGCCTGCACCGGCTGTTCGGCCTGCGTGGTGGCCTGCCAGTCGGAGAACAACGTGCCGGTGGTGGGCCCCGAGCAGGTGGCCCGCGGCCGCGAGATGCACTGGATCCGCATCGATCGGTACTACGAAGGCGAGCTCGAGAACCCGAAAGTGGTCCACCAGCCGATGCTCTGCCAGCACTGCGACAGCGCGCCCTGCGAGAACGTCTGCCCGGTGAACGCCACCAACCACAGCCCGGACGGCCTCAACCAGATGGCCTACAACCGCTGCGTGGGCACCCGCTACTGCGCCAACAACTGCCCCTACAAGGTGCGCCGCTTCAACTTCCTCGAGTACACCGCCTACAAGACCGAGCCCGAGACCCTGGTGAACAACCCCGAGGTCACGGTCCGTCCCCGCGGCGTCATGGAGAAGTGCTCCTTCTGCGTGCAGCGCATCAACGACGTGAAGATCCGCGCCAAGGGCGAGGGCCGCTCGATCCTCGACGGTGAGATCACCACCGCCTGCATGGCGGGCTGCCCCTCGGACGCCATCGTCTTCGGCGACCTGAAGAATCCCAAGAGCAAGGTCGCCCAGCTGGTGGCCGCCAGCCGCGCCTACCGCGTGCTGGAGGAGGTGGGCGCCAAGCCCGCCATCACCTACCTGGCCGACCTGAAGAATCCCGCCCTCGAGGGAGGTTCCCATGCGCACTGACGCCGCCCACGCCGGCGCCATTCCGGAAGCCCTGATCGAGCCCTCCCTCACGGTGGGCAAGGTCACGCCCGGCAGCCTCGACGATCAGGTGCTGGCCTTCCCCGAGACCAAGCCCCCCAGGCAGTGGTATCTGGGCCTCGCCATCACCCTGACGGCGCTCTTCATCGGCCTCGGCTTCATCGGCTACACCTTTGTCACCGGCATCGGCGCCTGGGGCAACAACAGCCCCGTGTTCTGGGCCTTCGACATCATCAACTTCGTGTTCTGGGTGGGCATCGGCCACGCCGGCACCCTGATCTCGGCCATCCTCTTCCTGTTCCGGAAGCGCTGGCGCAACGCCATCGCGCGCTTCGCCGAGGCCATGACGATCTTCGCCGTCATGTGCGCCGTGATCTTCCCGCTGATCCACGTGGGCAGGCCCTGGCTGGCCTTCTGGCTCTTCCCCTACCCGAACCAGCGCGCCCTCTGGACCAACTTCCGGTCGCCCCTGCTCTGGGACGTCTTCGCGGTGAACACCTACTTCTCCGTGTCGCTGATGTTCTGGTACCTGGGCCTGATCCCCGACATCGCCTCCATGCGCGACCGCACCACCAGCAAGCTCCGGAAGGCCATCTACACGGCGCTGGCCATGGGCTGGCGTGGGGCCGCCTCCCACTGGCAGCACTACGAGAAGGCCTACCTGCTGCTGGCGGGCCTCGCCACGGGCCTGGTGCTCTCGGTGCACTCCGTGGTGAGCTTCGACTTCGCCACCTCCGTGGTACCCGGCTGGCACATGACCATCTTCCCGCCCTACTTCGTGGCAGGCGCCATCTTCGCCGGCTTCGCCATGGTGGTGATCGTGCTGGTGGTGGTGCGCGAGACCATGCAGCTGAAGAACCTCATCACCATGCGCCACCTGGACGTGATGAACAAGGTGATCCTCGCCATGAGCTGCATCATGGGCTACAGCTACATGATGGAAGGCTTCACGGCCTGGTATTCCATGAACGAGTTCCTCCACCACGGCTTCATGAACATCATCAGCGGCACCTACGGCTGGGCGGGCTGGCTCACCATCTTCTGCAACATCCTCTTCCCGCAGATCCTCTGGTTCAGGAAGGCCCGGGCGAGCTACTTCTGGATGATCATGGTCGCCCTCGGTGTGACTGTCGGCATGTGGTTCGAGCGCTTCGTGATCATCGTGATCTCGCTGCACCAGGACTACCTGCCCTCCGCCTGGCGCATCTACAAGCCCACCATGACCGATTTCGGCATCCTGCTCGGCACCTTCGGACTCTTCTTCACCCTGGTCCTGATCTTCGCCCGGGTGCTGCCGGTCATCGCCACCACCGAAGTGAAGGCGATCCTGCCGGACGCGCAGCCTTCTCACCATGGAGACGACCACCATGCCTGAGACCTCGTACGCCGTCCTCGGCATCTTCGACACGCCCGACGCCCTCATGAAGGCCATCCCCAAGGCGCGCGCCAGCAAGCTGGGCGCCGTCGAGGCCTACACCCCCTATCCCATCCACGGCATCGATGACGCCCTGGGCCTGCGCCGCTCGCCCCTGGGCGGCATGGTGCTGGTCATGGGCATCCTGGGGGCCCTCACGGCCTTCGGCTTCCAGTACTGGATCAGCGCCATCGACTACCCGATCATCACCGGCGGGAAGGGCGCGGGCTCCTGGGAGGCCTTCATCCCCATCATGTTCGAAGTGACGGTGCTCTTCGCCACCTTCACCGCGGGCCTGGGGATGCTGTTCCTGCTCAACCGGCTGCCCTTCTTCGGGCATCCGGTGCTCTCCTCCAAGTCCGTCAAGGGCATCACGCGCGACCGCTACGCCCTGGCCCTCGAGGCCGAAAGCGAAGGCTTCGACAGCGCCGCCGCTGCCAGGGTCCTGCAGGAGGCGGGCGCCACCGAGGTCGAGATCCTCCCGGCTCCGGACCGCAGCCCCTTCCTCACCAGCGCCTTCATCCTCCGCGTCGCCGCCGGCATCTTCGGGGCCTGCGTGGTGGCCGGCATCGCCATGTTCCTGGTCACCAAGTGGTTCCCGCTGCTGGCGCCCATGAAATACATGCAGGACCAGCCCCGCCTCAACGCCCAGAAGCCCTCCGCCTTCTTCAAGGATGGCCACGGCATGCAGCGGCCCGTCGCGGGCACCGTGGCCCGGGGGCACCTGCCCACGGCCACGGGCACCCAGGAGGCCGCGGCCACCCTCGTGAACCCCCTGCCCCGCACCAAGGAAGTCTTCGCCGCGGGCCGCAAGGCCTACATCAACCGCTGCGAAGTCTGCCACGGCGCCCTGGGCAACGGCATGGGCAGCCTCACGGCGGCGTACGGCGGCAAGCCCGCCAACCTCCAGGCCCAGCAGTTCCGGGACTACCCGGACGGCAAGATCTACTGGGCCATCGTGAACGGCAAGAACGCCATGCCTTCGCACGCCGCCGACCTCAGCGAGTCGCAGCGCTGGGCGGTGGTCCACTACGTGCGTGCCCTGCAGCGCGCCCAGAACGCCAAGGACGAGGACCTGAAGGTGGCCACCCCATGAGCCAGAACAAGAAGACCTCCAACCTCCTCTGGGGCGCCGTGGCCCTGGGCGCCCTGGGTGTCCTCGGCACCTACGCCGCCGCGGGCCCCGCGCGGTTCTGGGCCAATTGGGTGCTGTGGTTCATCCTCCTCTTCACCGTCGGCCTCGGCTCCCTCTTCATCGTGGCCCTGGAGCACCTGGTGAACGCCAAGTGGAGCGTGCCCGTCCGGCGCATCCCCGAGCGCCTCGCCACCCTGCTCCTGCCGGCGATCCCCATCGGCCTCATCGCCCTCGGCGCCCTGCCCGTGCTCTATCCCGGCACCCGGCCCGAGGCCGCGCACCATCCCATCCTGGCAGGCAAGGCCTTCTGGCTGAGCATCCCCTTCTTCTCCGTGCGCACCCTGGTCGCCTTCGCCCTCTGCGGCCTCGGCCTCCTGGTGCTGGTGGGCGGTTCCCTGAAGCAGGACGCGACGAAAGATCCCGCCTTCAACATCCGCGCCCGGAAGTTCGCCCCGGCCTTCATGGCGATCTTCGCGCTGGTGATCACCCTCATCGCCTTCGACTGGATCTCGGGGCTCACGCCCGAATGGTACAGCGACATCTTCGGCGTCTACATCTTCGCCGGCGCCTTCCTCGGCGGCCTCGCCGCCACGGCGCTCTCCGTGCTCTACCTCCAGGGGCAGGACCGCCTCGAAGGAGTGCGCGGCGACCACCTCTACAACCTGGGCGGCTTCCTGTTCGCCTTCACGGTGTTCTGGTCCTACATCGGCTTCGCCCAGTACATGCTCATGTGGTACGCCAACATGCCGGACGAGGTCATCTACTACAAGGTGCGCCTGGCCGGCTCCTGGCGCGCCATCACCATCGCGCTGGCGGCCCTGCACTTCGTCCTGCCCTTCTTCGCCCTGGTCACCCGGGATTCGAAGAAGGATCCCAAGCGCCTCCGCCGCGTGGCCTACCTGATGCTCGGCGCCCACGTGCTGGACATCTACTGGCTCATCTTCCCCGTGCTCGGCGCCAAGCCCCACTTCTCCTGGCCCGAGCTCAGCTTCGCCCTCTTCTTCCTCGGCGGGATCCTCCTCTGGGTCCGCGGCGCCATGGAAAAGGGCGAGGACATGCCCGTCGGCGATCCCTTCCTCCGCGAGGGTCTGGAGTTCCGGCTATGAAGATCAACGACTACCTCTCCCCGGAAGAGCTGAAGCGCCTGACCTCCGCCCTGCTGGTGGTGCTCGGCTTCATCAGCATCGCGGCCTTCTTCGGCTTCACCGTGGTGCCCGGGCTGCGCTACCAGGCGCACACCACGCCGGACGCGCCCATCAAGGCCGTCCAGGGCGAGACCGGCTGGCTGGATCCCACGGACTACCCCGCCATGGCCCGGGAGGTCATCCCGCCCATCGATCCCAAGACGGTCATGACGCCCAACCCGGCCCTCATGGCCCGCGGCAAGGCCCTCTACGCCCAGACCTGCGCCACCTGCCACGGCGCGGACGGAAAGGGCGACGGCCCCGGCGGCACCGGCCTGACCCCCAAGCCCCGCAATTTCACCGAGAAGGCGACCTGGAAGAACGGCACCCGACTCGAAGACATCTACCGCACCCTGGAGGAGGGCGTGAAGGGCAGCTCGATGGTGTCCTACAACTACCTCTCCAAGAAGGACCGCATGGCCCTGGCCCACGTGGTCCAATCTCTCGGCACCTTCGATCATGGCGCCAGCGACCCCAAGGCCATCGCCAGCCTGGAGAAGCTCTTCGCCAGCGCGGGCGAGGTCGTTCCCAACCGCATCCCCGTGGCCCGGGCCGTGGATGCGCTCTGCCGCGAGTACGCCGAGGCCCACGCCCCGGCCCCCGCCTCCACGCTCCGCTGAGGCAACCCATGGCCACGTCCGCGCTCCGGCGCACCCTCCTTCCCCTCACCCTCCTGGCCCTGGCCGGGTGGGCGGCGCCCTTGCGCGCCCAGGGTCCGGCCCCGGCGGCCAAGGCCCCGGTCGCCCCGCCCTCCTTCACGCCTGAGGAAGTGGGCATCAACGAGAAGCTGGGCGCCACCATCCCCCTGGACTTGGAGCTCAAGGGCGAGGACGGCAAGCCCGTCACCCTCCGCCAGCTCATCGACAAGCCCACCATCCTCACCCTGAACTACTTCCGCTGCGCCGGCATCTGCACCCCGCAGCTCGGCGGCGTGGCCGAGGTGCTCAACCGCACCGACGCCATCCCCGGCAAGGATTTCCAAGTCATCACCGTGAGCTTCGACGAGCGGGACGAGCCCGAGGTCGCCGCCCAGAAGCGTACCAACTACCTGGGCGAGATCACCCGCCCCTTCCCTCCCGCCGCCTGGCGCTTCCTCACTGGCCCCGGCGCCACCACCAAGGCCCTGGCCGATGCGGTCGGCTTCAAGTTCAAGCGCGTGGACGAGGACTTTGTGCACGCCGCGGCCATCATCTTCATCAGCCCCACGGGCAAGATCACCCGCTACATGTACGGCACCACGTACCTGCCCGCCGACCTGCAGCTGGCCGCCCAGGAATCAGCCCGGGGCGAGGCGATGCCCACCATCAACAAATTCCTGAAGTTCTGCTTCAGCTATGACCCCGCCGGGCGCAGGTACGTCCTGAACACCACCACCATCAGCGCCACCGTCATCATCGTGGCGGCCCTGATCTTCGTGGTCGTGATCACCCGCCGGGGACGCCGGACCAAGTCAGAGGAGAGCGAATGAGCACCCATGCTTCCACCGCCCAGCCGAGCTACCTGGTGGATACCGGGGCCCGGAAAGGCCTGATGGCCTGGCTGACCACCACGGATCACAAGCGCATCGGGCTGCTCTACCTCTACTCGATGATCACGTTCTTCTTCGTGGGCGTTGGCATCGGGTTCGTCATGCGCCTGGTGCAGCTGACCAGCTTCCAGAAGCTGATCACGGCCCAGACCTACAACGCCCTGTTCACGGTCCACGGCGTGATCATGATCTTCCTCTTTGTGGTGCCGGGCCTGCCCGCCATCTTCGGGAACTTCTTCCTGCCCATCCTGATCGGGGCGAAGGACGTGTCCTTCCCGAGGCTGAACCTGGCGTCCTGGTACTTCTTCATCGCCGGTGCCATCCTCGCGGTGCTGTCGCTCTTCACCGGCGGCGGCGCCCCCGACACCGGCTGGACCTTCTACGCCCCCTTCAGCCTGAAGACCGGCACCAACGTGAGCCTCGCGGTCTTCGCGGCCTTCGTGCTGGGCTTCTCCTCGATGCTCACGGGCATCAACTTCATCACCACCATCCATCGGCTCCGCGCCCCTGGAATGAAGTGGTTCCGGATGCCCCTGTTCTGCTGGGCGCTCTATTCCACGGCCTGGATTCAGCTGCTGGCCACCCCCATCGTGGCCATCACCCTGGTGCTGGTGATCCTGGAGCGCTTCTTCGGCATCGGCATCTTCGATCCGGCCAAGGGCGGCGATCCCCTGCTCTACCAGCACCTCTTCTGGATCTACTCCCACCCGGCGGTCTACATCATGATCCTGCCGGCCATGGGCGCCATCACCGAGATCCTTCCCACCTTCACCAAGCGGCCCATCTTCGGCTACAAGGCCATCGCCTTCAGCTCCATGTCCATCGCCGCGGTGGGCAGCCTGGTCTGGGCCCATCACATGTTCACCTCGGGCATGAGCGCCACCGCCAACATGGTGTTCTCCCTGCTGACCATGGTCGTGGCGGTGCCCAGCGCCATCAAGGTCTTCAACTGGGTGAGCACCCTCTACAAGGGCAGCATCGACTTCCAGCCGCCCCTGCTCTTCACGCTGACCTTCATCTTCCTCTTCTGCATCGGCGGGCTCACCGGCGTGATGCAGGGCGCCCTGGCCCTGAACATCCACATCCACGACACCTACTTCATCGTGGGTCACTTCCACTACGTGATGTTCGGCGGCACCGGCATGGCCCTCTTCGCGGCCCTGCTCTACTGGTTCCCCAAGATGTGGGGGAAGATGTACTCCAAGAAGGCCATCTACGCCTCCTGGTTCCCCATGTTCATCGGTTTCAACATGCTCTACTTCGGCATGATGATCCTCGGCATGATGGGCATGCCCCGCCGCTACTACGTGCACCTGCCCCAGTTCCACACCATGCACGTGGTGGCCACCGTGGGCAGCTGGCTGCTGATCCTCGGCCTGATCATGTTCTTCGGCACCCTGCTCTACGCGATCTTCAAGGGTGAGAAGGCCGGGGACAATCCCTGGGGCGGTGTGACGCTCGAATGGACCATCCCCAGCCCGCCCCCGCTGGAGAACTTCGAGGAGATCCCCACCGTCACCCACGGCCCCTACCACTTCGAGCAGCAGGAGGCGAAATGACTGGGCACGTTCACCGCGACGACTTCGGGTCGCGCCTGGGCATGTGGCTGTTCCTCGTCACCGAGATGGTCCTCTTCGGCGGTCTCTTCATCGGCTACTCCTACATGCGCTACCGCTACCCCGCCGAGTTCCACCACGGCGGCGCCGAGCTGAACGCGACGCTGGGCATCATCAACACCCTGGTGCTGCTCACCAGCAGCCTCACGGTGGTGCTCGCCATCGTGGCCGTCCAGCGGGCCGAGAAGAAACGGGCCATGGCCTTCCTGGGCACCACCCTGGTGCTCGGCGTGGTCTTCCTCGTCATCAAGTCCTTCGAATGGGGCGCCAAGTTCCACCACGGCCTCTACCCGAACTCCGCGCACCTCGCCACGCTGCCTCCGGGGGAACAGGTCTTCTTCGGCCTCTACTTCACGATGACCGGTCTCCACGGATTGCATGTCATCGCCGGGCTGTCGGTGCTGGGCGTCATGCTCTGGTGGGTGGCCACGGACCGCATCCGGGCTGACCGCTACGTCCACCTGGAGAACGGCGGCCTCTACTGGCACCTCGTGGACGTGATCTGGATCTTCCTCCTCCCGCTGTTCTACCTAGCCGCTTGATGCTTCCCGGGGGTTCCGCGCTGCGCGCACACCCCCGGACCCCCACCTCGCTTCCAGCCAAGCTGGATGCTCGGTCCGAGGAACCCAACCCATGACTGAACACACCGCACATACCGCCGACCATGGCGAGGCCCATGCCGAGCACCCGGGCTACGGCACCTTCATCAAGGTCTGGGTCGCCCTGCTGATCCTCACCGGCTGCCTGGTGGGCGTCAGCCACCTGGGCCAGACCGCCGCCGTGTGGGGCCTGCTGACGCTGACCCCCCTCAAGGCCGCCCTGGTCTTCTACTACTTCATGCACCTCAAATACGAGGGGCCGCTCTTCAAGATCGTGGTGCTCGTGACCCTGGGCACCCTGCTGATCTTCTTCGCCCTGCTCTTCTCCGACGTCGCTTTCCGCTGAGGCTTCCCATGGATTGGATGAACCAAGCCGCCATTTCGGCCCAGAAATCCGACGCGGTCTTCTTCTACGTGTTCGGGCTCTCCGTCGCGTTCCTGATCTTCATCACCGTGCTGATGATCTACTTCGTGGTGCGCTACAACAAGAAGCGCCACCCCAAGGCCGAGCAGATCGAAGGCCACGTGGGCCTCGAGATTGTTTGGACCACGGTGCCCCTCGTGCTGTTCCTGTCCATCTTCTACTACGGCTGGACCAACTATGAGTACATGCGCCAGGCGCCCCGCGACGCCATGGCCATCAAGGTCACCGCCCGCCAGTGGAGCTGGTCCTTTGAATACCCCAACGGCAAGCAGAGCAAGGTCCTCTTCGCCCCCATCGGCAAGCCCATGAAGGTCGAGGTTCGCAGTGCCGACGTGGTGCACGGCTTCTTCGTGCCCTCCTTCCGCCTCAAGATCGACGCCGTGCCCGCCCGCGCCAACACCACCTGGTTCCAGGCCACCAAGCTGGGATCGTACGACATCCAGTGCACCGTGATCTGCGGGGTGGACCACAGCCTCATGCTGAGCAAGGTCATCGTCGTGCCCGAAGATGAGTTCAAGGCCTGGTACTTCGGCGGCGAGGATGCCCCAGAGCCCGGAAAGGCCCTTCGGGCCGCCGAGGCCCACCCCGACCTGAAGGATCTCCCGCCGGGCCTGGCCGTCCTGACCGCGAAGGGCTGCCTCGCCTGCCACTCCGTGGACGGCAAGCCCAAGGTCGGCCCCACCCTCAAGGCCCTCTACGGCCGCGAGCAGCAGATCCTCATCGCCGGGGACTACAAGACCATCACGGTGGATGACGCCTACCTGCGCCGGTCCATCACCAACCCCATGGACCAGGTGGTGCGCGGGTACCCGCCTGCCATGCCCCAGACCGCGCTCAGCGAGCAGGAGCTGAACGAGGTGGTCCGCTACATCAAAGGGCTATGATTTCCCGGGGGACCGGGCTGCGCCCTACACCCCCGGCCCCCCCGCGCCCTCGCCCAGCCGAGCTGGGCTCAGGCTAAAACGTGACTAACCTGGGGAACCGGACCTTCGCCCTGCACCCCCGACATCCTCGCCCAGCCAAGCTGGGCTCCGGCTAGAACTGGAGCGATGATTTGAGCGTGGCCGCCCTTCCCGCCCCGAAAACCCACCCGGTCTCGACCTTCCTGGAGCTGACCAAGCTGCGGATCTCGGGGGCCTCCACCTTCACCGCGGCGGCAGGCTACGTGGCCTTCCTCCGGGGAGCGGACTCGGGCCTGATCACGACCCTGGCGGGCATCCTCCTCCTGGCCATGGGCAGCAGCGCCCTGAACGAAGTGCAGGAGCACCGCTACGACGCCCTGATGCCCCGCACCGCGGGCCGGCCGATTCCCCGAGGCGACATCTCCCCGCGCATGGCCGCGACGGTGGCGATCACCCTGGCCCTGGCCGGATTCCTGGTGCTGCTCCTGGCCCACAACCTGACCTCGGCCCTGCTCGGAGCCCTGGCCCTGGGCTGGTACAACGGCTTCTACACCCCCCTGAAACGCGTCAGCGCCTTCGCCGTGGTGCCCGGCTCCCTCATCGGGGCGCTGCCCCCCGCCATCGGCTGGACCGCCGCCGGCGGCAGCGCCGCCGACCCCTCGGTGCTCGCCCTCGCCTTCGTCTTCTTCATCTGGCAGGTGCCCCACTTCTGGCTGCTGGTGGGCCTCCATGCCGAGGGCTACGAGGAGGCGGGCTATCCCACGCTGGTGGGGCTCTTCGGGCGGCCCCGCCTCTCGCGCCTCACCTTCACCTGGACCTGCGGCACCGCCGCGGCCTGCGGCCTTCTGCCGATCTTCCGCGTGCTGGTCTCGCGCCCCGCCGAGATCATGCTGGGCCTCGGCGCCCTGTGGCTCATCCTCGGTTCCCTGCCCCTCCTGAGGCCCGCCCAGGACGCCCCCCTCTACCGCCGCGTCTTCATGAACATCAACCTCTTTGCCCTGGTGCTCACCGCCGCCGTCATCCTGGATCCCTTCTTCGCGCGGTAGGGGTCCCGCCTAGGATTCCCACCCGATTCGTCTGTGCAATCCAGGCTTTGCCTGGATACGACCAGGGAATCCGGCTTGTGATCGACCCCGGAGATGCCTGGGCCATCCATCTGATAGAATGTCCCGGTCCGAGGAGCGTTGCGAGGCACACCGTTGCCCCAGGCTTGGATCCGGCCCTGTGTCCGGGAGTTTCAACGGCGCTCACTCCACAAACCAGATGGGTTTGAAGGGTGAACGGACAACACATGAGTCTACTTGCCGTCGGAAGCGTCGCATTCGATGACCTCGTCACGCCGTTTGGCAGCCGGGAGAACATCCTGGGCGGCTCGGCCAGCTACTTTTCCCTGAGCGCCAGCCATTTCCGTCCCGTTGAGGTGGTGGCGGTGGTGGGCGAGGACTTCGGACCCGAGCATTTCCAGGTGTTCGAGGGGCGCCCCATCAACCTGGAGGGACTGGTCCAGGTGCCGGGGAAGAGCTTCCGCTGGAAGGGGAGCTACGGCCGGGAGCTCGCTGAAGCCCAAACCCTGGAAACCCACCTGAATGTCTTCGCCGGGTTCCGCCCTGTCTTGCCGGAGCGCAGCCGCACAGCACCCTACCTGTTCCTGGGGAACATCGACCCGGTGCTTCAGCTGGCGGTGGTGAGACAGATGTCCCAGCGCCCCCGGTGGATCGCCCTCGACACCATGAACTTCTGGATCGAAGGTTCCCGGCCGGCCCTTCTGGACGTGCTGAGGGAAGTGGACATCCTCCTGGTGAACGAGACCGAGGCCCGCAGCCTTAGCGGCCAGCACAACCTGCTGAAGGCCTATCAGCGGATCCGAGAGCTCGGCCCTCGCGTGTTGGTGGTCAAGCGGGGCGAGCACGGCGTTTCCCTCTTCGCCCCAGAAGGCTGTTTCATGGCCTCCGCCTTCCCCCTGGAGGAAGTCCACGACCCCACCGGGGCGGGCGACACCTTCGCCGGCGGATTCCTGGGCTATCTGGCGGCTGCGGAGAGCCTTGATCTCCAGAGCCTCAAGAAGGCGACGCTCATGGGCACCGTCATGGCCAGCTTCACCGTGGAATCCTTCGGCACCACCCGCCTGCAGGCCACCACGCCTGACCACATCCAGGAACGCCTGCGCCTCTTCTCGGACATGCTCTTCGTGTCTGGCAACTAACCACGATTCTTCGGAGCACCTCCTATGAAAACCGGCTTCAACCTTTTCACATCCGAAAGCGTCACCGAGGGGCATCCCGACAAGATGGCGGATCAGATTTCCGACGCGGTGCTTGATGCGGCGCTGAAGGACGATCCCCGGAGCCGGGTGGCCTGCGAGACGCTGCT
>Ga0316605_10000304_pt1 | contig 39386 bp, 19 predicted proteins | sample OWC_soil_day20_n_FD_207666 | JGI IMG/M metagenome (GOLD analysis project Ga0316605, IMG submission 207666) | Wetland soil microbial communities from Old Woman Creek delta, Ohio, United States - OWC_soil_day20_noCT | ecosystem: Environmental > Terrestrial > Soil > Wetlands | place: USA: Ohio...
GGCGATGCCGTCGCTGTAGGTGTAGGCGGTGATGTTGCCGTTGGGGTCGGTGCTTTGGCTGAGTTGGCCGTCGAGGGTGTAGGCAAGGGTGGTGCTGGCTCCCGCTTCATCCGTGCGGGCGATGAGTTGGCCTTGGGCGTCGTAGGTCTGGCTGCGGCTGTTGCCTAAGGGGTCAGTGAGGGTCTTGAGGCGACCGGCGGGGTCGTAGCTATAGCTGGTGGTGTGGGCTTCGGGGTCGGTGCCTTGGGTGGGCTGGCCAACTTTGTTATAGGTGATCTGGGTGGTGTTGCCGAGGGGGTCGGTACGGGTGAGGAGTTGGCCCTTGGGGGTGAAGCTGGCTTGCCAGGTCTGGTTGTTGGGGTCGGTGGTCTGGACGGGGTTGCCTTGGGCGTCAGGGGTGATGCCGGTTACGTGGCCTTCGGGGTCGGTGACTTGGGTGAGGGTGTCGCGTTGGTCCCAGGCGAAGCTCCAGGTGGCGTCGGGGATGGAGGTCGTGGCGCCGTTGGGGAGGGTAACGGTGCCGCCCTTCCTTGTTTCGGTGAGCTTGCGGCCTTGGGCGTCGGTGGTGATCTCGGTGATGCGTTGGGCGGGGGTGCCTAACGCTTCGGTCTTTTTGAGGAGATTGCCTTTGGGGTCGTAGTCGTATTGGGTCTTGGTGCCGAGTTCGTCGGTTTCTTCGAGAATCTGGCCGTGGAGGGGGGAGTATTTGGCGCTGGTCTGGCCACCATCGGGGTAGGTGACTTTGACGATGTTGTCGAATTCGTCGAGGCTGGTAACGGTGGTCTGGCCTCGGGCGTCAGTGCCGGTTCGGGTGCGGTTGGCGGTGTCCTGGATCAGGCTGCTTTGGGTTTTGCCATTGATGTCGTGGCGGATCTGGCGGCCGTCGGCGTCGTACCAGGCTTCGTCGATGGTCTGCCCGGCTGTCGTGGCGGGGTGAATGGTCTTGAGGTAGAACTGGCGTTTGAGTTTGTCGTAGTCGTAGCTGTATTGGGTGGTGGCGCCGTCGGGTTCGGTGACGCTTTGGAGACGGCCGGTGGGGCCGTAGCCGAGGCTGCGGGTGCGGCCTTCGGGGTCGGTTTCGGTTTTGAGTTTTGTGTTCTCGTAGGTGTAGGTGGTCTTGTGGCCTTGGACGTCGGTGACTTGGCTGAGTTGGTTGCCGGCCCAGGTGAGGCTGAGGCTTCTTCCGGGGCTGCCGTCAAGGTGGCGTTCTTGTATCAGGCTGTGTTGGTCGCCACTCCAGGTGTAGGTGAGGACGGTGCGGCCGTAGTGGTCGCGAATGCCGATGATCTTGCCGGCGCTGGGGCCGCTGCCGTACTCGATCCAGACGCGGATGTCGTTGCGGTCGCCGTAGGCGACGATCTTGCCTTCGAGGTCGTAGTCGATCCAGTTGCCGTCCCGATCGAGCCAGCGGTAGCCGGGGACGCTTTGCAGGGGGAGGCCGCCGCCGGCGCTGTCGGCGGGGGCAACGTTGCCGGGGTTGGCGGGGGCGACGCCCTGCCCTGCCCCAACGGGGAGCCGGCTGACGTTCTGTTTGCGGATGAGGGCGCGTTTGCCAAAGGCCCAGGCATCCCCTTGTTTCTCGAAGGCGGCGTCGTTGCGGGTGATCTTGCGCACGCTGCCGTCGAGCGGGTCTTGTTCAAAGGCGAGGGGGTTCCACCGGGCATTGATCCACCAGCGGTTGAAGACGTAGTCCCGCTGCACTCGAATGTGCCCGCCGGGGACTTTGATCCGCATCTCTTCGACTTCCTCCCGCCAGTCGCCGTTGGGGGGGGTGTAGCCGGCTTGGGCCACTACGGTGAGGAAGAGAAACAGAGTGGCTAGAAGGGTTTTATAAATGCGCACAATAGCAATTCTCGGTTGAAGCGACCTCCTCATTACTTGGCTCCGCAGGTAGCGCAAGGAGGTTTGGTTTCCTCGCCCTGGCAGGTGATGCAGGGGGGCAAGCCCTTGAGGTCGGTAAAGCTGGCGGCACTGCCGCCGCCGAAGCTGCCGCCGCCACCGCCACCGCTGCTGCCGCCCCAGCTGCCGCCAATTCCGCCGACGCCGCCACCGCCACCGCTACCGGAACAGGTGCTATTACTGGCGCTGGTCCAGTAAACGGTGGTGCTGCCGGTGCTGGTGGCGCCATTGGCGCAGGTGTAGTCGTAGGGCACGCTCATGGAGCCGCTGTAGCTGTAGCACCCTCCTCCGCTGGCGCTTCCAGAGGGGGCATCGAGGCTTTGCAGGGCGATGATGCGGTAGGGAATCGTGACCCGCTGTTTGGCTTCGAGGGTCTCGGGCACCTGGACGAGGAACTCATAGCGGAAGTAGGCATCCGGCGTGGGCAGTTTCTGCCGCACATGGTCGGCCCGCACCAGACCGTAATTGGTCAGGGTCAGTTCGCCGGAGTAAATATTACCGGCAACCATCTTGGGCAGATTCACGCTGGCCGGCTCAAGGACCACCACGGGCGCGGGGACATCGGCCTGGAAGGTGGTATTGAGGGTGATGTCGTAGCGGTCCTGGATCGTGACTTCCTTGACGCTCCAGGTCACGGTAACGACGTTGTAGTCGAGGAAGACGGGTTGGGTCTGGGTGATACCGGGTTTGATCTGGAAGCGCCCGGCGATTTCCTGATGGTTCTTGGCGCCGATCCGATACTTGTAGTTGCCGGCGGGCAGGTTCTGGAACAGGGCTTCGCCGAGGACGTCGGTAGTCAGGGTGCGGGTAATGGTGGCGACGTCTTCGTTTTGTACCGTGATGCTGGCGCCGGCCAGGCCCTGGATCAGGTTGCCGTTCTTATCCACCGTGGCGGTATAGATGTCGGCAGCCTTGAAGAGGATCGAGCCCTGGCCTGACTGGGTGACAGAGGCATAGACGTTGAGATTCTGGGCTGGCACGTTGCTGCCGACGACTTTGAGGCGGAATTGATAGACGCCTTCAGCCAGTACGGATGACGGGTTGAAGGCGATGTCGATGCTGCGGGTCGCCCCCACAGCCAGACTGCCGTCCGCCGCACTGGCGATCGACACCCATGTGGGCGCCGGGCTGCCATCGGGGTTGGTAAGACTGAAGGCGAGGTCGAGCGCGTCTTGCAGGCCGGTGTTCTTGACCTGGAGGCTTTCTATCTGACTGCCCCCCTGGGCCAGGCCGGTCTCGATGAAACTGGGGGTGCTGACGAGGTTGGGCTGAGCCTGCTGAAGGGTGTAGTTAAGGGTGATCTTGCCGATAGGCGCTGCGGGATTCTCGGCGGCCCAGGCGTCAAGAATGACCCGACCGCTGGCCTGGGCGGTGTTGTCCGCGGTGAAGAGGACGGGCAGGTTGACGCTCTGCTTTTCACCAATGCTGGTGGGAGCCGGCAGTTGCAGGGTAATCCCCGTGGGCAGGGTTCCGGTGGGTTGGCTGGCGGGGTCAAGGACCAGGCGCAGGCCGCTGGCCGCCGTGCCGGCGCCGGATTGGGCGCGGAACGGAAGGTTGTAGGGGTAGTTCCGCGGCACGGTAAGGTTGTAGGGAGTCGGCCCCACCACCACCCGGTCAATCGTGAAGGCCTTTTGTTCGGGGCGGTCGGTCAGGTCGGGGTGGATGGCGCTGACCTTGAACAAGCCTCCATCGGTCACGGTAGGCTTGAAGCTGTAGGTGAAGCTGCCGCTGGCATCGGTGGTAACCGGGTAGGAACGCTCGAAACCCTGCTGGTTAAGAATCAGCTTGAGCAGTTTGCTGGGCAAGGGGGCGCGGCTGGTCCGGTCAAGGGCACGACCCGTGATGAGGATGGTCTTGTCACCAAAGGAGAGCACCGGGGTGACGTCGGTGACTTCGCCGATGTAGGCGGTGTCCGCCAGGGATACCGTGGCTTCGGCGGTGCGGCCGGGCAGCAGAATTTCATCGGCCTGACCGGTGTGGTATCGGAGCTTGTCGATTTCCAGACGAACCTTGATCTGGTCGGGACTGGCGCCGGGAACGGTGAGGTCGAAGGCGTCGGAAACATATTTGGCGCCAGGAGCGATACGCGCCACGGTACGGCCGCTGGCCAGGGTGACGACACCCAAGCCAACGCCTTGCTTGTAGGCCTGGGTGGAAAGAATGTTGCCGTCCGGATCGAGAAGTTTGAAGCGGAGTTCGTCGGAGACGTCGTTGCCGCTGTTGCGGGCAGTGAGGAATTCAACTTCAACGTCACTGGTGTTCTCGATGGTGATGCGAACCTTGCCGGTGGCGCCCCGGGTAAAGGCTTCGGTGCTGATACCGACGACGAGGGCGCCATCGGTAACGTCCAGGGTCTGGTTGCGGGCGATCTTGACGAACTCCCCTTCGGCGGGAACGATCTCGACACCGACTTGGGCAGCGCTTTGACCAGTCAGGTCGGCATAGCCGCCAACGACGACGGGCAGCAGCCGGGTTTCGTTGCTCCCCAGGGTGACGGCGGCAGAGCGGTGGTCTTTGTTGCCGAGGCGAACGAGAGCTTGGGTGCCGACCTGGGCCGCACTGGAGGTGTTGCTGACTTGCACTTGAAGCAGATTGAAGATGCCGCGTTTGATGGGCAAGCCGCTGATGATCTGGGTGCTGATGTTGGGCAGAACCAGACTGCGACCGATTTCGTTGGCGTTGCTGTCAACACTGGCGACGGTATAGCGTCGTTCGCCGGCGCTGTAGCCGGTATCGGTGTAACTCAGGCCGGTGATGGGACTGGGGGTCAGCTTTACGCGACCCGCGTCGGGACCGAGATAGACGTTGTACCCGGCGAGGTTGCCGTTGGGTGCGGTCCAGCCAACGAGGGGGTAGCTGTCGCCAATTTGCTGGATCGACAGCGTCTTGACCGGGAGCAGGCTGGCGTTGAGGTAGCGGGATTCGGAAGGCGCCGATTCGTTGCCGGCGGCATCGAGGGCGGTAACCGCGTAGGCGCTGGCATTGGGATTGGGCGCGGTATCGAGGGTGACGGTGTCCTTGATGCCCGTGCGGATAGGGGTTAGACCCTGGGTGCTGGTGAGGCTGGTGCCGGTCGAACGATAGAGGTTGTAGCTGGCAACGACGCTGGCCAGGGGGGCCTGCCAGGTGGCGCGAATGCCTTGTCCGGTAAGGGCCAGGGCAAGGGCCTGGGGGGCGCCCGGGGCGGTGGCGCTGGCCGTGACATCAACTGGGGCACTGGGGTCGGAGAGGGATTCCTGACCGTTGGTGTTGCGGATGCTGGCGACGGCGTAGCGGTAGGCGCCGTCCTGCGGGACGGTGTCGAGGTAGCTGGTGCCGCTGGCGCGTTGGTAGGCAGTCAGGGCGGCTTCACCGGGGGCTTGCCGATAGACTTGGTAGCCGAAGGCGTCAGGGACGGCTTGCCAGGCAAGTTGAACCTTGCCGCCGGGTTGGGCCTTGGCGGTGAGACCACCCGGCGTACCCAGGGGAGGGAGATTGCCTTGGTAGACCTGGAAGCGGTTGACCGGTGCACTGACCTTGGTGGAGATGTTGTCGAGATCGTCGATGCCGCGATGGGCGAAGCTCAGGGTTTCGGGGCTGCCCAAACCGGCATCACCAGGAAGCGCAACGCTGCCACGCCAGGTGAGACTGTCCACGGCCACCAGACCGGCAACGGGGGTCGGAGTGCGCACGGGACCGGAGAGTTGCCAGGTTATTAGGGGAACTTCGCCTGTCTTCATGGCCTTGGAGAGGGTGAAGGTGGCGCTAAGCGCCGTTCCGCCGCTCTCCGCCTTGATGGGGGCGGCGGGGGTCAGCACGATTCCGGTCAGGGCAGGCCCTTCGGTATCAATCTTGAGGCTGCCACCGGTTTTGATCTCCGTGCCGCGGTTTCCAACCACGTCCCGGGCGGAGAACAAAGCATTGGCCATGCCGCTCGGGGTGGCGGCGTCAATGACAAACGCGCCGGTGTATTGCAGGTCGCTGACCTTGATGAGATCCACCGGAATCGGGGTTCCTCCCGACGGGACGATCGACAAATACGGCACCGCCGACAGGGCTTCGCTGACATTCACCGTCACACCTACCCGGCCCTGCCCTATCCGACCACTCGCAACATCCACCTTCCCTTGCGGCGCATACACCACACTCTCCGCACGGGGTAACGTGCTATCGCCTTGACCTTGGGCTTGGTTGCTGGGGTTCGAAAGAGTTCCTACGCGATTAGCGGCGACGACGCGGTAATAGTAGATACCGTCAGGCGTTGGCATGTCGTCATAACTCGTGACCTTGAGTGCCGTAGCATTGACTTTGAGGGCCTCGCCAATACCGGAGAAGGCCGCCGCAGACCGATAAACGTAATAGCCGACGGTATTGGAATCAGTAGCCGCGCTCCAGGTCAGGTGAATTTTGCCACCGACTTGAGAAGTGGCAATTAGGCTACTCGGGGCCACCGGAACACTTGTATCCAGGGTAACGGTGATGGCGCCGGAAAGCGGACTTTCACCATAGGCATCGATGGCCTTGGCTTGGAGCTTGTTGGCACCGTTGACGAGAGTAACGGATACGCTGAAACGGCCATCGCTACCAACCGTGGCACTGACACCCACCGGAGCATCATTTACTAGCGCTTGAATCTGGCTACCCGCCGGGGCCGTGCCCATCAGGATTTGGGTGGCCTCACGCGTCAATAAACCGTTGACCGGGGCGGTGAGAACCGGGGCTGACGGCAGAGCATGGGTAACGGTGATGGCAACACTCTGCGTGGAGGAATTGCCGACGGAATCAACGCCGCGCCAAGTGAGCGTGTGGGGACCGTTGCTCACGTTGTCGAGTACGAGACTGGCGCTATAGCTTGCGCTGCCGCTGGCTACCGCGACCGGTTGGTCATCAAGCAGAAGTTCAACGCGCGCAATGCCACTCCGATCGGAGGCATCGACGGTCAGAGCCGATGTCCGGGTAACCACAGTGCCATCAACCAACGGGACACCATTGAGTCGCAGATTGGAGAGCTGAGGACCGGTCACATCGGGGGGCGGAATGTAGCGGCCAATCGTGACACTACGAACGACTTCACTGCTCCGCCCGGCCCCATCGACAGCAACGATGCGCAGACTGTGGTCCCCTTCGGGAAGGAGGTCCACGTTCCAGGCGTACGTGTAAGGAGCAGCGGTGACAGTGGCAGCAAGTTTTACATCGACATAGAACTCGACGCGACTGATGCCTGCGGCGTCAGCGGCACTTGCTTCGACGGTAATGGGCTGGTTGATGAAGCTGCCAGCCGCCGGAGTCAGGATCGCGACTGCGGGAGGCTGGGTATCGAGACGAACGGAAGATAGATTGGCTGTGGCCAGATTGCCGGCTGCGTCGCGGAATTGCGCGTAGAGGTTCTTGAGGCCGTCACCCGGGCTAAGCGTGTAAGCAACCGGGACACTGCCGCCGGAGAAAGGCGAGAACGAAACTCCGCTGAAGTTGCTGGTCTCCGCAATGCGGTACTCGGTGGCATTAAGGCAGGTGGCGACGAGGTCGATGCCGGCCTGCTCATAGTAGGCGGCGGGCACGGCAAGGCGCAGGTTGGCGCCGACCAAAGGGGCTCCTGCCAGGTACTGGCCATAATTTACGCCGGTGGAAACAGTATCGCCCTGGCCGGACGGGTTGCCGACGGAATCGCGAGGGCCACTGGCATGACCCCACCAGTTGCCGGTGGCTTGAACTTGGGTGGAAGGGGTTTTGTTGAGCACGGCTTGACCAAGATTGCCGACCCATTGGCCCGCGCTAATAAGCGGAACACTATTGCCATCGGCTTCGAGACCGGTTTGGTTGCGCAGAAAGCTGGCTCCAGGGAGCGAAGGAGATGCACCATCAACAGTGCGCAGACCGACCAGATTGTCGCTAACTTGCAGGTTCCGCAGCGTCGGGGCGATACCCCGCAGAGTCAAGCCGGCATCGTTCTGACCGCCGCCGTAACGAATGACGCTATCGTCGAGAACGATGCCACTTGAAGAGGCGGATTTTTCAACGCGCAGGCCGCGCCAATCGCCTGGGATCGGGGCGGGCATACCATCGGCAATGGTTCCGCCGACCGAATTATCCTGGCGACTGGTTAAAACGACACCATGCCCCGCTGTCAGCTTGTCGCGCACGACTAGCTGGGCTCCAGCACCGAACTTAACAACGACCCCGTCGGCCAGCGTCAATTCCGCACCGCGCGCCGGGCCGCCAACCATCATGAGGTGGGCTAGCACCAACGCCGCCGCTGCCGTCCGCCGATTCGCCATCAGTATCTCCGTGCGCCTCTCGCCTTGCCCGATGTATCGTCGCTTAGCCCATGGCCACGGCTAATACAGCAGCGGGAACTTCATGACGTTTGCCGCTGACGGTGATCAAGACGGCGGTACTTCCCCCGCCTAGCGTGGTGGCAAGTTCCACCTTTTCTACCCTCTCACCTGCGGCATACACCGACAGCGCCTCGCCTTGCGCCAGGGTCAGGGTATAGGTGGCCGTGGCGTTCAGGATGCTGGCGCCCATGGGAATGTTGATCGTCGCGGTGGCCGTGCTCGCCGCGAGTGCGCCGGCTAGAGGAGTGCTGTTCGCCGTCACATTGACGCCATAGGGGACTGACAGAACAAGCTTGACGACGGTACCTACGGGGATCGAACTGGCGCTCAAGTTGATCGTCACCGGGTTAGGCAGATCGGTGGGTAGAACGACATCGCCCAACCCAACTGGATTGGGCGGCACTTCGACGCCTCCCACGCTGGAAATTGCCAGGACTGGTAAACCGGTCAGACGCAGCGTGCCACTCGTAACAGTTTCGATGCTAGTCCGGCCAACGCCGCCGTTGCCGCCATCCAGGTACGCTGAGTAGGTACCGCCAGTACAAGGGCGCCCACTTCCACCACCAATATTAATGCCTCCGGCGCCACTGAAGGTTGGGGCGAGAATTCGTACAGCACCGCCAGATCCGCCACCGCCGGCCCCTCCCAGCGGCTTGTAGTTGTAATCGCAGTTACCCGGCTTACCTGAGGCTCCGCCAAAAGCCTGAATGCTGCCAGTCAGCTCAACCCCTCCCGATGCTGCAATCAACAAGGCGCCGCCGCCACCACCACCACCCGTACCCGGGGTACCCGAAGCGGCCTCACCTCCAGCCCCCCCGCCTCCCCCAGATCCCCCGATCAGAGGCAGCACCGAGGCCGACCCGTAAGTTGGTCCGCCGACACCAGGGTTACTACCGGAAACAGCAGTTACACAAAATGATCCCTGCCCACCGGTACCAAATCCACCCCCACCGCCCCCCTGATTGTAAGCATAACAACCGGCAGTAACATTTCCGCCCAACCCTCCGCCGGGCCCCATACCAGTCCCACCCCAGCGATTGCCACCCGCCTGCCCGCCACGACCCCCGTCATACCCTCCGGGCCCACCGAAGCCGCCCTGACCCCAGGTGCCAAAGGTTCCGCTGCCCGTTGCTACCGACGAACCACCGCTAATATCGAGGGTGCCCGCGATCGTCACCTTGCCGGTGGCAAGAATTATCACCGGGGTATTGGCAGCATTTTTGACAAATGACACCTTGACCCCAGACGGGATGTTTACCGTTCCAAAGTTGAACACCCCACTATCCGGCATCTGTAGCGCGATATTCGCCGCCGGGGCGAAATCACCATCAGCGCCCGTGCTGCCGCTATTGAAGCCCGCCCCCCAGGACAACGAGGCGTAGGCAAGCCCAGACAGAATGACTCCAGAACGAAACAGGGGATCAAGCCGATTCATAAGATTCTCCGTAGCACATACAAGCAAACCAAAACAGCAATTCTCGTTGGGTCAGAACATCCATGACCCGCTTTATTTCCGAATCTTCACTAAGGGCGAAACAATCAACGGGGGAATACTTCCAGCGGGGAACGACACGCTATATTCACCGCGTTGGATGCCCACAGAACGAGCCGAAACAACCGGGGAGGCATCGCCAGCAGCGTAGGAAACGCCATATTCACCGCGCTGGATTCCAATGGTTCGAGCCGGGATGATTGGAGGAGCATTTCCCGCAGCGAACGACACGCCATAATCGCCACGCTGAATCCCGACTCGCCGCGCCGGAACCGGCCCCATGGGCCCGGAATTAGGCAATCCGGTAACTTCTGATACAACCTGAAGAGATGTTGTCAGGTTAAAAGGTGCGTTCGGCACCACCCGCAAGGTGTATGTCTCGCTACCGGGTAAGCCGTTGAGATGGCAAGTGTCACCACCGGTGAATGAGCAAACCCCAATATTGCTGCCATTCGCCCGATCCACATAGACAGTTATGACTCCATTTGCAGGAGTCGTTGTTACACTGCCGACCACCACCCCCAGCAACTGGGCGGTAGTTCCTGCAAACGTCACACGTGCCTTTTGTCCCGGGGCGAGGTTCATGGGCATAGCAGGCCCATCAACAGTCAGAGCCCCCTCGACGTCGTTTGCCACATAGATAGGCCATGTGCCCGACAGCCCCGTGGCAGTCGTTGCACGTAACACGGTGTTGCCCAAGCTATTTCCAGTCAGTGTCAGGCCTACCGTTTGCTGTCCGGCAAGAACTGTCGCCACCGCAGCATTTACCCCGGCAACGGCTGGATTATCGACGCTGAGATTGATTACATGATCCACAACATCTGGATAACCCAACTTGAGGGTAACCGAACTGCCGGCTCCACCGACATTGAGCATCGGAACCCCAGGCAACAGGCTAATAGACTGCTGAGGAACAACGGTAATCGCAGCCAGGGCATTGGTGGCCCCGGATCTCGACGCAGTCACAGTTGCAGCCCCAGCACTCAGAGCGTTGACATTAAAGGCGGCTTGAGTGGCTCCCTCAGGAATAAGGACAGTCCCTGGAACCGTGGCAATAGCCGAATTTGCACCTGTGGATAATGAGATAGAGGTACCCCCTACTGGCGCGATAAACGGGATACCGACCCTCAACTCAACACCCTCACCTACCACCACGCGAGCATTCGCGGGGGTTAGCGTGAGTTTCGGCGCCACAATGGGTAACGTCGCAGTATTAGAGGTGAGGTATTGACCGCCATTGATAGGATCGGGACTGCGGACCTTGAGAGACAGACTGCCCGCTGCCCCTTGGTTTGCCATGACAGCGCGCAGCAGAGACGCTCCAACCACGGTCGTTGGGACAGAACTGCCATTGACGAGAACTTCAGACCCGGCCAAAAAGTTTCGACCCGTGATATCCAGCGACGCAGCCCCTTGACCCGCATAGAGTGTTGCGGGATTCATCCCGGTGATCGCCGGTTGAGGCGAGATAACGGTGAATGCCGACGGCACACTAAGCTCTCCCGCATCAACCCGCAACTTGAGGTCTGTAGCCCCGACAATCGCTTGTGGAGTTGCCGTAACGGAGAGATTGGTTTGGGTAGCAGACCCTCCCGGAAGGACCTCGGCCGTCAATCCTGGTGCAGAAAACGTTACCGACGCAGCCCCTAGAAGCCGGCTCCCAGTGAGTGTCATCGTTGACGACGAACCTACCTCAAGTGTGGTTGGATTTACAGCCGTGATCTTTGGGGCCGCTCCCACTGAAACCGTGCCTGAGGCAATAAGATAAGGTATCCCCTTCAAACCCCAACTCACGTTTCCGGCCACTTCACCCGCCGGGACCACAATGGCATTTATCTGATTTCCGATGGCCTGATTGCCAACGCCTACCGGCGATGCCGAAAGATCCATGGAAATTGCCGCGCCCAAGTGATTACGGATTTCCACATAATCAAACGTTGGAGCCGAGCCCTGAACCTGGAGACCACTGCCGTATTCGATGAGAACCTGGCTCACTATCGTCTTAGCACTTACTGCACCCGGCAAAATCTTGATCTGTCCCCAATCGCCAGGACCGGGAACAAGTCCATCGCGAATCTTTGACGAGGTGATTCGGATTGGTGCCTGACGGGTTCCAACGGCCTTGAGGCCGCCAGACTGAACAACAATGCCGCTCCCCGCAGCCATATATAGGGTGGCTCCAGCATCAATGGTAAGGGTGGCCCCACCACTGATGGTCACATCGCTTGCTACAAGATATGGACCGTGAGCAGCGTCCCAAACGGTATCAACGGAAACAGGCCCGCCAACCGTGGTCTGAGCCACTGCCATCGACGCGACGAACATTCCACACGCGACAAACCACCCCATGGTCCGTAATACGCACCGGACCAGCGTCTTATGCCACAAACCGCTTCCCCTTTTACGTCCGGCGCTATAGCTTGCGCCATTTATATAACGTAGTTCCACCTACATCGAAACAACGGCTATTGCCAACTGCATCCGCCTCCCTTGGCAGACATTCCAAGTGTTTTCTTCCATGCATCATGAAATGCATTTCGGCACGTTGGTACCCACTTGTTATATCAACTGCGATAAATCACACCCGCACTACATTGATACATAGATATCGCATACAACATTTACAGCCCCACAGCTCAAACAGAATAACGGCACATTGCCTGCCCAACGAATCAGCCTATAGGACGTCAGAGCTAAGCGAATTAAAGGTCGCGGCTGATGATTTTCCCGTACCCCCTGCACTCAGCGATGAGTATCTTGGCGCTGCCGTTTCCGGCACCCTTAGCCTAAAACCATTTTATTGCAAGGGTTTGATTTTGCATATCTGTCGAAAGGCATATTGCGTTTTGTATAGCAATTGAGCTGCGACGCTTGATTGCTCCAAGGAATGCCGAAACCACTACGGAGTACGGGTCACCCAATACGCGAATCCACCGTAGTCGACTAGTTCTCTTGGATATTCATCTCAGCTATTGACACGCTCATGCGAAGTAATTAACCATGACTCATGAACGCGCCTGAGACCCCTGTTTCACCTATGATCCATTGCACCAGTTGTGGCAAGCCCCTGATGGAATATTTCCTGGCAACCCCGAACCTTCCCGCCGGATATGTGACGCTTTGGGGATGTGAGGAATGCGGCATTGCCACACCGTTTCCACATCAGGGCAACGGCGTGGATGACGCTGCGGGCGGCTAATTCCTTTGCTTGAGTTTCGCAGAGGCGAGCGTGAAGCCAATTGTCACCGCTGACCAGGCTCCCATCGCCATTTCTGCGAGACCGATATGCAGCCCGCCCACCCGGGCTCAAGACAATCCGCCTGCCTCCAATAGGATCTCCCATTGGGAAAAACTGGCTGCCTGACCAATCAGTTGGCCATCTAAAGCAAGCAAGCTCCAAACCGTCGCCTGGCGGACCTCAAAACGCTTCCCACTTCTCGCAACACGGACACCAGAATAGTCGTCAATGAACCCATGCTGGCCGACCCGTTGGAGCAATCTGGCCCGTTCCTCCCGGGCCAATGGTTCAGCGGAATACCGGGACGGCAGTTGGACCAGCTCATGCCATGACATTTCAAACAAGTGCTGGGCCGCCATGTTGGCGTAAAAGAAAACAGGATCGGCAGCCGAATCGTGGGCAAGAACAACAAAGGGGGCGAAGTACATGGCGCGAGCCTGATCGACCGGGCTACCGTCCCGCGATACGAGTTGCCTTCCGGTCAGACGTCGGTAACTATCCAGAATTAGCTGGGCGCTGGCGGTTTGAAAGCCATTGCCCTCACTCGGCTCCGAGCGATCCAGGTTCATCGATGGTGTAGCTTGAAATACAGCACCACGCCGGCCAGTCCCAAGGTAATGGCATTGGCGATGATGATCGGCCAGGCATCCAGCAGCACGCCATACATCAACCAGAGAGCGACGCCGAGGGTGAATAGACTGTACATGCCGAGCGAAACACCGGACATGTCCCGTGTCCGCCAGGATCTCAATACCTGGGGCAGGAACGAAACTGTGGTCAGGGCCGCAGCGGCATAACCTACGCCATCAGACCCGTTCACGCCCCCTCCCCCGCTGTGGCCATGGACTTTCGGTGCCGTTGTATGGCGTTGACAAACGCCTTGGGGATGGCTTCGGCGAGCACCGGACTCGGCTGAAACGTCAGTCGTTGCCGAGTCCCATGGATCATCACGTCGGCACCATAGGCATCCAGGCCGAGCAGCCGTTCATGGGTTGAGAGCAGGGAACCCAGTTCATCCAGCAACGGGCTCTCCTGATCAAGCCGCAGCGGATTCACATCGAGAAAAGCCTTGCCCTCCAGCCAGGTGGCCTTGGCGAATCCACCGATTATCTGAATCCGGAGGACCTCCATCCGAGCGAAGCTGAAATCCCCGAGCTGAAGGAACAATTCCGCGTCGGGCTGATAGCGCAGGTAGCGAGCCGTCCAGTCGGGGGTTGCCTCGATGGGCACCATCTCGCCAACCAAAGTGGCACGGGTAATTTCCCCCTTCCCTAAGGTTTGGGACACCACAAGGCTGGCTTTCGGGTCCTGTGCCAGGTTACGGCTGTGTTCAGCCAGCTTGGAGATCAGGAGTACCGGTCGATGCTGGGAATCCAGCGCAAAAGGAACCGCAGTGGCGAAGGGATAACCCGGCATGCTGGCCGACAGCGTGGCCAAGGCCGCTTGCGGCACGCCATGAAGCAGTTCTATCAGGGTGGAGAGACGGGACACGGAGTGAAAGCCGATAGCTCGGAAATAAGCTGCAGTTAGGGGGAGCGCCAAAGAATAGTGGCGAAAGTTCGAAAGGAGATTGTCTCAGGTCTGGATTGGCGATAAACAGCTGATCCTCGGCCAAAGCCGACAGTTGGCCGCTATTAAGAGAAAGGCCGCTATGCGTCTAAGATCAGTCGCTTAATGCTAACGGCTGGTTTCAGCCAGGACGAATGACTTAGACCAAACCCATTGCAATCATTCGTGCTCAGCTTAGCTGAGACTGTCAGCTTCTCTGCACAGCGCTATCAGCATTTGAACGGGCGCGTCATCTCATTCAGTATCTTTGGCCGGCCCGAGGGCTGATAGGCCAGCCAGGTGAAGATGTCTATCTGGGAGCCATCTGAGCCCCCCGGCGAGAACAGCCCACGATTGACAAAGCGGCGGTAGACCAAGGTGCGCTGGGTAGCCGCAAGGTAGCAATTCAACGCATCTCGGCGGACAAATAGGCCATTGCGCCGCTTTGCACGCGTTTCGAATGCGACAAGTTCGCCACTGCTGTTGCCCCAGCCGTGTTGCCTATCCCACACCAGCCCGAGACGCCTTACAAGGTCTTGGCACGGCACAGAGATGGACTCCGGTCGCTCCGGCGTTGTGTACGAAAAGTCGTACTCCCATTCGCTGCCACGCAGAAGTTCAATCTCCGCGAAGTCCATGCCCTTGGGGCCGCAGTAGAAATAGCCTTCATCAGCAGCCTGCTCAAAGACCGAACCATCTGGATACTCAGCCAGATAGCCTCGGTACCAAGACGCTCCTTGGCTTTCGAATGCGTCTCGACCCTTGCTACCCGGCCCAAAGGCTGGCAACTTTCCTTCCACGAACAGGCTCGTGTAAGAGATGTCAATGCCGAGATGGGACTCGGTCCAGGAGCGCTCTCCTGGCGGCTCATCGCTGTCCCTGGCGCTCAGAGACAACGCCACCCAATCAGCTCCCGCGTTTGACGTACGGATAATGCAGTCGCCATGCGAAGTGAAGTCGTCAGTCCTTATCCACTGCTTGATGTCGCCCGACCGTTGGGGGAAGGCGTACCTTGGCCCTTGGATGATTTCTTCTGGGTAGTCTCGAGGCGGAGTGATATCCCTAACATCGGTCAGGTCGACCTTGCGAACATCAACAGACCACAGATGCGCCGGGCCTGCCTTCCATCCGGAGTACGAAGTCTTGGGCTGGACGTTGTCGGCTAGCAGTCCCAACAGGCGATGCAGCAATATCCAGTAGTACTTCTTGCCGAGTCGGTCGGCGTAACCCTTACGGCTGCGGCCGCTGCCAAACTCCCCGCTGACGACGCGGTCCATCTTGAGCGCGCACTGGTCGAAGCCCGGGTAGCCGAGCCGAAGCACCTCAACCATTAGCCAGCAGGCGATGTTCTCGTGTGTGATGCCGGCGCTATCGAGATCAAAGTCGCGAATCTTCGATTCGACTTGGTATCGCCAGAAGTCGGGCTGCATGCCCGAGCCCCAGAGTTTCATGTTCGTGGGCAGACGCTCCAAGTCCAATAGAGGCTTGGCATCGGGCAGCCTGGGCCAGGTTGTGCATGTTGGTACCTTCGATGGGGAGGCATCCAGCCGCTTCAACGTCTCAGCGTCCAGTTTGTCACGGCCAATCAACCGGCCGAGAAGGTGGACAGAGTCCCGGACGAGAACGTTGGGGGTATCGAAGGTCGAGCTCAGCAAACCTTCTAGCGCCGGAATGAATTCGTCTCTGCGGTGGAGCTCCAGCAGACATGCGCTGTAGATGGCAAGGGCAATTGTCTCGAGGATGTAGTCGTCGTCGCAATCATGGAATTCGACGGTCAAAGCCTTGCCGAGGTCGGGTTGGCACACAAGTAGCCTTGCCATTCCCTTCGCAGACAAGTCGCGTACACGGCGGTCGGCAGCTGACGAAAGCCACGCCAATGCCACCACCGCGAGCTCTCTGCTTTCAGCTGGCCAGCGATGAACATTTGCCCTGAGTGCGGCGTTGATGAGGGACCATACGGCTCCCTTGGCGTCGAATGACTTGAAGGCGGCAAGCGAGAGGAAGGCGTCCCGGTCGACCAGCGGTGAGCTCTGCAAGAACGGGCTTAGCCAGTTCGAAGCGTTCAGCCTATGCTGTGGGACCAGACTCACCCGGAAGAACATGTCGTAGACCTCCTGCCACAGGCCAGGGGTATGCAGTGCCTCGTACACATGGTCGTCGATGTGGTAGGTGACACTGTCCCTGGATCGCCAGACCATGGCCCGAATCAACAGGCGGTAGGCGAGTTCTGGTTCTAAACCGAGAGCCGACTCTGTGATTTCGACACGGGCCTTCTCTGGAAGAACTGCAGCCAGCGCCTCCAGCACTCCCTCGTCATCCGGGGTGAATCCGGCGAGTTGGGCCGCCAGGGCCGAAGTATCCAGCCCCTTGGGGCCGATCAGTCGTTCGATAATGCTGCTAGCTTGAAGAATGTCCCCGTACCGTTGGTATCCCAGCCGCACGAACCAAGTATCGCGCTCGCCGGCCGACAGGATGACGAGGCCTTCGTGTTCAAGTTCCTTAAGCAAGGATTCTGCGGACACTTCTGTTCCGACAACTCCCGCTAGCTCAGATATGCAGGCCTCCCAAGTCCGCTCCTTCGGAACTTTGTAAGTCAGCACTTCTGAAAGCCGCAGCATCGCTGCGCGCACCAAGTTCTTTGGGTTGGAGTAGGCCAGTCTGCATCTAACAAGGCCGTCGCAATGTTTGAGATGATCATCCAGCAGTGCGGCGAAGCCTGGAAGGGAAACATCCAACGACGTTCGGCCTTCGTCCCGCAATGTCTTACAGGCCAAGTGCAGGAACAATGGGTTACCCAGTTCTGGCGAGAACAGGGGCGTGATTTCTACATCCAGGCCATAGTAGGCGGCGAAAGCCTCCACAGCCTCGAACTCCTGTCCTGCGAAGCCCGAATGCTCAAAGGCATAGCCAGGAAATCTCGCGTCGACGACTAGGTCGCGATATGTGTCCCGAGTCGAGACGCAGACCTTGATGCCTGAATACGGAGCGCATTGGGCCAGCAGCTCTGGTAGCTTGCTCTTCCAACGGGCATCCCGCGGGCTTTCGTTGAGCGCGTCGATGTAGACAACGAATGGCAGCCCCGTATTGTCAGCGCATGCTTGCAGACACTCAAAGAGAGCAGTGCGTGCCACATCGGCCCCGAATCCAAACTTGCTGCGGATTACCTCCCATGGCTCGCCTGCGCCAAAGTCGTCACCGAAGACAACTAGCGAGTAGCCAACCCGAGCAAGCCTGCGGAGGGCAGCACTCACGATCGAGTGCGTTTTCCCGATGCCGGCGGGGCCAACCAGCAACAGAGAATGTGTCGTGGCGGCTCCCATTTCCGGAGAGGAGAGAACTGCCTGGAGTGTCAGTGCTGTCATCTCCCACTTACGTGCCGCGTCCATCTCGCCCGCCGGGAAGTCGCACATATACTCGGCATGGAATTGCCGAAACGACGGGGTATCCTGGTTTTGCCCATGCTTATCAAAGAATGCCTGCTCTTGTTCAACGCGTGCCTTGGTGAGGAGCGGAAGTACGCTGGACAGGCATTGATTCACGTCGGCAGATTCCGATGCCACAGAGGAGACATCGGTCATGCGCTCACTGGCCTCGACGACCTGCCGAAGTGCCGCGCGGGCAGTGGTGGCATCAGGCTCACCCAAAATTTCTAGTGCCTTGTCGCCCCAACCCCTGAGGGAGCGGAGTTCGGCTACAACGGGGGCAAGCGACTCTTCCCGCCAAGCCGTGAAGTCGCCGATTCCACCGAAAAAATCCAGCCCGATGTGCGCGCTTGTCACGACATCTAGCGCGGCCGTGTATCGAGGGCCGGCAAAGGCAATCGCTTCGTCAAGACATTGCTGAATTTGCGTCTGCGTCAGTACGGAGTCATCGAACCAGTACCGGCGCATACCACCATGCGGGTCATAAGTATGGATTTGCGTCCGAATGATGGCTGCGGTGCATAGGGTCACAGAAAGCGGCGAGCCGGCTTCCTCAGCCGCTGCCTCAACCTTCTGCTTCCATGATTCAAATCGCTCGGCCTGGCTTTTGCCCCTGGCGCCAGCCGCGACTCGACCGGTCAAGTCAAACGGTATGTACACCCAGTAGTCCGACAATGAGGGGTGGTTCTTCCGCGCCGTCGTGAGCGAGTCGTCAATCTGACGCAGCTCTGCGTCTCCAAGTTGGAAGAAGTACTTGGCTTGTACCCCTGCGACGTGGCCGTCAGGCATTCGGTAGTACGCCTCGACTCCACCATCGCCGCCATCACCACGCAGGCTGAGGAATACTGACCCGGCAGACGGTTGGAACGAGACCCGAAATAGCTGAACGGCAAGCGCTTCGAAGCTGTCGTTTCGGCTTTTTGGAGTGCTCCGAATTCTCGCGAAATCAATCGCCGTCATACCCGCTCCTCTCCTGACTGAGGTAATTCTCGATTCCTTCGATACAGCTGAATTGCCGTGGGCTAAGTGTTCCCTAGCCCTGCCTAATACCGGCTAGAAGTCGGCACCTGACGGCGCTAAAAGTAAGCAGAAAGTGATCTCTTCGGGGCTCACGGAACGCTGACTGCTGTGAGCGGCAGCTACTAGCCGGTAGCAGCCATTGTAGCCCGTTGGCATCAACGGCCGCAAAGGCCGAAGAGCCGGCTATCCCATCATGCGATTTCAGTCTCCGCAACAGCACCAGACCATTTCACATGCTCCGCCATTCGTTCTGGCAAGTTAATCCCCTGTCGTCAGACATCTATTCCAATTGCACACGAGATGCGTGACACAGCATTGTAAAAAGCGCACCGAGATAATTTCTCCGCTGGCCGGGCTGGACTCTGATGAGTCCGAATCACATAATCACCTTCTCCCGTGACTTAGGTACAAATCACAACCATTCCATTACCGAGACTTTAGCCCGAGTCACCACAAAGGCATTACACAACACATTGTTATACATAGACAAAAACAACCACAACCACCCTGGACCAATGAGAGCAAATAGATACCTCCCAATAACCTCACTCAGCCGTCACCGGTGACGCCTTTTTCCACACCCGCTAGAGACCCCTATCCCAAAGTTTCTTGCCTCGACGAGTTATTCACTGTGGCGTGAGCCTTTTCAGCGGCAGATAATCCGCCCGACGTAACTGAGTTCGGAGCAACACAGCCACACACGCCACCCATTGGTTAGCAATGCTGGCCAACTAAGTCAGCAATGTGTTGTTGAGCTGCCCTTCACGCGACGGCGTTGCGCTGTCTGACAGTGCACTTTCCAAGGATTTGGAATTTGATGTTGTGTTTGTTGCAAGGATAGCTGACAGTGCGTTCCCGAATTACAGCAGTTGGAACGAAAAAAGAAATGGTTTGAGGAGACTCGTAATTGCTTCGTTGCAGTCGCGCGCTCCAAGGGCCGCCTGTATCTGTCATTTCGTCGACGTGCCAAGTTCATAGCCGCCAGCTACGAGCAGGGTGATCAGGATGCTGCCTGGGCATCCTAATCAGTTCATTGAGGATTACTTTTAAACCTTGAAAAGGCAAATACGTCAGCCTTACCATTGACGGATACGGGAGTCGCCTGATCTGTTGCTCTGCTTCCACGCAAGGTCGCCAACTCAACTACTTGCGCAGGGGTGGAAAAGTAGTTCTCACGAAGATGGCATAGTTTTTCGATGTCACGAGGGGATAAGCCGAGATAGCGTGCCATTCCATCTGCTACCAAGATACCTTCACCAATCAGAAGCTCCACCGTTCGACGCAGGAGACGGGGTACTTCTGGTTCCCACTTTTCGTCCCCAGGCTCTGCCTTAGAACCCCAGCGAGCGGAGCGGCGCTTGAAAAGCGCTAGTTTTTCATCATCGCTGAGCAGGCCAAGCGCGTGAAGGCGCATCATCATAGCTGCCACAGAAGCTCCCCATCGTTGCTTCAAAATAAGCAAATTGTCGAGGTTAGGTGGGATACGTACCTCGATTGCGAAAGTTTCGGCCGGAAGTAATAGCGCACCAGCAAAGCGGTGCGCTTGTTTTTCCATTTGATTGTATCTGTCTCGTTCGTCTGTTCTTGGTATGTGTTTGTGAAGAATGAGATGGCCTATCTCATGAGCCAGATCGAAACGACTGCGGAATGCGTTGGCCTTGTCTGCTGACAGAAGCACCACGGGACGGTGTAAAGGATCGCTCCACGCGGACAACCCTTCAATAACCGAGATTTCGGTTTCCTGTCGGACGACGATGATTCCCGCACTTTCGGCCGCTAGCGCTAAATTCTGAATAGGCCCTTTCCCCAACTGCCACATTGCTCGGCACTCTTCGGCAGCCGACTCAATGTCCTCATTACTGATTTGCTCTGGGTCGGTGAAGTTGCGCTCGGGTAAGTTTAGCTTCGGGAAATCCACGTAGTCGCTTAGTAGTAGCGCGGTTTCTTGTGCCCATTCTGTATGCGCTTCTAACTTTGCTCGAGCTGATTTCAGTGCTGACGCATTACTCCGGTAGAGCGGGGGAGTTACCGGTTGCAACATGGGACGGGTAAGCCATTCCGGTTGCAAGTTAAGGACAGACGCAAGGCGATCAAACGTCTCCGATTCGGGAGATTGGTCACCTTTGCACCATTTCGTGACGGTAGATGCTGCTACGCCGACAAGGCTCGCAAGTTGTCCTTTTGTAAGGCCACGTGCTGAAAGCGCTTGTTCAAGTCGTGCAGGCTGGAGATCGTTAATTCCTTTGGTCATCGCCAGTTTGCTTCTTTGGTTGAACCTTAAGTGTGGGGACGGCGTTATCAGGCTGCCCCTTCTCGTCGAGTTGATCGTAGAGGCGAATGAAGTCCGTAATTGCGCTGATATACAGCCAAGACTTCAAGTTAGGAGCAGGTAGCGCGATCAGAACCTGCGTCAGCCGAGCAATGCCATTTTCATCCGTGCTATCCATTACACCAACGATAAAGATAGTGCCTTGAGCCACATCGCGTGGGGCTGAAAAAAAATCGCCTTGGACGTATTTCCTCTCGATATGGGTATTCAGTTCGGCCAGCTTCTTGCGCGTGGCGCTACGCCGCAGGTTCACCCATTTGTGTCCAGGGACATTGAGTCTGGCGATGTTGAAAATGCCGAATCGACCTAAGACCAAGCGGGTGCCGCGGAGCGGAGTTGGATCAGCGCCATTCACCTGCAAAGCTTCATGGAATGATTCGTTTATAAAAAAATGCTTGTTTTGCCCTGCCGCCGACGGTTTGTGACCAGAGAGGAAGATTGCTGAGTGTTGGCGACCTTTCAAGTCCCCACTGTAATACGCATCCTCACAAGCCATTAGGGCGTCACGTGGGACGTGCTCTATGATGAGCTTTTCGAGCTCTTTGTTCTCAGTGGCGGATACGGTGCTCATGAAAGAATTCCTCCCGTTATTTCCAATGTCAGGAATTATATCAATAAAACTTTCGCGTAAAAGGAATAATCTATAAAATAATTTCTAGAAATGGCTAGTTGGTGGCCTAGTGATTGGCAAGCGTCGGATCAAGGACTATTACCGGCCACTTAGTAGCGAGTACGGAGTGTCGAACTACCAAGCCACGCACCGTCGTGCACTGAGCGCGCTACCGATTACCCGCGTTGGAAAAGGCGGGGCTGTAAGGAATTCAGTTCAATACGGCGTACATACCGGACAAAGGATTTTCTTCAAAACCAAAACTCAGGAGGACCCGACTAGTGCGTTGTTGGCGATCGAAAATCTTTCGCGGCTCAGCAATTTCCCGTTCCTCACCGAGGCAATCAGCTAGTTTTCGACTTCTCCTGATGCTTGGGGAAACTCAGTTCCTTACATATGGGGTTCCCATCAGGTGCCCCTTCTTCACTTAGGTGATAAAAGTGAACTCTACCGCCAATGACCTTGCCGGCGTTACGGTTCAACTCAATTAGTGAGAAGCCGCGCACGGAGTTTTCGCCCGGGACGATCCGTAATGTCGGTGCTTGGACCAGATTTACGGTTCCAGTACCTACATCGTCGGTACCAACCTTTTCTTTGTGATAGTGGCCGAAAATCCACATCCCAACATGATGCATAGAAAAGAATTGCTTACCGACAGTATCCCAATTGCTGACTTGTTCGGTTGTTGCTCCCCCCATTTGGACTCCATGGTGAGACACCACAATATTGAAAAATTCTTCTGGTCGATCCCCACTTCCCAGACAAGTATTGATCGATTGAAGCTCAGCAACGGGAAACTCAACATTTTTCGGGCTGCTGATTGATGAACCGAGCGTAGTATTCAGAAGGAAGAAACGAAGGCCGCATGCTTCAAACCTTCGGTCAACATACGATGACGCGAGGCGAGCTTCCCATTTTCGCGAGCCGGTTAGTTCAACGGAAAATTGGCGAAACGGTTCCAGCGCGAAGGACTCGTCTTTTGTGCTGACATCAGCATTTGATATCCGTTCCCACGTCTTCTCGTCTCGCTTCCAGCCAAACTGGCGACAAGCAAGGAATCGCAAATTGACGTCGTGATTGCCGGGAACCGGCAAAACCCTTTCACGCATATTATCGAGCGTGGAAACCGACCACAGTTCCTTTAGCAACCCATCTTCTAGCCGTTGCTTTGCTTGCTCATACTCGCTCGTGTCGCCAGAGTAGGCAATGTCCCCCGCGAGAACGACAAAATTCGGCAGTTTCTCGTAACGCCGAAGTGTCCGGGCAATCCATTGCTCACTAAAGCTGGCATAGGTCGAGGTGTGCGGGTCCTTGTACTGAAGGTCGGCGAGCACGAGAATCCGAATATCTTCGTCATCCTTTGGCCTAAACGTACTCTTTTCATGCCAGATAAGAAGATCGTCGAGAATCTTTTGCCGAAGAGCATGTAAGTCGGGCTCATGTCCGGCAGAAATGGATCGATCGAACTCCTGCCAAGTTAGATATCGTAGAACATCCAAATCGCGAATCTGCTTTATGACATTCAGCGCATCAATGGTTTCCTTCTGCCCCCAGTTCATACTGACAAGAAAGACCGGAGCCCTGCGCGGGGGCGATTTGAACTTGGAAAGAAGGCTGCCCGCGTTCCCAATATGCTGCCAACTTCCGGTATCAAGAACGACATCGACGATATAGCCGTCGACCGGCGTCTTGCTGAAGACCTCTTCAAACTCAGAAGCATTGTTGACGATGACGAGATCAAAATCGGTAGCCGGAAATACTTTGCGGTAAGTTGCTTCCCGTTGGTGGATAGTGTCATCGATAAGCATTAGCTTGAACTTCATACCTCACCCCTTCCACCGTCTGCCTGTGCAATAAATGCGGCATAGGGCAGCATTATGGTTACGCCAAACAAATTCCCCCCCGACAAATTCTTAGTAGGAAAGACGTCTCCACCAAGTTGACGAATATGGTCCCAGCGGGTTTTGTTTCGAGTGTTCCTTCGTACTTCCTCAAATATCGGATCTCGCCTATTACTTCCTGGGCACGAGTTAGCAAATGAAATTTCCACGCGCTCAGGGTAGAACCTCACATGAACCCAAGCATCCGTAGTTTCACCTGTAGGAGACCACGGATCCGCAATTCCAGACGGGCGATAGGCGCAATTTAGCGCCAGATCACGGATGATATGGACCACGGGTCTCGTCCACGCAACCCAAACTGATGTTGCACTGCCGAAGTCGGACTTAGAACAGGAGTCGATGCTAAGTCGTAATTGAGGCTGCCCCAGCGATATCTCTTTCGTCGCAATAAACTCGTCCCAATCGGACATCCCATTCAGATATGCGACCACGTCGGTGGCAAATTTCGCCTGACCTGTTTCGGCAACAGTATCGATCTTGTAGAAATAGCAGTCCAACACGGACGTCAAATGCTTCTCTACCTCCGCAAGAACAGATCCTGCCACCGCTCTATTCCCGTCAATATTATCCCGTAACTTGATAAGCTGGTCTGTCGCCTTATCAAGGGCTGTGACTAACGCCATTCTTCGGTCTTCGTAGCTCGGACCGCCATCTTCTTCGCGAGCCATAACGAGATCCGTTCCAAGATCAGAAAGAGTGCCTTTCAGGCTGGCAATGCTATTCAACGCAGCCCAAATTTGGTCTGAGGACGGAGAACCGCCATCCCGAAGGGCAGTTCCGAGACGGGGAATCGGTTCGGAATGATGGCGTCCCATTGGGGTAAGCGTCTCGCGAAAAAGTGATCGCAATTTGTCAGCAACATTGCGATGCCGTGTCGAAAGAAGGCGCCTACCGGAATGGAATGCATCCTCCGTCCAATTCACAATGTCTTGACTCACCAAGAAGGCCAAGAACAATTGGCCATGCTGAGATACTGACAGTCGGTCAATCTCTTGCCTGGCGTAGTGAGCGATGGCGTGGTGAATGTGAGGAAGTCCGGCCAGTGTCTTCATAATCATCAGAAGAGCAAGCGGACCATACGGAGAGTTGCTTGGGACCCCAGCCATTGGATCGAGTAGCCCTTCGATAACGAGATCTCGCAAAATATCGTGGTCAAACTCGTCCCCAAACAGCAATAACTGACTGGCCGCAATTCCGATCTTAATTGCCGGATCGTCTTGTTTGCGCAGTTTCTTTAATCCATAGTCGTCCGTTGCGGTCATCGCATGAAGCTCTGCCGCATGGACCATCAGGCCCGTCGATCTATAAATGCTGACCTTTGTCCTATGACGTTTCTCCTTTGGCGAATAGCAATAGTTCTTCTGTTCACGGGTAGCCAACGGCAGCGGATCAAGGCCGGCGTGCCACTTGTTCAGTGGAGAAACTGGTTGCCAAGCATATAGCCATTGCGTAAATGTTCCATATGCAGCAGAAGGTTTGATGAGCGCTGTCGAGAACGACTTTCCGATACTCAGTGCCTGACATAGGGGGCAACTGCCTTCTCGTCCCATCGTCGGAACGTCTAGACGCCAGTAATAGTCAACTCCGGGAGTCTCCGCAGGAAGGCGCAGTCGATTAACGATCGCAAGAATTGAGACAGGAGGCGCTGCACCAAAATCTCTCAATGAGGTCATCAGGTCCTGGATAGTCCTTCCAGAAATCGCCGCATCATCAATGACCAAAACACGCTTGCGCGCCCTCAGTGCCTCACGAATTTCCTGATTGGTTCTCGGCGGAAGCAATAACGTAGAACCTCCCCAGCGCATTCGGAGGGGAAGAACCGGGAATATCCATCGCATCACATCCCGAAGCACTCTTTCTTCCAACACGCCGAGAATTCTCTCCAAAATCCGTTCAATGCTTGGATGGGACCTATAGACGAGAATGCCCGGCGTGGCATCGGAAGCTGCAGGCAGATCAAAACGGCCGGCCTTGATATCGCTTTGCCGGACACCAAGGTGATGGAGAACTTTTCGGACCAGAAATTGAGCGAGTGGACCATTCCGAGCAAAGGCGTCATCTACTGCGTCCGGAATATTGATAGTCAGAAAATCGTGATGGTTCTCGTAGCACCAGTGTCCCGCCTTTACTATGACCGGGCCAGGGCTTTGCCAATCATCGTAGGAATCTGCGGGCGACCGGCCGCCGACAACGTTCCCAGTGCCGTCATATCTTGGCATCTCAATGCTAAGCCACCCCTCTGGAGCGATAGCCGAGGTCTTTCCTATACGGCGTTGCGGCTCCTTGGCATCATGAACCTTGTCCTCCGGCATCCAGTAGAACAATGAGGTGCTCTTATCTGCAAGCGGACTCATTGGGTGAACGAAGAAATGGATGCTGCTATCCTGCAAACCGGTCGCTCCTAGCGTGGCTCCCGATACCAAGACCGAGCCCACGGCTAATTTGACGGCGGGCTCATCCTCATGCATTGGGGTATCGAAGGACTCATGCGCGTACACTTCGTGAATGACGGGGGCCGCCAAGCTATCGACTGGCATGAACTCGATGGCCTTTCTCGGATACAACCCGAATACCCTGGCCAGGGCATTTCGAAAAAGTTGTGCGCAATAGCGGTCGTGGGTGGCTGCAGGAAAGTCTAGATATCCGTCAATAGTAAGCGTCGCATTGTGGTTCTCATCCTCGCTCCAAATGACTCTTTCTGGCAAAAACAAGCGCCCCGACTTCTTCGTTTGAGCCCAGAAACATTTGGAATCGTGAAGTTTCAGCCAAGTTACAACGAGTTGTCGAAACGAGGCGGTCTTGCCCAGTCGTCGCAGCCCTGAGGTAAATTGATCTGGAATCTCGCTCGCGGACAGTGGCGAAAACCCGTGGAAGCCGCTCTGCTGGGAAATATGGGTCGCGTATGCGAATGACCAGCGATTTGTCGCCAACACAAGCCACTCAAACTTCTTTGGCCACTCCGTGCGTCGATCGAAGTTCGATTTCGAGATAGCTGCTTCGTATACGGCGGCTTCGATGCTCGGAATGTCGGCAATTACGAGACGGCATGGTTCAGCTATCTGGCCTGCAATTTCCGAGAGCCGTGATAGGACATCCCATTTCATCAAATTGCGCTTCGGTAGCCAGAGTAGATAGGCCCCGCTTAGGCCCTTCAATGTCGCAAGTTGCTGCGATTCAAAGCGATCATCGATAACGAGTCCAGCGTCTCCTAACGGATTTACCTTGGGATCAAAAGACAGTGCAAGTGATGCCTGCATTGCTTGCCCCTCGTCCTCCGAAAACGGAAGCCACTTCCCACTTTCGTCTGTTGAGGCCTTCCAACTGAGTCGGATGTGATATGCAAGGCCGATCAGTCCCTCGCCAACAGCTACCCCATCGATGCGTTGTGTTACCTGCGCGGACGGTCGACCAAATGGCACTGACGATCCAAACCAAGTTGTGTCTTCAATTGCGCGTATGTAGTCATTGCGTCGGCTCAACAAGATATGCAACAGGTGCAGCCCCCCGTGTTGAGTGGTTCGAGTCTCCTTCGCCTTCGAACTCTCGCCGTTCTGAAATGTCTTGCGCATTACTCTATCAAACTGACGATCGACTCGATCTTGCGCCGGTAACGTTTTCGAAATTCCAATGCCCCTATCTATGAAGAAGACCTCCAGACAACCCTTTCTGGACCTTATCCAATCTCCGCTAATGGCTTGGCAGTGCTTCTGCTCTTGATTGATACATTCATCATGGAAGTGCTGCTCCTGCGTGCTCGATAAGCCGACACCACCTTTACGGTAACGGACATACAGCCCTACGGGGCGGAAACCATCGTTGGTATATGCATGTTCTTGTGCGTTATGGAGAAACTCCTGTATTACCGCTCGTAGCGTATAGAGCAGATGATGGCGTTCCGATGGCGAGCATCTCGTGTGAAGTAGTCGATCGACGTCGGAAAGCAAATTTGCTGTTGTGCGGGCCGCAAACTCAGCAGGGTCGTCGACCTTGCCGGTAATCTGTTCTAGGCGCGGAACATCCAGCAGGTGAAATCTGATAAAGGAAGCGTCGGCATATGCGGGAGTAACGTTAAGCGCACCGCATTTTTCGATGAGCGCGTCGGTAAGCGCCTGCCCTGCAAGTTCTACCTCGATCGAATGTAGGTGAAGGCAGGAGAAATAGCCTTCCCCAGCAAAAAATCGTAAGAACTTGTTCGGACTCTGGGGATAGATCTCGATATTTTCCGCTGAAATCGTCTCGTCCTGCAGTTCGTCATTGGCGATCGCGGGAAATATCGCCTTCACATGAAAACCGCGTTGCTTAGCGGTTGCCATTTCGAGCAAGAGCGAGATGGCTGGCAGCGGATCAATCCATCGGCATTGCCGAAAGTCAAAAACTAGCCGCTTAGAAGCCGACGACCAGTTGTCTATTGAGCGCTGAAGTGACCCAATGCCAGACGACCATTCGTCATCACGCAAATGGATTGGGACTTGAATAGTCTCGTTTTGAAGGCGAAGCTTCGAAGGCGGAGGAGCCTTTCGTGCTGCCGTGGAATCATCTAGAGGCAGATCTGATTGTCCGACAGGATGCCGTTTGCTCGCCATATCACTCCCAGCTGTTGGACTGCTATCGGCAGGGGCGATTCGTAATGCCTAGGTGAATCGCATGCATGCTCGAATGCTAAGCAATAGCGGAATTTGCCGCAATTTAACGAACGATGTATGCCTTTTGAGCTACGAACGAATCGTACCTACATGAATTACCAGGGCAATTACGAGCCTAGTGCCAGACGGCCTCTCAAACACACCAATTATGGCAAAGCTCAGTTTGGCGACTATTAGGGTAATCCTCCCCGTAAATTGAAGGTAGGCAGAACTAGAATCTTCTCGAGAGAGCGAGTTCTACATGATGAAGTCGAGATTCATGGACGGCCAGATCATGGATGCGCTCAAACGGGCGGAATCGGGACCGGCAGTATCGGAGGTCTGCCGGGAGCTTGGCATCAGCTCGGCGTCTATCTACAAGTGGCGGGCCGAGTTCGGCGGCATGGATACGTCCATGACTGCGCGCATGAAGGAACTGGAGCAGGAGAACGCCTGGCCCAAGAAGCTGTACGCTGGGGAGCGGCTGAAAGCCGCAATTCTCAAGGAGGCGAGGGCAAAAAAGTGGTGAGGCCATCCTGCCGACGCGAGATGTCCAAGCAAGTCGTGCAAGACCAGCAGGCGTCAATTCAGCTGGCCATCAGCCGGGCCGACGATGATGGCGGGAACGAAGCCGGGCTGGTCGGCGTCAAGGCTGTTAGCTGTGGCGCGATGTCAATGGTGGCTTTTCGCCTCTAGGGCGGTAACCCATGCGACACCAGCCATTCATCTGCCCCGGCGCCAACGGCAACAATGGCGGATACCCGGCTTCATGACGGCGACAACAGGCAGCACCTCGGCTGAAACAGCCATTCCATTTCCTACAGTCGTCTGCCTGCAGTGGAATGCATAGCAGTCATCCCGCTGGAACGCTCTCCGCTTCTATACGACCGAGAAAGCGAATGGCTTCGGTACGAGCTTCAGCAACTATCCCATCGACTTCGCCATCTAAGTAGTTCAGCAGGTATTGCCTTGCTCGAGCATTCCCGTTTAGCGCAGCAACGAGTAATTCGTGGCAATAGATCTCGAATCGTGGGTATGCGTCCTGAGATTTGTATGCCCCAGATCGATACGCTTCGAGGTCATTGCAATAGACATTCAATAGATCCGCGATTTCATTAACAGGTACTTCCACAGTCTTAAAGACAAACTTACATTCTTTGCAGTACGTGCCATCGGGCAAAAAATGAAAGCTCGTTCTTTCGATAGGGACTAGCAGGCGTTCTCCCTTCCAAAACAGCGGAATGTGTTCTGTAATCGTGAAGCTTTCGGAGGTGGTATCGAACTCAACGTACTGAAGTGCGCCCCAAAAAAGCCTCACCCCCTCTCCGGCAAGAATCGCCCAGGTTTCGGATTCGATCCTACCTGTCTCTGGGTAGCCCGAATAGCAGACCGTATGTCGGTCGTGAAATACCACGAACCGTGGGTGGTAATCAGCAAGTGTTTCAGAGTAAAACTGGACGAAGTCTCGAAGTGTTCCCTCAAGGGATGCTGCCGCCTTCGCCTCTAATGCAATAAGTTCCAGCTCAGGCCCCGAGCTCAGATCTACTACCTCTTTGCCGCGAAATGTCTCGCTGCCGTTCCTACGAAATGTGTCGCCAGCACTAAGCTTCCATATGTTGCGGGAAATCCGAATCTCATCCGAATTCGGATAAATGGTTAGGAGCCCGACGACGGCAGGTGAAACATCTGGGAAGACGATGTTCTCATATAGCACGGTTGGTACTGGGCACAATAAGTTTCGCATCAACTGCTGGAATCGCTGATCATCAATTGGATCGATCCCTCGGATAGCACGTGTCTCGTCTTCAATACCAAATAGAAGATACGAGCAGGTGGTCCGGTTTGAATTGGCGAGAGCGCAGACTGCCCTCACAACCGACGCTCGACCGCGTTCTCCGTCGAGGTCAAGGTCACGCTTAAACTCGAGATACTGTCTCTCCCCGTGCAACTCGGATAAAAACAGTTGAATTAACTTTCGCTTGTTGATCAGCACAGAATTCCCAATCAATGTGCTACGGCTTCGAAAGTATCAGATCATAAGTTTGAGTACGACCGACGCACCCACGCGCTGAGTGACCCCCAGTTCCTATAAACGCGCAAATGTGAGGGCTTTAGATTGAAATTGTGCAATTGAAGGCGAGAGATGATTATGGAAACGTCGTTCCTGGCGGCTGCAAGTATTGGATACTTATCGTGATTAGCAGGAACTTGGTTTAGGTCGACATACCCCATGTGCAATTGCTTTTCGACGGTAGCCGCTTGGGATGTATAGCTAGTATCACTGCTATTGCTGGAGATGAAGAGTCGAAGCTCTCTGTCAAGGCTTGAGAAATAATTTTCACTGACCACAAATAAGTCCAGATCCGAAGAATTCGGGTCGAATGGAACCCCTCGCTTTGCCACTTTCAGTGAAAAGCCGCTCTGCGCACTGCCGCTTAGCCCTATCTCCCTGGGATGAACTTGGAGTCGGCCCGCGAACCATTCTCGAACAGCTTCCCAGAGCATTGGCTCCGACGCAAAAGCTGCAGGAGTTCGTTCCTGAACGTAGGCTCGAACAAACATAATCAAGGCAGTGCGATCAAGGCTACGCAACTCTGTTTGCAACTCATTGTGCGTAACTTGTGGATCTGTCACACCCTTGCATGCCTTGTAGTATTCGAAGGGTTGTTGCCTAATCGAGGTTGCCATGCATGTTCCTACTGAATTATTAGAGCCGCAATATAGCGGCCTCTTCGGTTCAATCGTTCTAGGTATTCGGCAGTGGTCTGTCGGGGTTCCGGGTAACGCAGACGGGCGATAAGCAAAGCGGCCGCTGACGAAGACAGAGGTGTAGCCATTTGTAGCCGCATCCAAGCTTGTGCCACGCCGTTCATCTGCCAACCAAAATAAGCGATGCGAATGTAAAGGACTGCTTGAGTTCTCTTAGAGACGGCTCTATCAACGACACAGGCTAAGCACATTTCCTTGAATTTTCGGTATAGCGAGTATCTATAGTCATTTGTAAGGACACGAACCAACTGCTGCGTAATGGTGCTTGCCCCTTGAAGCTTCTTCCTCGTCAGCAAAAGTATGGCAGCCCTTGCTAGCCCCTTTGAATCTACTCCATAGTGCACTAAGAACCGTCTGTCTTCGCCTGCCACAAGGGCACGAATGAGTACGTCTAAATCACTATCTTGCGGTATGTGATCTGCTTGCGCTTCAAGGTGCGCGATCGCGTCTGATAGCTGTAAGACGTGCTTGGGGAAGAAATAGTATGCGGCATTGCGCAGTACATACGCCCCAGCGTAATCTAGAAACTTAAGGATCAATTGGCTATAGCCTCGTTAGGATGTGGCGGCGACACATTAGACGATCATTCGCACTATTGTATGATGATGTGGGCATCGCCCCCCCGACTCCCAATGTACAGATGCCGTTAGGCTTCCTTCAAACACACGCAATCCATACACTCCTATGCCTTTTACACCAACAGTCAAGGCCAGAGCCGTCGAGGCGGCAGCGGGGCATTGCTGCGTGTGCCATAGGTTTGATGCTGGTCACATTGAGGTGCACCATATCCAGCCGCAGGCCAAAGGTGGCCAAGACAATTACGAGAATGCCATTGCTCTTTGCTTTGATTGCCATACTTGGGCCGGTCACTACAACAGCAATCATCCGAAGGGATTTCGCTATTCCCCTGAGTTCTTAAGGCTAGCGCGAGATAAGTGGTACGCGAGGGTAGCAGATCGAATGATCTGTCCTGCGACTGAGGATTTGGCTGTACAAACGCGTTATCTTATTTCGCGGGATCACGACGTAACAATCAGGCTCCTTGCGGGCGATTTGTTCGCCGCCCCGATTAAGGACTTGGTTCTGGCAAACAATGAATTTGGTAAATTTATTTCGTCGGCACTGCTATTGCGCCCTCAAGGCCTTCGGCGATATTTCGGTGAGAACTTTGCGTCGATAGAAGATCTTCTCAAGGTACATCCGAAGACGAAGTGCCAGCACACAGACTTGGACGGCTATGCGTACTACCGATGCATAAGGGAATGTACGCCACCACAGTTTATGAAATGGGTTGGCGACGATGGGCTAACCGCCGTAATACTGGACAAGGGAGCAGATATCGCCGAACTATGCATTGTGGCAGCCGACAACGGCGAGTGCGGAGATGGGACGGTTACTGAGGTGTACTTGACTCGTCCTGCTTGGTCAATTTTCCTTGCGATGACGAATATAGCCGACAGGCCAATTGCATTGGAGCAAGTTATTGGGCAGCGCGACACATTAGATGAATATCGGCCTTTGGGGGGACCAGCCGCAGATTTCTCGTTGAATATGCCGGGCTGCGATGTTGCCCCCAACCAGACAGTCTTAGTCCCGTTGGCATTATTGTTGGGACCTATTGAAGAGGTCTGCGAGGAGCAAGTTCTGATAACTCGATCAAGCGATAGAGGTGATTCGATAGAAGAAATGAACCTAACCGAATTCTCAGTTGATCATTTTGCTAAGTTTCGTCTCTTTGGGCCGTCTTTCTGGCCACAGCAGGTCGTTGCTCGGGCGCAAGGAGAAACATACCGGAAGAATATTCATACATTAAGACTTGAGTCCGTCTACACGCTTGACCGCGTTTGGCAGTGCGGATCCTGTCCCCACCTTTTTGCGCGCTTCGCCGATGGCGAATTACGTTACATCGGTGAACTCATATCGACCGGGCAAAGGCGAGAAGTCGATCATTCGATTGAACTACCAACTGGTGCCAAGGAGCTTCTCATAGCCGAATTGGAGGATGAAGTATCTCGTTTTGCCGAAGTTTCGATCGACGGGATTGTGATTGGACAGGGATTCGAGATGCATAAGGGAGACGTGCTCCATATTCCTGTATCCAACGCCAAAATCCTCTCCGTAACAGGTGCCTACTTTCCTTCACATATGCAAATCGACAGGATTCGCGGTATGGAGACCCGCAATCGGCTGATATGCCAATTCCTTGCGAGCACGCATTTTAAAGGCGATGCTGTGGTAGGAATGGCGGTGGAGTCGTTTGCTCCAATACCCGGTTTCCGTAATGACGAATGGCAGGTTCGCTTACCTTAGGGGACGTCGTTTTGATGGTACGCCAGCGGCCGTTCAGGCCGAACTGCAACCTCTCACCTCGGATAAGTTCGGTCTCTACCAAAACATCAGACCATTTCACATGCTCAGTCGTCTGTTCTGGCTAATCAATTCATGCTCCCCATCGTTAGCCAGCGATTTCAATTGCGTATGAGATGCACGGCACGGCGTTGTAAAAAATATTTCTTTGCCGTCCGAGCTGGAGCCCTCTGTGGCTAAATTACATGATCATCTTCCCGTGACTATGGTCCCCAATGGGCTATTCATTGTGTTGTGGAACATTTCAGTGGCAGATAGCCACCTCATCTAACGGAATGCGGGCCGGAAGGCATCAACGTTTGCAGCCGAGGATAGGCCTTGCAATGAATAAGTGTGAGCGGAAAGGCTAAACCTCAGTCTTCGGCATTGGCTGGCCACAATGGGGGCAAATCCCTGAGGCCTCCAACTTTTCGCGCTCTTTCTTGAGCGCAACATACAAAGCGTTAGGAGCAAGACCGACGTGCTTAGCAGCAACGAAGGGTTTCATCCCTTGTGCGACTAGAAGGAGTGCTTGCTTTGTCTTCGATGTACTCATTTAACTGAACATACCACTCATACGACTAATCGCAAAATAGATCATGCAGCCCGTTGACATTGACTAGTAATAGTACTAGTATTCTTCTCATGGAAGCACAAACCATCGTGCAACCAAGACCTCCCTAAAGCACCCGGAGCCGCGCAGGTGCCACGAGCCACCCGAACAGGACATGGCAGGAGCGACGGAGAAAAAAAGCGAGAGCGCATTCCCCCGAGTGCCCTGCCGCTTTTTACAAAAGGAGACCCACACCACCCAAAGCCATTCCAGCACCACCTCACCCCCATAAATGCACGCGTCCCCACCGAGACGACGCCCAAAAAACTCTCGCCCACATCGGCTTGAACCCAAGCCCAGCCCTCCGTCCCACCGACGTCGATGGCCCGGCCTCTAACGGCCCCCTCCCCCCTTTTCCCCGCGCCTCAGCCCCCTGCCCCGACGTGACTCAAGGTCCGTCCCGGCCCGCTGACCCGCCCGCCTCTATTGGAAACCATCATGACGACACAAACCACGATAACGCCCACCACCACGAACACCACTTCCCAGCAACAACCCCGCCTGGCCGACCTCAGCGCCGGAGTAAACGTCACCGGCATCTACCGTGTCAATCACTACGCCCTGCTCAGCAACGCCACCTGGAAATGCCCCCTGATCAGCCTCCGCGATGGCAGCCGAACCCTGATCTGTCTGCCCACCGATTCCCAGGTCCTCCTCAGCAAACATCTCCTTGGCCGTGCGGTTCGCGTGCAACTCAAGACCGTGCAGCACCCGAAGTACGGACTCCAGGGGCGTATCGAAAGTCTCGCCGTCGTCGACGACATTCCTGCCGACATCGTCCTCGACATCCTGCCCTATACCCGCAAGATGACGGCCCTGGCAAAGCAATTCCGCGACATGCTCACCACGGCGTCGGCTCAGACCCTGAACTTCGTCCGGGAAGTGCTGAGCGATGACGGTGTCGCACGTGGCCTCATGCTCAATCCCGCTTCCCGCACGTTTCATCACACCGAGCGCGGTGGCCTGCTGCGCCATGCCATGGAAACAGCCCAGATCGCCAGTGGGACCCCTGATTTATGCGATGAAGAGCGTGAGATCGCTTTCCTCGGTGCGTTCCTCCACGATATCGGCAAATCACTAACCCTCAACCGCGCCGGGTTTCATACCCCAACCGGCGCCTTGGTTCGCCATGAGTCCCTGACCTTGGAAATCTGCGCCCGGGCGCTGCGCAAGCTGGCTGCCGTCTCGCGCCGGCTGGCAGACGAACTGCGGCATATCTGGACCGCCGCCTATCGGGGCCAATACGGAATCGCCCCTAAGACGTATCTCGTCAACATCATCCGGCAAGCCGACCGCCTGTCGGCACGCAGCGACAAGCTTGCTTCCACGATGGGTACGGTTCCGCGTCACGCCGGCGTACGGCCCTGAACCGTGGAGAGACGCGATGGCCCCCTCGGCATCTCGCCGGGTCGTGATCACGTTGATCCTTGGCCTCAGCACCGAATTCATTCTCCTGGCGGTGATGCAAGGCATCGATCCCTTGTTGATGCTGGCGGCGGTTGGCGCCGTCATCATCGCCGGTACCGCGGTCCTGATGTCCCTGCCGCAGGCGTCGACTTCGCCCCATGGCGCTACGGAAGATATTGCGGCCTTGCCGGACTACCAGCGTCACGCCCTCGACCAGCTTGCCCGGTTGCCCCATTGCCTTCGGTTGGATGATGGGCGTGTGGTCGATTTCCTGCATACCACCGTGCTTCATGCTTGCCGCTGCGGTGATGGTGATGGCAGTCCTCATCTGGTGCTGTATCAGGCCACGACGCCGGTCGTGTCATTCAAGACAGCAGCCGCGCTGGCGCAGTACGTTGCGGTGCAGGAGGCCGAGGCCCGTCGGCTGATGGCGGGCACGCTGCCGACTGGAGCACCTCCCATCGCCCCCTGATCCCAAAGGATCTGTCCAGATGGATGTTCCATAGGGGGATGCCAGGGCGTGCCCTGGCGCCGCCAGACCCAATAGGATTGCCCGATCCCCTGAATCCTGCCTCCCGGGCCGAGCGCCCTGCCCTTCTTGTCCCCGGCCGTTGCAGCCCGGACCGGCCGCTCTGGCCTTACAACACACAATTCTGGAGAAATACCATGGAGACCTTCCTCCCGGAAGCCTTTATTGCGCCTTTGCGCCTGACCACCAGCCGCCGCCTGGTGGTGGAAATGTTCGACGAACCCATCCTCTTCGCTGCCCACTATGCCTGCGTCGCCGACCTGGTGACCTGGCCGGTCCGGGTCGAGGCGGTGCAGACCGCCGTGCGGGAACGCTACGAGCAGCATGATCAGATGCTCGATCTGATGAAGAAACTGCACGGTCAGATACCAATCTCGATCGCCTCGACCTTGGCCATCAATATTGCTGAGGGTCTGGAGGTGGTCCACGTGATCGGCGTCGATGACTACCGGGATCTGTGCACCGCAGCGCTGACGAACGCCATCGATCTGCGTGACCTGGCAGAGGAATGCGGGGAGGACACGCCCCGGGGGCGGATCGGCCGACTGGCGGGATTGCTTGGCTTGTCCGAAATGGAAACCGAACTGCTGACCTTTGCCTTTCTTCATGCCGTATTGCCCCAGTTCAAATTGCTGAGTTACTTGGTAGCGGAACGCCCGATGACGAGGCAGTTGTATTGGTCGAGCTTGCTGGGTCAGCCGGATCAGTCCGATCGTGAGTTGATGGCGGCCCTGTCGGCCCAGGGGCGGCTGGCGGGATCGGGGCTGGTTCGTATCGAGGACGAGGTACCAACCGTCTCGCCGTTCTGGGCTCGAGCGCTGCTGAGGAGCGAATCGTCTCTCGGGCAATTGCTGCTGACGCCCCTGGAGCACAAGGAGTCGCCCGGTGGCATGTCCCGGTTGCCGGGGGAGGATGGGGAAATCATTCAGCAGTTGCTCCGAACCGGGGGACCGGGACGCAATGTCCTGATCCATGGCAAATCGGGCGTTGATAAGCTGAATCTGGCCCAGCGGCTGATTGATGCAGCGGGGGGAGTGGCGTATACGCTGCAAGAGGACATCCCGGAGCCGGACCGGCCGGCGGCGATGCTGCTGGGGCAACGCCTTCTGGCGGAGCGGTCGGATCGGCACCCGGTGCTGGTGGTACCGCGGGCACAGGCGATATTGAGTCGGTCCCGGTCGGAAAGCTTCAGTTTCTTTGGCCTCGGTGATGAGGACGAGGATACGGTCAAGTCTTTGGACGAGCAGTTGCTGACGGAGGCACCGGTCCCTGGGCTCTGGATCATGAGCGATCCGGGGCGGTTGAATTCGGAGACCCTGGCTCGTTTCCTGTTTCATGCCGAGGCGCTGCGCGGAACCCGGGCGGATCGTACGAAGATGATCAATCTCCTGATTGATGAACTGCCGGTAACCGATCAGGACAAGACTGAATTGGCGAAGCTGGAGGGGCTGTCGGCCCAGCAGTTGGTGTCGGCACGGGCGTTGGCCGGGCTGACGGCGGGGCCGTGCGCGGCAAAGTATGCGCGCAATCTGTTGGTGGCGGCGGCGAGGAGCCAACGGGCGCTTTCGCGGCGGAACAAGGATGAGGTGCGCACGTCGGTGACGCACTACAGCGTGGATTACATCAATTCGGCGGGGCGGTTTGGTCCGGGGCAGATTCTGCGAGCGTTGATGCAACGGCCTCAGGGTTCTCTCTGCCTTTATGGAATACCCGGGACGGGCAAGACGCAGTTTGCTGAGCACATCGCGGCGGAATTGGGGAAGCCGATTCTGGTTAAGCGGGCATCGGACATCTTTGGCAAATATTTGGGGGAATCGGAGAAGGAGATTGCCGCCATGTTTGACCAAGCGGAGGAAGAGGACGCGGTGCTGCTGCTGGATGAGGCGGACTCGTTTCTGCGGGAACGTGCCCGGAGTACGCAGCATTGGGAGGTGTCGACCGTCAATGAGTTGTTGCAGCGGATGGAGCGGTTTGAAGGGGTGTTTGTGTGCACGACGAATCTTTATCAGCAGCTGGATTTGGCGGCGCTACGAAGGTTCACGTTCAAGTTGGAACTGCTTCCACTGGGGCTGGATCAGCGCTGGGAAATGTTTCGGCGTGAGGCGGGACTGGCTGACGGGGTGGTGTCGCAGCAGTCTCAGGTGGAGTTGGAGGAACGGCTGCAGCTGATGCGGAATTTGACGGCTGGGGATTTTGCAACTGTGCAACGGCAATGTCGTTTACTTGGCGAGATCCTGACGCCGGAACAGTGGATTGAACAGCTGGAAGTTGAGGTTCGTATGAAAAACTGCCCTTCTGAGTCAGATGACCGGTTGCAGGCGATTGGAGGCTGACGGCGGAGTGTTACCGCCGCCGCCAACAAGGATATGGAAGCTTGCTAGTTGGGGTTCGACAGTTCCCAGACCGATGCCAATAAGGCCAATAGAACAGACTTGCTCCATGATTGCTGCTGACTCATGGTGCACCACCATCCGCAGCCCGACGGATCTGCTCGCACTTCGTTGGACGGCCCCGGCGCCGAGCCTGGGCAACCGCTAAGGCAGATGGAGCGGGCCTGGGGGCTTTTGACGGCTGCGCAGCGAGCCAGCAGATGACCTCGCTAAGGATCCAAAGTGGGGATTTGGTGCCCGGGGGAAGATGCGCTGGCGGCAAGCTACCGGGCTTACGGCTAAAGTCAGCTTGGAGACTATGTGGCGAGCGACCAAGCAATTCGCTCAGACCGGCGTAGCCCACAACAGCAGGAGTGGAGGATTGGACGACTTGGCCGCCCGGAGACAATGGTACAGAGGACATAACGAGCCTTTTCCCCGCTTACGCGGATCAAGACTCGACCGATGGCTGGGGCAGAGTTGGCGACAAGCAGACTGCAACATGCAGTCTATGTCAACGCTCGAGTATCCCTTCCTTGCCACAACCATGATCTGACGTGGTCTGGCAAAAGCGCCCAGATCGACAAGTCCACCTAACCTCAAGCTACCAAGCTCAATTCTGCAATAACCGTTATTTCGCTGTCAAGCGACGGCGACAGTGTGGCAGGCAGCGAAATACATCACGCGGGACAACCTCAGTACCAGCAGGCCACCATAGATCGTTGCCACACTGCTGCCACACCAAGCCTGTGGCAACAAGCGTTTAGGGAGTGTCAAGCGAACGCAAGCCACAGAAACAAAAACGCCCCGAAAGGGGCGTCTTTGTTGGTACTGGCGGAGACGGAGAGATTCGAACTCTCGATCCAGCTTATAACCGGATGCTCCCTTAGCAGGGGAGTGCCTTCGACCACTCGGCCACGTCTCCAAAGGTGCGCGATGATAACCGCTCCGCGCACCG
>Ga0316605_10000305_pt1 | contig 39276 bp, 39 predicted proteins | sample OWC_soil_day20_n_FD_207666 | JGI IMG/M metagenome (GOLD analysis project Ga0316605, IMG submission 207666) | Wetland soil microbial communities from Old Woman Creek delta, Ohio, United States - OWC_soil_day20_noCT | ecosystem: Environmental > Terrestrial > Soil > Wetlands | place: USA: Ohio...
GGTGTCGATGGGCTTGTAGCGGGCCATGGCAGATGTTCCAAACGGGATGGATCTGTGACTCTTGATATCCCATTTGGTTCACCGCAGAATGCGGGGATGAAGAACATTTTTCTACAGCTTCGTTAGATGCGCTTCGACAGTTTGGACTCTGCCGACAAGGAGAATCAATGAAAATTCGGTCGATTGGAATCAAGGGGTTCCGCGGATACTCAAACCCGATTCAAGTACAAGCCAGCGATCTTCTTGTGCTCGTCGGGAAGAACGACATTGGCAAGTCCACCGTGCTTGAAGCGCTGGATATCTTCTTCAATGATGGTAAGGGCAGCGTAAAGCTCGACAAGGATGACATAAACAAGGCGAACCTTGCAGCAGGCGATGACTGCATTGAAATCTCTGTTGAGTTTGAAGACTTGCCAGCATCGATTGTCATTGATGCCACGAATGAAACCACACTCGCAGATGAATACCTCCTCACCGAAACTGGCACGCTTAGGGTCATCAAGCGCTACCAGAATGCCGGGAAAGAGAAAGTATTTATATCTGCTCACCATCCTACCGCGCCTGGATGCGGTGAGCTTCTTCTCAAGAAGAATTCCGATCTCAAAAAGCTCGTAGAGGATCAAGGCGTTGATTGCCAAGACAAGACTAGAAACGCGAACTTGCGGAAGGCAATCTGGATCGCTAAAGGTAACTTGGAACTTCAAACAATCGAGATCGAAGTTGCGAAGATTGATGCAAAGAATATCTGGGAGCAGTTGAAGTCCTACATGCCGCTGTATTCGCTGTTTCAGGCCGATCGAAAGAACAGCGATGAAGATAGCGAAGTACAAGATCCGATGCGGTTGGCTGTTAGGGAAATACTTGGTGATCCTGCTATTCAGGCAGAACTGGCGACAGTGGCTGAGAGCGTCAAGAAACGTCTAGATGAAGTTGCGGCCCAAACTCTTGCCAAATTGAAAGAACTGAATCCACAAATTGCATCATCGCTGAATCCACAGATTCCTGAATCTTCATCTCTGAAGTGGATCGATGTATTTAAGAATGTTTCCATTGCAGGCGACGAGGACATTCCGGTTAACAAGCGCGGTAGCGGTGTAAAGCGCCTCATCCTGATTAGCTTCTTCCGTGCGGAGGCTGAGCGGCGACAGCGTGAAACCGGCCTTCCAAGCGTTGTATATGCAATCGAAGAACCCGAAACGTCCCAGCACCCTGAACATCAGCGTGCACTTGTATCAGCATTGGTTGCGCTATCAAAAACAGCAGGAACGCAAATTTTTCTGACGACCCATAGTCCAGAGATCGTGAAGAAATTAGAGTTTGAGAACCTACTCTTGATCGCAGGTCAGCAGCCGAATGATCTCCGTAAAGTTCAAGCAAGCGAGCTGCCATACCCCAGCTTGAACGAGGTCAATTTCTCCGCCTTCGATGAATCATCATTTGAATACCACAATGAACTGTACGGTTTCATAGAAGCGGAGGGAAAACTCGCGACGTTCAGGATGGGGCAGGCAATGATGCCCTATAGCAGGCTTAATAAAGACGGTTCAACAACGCAGCAGCAGATTGTCTTGACAGAGTACATAAGGCATCAAATTCACCATCCTGAGAATGAAACAAACCGAAGATTCACCGATCAAGAATTACGGCAATCAATCGAGGCAATGCGCAGCTTCATTCAGGCGAACCCGTAGCTCGTGCAGGGCACATCTAACATGGCGCTCAACCTCGCTCCCCTCGGTCGCTGGACGCTGCGCGATAAAGCCGCGCAGCGCCGGTGACCTCCACGTTGGGCGCCATGATCTACTTCCTCCAAGGCGAGATTACCCGCCGCATAAAGATTGGATTCACGACGCGATTCATTCACAGCAGGATGGGTTCTCTTCAAGTCGGCTCACCCGACAAATTGGTCTTTCTAGGCGCACATCCTGGGGATGAAAGAACTGAGTACGAACTCCACAACAAATTCCAAGAAGCCTATTCGCATGGGGAATGGTTTAACGAATCACATGAACTGACTCAGTACATAGAGCAGCGCTGCATTCACGATATGGAGGTCGCCCATAGCGTCGATTCGTTGGTTTCGAGCGGTGCGGCATCTTATGAAGCCCTGCTGCAACTTGACTACAAAGAGATCAACGAGCGCTACATGTCATACCTTGTAAATAAGCTCGGGTAAAGCATGTATCGTCACATTGCGCCCAACCCATCATTCCTCCGGACCTTGCGCATAAAGCCGCGCGAGGCCGCTCATTTCAGACGTTAATCCCAGGAAAGGAACCAAGCCATGAACTACAAGGGAAGCTGTCACTGCGGCCGCATTGCCTTTGAGGTGGAGGGCGACCTCACCGAGGTGGCGGATTGCAATTGTTCCATCTGCACGCGTATGGGGTCGCTGCACTGGTTTCTGCCACGGGAGGCGTTGCATTTGCTGACGCCGGCCGAGAACATGGCGGCTTATATGTTCGGCAGCGGCACCATCAAGCATTACTTCTGCCCCACTTGCGGTATTCATCCGTTTGGCGAAGGGGTTGATTCTTCCGGCGTGGCGCGGGCGGCGGTGAATGCGCGCTGCCTGGAGGGGGTGGATTTGGCGGCGCTGGCGGTGAAGCATTTCGATGGCCGGTCGCGCTAGCGTTTCCTTGGGGCCCTTCCACCCGAGTCACGAGGCCGGATCGCCGGCCTCTCTTTCTTCCTTCGTGCCTGAAGTGTCATGACCAATCCTTTTACCCCGCCTTCCGCCCGCGTCTCCGGCGCTCCGCCCGAGAAAGGCTCGCCCTACAAGGCCGTGCTTTGGGGCCTGCTGGTGGATTGGGGCGGCACCCTGACCGCCGGGGTGATGTTGTCGGTGCTGTATGGGGCGATGCTGGCCTCGTCGGGCATGCCGCCGGAGGAGATCGAGGAGGCCTTGCGCAACATCCCCGTGGATTCCTGGGTGTCCGTCGCCGGAATGGCCGTGGGTGCGCTGTGTTCAGGGCTCGGCGGCTACGTCTGCGCGCGGGTGGCGAAGCACAACGAGTTTGTCCTCGGTGCCGTGCTGGCGTTGCTGTCGGTGAGCCTGGGGCTGCTGGTCGGGTCGGAGTCGTATTCGCTGCTGGAGCACCTGGGACTGTCGGTGCTTTCGTTCCTTGCCGTGATGTTCGGTGTGCGCCTCGGCGCGGCGCGCAACGCGCCCGAGGGAGCGGGCTGACCGGACCGGGATAACCGGGGTGTTGCCCCGGTCCGGGAATTGAGACTACTGCTGCTGTACTTGGGCCGCCTTGGCCTTGGCGACGTACTTGGCATACTGGGGAATCGCGATGGCGGCAAGAATGCCGATCAGCGCCACGCCGACCACGAGGGCGATGGCGATCATGCCGGCGTTGCCGTTCGGCGCGGTCTTGTTGCCAAAGCGGTTGGGGCCGTCGGTGCCGGGAATGAACAGAAAAATCAGCGAGGCGATGGGCACCAGCAGCACCAGGCTGAGCCAGCCGCCGGTGTTGAAGTCGTGGCTGCGCTTGATGGTGAGCATGAACTGGGCGTAGAACAGAGCCACGTAGGCGAGAACGAAGAGGTAGGGGCTGATAAGGGCGGCGAGGATGCCGCCGACGACCAGGATCAGCAGCGAGATGCCCATGGAGTAGGTCAGGTAACGTATCCGGCCGATGCGGCCGGCGGCGGAAAACAGGTTGAGCGTGAAACTCGTGTCGGCCCCGCTCCCCACGTCGTTATCCACGCCGGCGCGCGGGGGGGAGTAGGGGTTGGCTGCGGTGACGTCGGTCATGGTGTTCTCCCTGAAAATTGAACATGCGATGGGCGCGGCGGGCTTTGCTTGTGCGTTCCCCTTGGCACCCGCCGCGTTTGCCTGATGCGGGGCAGATAATAGCCCATATTCATACTGTGGATTTATGCGTCATGGCGGGGACCTGGGCGGCCTTGGCCGGGTGATTTTGTCGGGCGCATTCTGTGAGCCCGGTGTGGCGGAGACTGTCTTCCTCAACGTAATGGAGGACAATCATGTTTCCTGAAATCCGCGCTTCTATCCTTGCCCGCTGCCACGCCGACCCCGACGCCATCGTGTTCTGGTCCTGCATGTTCCTTTCCATGATCGTCTGGCCCTTAGCCTGATGCCCGAACTCCTCGCCTCCCTCGACGCCCTGCCGAACCCGCAGCAGGCCGTGTTCCTCTGCGCCACGCTGCGCCAGGCGCGGCGGCTGCGCGGCGAGTACGACCGCGCCCAGGCGGCGACGGGGCTGGCGCGCTGGCAGCCGCTGACCTGTCTGACGGTGGCGCAGTGGCTGGAGATACTCACCAACGAAGCCCTGCTGGCCGGCGAGATTCCCGCCGCCGACGCGCCGCGTCGGGTGCTGACCAGCGCCCAGGAGGCGGTGCTGTGGGAGCAGAGCCTGCGTGCCCGCCTCGATGCGGCCACGGCGGAGAATTTGTTCGATCTCGACGGTCTGGCTGCGGCCGCCGCCGAAGCCAACGAGATGATCGAGGTCTGGGGTGTCGCCGCGCCGGCGGAGGCGGGCGAGGAGACGCGCCAGTTCCTTTCCTGGCGCGCCGAATTCCGTCGCCGCTGTGGCGCCAAGGGCTGGCTGGAGCCGGCCCGCTATCTGGCCTGGCAGGTGCGCTGCGTCGAGCGCGGCGCGGCAAGGCTGCCGCAGCGCGTGGTGCTGGCGGGCTTCGACCGCTACAACCCCCTGGAGCGCCGTCTGCTGGCGGCCCTGGAGGCGCGTGGGGTCGGGCTTTACGAGATGGCAGCCCTGGAAGCCGCATCCAGCGGCGCTTGCAGGGTTGCCATGCCTGACAGTCAGGCGGAATGCCGCGCGGCGGCGGCATGGGCCTGGGAGCGCCTATCCACGCAGCCTGCAAGCCGGTTGGCGATTGTGGTTCCCGAACTGGCGTCCCTGCGTCCGGCCCTGATGCGCGCCCTGGATGGCGCGTTGGCGGCGGCCAGTTTCCGCCCGTCCCTGGCGGAAGCGCCACGGGCCTACAACCTTTCCCTCGGCGAAGCCCTCGCTGCGGTGCCGCTGGTGGACGTGGCCTTGCGCCTGCTGCGCCTCGCCACCGCGCCGCGCCGGGTGCAACAGGCCGACCTGGGCGCCTTGCTCTGCCTGCCCTACTGGTCGGCGGACGAGAGCGAGATGGAGGGCCGCGCCCGCCTCGACGCGCGCCTGCGCGCCAAGCAGCCGCCGGTGGCAAGCCTGGAGCGCAGTCTGCGCTTCGCCCGCAGCGAAGCGGAGCGCGGCCTGCCGATCGGCCGGCTGCTGGCGCATCTGACCGCCTTGCTTCACGCCGTGCCACGCGGTGTGCAGACGCCGTCGGCCTGGGCGACGAGCTTCCGCGCCATTCTCGCCGCCGCTGGCTGGCCCGGCGAGCGCAGCCTTTCCAGCCACGAGTGGCAGGCGCGGCAGACCTTGTTCGAGACCCTGGAAACCCTGGCCGGGCTGGACCCCATGCTCGGCACGGTGACGGCCACCGAAGCCTGCCGCCGCCTGGCGCGCCTGTGCCGGGAAAAAATCTTCCAGCCCGAAACCGAAGGCGAGCCGACGATCCAGGTTCTCGGCCCCCTGGAGGCTGCCGGCATCGAAGCCGATGGGGTCTGGGTCATGGGCATGAACGAGCACCAGTGGCCGCCGGTGGCGCGGCCCAATCCGCTGCTGCCTGCCGCCGCCCAGCGCAGCGCCGAAGCCCCCGGTTCCTGCGCCGCCGTGCAGGCGCGCTTCGCCGCCTCGATTCATCGCCGCCTGCTGGCCGCCGCCCCCGAGGTGGTGTTCTCCTGGAGCGAACGCGACGGCGACCGACCCCTGCGCCCCAGCCCCCTGCTGGCGGGGCTGCCCAGCCTGACGATGACAGCGCCGGCGGCGACGCCGCCCGGCGTTGGCGGTACTGAACTCGAACGCCGCGCTGATGCCCAGGGGCCGGCTCTGGGCGCTGATGAAAACCTCAAGGGCGGTGCCAGTCTGCTCAAGGCCCAGGCGGTCTGCCCGGCCTGGGCCTTCTACGAATACCGCCTCGGCGCCCGCCCCCTCGAATGCGCCGACGATGGCCTCGATTCCCGCGAGCGCGGCAATCTGGTCCATGCCGCCCTCGAAGCCTTCTGGGCCGGACGCGGCCGCGCGGAATTGCTGGCCCTCGGCGCGGCAGGGCCGCAAGCGCTGCTGGCGGCGATTAGCGCCGCCGTCGATCAGGCCCTCGGCGGCCTGGCGGGTGAGGGTGAGAGCGGCCCCGGCCCGCGCTTCCTTGCCCTCGAACAGGAACGCCTGACACGGCTGCTGATCCAGTGGCTGGCCCTGGAAGCCGAGCGCGGCAGCGACTTCAGCGTCGCCGAACGCGAGCAGTCCCGCAGCGTCGATATCGAAGGCCTGCAAATCAGCCTGCGCGTTGATCGTCTCGATCGTCTCGCCGATGGACGCCAAGTGCTGATCGACTACAAGACCGGCTCGGCGGTGAGCATGGCGTCCTGGTTCCAGCCCCGCATCACCGAGCCGCAATTGCCCCTCTACGCCGCCTTCGGCGTGGCGGAGGCGGCCCCGGTGGCCCTGGTGCTGGCCAAGGTGCGGCGCGATGAATGCAAGTTCATCGGCGCGGCAGCGGAAGAGGGCCTGCTGCCTGGCCTCAAGGCCGTCGACGACTGGGATGCCCAACTGGTGCGCTGGCGCGAGGCCATCGCCGCCCTGGCGCGGGAGATCAAGGCCGGCGAGGCGGCGGTGCGTTACGCGAACGAGAAGGACCTGGAGTATTGCCCGGTGAAGCCCCTGCTGCGCCTGCCGGAAGCCCGGAGGCAACGTGAACAATTGGAGCAGGGCGGGGAGGGCGCAGCATGAGCGAAGTGGACGACAGCCTGCTGATTCAGGACCAGAGCAGCCGCGCCCGCGCCCTGGAGCCGGCCTCTTTCATCGTCGAAGCCCCGGCCGGGGCCGGCAAGACGGAGCTGCTGACCCAGCGTTTCCTGCGTCTGCTGGCGACGGTGGAGGAGCCCGAGGAAGTGGTGGCGATCACCTTCACCCTCAAGGCCGCCGGGGAAATGAAGAACCGTATCCTCGAAAGCCTGGAGCGGGCGGCGACGGGCGTCACGCCCGAGGCGGAGCACAAGCGCATCACCCAAAGCCTCGCGCAGGCCGTGCTGGCGGCCTCGGCGGATCGGGGCTGGGGCCTCATGGAGCAGCCGGGCCGCTTGCGGGTGCAGACCATCGACGCTTTCTGCATGGCGCTTTCGCGCCAGATGCCGGTGCTCTCGGGCCTGGGCGCCCAGCCGCGTCTGGCGCGGGATGCGCGCCTGCATCACATGGAGGCGGCGCGGCGCACCTTGGCCCTGCTGGAAGATGGCGACGAGGCCCTGGCGCAGCCGGTGGCCGATGCCCTGCGCCATGTGGATAACGACCTGACGCGCTTGCGCGAGCTGCTGGCCGAGATGCTGGGGCGGCGCGACCAGTGGCTCGGTCATGCTCTCGCCGCGCCGACGCGGGACGATATGGAGGCGGTACTCGCCGCCCTGATTGAGCGCGATCTGGGCCACGCCGCCGTAACCCTGGCGCCCTGGCTGGCGCGGGTGCGGCCCCTGGCGCTGGCGGCAGCGGCGCGGCTGGGGCCGGAATCGCCGATTGCCGCGCTCACCGCCTGGGAAGCGCCTCTGCACGGCGATGTCGAGGAACTGCCCCTGTGGCTGGGCCTGTGTGATCTGGTGCTGACGGCAAGCGGAACACGCCGGGCGACGGTGAACAAGAACCAGGGCTTCCCGCCCGAGGCCAAGACCGACAAGGCGGATTTCCTCGATGCTCTCGCCGACCTGCCGCCGGCTGCCGTCGATGCCCTGGCGCGCCTGCGCGAGTTGCCGCCGGGCGAAATGAGCGATGAGGAGTGGGCCGCGGTGGCAGCCCTCTCGCGCCTGCTGGTGCTGGCGGCGGCGCAGTTGATGGCGGTGTTTCAGGAAGCCGGTGAACTGGATTTCATCGAAGTGGCGCAACGGGCGCTGCTCGCCCTCGGGCCGGAAGATGCGCCGACGGATCTGTCGCTGATGCTCGATTACCGCATCAGCCATTTGCTGGTGGATGAGTTCCAGGACACCAGCCCGACCCAGGTGGACCTGCTGCGCCGCCTCACCGCCGGCTGGCAGGCGGGGGACGGCAAGACCCTGTTTCTGGTCGGCGACCCGATGCAGTCGATCTACCGTTTCCGCCAGGCCGATGTCGGTCTCTTCCTCCAGGCGGCGCGCCAGGGCCTGCCCAATGTGCCCCTCACCAGCCTGCGCCTGAATCGTAACAACCGCTCGCGGCCGGGGCTGGTGGACTGGGTGAATCGCGTCTTCCCCGGCGTGTTCCCGGCGGAAGACAGCGTCGAACGCAGCGCCATCGCCTATCGCGCCTCCCTGGCTACCCGCGAAGCAGCCGAGGGGGCGGGCATCGCCGTCCATGCCCTGGTGGTGGCGGAGGGCGAGGCGGGCGAGGCATTGCAGGCGCGAAGGGTGCTGGACCTGATCCGCCAGGAGCGCCAGCGCGATCCTGAGCACAGCATCGCTGTGCTGGTGCGCAAGCGGCGCCAGTTGAATGCCCTGGTGGCGGAAATCCGGCGTCATGAGCCGGGGCTACCGTTCACGGCGGTGGAGATCGAATCCCTCGCGGAACGCCAGGTGGTGCAGGACCTGCTGGCCCTGACCCGTGCCCTGCATCACCGGGCCGACCGGGTGAACTGGCTGGCCTTGCTGCGGGCGCCCTGGTGCGGCCTGACCCTGGCCGATCTCCATGCCCTCGCCGGCGACAACCACATCGCCACGGTGTGGCGGCTGATGAACGAGGCGGCCCGCGTGGCGCGGCTTTCCGCCGATGGCCAGGCGCGTCTTGGCTTCGTGCGTGGGGTGCTGGCGGAGGCCTTCGCCCATCGCGGCCGCCAGTCGTCGCGGCGCTGGGTGGAAGGCGTCTGGCGCTGCCTTGGCGGCGTCGGCCTGCTGCGCGACGCGGCCGAGGCCACGGATGCCCTGGCCTTCCTCGACCTGATCGACAAGCTCGATGCCGCAGGCGGCTTTACGCCCGATGCTCTCGAAGCCGCCATCGCCGACCTCTACGCCGCGCCGGCCCCGGATGCGGACCCGCGCCTGCAATTCATGACCATCCATAAGTCCAAGGGCCTGGAGTTTGATTGCGTCATCCTGCCCGATCTCAATGACGGCACCAGCGGCGGTTCGCAACCCCTGATCGCCTGGGAAAGCGTGGCCCTGGACGGGCTGGAGGAAAGCCTGATTGCCGCCCCCCTGACCAAGGCTGCCGCCGGGCCGAGCGTGTATCGCAGCCTGCGGCGGCTGGAGAAGGAGCGGGAGGAGAACGAGTCGGCGCGACAGCTTTACGTTGCCGTGACCCGGGCGCGGGAACGTCTGCATCTGGTCGGCTATCTGGCGCCCAACGCCAAGGATGAACGCAAGGCGGCGGCGGGCAGCTTCCTCGCCCTGCTGTGGCCGGTGCTGGGCGCGGAGTTCGAGGCCGCCGCAGTCATCGAGGCCGAGACACGCGGCACGGAGGAGGGGAGTTTCGCGCCGCTGCTGATCCGCGCTGCTGCCCCCAGCATGCCGGCGGAGCTGGCCGCCCCTGACGGCCTCGGTGGTGCGTCCGGCCCGCTGCCAGGCGAGAGCGAGGAGGGCGCATCCACCCTCGATGCCGACATCGGCACCCTGGTTCACGCCTATCTGGAACGCATTGCCATCGACGGCCCGGAGGACTGGTCACCGGTGCGCTGTGCGCAACTGACGCCGGCCATGGAAGTCTGGCTGGCGCGGCGTGGTCATGAAGGCGCTGCCCTGACCGAGGGACTGGCGCGGGTTGGTGACAGCCTGCGCTGCACCCTGGAAAGCGCCGAGGGCCGCTGGGTGCTGGCGCGCCGTGCCGATGCCGCTGCCGAACTGGTGCTGGCGCGGGCCGAGGCGCGGGGTTTTTCCACCCACATCGTCGATCGCACTTTTGTTGAAGACGGTGTGCGCTGGATCGCCGACTACAAGACCGCGCGCCCCTCCGGCGACGAGGCCAGCCTGCTGGCCCATGCCGAGGGCTACCGGGAGCAACTGCAACGCTATGCCAGCCTGTTCCGCGACGAGGGCCTGCCGATCCGCGCCGGGATTTTCTACACCGCCCTCGGGCGCTGGATTGCCCTCGGTGAGCTATCCTGACGGCTTTTGGCGTCGTCAGAATCGCATCATGTTGCAGCAGATCATTCAGCAAATCACGCTTCTCGACTGGCTTGCTCTGGGCTGGTTTCTCGTCTGCTGGTTCGGCTATGGCCTGCTCAGCGAGCGCGGACCGGCGGCCAGTCGCGGCCTGGTGGGCTTGTCCCATGCCTTTCGCCTGCAATGGGCGCGGCAGATGCTGGCGCGGGAGAGCCGCATCGTCGACGCCAGTCTGGTGGGCAACCTGATGACCAGCGTTTCCTTCTACGCCAACACCACCATCTACATCATCGTCGGCCTCATGGCGGCCTGGGGCGCTCTCGACAAGGTGATTTCCGCCGCCGCCGAGCTGCCCTTTGCCCGCACTTCCGGGCGCGAGCTTTGGGAAATCAAGTTGCTGCTGCTGATCGGCATTTTCATTTTCGCCTACTTCAAGTTCACCTGGGCCCTGCGCCAGTTCAACCTGTTCTCCATATTTATCGGCGCAGCACCTGCGCCGTCGGTGGCCGAGGATGAGCGCGAGGCCTATGCCATCCGGCTGGCAGTGGTGAATTCCTTGGCCGGCGACGAGTTCAATCGCGGCATCCGCGCCTACTACTTCGGCCTTGCCGCCCTGGCCTGGTTTGTTCATCCGTCCCTGTTTCTCGCCATCACGACGCTGATCGTGGCCGTGCTTTATCGCCGCGATTTTGCCTCCCATACTCTGGCGACCCTGAAGTAATGCAGCCCGAAACCTGCTTTGCCGAGGTGGCGGGCCGACGCCTGGAATACCGCATCCATCCCGCCCATCAGGTGGAGCGCCCGACCCTGGTGTTTCTCCACGAGGGCCTCGGTTCCGTCGCCATGTGGCGCGATTTCCCGGCCCGGGTTGCCCAGGCCACCGGCTGTCGCACGTTGGTGTATTCGCGCCAGGGCTACGGGCTTTCCGACCCCGCCGAGGGGCCGCGCCGCCCCGACTACATGCACCGGGAGGCCCTGGTGTTCCTGCCCGGCCTGCTGGACCAGCTGGGCATCGCCAACCCGGTACTGGTGGGGCATTCCGACGGCGCTTCGATTGCCCTGATTCACGCCGGTGCCAGCGGCCGTGCCTGCGCCGGCGTGGTGGTGATGGCGCCCCATTGCTTCGTCGAGGACGTGACGCTGGCGGGTATTCGTGCCGCCCAGCAGGTCTGGGAGAGCACCGATCTGCCGGCGCGACTGGCGAAGCATCATCGCGATGCCGCGACTGCCGCCGACGCCTGGCGGTCCTGGCAGAATATCTGGCTGGCGGCGGAATTTCGCGACTGGAACATCGAGGACGTGCTGCCGGGCATCCGCTGTCCGATCCTGGCGATTCAGGGCGTGGATGATGAGTACGGCAGCCTCGACCAGATCGACGCCATCGCCCGTGGTGCGGTGAATTCACCCGATGTGGACCTGCTGAAACTGGCCGATTGCCGTCATTCGCCCCACAAGGACCAGGCGGCGGCAGTGACCGAGGCGGTGCTGCGGTTTGTCGACAGCTTGCCCCTTCGCACCTGAGGGCGGCGATGCTAGACTGAAAGTCGCTCCAGGGGAGGGGACTGACGTGATGGATGCAGCGTGATGGGTGCGGGAAAACAAGTCGGCGTTGTCGTGTGTCTGGCCGTTGGCGTGGCGATCAGTTCGGTGGCCGACGCCAAGGGTGGTCGCTCCGTGTCGCGGAGTTCTTCATCGGCGTCACGATCCCATAGCTCTGCTCCCGAGCGATCCAATCACGACGTCAACATTCATCTTCGCTCCGGTTCGTCCTCCGGCGGTAGTGGTGGTGATTATTCACCCGGCAGTGCGCCCGGGGGCGCCGCGGGTGCTGGGGGCGCCGGGGCGCCGCCCAAGCCGGCGGAACCCAGGCTCAGCGCCGAAGAGCAGCGCAAACGGGCGGAAAAGCAGGAGTCCGAAGAGGCCACCGCCAGCGACTTCTGGGAGAAGCGCAAGGCCGAGCGGGCGCGGATCGCCGAAGAGGCGCGGCTCTATGCCGAGCAGCAGAAATTATCGAAACCCTCCGTAGCCGCAGAGCCAGCCCCGCCGCCCGTGGCACGAGCAAAGCCATCCGGGCCAGCGGCGGCGCCGGTGGTGCCCTTTGGCTCGGCGCCGCCTTCTACGCCGCGCTGTGTGTATAAGCCCGCCATGTCCGACGCCGAGATTGCCGCCTGCCGCAACGCTCGCTAAGTCTGTCCGGGACTCTGGCGGTAAAAGCGCCGCAATTGCTCGGCTACCGCCGGGTACTCCGCTTGCAATAACTCCGGTGTTTCAAAAAACGCTTCCGACATGACGGCGAAGAACTCGGCGGGGGTCTCGGCGCCATAGGGGTCGAGGGCCGTATCCTCGCCTTCATCGACGCGCCGCTGAAAGTCGAGAAAGGCCGGCTCGAAGGCGGCAACCCACGCTTGTCGCGACATGTCGGCGGCCAGGCGCGGAATGCCATCGACGGCGCCGCTGCTCATGTCGAGCTTGTGGGCGAACTCGTGAATGACGACATTCACGCCTTCCGTATCGGCCCGGTCATCGAACCATGAAAGCAGCACCGGTCCGCCTTCCCAGGCTTCGCCCAACACCGGGTCGTCGAATTCATGCACCACGCCGTCCTCGTCCATGAAATTGCGGGGAATCACGAAGTCGCCGGGATAGACGACGATGCCGACCCAGTCCGCATACCACTCCAGGCCCAGATGCAGCACCGGCAGGCAGGCCTGGAGGGCAATTGAAATCTGGATGTTGGGCGTCAGGGTCAAGCCTCCAGCCGCATTCCATTCCTTGCTGGCAATGAACTCCCGCGCCATGTCGCGCAACTGCCGGCGCTCGTCGGCCGAGAGGTGGCCGAGGAAGGGCAGGGTAGCCTCCGCGTCCTGCCATTGCTGTTCGGAGACATCGACCGCAGGCTTGGCGCGGCCCCGCCACCAATCGCGCAGGAAGCCCATCAGCGTCGTGTGGTGAGGAAGATGCCGCCGAAAATGAGCACGATGCCCGCCAGGTGGTAGACGGCCATGCGTTCGCCGAGGAAGAGGGCGGCGAGCAGGATGCCGAACACCGGCATGAGATGGATGAACAGGCCGGCGCGGGCGGCGCCGACCTCGGCCACGCCCTTGTTCCAGCAGATGAAGCCGAGCAGGGCGGCGAACACGCCGGCATAGAGCATGGCTCCGAGGGCCGCCGGTGTGGCGATGACGTGGCGGCCGGAGGCGAGTTCCCACAGGTAGGCCGGAAAGGTGGCGGCAAGCCCGACGCTGGCAATGGCAAACAGGAAGGACAGGGGATGAACGCCGGCCGGCTTGCGCGGCAGCAGCAGGGTGTAGATGGCCCAGGACAGTACGGCGCCGAGAACCCAGAAGTCGCCGATGTTGAAATGCAGGGCGAGCAATTTCGCCGGGTCGCCCTGAACGACAATGGTCATCACTCCCAGGGTCGAGGCGACAACCCCCAGCCCCTCGATGCGGCGCAGGCGCTTGCCCTGAAACACCCAGGCCAGGGCGACGATCAGCATGGGGATGAAGGAATTCAACAGCAGGCCATTGGTGACCGTGGTGTATTGCAGGCCGATGTAGGAGAAGGTGTTGTAGGCGAAGACGCCGAACAGGCCCAGCAGGCCGATCCAGGGCCACGCGGCGCGCAGGGCCGGCGCGTCGCGACGCAGATGCGGCCAGGCCAGGGGCAGGATGCAGAGCAGTGCAATCACCCAGCGCCAGAAGGACAGGGTAACGGGGGGCACGTCGGCGCGGATGCCCCGGCCGACGATCCAGTTGCCGGCCCAGAACAGGCTGGAGAGGGTCAGCAGCAGGTAAGGAGAGGGATGGAAAAAACGCACAGGGTTCCTGGGTATCCGAGAAAAAGAAAACGGGGGCCGCAGCCCCCGCTTCTTGGATCAGAGCTGCCGACCGATTATTTCACCTTGGCCTTGGCGCGCAAGTCCTGCATGTGCTTGGCGACTTGTGCCTGCATCAGCATCTGACCGATCTGGCCCTTGACATCGTCCAGGGGCGGCATCTCCAGCTTGCGGGTGTCGTCGAGGAGAATGACGTGCCAGCCGAAGTCGGTCTTGACCGGGGTGTCGGTGAACTTGTTCTTTTCCAGCTTGGCCAGGGCGGCGGCGAAGGGGGGCACGTAGTTGCCGGGTTCGGACCAGCCCAGATCGCCGCCCTTGTCCTTGGAACCCGGATCTTCGGACTGCTTGGCCAGGTCTTCAAAGCGCTCGCCCTTCTTCAGCTTCTCGATGATGCCCTTGGCGGCGGCCTCTTCCTTGACCAGGATATGGCGCGCCTTGAATTCCTTGTCGCCGCGCTGGGCCTTGATGTTCTCGTATTCCTTCTTGATTGCTTCGTCGCTGACCGGGTGCTTGCGGGCGTAGTCGCCGAGGTAGGCGCTAATCAGAACGTTCTGGCGCGCCAGTTCGATCTGGGCCTGCACCAGGGGATCCTTGTCGATGCCGGCGGCAGCAGCGGTCTGGGAGACGATTTCGCGCTGGATCAGCTCGTCGCGGATCTGGTTGCGCAGTTCGGCGGAATCGGGGCGGCCCTGAGCGGCCTGGCCGGCGGCGATAGCGTCGGCGAGCTTGCTGGAAATGGCCTTGCCGTTAACGCTGGCAACGGCGCCGGAGGCTTCCTTGGCGGGCTTTGCGGCCAGGGCCGGAGCGGACACCAGGACGGAGGAGAGGGCAAACAGGGAGGCTGCCAGCAAGGTACGTTTCATTGATCTTCCTTGAATTTCAGTTCGTCAGGGGTTGTAGCGTATAGGCTCAGGGCGTGAATTTCATGCTGCATCAATGCGCCAATGGCATCATACACCAAGCGTTGTCGTTCCAATCTCGATTTGCCGACGAAACGGGCGGATGTCACCGCGAGGCGAAAGTGGCTGCCTCCCGCCCGGGCGCCGGCGTGGCCGGCATGGAGGTGGCTTTCGTCCACCAGTTCCAGTGCCGTCGGTTCCAGCACCGCGAGACGCTCGACGATCACATCAGCGAGGCTCACTTGGGGCTCATTTGGGAAAAACCTGCTTGAAGGGTCGCACCGTGACGCGGGCATAGACGCCGGCGGCCAGGTAGGGATCGGCATCGGCCCAGGCCTGGGCGGTCTTCAGGGAGGTGAATTCGGCAACAATCAGGCTGCCGGAAAAGCCCGCCGGCCCCGGGTCGGCGGCATCAATGGCAGGGAAGGGCCCGCCGAGGATCATGCGACCTTCGGTTTGCAGCGCTTCCAGCCGCGCCAGATGGGCCGGACGGGCCGCCAGACGGGCTTCCAGGCTGTTGGGGACGTCTTCACCGACGATGGCGTAAAGCATTATTTCGATTCCTCGGGCATGTATTTGGCCAGCAACAGACCTTGGGCAATGACGAAGACGAACATTAGTCCGGTGAGGCCGTAGAGCTTGAAATTCACCCAGTCGTTGCAGGAAAGATAATGAACGGCCACCAGATTGGCACCACCCATGAAGACAAAAAATGTCGCCCAGGCCACGTTCAGCCGACCCCAGAGGGAGTCAGGCAGCGGAATCTGCGGCTCCATCATCTTGCGCACCAGATTGGTCTTGAACAGGGGCGGTGCGGCGAGGAAGGCCACCGCCGTGGAGAAATACAGGATCGAGGGCTTCCACTGGATGAAAGCCGGGTCACGCAGATAGAGGGTGGCGCCGCCGAAGAGGGCGACGATGCCGAGGCTGACCCAGAGCAGCGGGTCCACCTTTTTCTTGCGCATCAGCAGCCAGCCGACCTGAAACAGCGTGGCGGCGATGGCGACGGCGGTGGCCGCCAGGATCGGGTCGCTGGTGATGGGCAGGTCGGCGGAGGTGGTGCAGGCGCCGCCCTTGTCGCCGCCGCCCGCGAGCTTGTAGGTGACGAAGAACAGGATGACCGGGAAAAGGTCGAAAAGAAGTTTCATAGGCGTGGCATTCTACTTCTTCTCCAGTTGCAGAGCCGTCGAGTTGATGCAGTAGCGCAGGCCGGTGGGCACCGGGCCGTCCGGGAAGACGTGGCCGAGATGGGCGCCGCAACCGGAGCAAAGCACCTCGGTGCGGTGCATCAGATGGCTATGGTCGTCGGCTTCCTCCACCGCCTTGGCGGATACCGGGGCGGTGAAGCTGGGCCAGCCACAACCGGAATCAAATTTATGTCCGGACTCGAATAGGGGTTCGTTGCAGCAGACGCAACGGTAGGTGCCTTCATCCCGGCAATCCCAGTAAACACCAGAGAAAGCGACCTCGGTACCCTTTTGGCGGGTAACGCGATATTGCTTGGCGGTGAGTTGGGCGCGCCACTCAGCGTCGGATTTCTCGATCTTTTTCATCCCATCGCCTCCTTGGTGTCGGACTCTATAATCGTCGATCCTAAGCGCAAAAGAAAGTTGCATGCAATGCGAATTCTTGTGTTGGGCGCCGGCGTGGTGGGCGTGGCCGCTGCCTGGTATCTGGCCGAGGCTGGTCACGAGGTGACCGTGGTGGACCGGGGGACTGCTCCCGGTCTGGAAACCAGCTTTGCCAACGGCGGCCAGATTTCGGTCAGTCATGCCGAGCCCTGGGCCAATCCGGCGGCGCCGCTGAAGGTGCTGCGCTGGCTCGGCCGCGAAGACTCGCCGCTGCTCTGGCGTTTGCGCGCCGACCCGGCCCAATGGGCCTGGGGCCTGCGCTTCCTGGCCGAATGCTGGCCCTGGCGAACGCGGGACAACATCCGCGCCATCGTCGATCTGGCGCTGGAAAGCCGCCATTGCCTGGGCACCCTGCGGGCGGAACTGAATCTCGATTATGACCACCTGACCCGGGGCATTCTGCATGTGTATAGCGATGCCGCCGAATTCGAGCATGCGCTGCCCCAGGCGGCCCTGATGCGGGAGTTCGGCTGCCAGCGGGTGCCGAAGACGACGGCGGAGTGTCTTGCCATCGAGCCGGCCTTGAAAGACTCCCAACTTCCTATTGTCGGCGGCACCTATACCGAGGCCGACGAGTCGGGGGATGCACATAAATTCACCGTGGATCTGGCCCGGCATTGCGCCAACAAGGGGGTGAGCTTTGTTCATGGCGTCGAGTTGCGCGGGCTGCTCGTCGCCAGCGGCCGTATTGCCGGGGTGCGTCTGGCGGACGGCGCCGCCCTCGGCGCGGATGCCTTTGTCGTCGCGCTGGGTAGCTATTCGCCGCTGCTGTTGCGGCCCCTGGGCCTGCGTTTGCCGCTGGTGCCGGCCAAGGGCTACTCGGTAACGCTGCCGCTGGAGGAGGGGGCGCGGGCGCCGACGGTGAGCATTACCGACGACGCCGCCAAGATCGTGTTCTCCCGCCTCGGCCAGCGTCTGCGGGTGGCGGGAACTGCCGAGTTTGCCGGTTACGACACGTCGATCAACCGCCACCGTTGCGAAGCCATTGCCCGTCGTGCCCTGCAATGGTTTCCGGGCGCCGGCGCTGGTGATGGCTTGGAAGGCATGGAACTCTGGGCGGGCTTGCGTCCGGTGACGCCGGGCAACGTGCCCTTCATCGGGCGTGTCGCCGGCTACGACAACCTGTTTCTGAATACCGGCCATGGCACCCTGGGCTGGACCATGGCCTGCGGCTCGGGGAAGCTGCTGGCCGATCTGGTGTCCGGCCGCGAAACGGCGATCGACCCGGAGCCCTACTCAGTGTAAGTGCCGGGGCATCGGTTCGCCCTGTTCCTCGGGCATTTCGGCATGGGCAGGCTCGCCGTCCGGGTTGGGGAACAGGGGGGCGCCGCAGTCGTCGCACCATTCCAGCGGGAAGCGGTGGTCGAGTACCATGACTTCGCCGATACCGGTTTCCTTCAGCACGGCTTCGATCTGGCTGCCGATTTCGGCGTTTTCGTCCTCGCTGTCGAGGAGCGGCCAGACCACGCCATGAATCACCTGGTCGTTGCCGCGCTCGGTAAAACCGATGCGGTATTCCTCCAGACGCTGATCGAAGAAGGGCGCCACCACGGCGCGCAACTGGGCCGGCGGCTGGTTCAGGGTGGTGGCGAGGAAGGCGGCGCTGGCGCGCAGGGAATAGGGGCGCGCCTGGCGATCCGCCTCGCGGCAACCGGCGTGGTAGGGCTGGGGCAGCAGCAGTTCATAGGCGCAGCCGGTGAACAGGGGCCGCAGTCCCTCGCCACCCTGGGTACGCCATTGGGTCAGGGCTTCATCGCGGTTGCCGTCGTCTTCCTGCCAGCGGAACAGGGCAGCGCCCTTGGGGGCGACGGCAACGCCGATCAGGAAGCGGGTGTCGGAGAGAAAGGCGTTGGTTTCCGGCAGTTGGGCGCCATCCAGGGTCATGTCCTTGTCGTGGAGCGCGGCCTTGGCCAGCTTTTCCCGCAGGGCGGCGGTTTCGCAAAAGCCCTGGGGCAACTGGTCGGGGCTGAACAGGTAGTTGGCGAGGCCGATCTTGACGCCGCGGGCGAAGACATGGGCCTGGAGTTGCACCCGGGCGTTGGCGATCACCGCCGCATTGAGGGCGCCGGAGGGAATTACATAGCGCGACCAGGCCAGCAGGGGGGCGACAAACAGCAACAGTTCATTGCCGGCATCGGCGTTGCGCCGGCTTTCGGTGCAGGATTCGATGGTGTCGGCGAGTTCGTCGTAGGCGCGGCTGCTCTGTTGGTAGAGCTGGTCGAGAGCGGCGTTGAAGACGTCTTCGGCGTTTTCGTCCAGGAGCCGGTTCACCAGGGCCACCAGACGCGCGTCCCAGAAGGCGTCCTCGATGCGGGTGGCGGAGAGGGAATAGCCGGTGGCAAGGCGGATCAGGGCTTCGGCGTCCGGGGTCTGCTTGGCGCGGCGGGGAATTCTGGAGCGTTTCATGGGGGGGAGGGGAGCCGGCGCGCTAAAAAAGGGCCGGACTGGCAAAGGGCAATAATTTTATCATCTTGGAGTGTTAGAGCGGCGGGCCGATAACTGGTAGACTGCGCCCCGTCTTATTACCCAGACGCCCCACTATGTTTTCTCGTCTGATGCCCCAAGAGGGCAAGTTTTTCGATCTTTTTAACGCTCACGCCGAACTCATCGTTCTCGGCGCTCGTGAACTGGCGGCCCTCGTCGGTGAATTGAGTGACGATGTCGATAGTCTGGCCAGTCACGCCCAGGCGATTGACGACTATGAGACCCGTGCCGACAAAATAACCCACGATACGGTGGCTCTGCTCCATACCACCTTCAATACGCCCCTGGACCGGGACGAGATCCATCAGTTGATCTCGAAAATGGACGATATCCTTGATCTGATTCAGGATTTCGCCGAGACCATGCACCTCTACGATGTGCGCAAGCTGACCCAGGAGGCCCGGCAACTGGCCGACATCTGCGTTTCCTGCTGCGAACGCGTCAAGTCCGCCGTGTCCCTGCTCAATAACATGGACAATGGCCCGGCCATCATCAAGACCTGCCAAGAAATCGACACCCTCGAATCCGACGCTGACCGCGTCATGCGCACCGGCATCATCAAGCTGTTCCGCGAGGAAGCCGATGTGCGTGAGCTCATCAAGCTCAAGGGCATCTACGAGTTGCTGGAGTCCGTGACCGATCGCTGCGAGGATGTGGCGAACATCATCGAAGGCATCGTGCTCGAGAATTCCTGAGCCGTTCCCAAGGCGTTTTCCCTCCCATGAACGGGCTCGATATCAGTCTTTCCATCGTCATTGTGCTGGTGCTGCTGGCGCTGGCCTTCGACTTCATGAACGGCTTCCACGACGCGGCGAATTCCATCGCCACCGTGGTGTCGACGGGTGTTCTCAAGCCCCAACATGCCGTGGCCTTCGCCGCCTTCTTCAATGTGGTGGCGATTTTCGTCTTCCAGCTCAAGGTGGCGGCCACCATCGGCAAGGGCACGGTAGATCCGGCGGTGGTGGATCACATCGTGATCTTCGGCGCCCTGGTGGGTGCCATCATCTGGAACATTGTCACCTGGTACTACGGCATTCCGTCTAGTTCGTCCCATGCCCTGATTGGCGGTCTGGTGGGCGCTACCCTGGCCAAGGTGGGGCCAAGCGGCCTGGTCTGGAGCGGTGTCGGCAAGACCGTGGCCTTCATCTTCATTTCACCAATTCTGGGCTTCCTGCTTGGCGGACTCATGATGGTGCTGGTGGCCTGGGTCTGCAATCGAACCACGCCACGCAAGGTCGATAAGCTCTTCCGTCGCCTGCAACTGGTTTCCGCATCCCTTTACAGCCTTGGTCACGGCGGCAATGATGCGCAAAAAACCATCGGTATCATCTGGATGCTGCTGATTGCCGCTGGATTGACCGGCAAGGGCGATCCGGTTCCGGTCTGGGTCATCGCCTCGTGTTACCTGGCGATAGGCATGGGCACCCTCTTTGGCGGCTGGCGCATCGTCAAGACCATGGGCCAGCGCATCACCAAATTGCGTCCGGTGGGTGGCTTCTGCGCTGAAACCGGCGGCGCCATTACCCTGTTCCTTGCCACGGCTTTGGGTATTCCGGTGTCCACCACCCACACCATTACCGGCGCCATTGTCGGTGTTGGCTCGTCGAATGGCCCGGCCAAGGTGCGTTGGGGCCTGGCGGCGGGCATCGTCTGGGCCTGGGTTCTGACCATTCCCGCCACGGCGGCCATTTCGGCCCTAGCCTGGTGGCTGGGGGAACTGGTTTTCTAGAGGCGCTTCCTTTGGGCAATCCGTGCCAAAGTTGCGGCGCCTGTTGCGCCACTTACCGGGTTTCATTCCATTGCGGCGAGGTTGACTGCGTACCTGGCGGGGTCGTGCCGTCGTCGCTGGTCGAAGATCTGACGCCAGTCATGTCCTGCATGCGTGGCACCGCGTCCCAGCCGCCGCGTTGCGTGGCCTTGCGAGGTGAGATCGGCAGCCAGGTTTCCTGCGTCATCTACGAGTTTCGTCCCAGCCCGTGCCGGGAGTTTGCCCCCTTTGCCAGCGTCGGCCAGGGCGACGACGCCTGCAATGACGCGCGGCGGCGGCATGGCCTGGCGCCGCTGGATTCCCGCCCATAAAAAAGGCTCCCGCAGGAGCCTCATAGTGCTTCCGACCGGCTTGTCTTAACGCTTGAGTATCCACTGCGCCAGGGCCTTGGCGTCGGCATCGGTGACGGTCGGTTGCGGCGGCATTGGCACAGCGCCCCAGGCGCCGCTGCCGCCCTTCTTGATCTGATCCAGGACCTTCGCTTCACCCTCCTTGTTGCCCTTGTATTTGGCGGCAATGTCGTTATACGAGGGGCCGACCAATTTCTTGTCCTCGGCGTGGCAGCCCAGGCAGGCGTACTTCTTGGCCAGATCGGCATTGGCCAGGGCCGGTGCGGCAAAACCGCCGGCGACGATCAGGGCAACGATGGCGCGGGATGGAACGAACTTCATGGTGCTTCTCCTCGTTAGGTATGACTTTCGCCAGCATAGAGCTTTACGCCCCCTTGACGCAAGCCTCACGCTTCCCGGAGCGTCGGCGCAATCGCCGTCAGCCAGGCGTCCAGCCTCGGTTCCGTCAGGGCCGGCTGGTTGATCTGATCCAGGGCGAGACCGAGAAAGCGGCCATCCACGACGGCCTGCGAGGTCTTGAACTGGTAGCCCTCGGTGGGCCATTCGCCGACCATGCGGGCGCCAAGGGCGCTGAAGGCATCGTGGAGCAGAGCGATGGCGTCGACGAATTCATCCGGATATTTATCCTGGTCGCCAAGGCCGAACAGGGCGATGACATGGCCGCTGAAGTCATGGCCTGCGAGTTTGGGCAGAAACTCCAGCCAGCTTTCGGTCTGGGCGCCGCTGTCGAGCCCCGGCAGCTCGCCGTCGCCAAGGGTCGGGGTGCCCAGAATCAGGGCCTTGCAGGCCAGCAACTCATCGACACTGGCGCGATTGATGTTGAGGGGAGTTGCTGCCGCGTCGCCCAGCTTCTGGGCGATCAGTTTGGCGATGCGCCGGGTGCGTCCGGTATCGGTGCCGAAGAAGATGCCAATTTTGCTCATGATGTCGTATTCCCCACATGAATTAGCCATGGGGAAGCAAGAAGCAAGGGGCGTTCCGGTCAATCGGAACTGTGCTCGGCGGCGACCTTCTCCACCAGTCGGTTGAGGGCTGCGGAAACTGCGTCCCGGGCAGCAAAGAACTCTTCCATGCGCTCTTCGGCTTCCCGCTGTCGCCCCTCCTTGACCAGGGCCACCAGGTCGCCGGCGAGATCATGGATGCGTTGATGGTCGTCGCCGATCTCCTGGAATTCCGCCAGATGTCCATAGGCGCTGATGCCGCTGCCCTGATACCAGCGGCCAAAGCGGCACTCCTGGGCGCCGAGGGCGGGCAGTTCCTGTTCTGTCGGCGCGCTGACATAGGCAGCAATCTGATCGGCCCACTTGCGATGGCTGGTGCCGGCGACGATGAGGACGACGTTTTCCTTCGGCAGGCCGTAATCGCTGATAGTGCGCCAGACATCCTCGCCCTGCCACTGGGCGACCCACGCCGGCAGGCGTTCCGGTGGCATCGGCCGGGCGATGCCATAGCCCTGGCCGAGTTCGCAACCGAGAAGCACTAGCATTGCTCCATGCTCCAGGGTTTCCACGCCCTCGGCGATTACCGGCCGGTTGAAGGCCTTGGCGAGGGCGATCACGCTTTCGATGATGCCGATGTCTTCCGGGTCGTCGAGCATGTCACGCACGAAGCCCTGGTCGATCTTCAGGGTTCCTACCGGCAGTTTGCGGAAATAGGCGAGGGACGAATAGCCGGTGCCGAAGTCGTCGAGGGCGAAGTGCACCCCCAGGGCCATGCAGTGGGACAGTACTCTGGAGGCGCTGCCCAGGTCGTCGATGGCCGCCGATTCCAGTACCTCCAGTTCCAGGTCACCCGCCGCCACGGTGGGGTGCCGTTCCAGCGCGCTCTTGAGGTGATCGACGAAATTCGGTCGCAGCAGATGGTTGGCGCTGACATTGACGCTGACGCCGAGGGCCAGTCCGCCAGCCTTCCATAGCTCGATCTGATGCAGGGCGGACTCGATGACCCAGTCGCCGAGGGCGAGTTCCAGTTCGGTGCCCATCAACAGGGGGAGGAATTCAGCCGGCGACAGGAGGCCCCGTACCGGATGCTGCCAGCGGATCAGCGCCTCGACGCCAATCACGCCGCCGCCGGTGAGCTGAACCTTGGGCTGATAGTGGAGCAAGAACTCCCGGTCATCCAGCGCCCGTTGCAGACGCTGCACGGTGGCGCGATTGGCTTTTATCAGGCGGTCGTGTTCGGCATCGAAGAGATGGAAGCGGCCTTTGCCGGCTTCCTTGGCCTGATACATGGCCTGGTCGGCGTGGCGCAGCAGGGTGTCGGCGTCGGCGTCGTCCCGGGGGAACAGGGTGACGCCGATGCTGGCCGACACCGATACCGTGTCGGCGCCGATGGGAATGGGCTGGGCGATGGCGCTCAGAACCCGCTCCAAGCCCTGATAGCACTGCTGTTCCTGGGCCAGGTCGCAGAACAGCAGCACGAATTCGTCGCCGCCAATGCGTGCCAGGGTATCGCCGGTGCGCAGGATCTGTTGCAGTCGATGGCTGACTTCGATCAGCACCTGGTCGCCCGCCTTGTGGCCATAGACGTCATTCACCGGCTTGAAGCCATCCAGGTCCAGATAGCACACCGCCACCGGGCGGCCGCTGCGACGGGCGCGACTGAGTTCCTGGGCCATGCGGTCGGACAGCAGGCGGCGGTTGGGGATGCCGGTCAGAGTGTCGTAATGGGCAATCTTCTCCAGTTCCGCCTGATGCTCCTTGAGTGTACTGATGTCGGTGAAGGCGCCGACATAGTGCTGGATGCGGCCGGCCTCATCGCTGACGGCGTCGATGGAAAGCATTTCCACAAACACTTCGCCGGACTTCTTGCGGTTCCAGACCTCCCCCTGCCATGCCCCCTTTTCATGGATGGCGCGCCACATCTCGGCGAAGAAGGCGTCATCGTGGCGGCCCGAGGCGAGGATTTTCGGGTTCTGGCCGATCACTTCGGCGCGGTCGTAGCCGCAGATGCGGGTGAAAGCGGCGTTGACGTCGAGGATGCGGTTCTCGGCGTCGGTGATGATGATGCCTTCCTGGCTGTTGGCGAACACGCTGGCGGCGAGGCGGGTGGTCTGCTCGGCCTTCTTGTGTTCGGTGAGGTCGATGAGCGTGGCGAGGAAGTTGTCGCCGAGAATGACCCCGGAAATTTCCATGGTGCGCACGTCACCGTTCTTGCAGGTGACCTGATATTCGATCGGGCGGATCGGGTTGCCGCTGGCCGCCGCCTCCACCACGACCTCGGCCCAGGTGGCGCGTACCCACTGGCGATAGGCCGGGTCCGGGTAAGCCAGACGCCACCAGGCCTCCAGATCCGGAAGCTCCTCCCGGCTGTAGCCGAAGGTTTGGGCGAAGCGGTCGTTGAAATCCTGGATGTGTCCGTCGCTGGAAACATAGCAAAGGGCGATCGGCACTGTCTTGACCAGGCGCCGGAAGCGCGTTTCGCTGGCGGCGAGGGCGGCTTCGGCTTTCTGTCGCGTGACGCTGCGAATCTCGTTGCTGAGAATCAGGGCGGTGTGGCTGAAGAACACCGGCAGTAAGGTGCGCAGCGAATCGCCGCCGATGTGCACATTTTCCAGCTTGATGACGCCCACCAGGCTGGAACCCACCGCGAGCGGAAACACCCAGGTGCGGGCGATGGGCGCCACACTGCCCTGAAGCAGGGTGGCGTCGATGGACGTGGACTGCTCGATGAATTCACGCCGCTCCGCCGCCTCGGCGACGAGGGGGTCGTCGATCATCGACAGCACCTGATTGGTGCCGGTGAAGTCGATGTAATGGAGTTCGTTCTCGATCCAGTAGTAAAGCTTGATGTTGGTGCCGCCGATTGTTTCGAGAATGCTGTGCAGCAGGCCGCGCACCAAATCCTCGACCCCCGACATGGGGTTGAGTCGCTCCACCAGGCGCGTGATGAGCTGGAGGGTGGATTTTTCTTCCGCCAGGCGGCGCAGGCGGACGCGAAGACGATCGAGTTCCTGACAACACTCTTGGGACGGGGGGGCGCTACTCATGCTCAGGATGGAGTTTTTAGCTTCTGCGCTATGGCTTCGGCCAGCACGGCTTCGAGATGGTCGAGGGACACATCTATCCACTCCAGGGGCAGATCGACGAAACGCGCGGCGGCTTCGGCGGCGGCGGTGAAGTCAGCCGAGCAGGGAGTACGCAGGGCGATCATGCGCTTGTGGCTGCTGTGGAATATCTCGCGGATCACGGTTTGATTGGCGCCGAAACACTCGGTAATCATCGGCTCCCAGGTCAGGGCCCAGTCTTCGAGCAGGAAGTAGGCGCCGGTTTCCAGTTCCGCCATGAAGCGCTCATAGCCGAGCAGCATGACGATGCAGTTCTGGCCCTGGGTGCGCAGGGTATGGTGGCACTCCAGCAAGCCCTCCATCTTCGGATGGCAGGCGCCGTAGAACACCACGGTGTCCTTGCCGGCCTTTTCGTCGCCTTCCAGGGTGGTATCGAGCTGAGTATAGAGTTGGTCGAAGTAGTTGTGCAGGGCGGAGCGGAGGAACTGGGTTTCCACCTTCCAGCCGTTTTTCTTCACCAGATAATCGACTTCCTTGTGCAGAATGCCGCAGCCCACCAGGACCAGGGGCTTGCTTTGTTCGTGGAGGGGAATCACGGTCCCGGTCACGGCGTGGCTCCGAATTCCATGGCCGAATCCACCATGGCGCGAATGTTTTCTTCCGGCACCGCCAGCGGCATGACGCCGTTGCCGAACAGGAAGTGGCCGCCGGGTTTGCCGATGTCGCACATGCGCTTGACCTCGGCGCGGGTCTGCTCCGCCGTCCAGTGGATCATCTTGATGTCGTCGATGACGCCGCAGGTGAGGGCGCGCGGGCCGATGATCGCCTTGGCCTCGGCCAGGTCGGCTTGGGGGCTGATGTAGTAGGCGCCGATGCCGAATTCATCCATCACCGTGTCGATGACGTTGTTGAAGGGCGCCATGCCGCAGTAGTAGACGATGCCGCCGATGCCGCCGGGGGCCAGGTCGCGCTTCATCCAGGGAATCGAGAATTCGCGGAAACGCTTGGCGCCGACGAAAGAGGTGGAGCCGAAGGGGGTGGAATAGACCAGTACGTTGGCGCCGCCGGCCCGGTAGGCGGCGACTTCCTTCTGGAAGAAATCGGAGCACTTGCGCAGCAGCTCGTCGCGGACATCGGCCGGGCCGGAGAGCAGCAGCTCCATCCATTTTTCCATGCCCATCAGGATCGAGGGCAGGGTGGATGAAGCGGTGACGTAGGCGCAGATCGGGTGGGTGGCGCCGACTTCCCGGCGCAGGATATCCAGGCATTTGCCGGTTTCCGCCCAGGCCGGATGGGCGGTGATGTCCTCCGGCACCTCCAGCTTGGCGATGTCGTCGTAGTCGTTGATGACGAAGCTGGCGACATTTGGCGGTCCGTTATCGCTGAACAGGATGTCCTGACAGCCGAACAGCTCGGCCTCCTTGCCGACGTAGAACAGGCTCCAGACGTTGTCCTGGCCATAGCGGGCACGCAGGCGCAACTGGCCTTCGGCGACGTTCTCGCCACGGGAGAAATACTCCTTGGCGCTGATGCCGAGTTCTCCCGCGCCGTGGTCAAAGAGGTTGCAGAACACCGGGATGCGCGGCGCCGGTGCGCCATTCACGGCCGCGGTGAGAATTTCGAGGGGGGTCATGAGGGCTTCACCTCCAGAGGCTTTACCGCGAGGATCTGGTCGATGATGATTTTGCCGGCGGAAACGCCATCCGGCGCCCAGGCATCGGCGCCGACAGACTTGTAGAGCTCGTTGTCGAAGCGATAGGGCGCGCCGCCCACCACCAGCCGGAAGCGGTGTTCGAGGCCCTGTTCCCGCAGCAGCTCGCGCACCTTGCGGCAGCCGTCCTCGCCAGTGGCGGTGTGCACCATCATGGCGGAAATGGCGATCACCTGGGCGTCGTGTTCCAGGGCCGCTTCGACGAAGCGTTCCGGGCGCACATTCACGCCGATGTCGAAGACCTCCACCATCAGCGCCTTGAGGCAGCCGGAGACAATGCGCTTGCCGAGGGAATGCAGGTCGCCGGCGGCGGTGCCGATCACGATGCGACCGACGATGGCCGGTGGATGCTGGAACTTGGCCAGCATTTTTTCCGTCACCTCGGCGGCGATCTGGGCCGTCATGAAGTGCTGGGCCAGATTGGTGTCCGGGTCCTTGGTGATCTCGGCCATCATGGTTTCCACAGCCGGGATAACCACCTTGAAGACGATGTCTTCCGGGCTGACGCCCTGATCGAGAGCGGCATCGACGACCTCGAAGGCGGCTTCCTTGTCGGTGTCGTAGACCGCGTCTTTATAGGCTTGCAGAATGGTATCGAGCATTTTTCTATACCTTCTGAATGAGTGGGCGCAAGCGCAACTGATTTATGTAGGTGTCGTCGTAACCATCCACCAGGGACAGATTGATCGTTTTTGTTTTCGCCGTCAAGGATGAAAACATCGCCCTGGCGTCAGGGTTGAGCAGGGCCTGTTCACAGCCGGACAGGGTGGCGTCGGCATAGAGTTCGACGGTGCAGGAGTCGAGCGCCGGCAGCAGGCCCACGGCCTGGGCGTGGCGCAGGTTCAGGTGGCGGCCGAAGGCGCCGCAGACGCAAAGCCGCCGCACCTGATCCCAGTCCATGCCGGCGCTGCGCAGCAGCGCCACCAAGGCCGCTGCCGTGGCCGCCTTGGCGCGCTGGAAGGCATCCACGTCCCCCGCCGTGATGGCGCTGCGCGGGTTGGCCGGGTCGAGGCGAAAGCCGTCCGGCCCCGGCGGGGCGGCGAAGCGGCCAGAGGGGCGCAGCATACCGGCTTGCAGCAACACCGCTACCGCATCGGCGAGGCCCGAACCACAAATGCCCCGCGCCGCCGCGGCGGGTTCGCCGCCGATCAGGCCCAGCTCGAAGCCGTTGTCATCGGTGGCGGAGACCCGGCAGATGGCCCTCGGTTCCGCCGCCATGCCGTGGCGGATGCCCACGCCTTCAAACGCCGGGCCGCCGGGCACCGACGTCAGGTGCAGGGTTTCCCCATCCCAGAGGGCGATTTCAGTGTTGGTTCCCACGTCCAGCAGCAGGCTGCCGGGCGGGCCGTCGATCAGGCCGGTGGCGATCAGGTCGGCGACCAGATCCGAACCGACAAAGCCTGCCACCGGTTGCGGCAGGAGAATTTCGGCATGGGGCATGAACCACTCGCTGCTCCAGTGGGCGGGATCGTCGGGCTGGCACTCGATTTGACGCTGCCAGGCTTCCGGGTCGAGCAGTTCATTGCCTCCCCGACCGCTGAGCAGGGCCAGCATGGCGGTATTGCCGACGATGATGGCCTGGCCGATTTCCGCCAGCATCGGCGTCACCTCGCCCACATCGCGGGCAAGAATGTCGCGCACCGCCTGGACGATGGCGCTGCGGGCGAGCTTGGCCATTTCCGCGCCGCGTCCTGGGTGGCTGCGCACGGAATCTAGGCGGTTCAGCACATCGGCGCCGAAAATGCCCTGGGGGTTCGGGCCGCGTCGGGTGGCGATGCGCTTGCCGTGCTTGCGGTCCCAGAGGGCGACGCGAATGTGGGTGGTGCCGAGGTCGACGGCGACGCCGTAAATATGGTGCTCCAGCTCCGGCAGGCTGCGACTGACCGGCAGCAGATCGTCGAGCGGAATGCTTTTCCATTCCGAGGGCGGGGCCGGATGATCGAGGCGCACCTCGGCGTCGCCATTGAGCCGCATCTGGCAGGCCAGACGCAGGCCCTCGGCCCGCTCGGCGGCGTTGATCTTCATGTATTCGGCGACGGTGAGAGGCGTCACCGCGCCGCTCACATAACGGATCAGGCAGGCGCCACAGGAGCCGCTGCCGCCGCAGGCAGCGCGCACCCGCAATTCGGTGCTGTCGAGGGCATCGCGCACCGACTGGCCGATGGGTACGTCGAGAAAATGCTCACCGTCGGGAGCGTGAAGGTGCAGGGTCGCCATGGTCCGCCTATGGTAAGGCAGACCGGACCATTAGTCGCTGGCGTTCGAGCTTTCGCCGCCGGTGTTCAACTGGTACTGTCGGTATTTGTCATTGCCTGCTTCACGATGGCGCTGAACGATGGGAAAAACCTGGCGCTCCAGCCAGCGGCGGAAGGCGCGGGTTTCTTCTTCCTTCAGGCTGGACAGATATTTCATGACGCCCTGGGAGGAGAAGCAGGCGGTTTCGAGCCCGTCGTCGTCCTTGAAGTGACCCGCGCCGACACGGGCGGCGATTTTCTTGCGTTCGATGGCGTCGGGGGAGCGGCCGAGAACGCGAAACACATCCCCACAGGCAATCCAGGTTTCCGTGTCGTCCCAGTAGATGCGTACCTGCTGGCCTTCGTGTTCAAAGTAGCGGCCATTCCATTCGCTCAAGGCGTTTTCATAGGCCCGGTGCTTGAGCCAGGACAAGAACATGAACACCCAGCGCGCAAGCACCCAGGCGATGGCGGGAAGGCTGAGTAGGCGGGCGATTCCAATGCCGTAATAGGCATTGAGTCCGGCCAGGAACAGCACGACGCCGTGCAGTTTCAGATTAGTGTCAGGATCGAAGCCGCCGGAGATGTTGTAACTCACGGGGCGGTCGCGCCCTCGTTTGTCAGCCACTCGCGGGCCCAGCTCAGGGCAGCGGCCAGGTGGTCGCTGGCGGCGGCGGAGAGCGGTTCGCCGAGTTCGTACTTCTCGCCGCGAATCGCCAGCAGCCAGGTGGGTGGCGGCTCGGCGCCGTTGAGTTCGCCATAGACGTGGAGCACCGCCTGGGGGGACATGGCATGGGTGGTGAAGGTCGGGTCCTTGTCGGCCGCGATGGGATCGACGCTGAAGGGCGCCGGGGCCGTCAGGCTGGCGTCGACGAACAGAACCCGTTGCCGCCCTTGCAGATCGAGCGCATGCTCAACTTGGAGTTGAAAGTCGGTCAGGCACTCGACGCCCGGCAGGGCGAGGGCCTCAAGGGCCTCGATGAACAGAGGGCCGAGGGCATCGTCGCCGCGGCTGGGATTGCCCCAGCCGAAAACCAGAACGGGCGCGGCGCTCAAAGAGTGGACTGGAGGCCGTGGGCGTCGCGATAGACGCGGTCGATTACCTTGCCCTCGCAGTCCTCCAGGGTCACTTCCAGCGGCATCTGGCCGAGGGCATGGGTGGCGCAGGAAAGGCAGGGATCGTAGGCGCGGATGGCGACTTCGATGTGGTTGAGCAGGCCTTCCGTGAGTTCCTTGCCGTCCAGATACTTCTTTGCCACTTCGCGCACCGCCATGTTCATGGCGTGGTTGTTGTTGGTGGTGGAGACGATCAGATTGGCCATGGTGACGAGGTCGTCTTCATCGATGCGGTAGTGATGGAACAGTGTTCCGCGCGGCGCTTCGATGACGCCGACACCTTCGCGGCCCCGTTCGCCGGTGGCCATCAGATTGTCGCCTTCGATGTCGTCATCGTTGAGCAGATCCTTGATGGTTTCGGCAGCGAACAGCATTTCGATCATGCGCGCCCAGTGGTAGCCGAGAGTGGCATGGAGCGGAGAGCCGCCGGCGAAGTCCACGAACTCGCGGCGCTCGGCATCGGCCAGGGGGGTCGGGATGTAGTCGCAGTTCTGCACCCGCGCCAGGGGGCCGACCTTGTACCAGCCATCATCCTTGCCCAGGCTCTTGATGAAGGGGAACTTCATGTAGCTCCAGGGCTTCACTTCCTCTTCGATCACCTTGTCGTAGTCTTGATAGTCCACCTGATCGAGGATCATCTTGCCTTCGGCGTCGCGGGCGCGCAGGGCGCCGTGGTAGAAGTCGAGGGCGCCGTCAGGGGCGACGATGCTGAGGAAATTGGACTTGAACGTGCCGAAGCTGTTGTAGAGCGCCGGGTTCTGCATGTGCAGCTTCTTGATGATGGCAACCGCATCGCGGCTCCACATCACCATCTGGTAGGCGTCCTTGTGCAGTTCGGCGCGCTCTTCTTTTGATAGCGACTTGTTCACGCCGCCCGGGATGGCGCCGGTGCCATGAACGCGCTTGCCGGCGGTATGGCGAATCACTTCCTGGCCAAACTTGCGCAGCAGGATGCCCTTCTTGGCGACCTCCGGATAGGCAGCGGCGACGCCAACGATGTTGCGCTTCGCCACGTCGGAATCAAAGCCGAATAGCAGGTCTGGTGAGGAGAGGTGGAAGAAGTGCAGGGCGTGGGATTGCAGCATCTGGCCGTAGTGCATGAGGCGACGAATCTTCTCTGCGGTCGGCGTCAGGTGCTTGACGCCAAGCACCACGTCGAGGGCCTTGGAGGCGGCGAGATGATGGGATACCGGGCAGATGCCGCACAAGCGCTGCACCATGACCGGAACTTCCCAATAAGGACGACCCTGAATGAAGCGCTCAAAGCCGCGAAACTCGACGATGTGCAGGCGCACCTGGTGCACCTTGTTGTTGTCGTCGAGCAGGATCGTGACCTTGCCGTGGCCTTCGACCCGGGACACCGGCTCAATGGCGACGCGCTTGAGTTTTTCGGGGTGGGCGGCAGTTTCAAGTTCAAAGCTCATAGTCACCTCGGTTTCAGTCGTACTGGACCAGGCCATGGCCCAGATGCGGGGTGTGGCCGGCGAGCAGGTCGGTGAGGAACTTCCAGATCGCATCGCCGGAGGGCGGGCAGCCGGGCAGGAAGTAGTCGACCTTGACGACTTCATGGATCGGATGCACCTTGTTCAGGGGCAGGGGCAGTTCCGGATCGTTGGGGATCTGGCTCCCCTGGGCGAGACCGCGGCTGGAGTGATACACCTCTTCGAGGATGTCGCGCAGGTCCAGGTGATTGCGCTGGGCCGGCAGCCCGCCATTAACGGCGCAGGCGCCGATGGCGACCAGGACCTTGCAGTTGTCGCGGAATTCCCGCAGCACATGCACATTCTCGGCGTTGCACAGGCCGCCCTCGATGATGCCGAGGTCGCAGGGACCGCAATGCTTGATGTCCGTGAGGGGGGAGCGATCGAACTCCACCAGTTCCACCAGTTGCAGGATGCGCTCGTCAATGTCGAGAAAGGACATATGACAACCGAAGCAGCCCGCCAGACTGGTGGTGGCGACACGGAGTTTCTTCTTTTCGCTCATTACGCTTCCTCCTTCACCGGTGTCCCGCAATGGATTGGTACCTGGGCACTGATCGGCGACGCATCGTACTGGCGTTCGCCGATGGGCACGGCGAAACCCTGGCGCTTGGGCAGGATCACGCCGACCGGGCAGACATCCATGGCCTTGTCGGTGGTGGCGACGTTGGTGTCCGCCAGTCGCCCGGACTCGCTATTGACGATCAGGTGCTTGGTGATGCCGCGTCCGGACAAGGCAAACACGTTCTTCTTATCCACTTCGCTGGACGCGCGTACGCACAGTTCGCACAGGATGCAGCGGTTGAAATCGAGCAGAATCTCCGGGTGGCTGGCATCCACCGGCCGGTCCGGGAAAAACTGGTCGAAGTGCGGCGACATGACGCCGAGGTCGTAAGCCAGGGCCTGGAGCTTGCAGTTGCCGCTTTTCTCGCAGGAGGGGCAGAAGTGATTACCCTCGACGAACAGCATCTGCAACAACATGCGCCGCTTGTCCTTGACCTCCTGCGTTTCGCTTTCGATTTCCATGCCCGGCGCCGCGGGCAGGGTGCAGGAAGTGGCGGGGCGGCCATTGACCTTCACCGTGCACAGCTTGCAACTGCCATGGGGGCGGAACTCGGGATGGAAGCACAGGTGGGGAATGAAGACGCCGGCCTCAAGGGCCGCCTGCATCACGGTCTGGCCCTGAGTGAACGGCACCTCGCGGCCATCGACAAAGAAAGTTTGTTGTTCGCTCATGCTGCCGTCTCCAGGTGGGCCGCCGCGTCGTCGCGGCCGGTCATCTGGCGCGCTTGCGCCAGGGCGCTGTCGAGATCGAAGGCGGGCTCGAAGTCGAGAGACTTGAGGCGCCGTTCGTAGGCCGGGCGGAATTTCTGCAAGGTATCCACCATCGGGTTGCAGGCCGTGTGGCCCAGGCCGCAGTGGCTGGCCATGTGCAGCAAGCGGTTGAGTTCGAAGATCTCGTTCATGGTGTGCTGGGTGCCGTGGCCCTCGGCAATCTTGTCCATGCAGTTCTTCAGCAGCGAGGTGCCGACGCGGCAGGGGGTGCAGAAGCCGCAGGACTCGTGGGCGAAGAAGTGGGCAAAGTTGCGCGCCACCTCGAACATGTCGCGCTGGTCGCTGAAGACCATGAAGGCGCCGGCGGTGGGGATGTCCTCGAAGCCGATGCGGCGCTTGAACTCGGTTTCATCGACACAAACGCCGGAGGGACCGGATACCTGTACCGCCTGCACGTTCTTGGCGCCGCAGTCGGCCAGCACCTGTTCGACGCTGACGCCGAAGGGATATTCGTAGAGGCCGGGTCGGTCACAGTCGCCGGAGACGGAAAGAATCTTGGTGCCGGCGGATTTTTCGGTGCCGATGGCTTTGTACCAATCCCCCCCCTTGAGGGCGATCAGCGCGGCGGAGGCAAAGGTTTCGACGTTATTGACCACCGTCGGCCGGTTGAGGAAACCGTTGGTGACCGGGTAGGGCGGACGGTTACGCGGCACACCGCGCTTGCCTTCGAGGGACTCGATCAGTGCCGACTCCTCGCCACAGATATAGGCGCCAGCGCCCAGATGTACCTCAATGTCGAAGCTGAAGCCGGCCTGGCCGGCGATGTTGCGACCGAGGAGGTTCTGCTCACGACGTCGCGCCAGCACCGCATTCAGGGGGTCGAGCAGATAGCGGTATTCGCCGCGCAGGTAGAGGTAGCCCTTGTGGGCGCCGACCACGTAGCCGGCCACCGTCATGCCCTCGAACACCAGATCGGCGTAAGAGGTAAGCAGGACGCGGTCCTTGAAGGTGCCGGGCTCGCCCTCGTCGGCGTTGCAGACGATATAGCGGGCATCGCCGGGGGCGTTGCGGCAGGCTTCCCATTTCAGGCCGGTGGTGAAGCCGGCGCCGCCACGACCGCGCAGATTGGATTTCTTGATTTCATCCAGTGTCAGGGCCGGGCCGGAGTGGGCAAGACCGGCTTCGCGCCAGGAGCGTTCGTTGGATGCCGTCTCCTTGCCTGCCACCGGGCCGCGAGCGACGCAGGCCAACAGGGCGTCGCCAGGGGCCATAGTGTGGCCAAGGAGAATGTCCTTGCGACGGATGTTGTCTTCGATGTGGAACCATTCGGCCGGCCATTCGGAGATCGGCTTGCGTTCGCGGATCAGATCGACCATCTGCTCCACGCGCTGGGGCGTCATGCGCGTGATGGCCCGGTAATTCACCAGCACCGCCGGACCCTGGTCGCACATGCCGGTGCAGGAGGTGGTGTCGACGCTGACGAGGCCGTCTTCGGACACCCGGCCGGCTTCCAGCCAGAGCTTCTGGCACATGGCCTGCATCAGGTCCTGATTGCCGAGCATGCGGTCGGTAATGTTGTCGCTCCACAGCACCCGGTACTCACCCATGGGCTGGGTGTGAAAGAAGCTGTAGAAGCCAGCCGTGCCTTCCACCTTGGCGCGGGGCCAGCCAATGGCGCGGGCGATCACCGTGAGGGCTTCAGGAGGCAGCCAGCCAAAGGCTTCCTGGGTTTCGCGCAGAATTTGCATCAGGCGTACACCATCGCGTTGATGGCGTTCCAGAACCGCGTCCAGCACAGCGGTCAGTTCAGGGGGGGCAACCATGAGCATCCTCCAGATTGGTGCAATGCGGAAAGATTACCGCCCTATTGTTACAGCATGTTGCGGCAGATCAATTAAATCAGACGCCGTAGGCAATAATTTCTTGGGGAATCCGGTCCAGTGGGACTACTTTGGCGGCGCCGCCGAGCTTGATTGCCTCCTTGGGCATGCCGAAGACGACGCAGGTGGATTCATCCTCCGCCACCGTCGGCGCGCCGGTGTCGCGCATTTCCTTGAGGCCACGGGCGCCGTCGTCGCCCATGCCGGTCATGATGATGCCCAGCGCGTTCTTGCCGGCGGTCTGGGCCACGGAACGGAACAGTACATCCACCGAGGGCTTGTGGCGATTCACCAGGGGGCCGTCCTTGACCTCGACGTAATACTGGGCGCCGCTGCGCTTGACCATCATGTGGCGGCCGCCGGGGGCGATCAGGGCGAGGCCCGGGCGCACCCGGTCGCCGTCCTTGCCTTCGCGCACTTCCAACTGGCAGAGGCCGTTGAGGCGTTCGGCGAACATGGCGGTGAATTTTTCCGGCATGTGCTGGACGATAACGATGCCGGCCCCCGTGCCCGGCAACCTGGTCAACACCGCTTCGAGAGCCTGGGTGCCGCCGGTGGAGGTGCCGATGGCCACCAGCTTGTCGGTGGTGCCGTACATGTTGGCTCCTTGGTGGGTGGTGGGCAGCATGGCGTCCACCGAGACCTTGGGGCGGTTCATCGGCAGGGCCGGTGCGGCCGTCATGCGCCGCATGATGCCCATGTTGGCGCGAGCGGCGGCCTTGATGGCGGAGACCATGTCGTTGGCGGAGTCTTCGAGAAAGGACTTGAGGCCGACCTTGGGCTTGGTGATGATGCTGATGGCGCCAGCGGCAAGGGCTTCCATGGTGACCTGGGCGCCCCGTTCCGCCAGGGAAGAGCAGATGATGACCGGGGTCGGGCGTTCCGCCATCACCTTCTTGAGAAAGGTGAGGCCGTCCATGCGCGGCATTTCGATGTCTACCACCAACACGTCGGGCCACAGGGTTTTCATTTTCTCCAGGGCGAAGAGCGGGTCCTGGGCGGTAGCGATGACCTCGATGCTGGGCTCCTTGGCAATTGCCTGCGCCACCACCTGGCGCACCAGGGCCGAGTCGTCCACGATCATGACCTTGATCTTGCCGCCGTTGCTACCCGTGTTGCCGTTGATGCCGTTCATGCCGCTGCCTTTTTGCTTTGGGCGTCACGCCCCTGGGGAAAGGAAAGCCAGACGTCGCCGGTGGCGAGGTCCAGATAGAGTTTGCGGCGACCGACACCGCCGATATGTTCGGCCAGCACCGGTACGCCAATCTGCTTGAGGCCGGTACGGGCGGCCTCGACGTTGCGTGGCCCGAGTTCCATGCCTTCGGCGGCCGTGCCGGCGAACATGTTGCCGCCGCCGAACAGCTTGGCCTGAAACTCCCTGGGCTGGGCATTGGCGGCGGTAATCTGTTGCCGAAACAGTTCAATCGCCTCGCCGGCATAGCGGCCATCCAGTGCCTGCGCCTGCTGGCGGGCGCGGCTGGGCAGGAGGATGTGGCACATGCCGCCGATGTGACGTCGCGGATGCCAGAGGGTAATGGCGACGCAGGAACCGAGCAGGGTGCCGATGCGTTCTGGCGCCGCGCCGAAATGGAATTCGCCGGGATTGAGAAATACCTCCATGGCAGCGGCTCTATTTGATTCGCGGTCGACGGTAAATCGTCGGGCGCAAAGGCACCAGATCCTCGGTCAGGCCATTGAGGGATTCGGAATGGCCGACCACAAAATGGCCCTCGGCCTTCAGGTAGGGCACTAGGTTGGAAACGACCTTGCGCTTGGTGTCGTTGTCGAAGTAGATCATCACGTTGCGCAGAAAAATCACGTCGAACTGCCCCAGGCCTTTGCGCGGGTCCATCAGGTTGCTTTGCAGAAACTGCACCCGGTCGCGCAACTCCTTGGCAATCAGCAGGGTGCCGGCCTGCTCCCGTACCCCCTTGAGGCAGTATTTGCGTAGGTACTCAGGAGGAATGCCCTCGGCCCGTTCCAGCGGGTAGTGGCCGCGCTGGGCTTTCTGTAGCACCTGGGTGCTGATGTCGGTGCCGACAATCTCCCATGGCGCGCCGCGCAGGGCTTCGGCCAGCACCATGGCCATGGTGTAGGCCTCCTCGCCGCTGGACGAGGCCGCGCTCCAGACCCGGAACGGGCCGCTGCCGGAGGTTTTGTGCTTGGTCGCCAGTTCCTGCAAGAACTCGAAATGCTTGGGTTCGCGGAAGAAATAGGTTTCGTTGGTGGTGAGCAGGTCCACCATGTTCTGCAACTCGGCCGCATCCTCGCCGCTGGTCACGTAGCGGTAATACTGAGTGAAGGTGCCAAAGCCGAAATGCTTCAGGCGCTTGCCAAGCCGGCCCACCAGCAAGACTTTTTTCCCGTCGGAAAGGCTGATGCCGGCGATCTGGAAAATCAGCTTTTGGAACTGGGCGAACTCTGCGGAGGTGATGTCGGCGTTGCCAGCAGTCATGTCGGGGAGAACAACTTATTTCTAAGGGGGGTACAAGCTATTTTATGACTACTTACTGCCGACACGGAGGAATGTTTCGGGTGCGCGTCCTCCCGCTCGGTAGGTTCATTTATTGAACGCGAACAAGAAAAAAAGATGGCGGCTTGCTCCGGTGCGGTGTTTGATGGCTTAGCCGTTCTTGAGCCTGAAGAACTCCATCAACTGCTGAAGCTGCTCGGCCTGACCGCCCATTTCCTCGGCGGTGGCGGCAAGCTCCTCGGAAGCCGAGGCATTCTGCTGGGTGGCCTGATTGATTTGTCCCATGGCGGTAGTGACCTGACCCAGGCCGGCGGCTTGCTCATTGGCGGCGGCAGTAATTTCCTGGATCAGGGCCGATATTTTCTGTATCCCCGGTACGATCTCGTCGAGAAGCACTCCAGCCCGCTCGGCGACTTGGACACTCGAAGTGGCCACTTGGCCGATTTCCTGGGCGGCGACCTGGGATCGCTCGGCCAGTTTGCGCACCTCGGCCGCCACCACTGCGAAGCCCTTGCCATGTTCCCCGGCGCGGGCGGCCTCGATGGCCGCATTGAGGGCCAGCAGGTTGGTCTGATAGGCAATGTCGTCGATGATGCTGATTTTGTCGGCGATGGACTTCATTGCCTCAACAGTTTCCTTGACGGCGCCGCCGCCTTCCTCGGCCTGGCGCGCCACCGTTGTCGCCAGATCATTGGTGGTCTGGTCGTCATCCTTGGTGTGATTGATGGATGAACTGATCTGGGCTATCGAGGCCGTGCTTTGCTCGACGCTCGCCGCCTGCTCCGAGGAGGACTGACTGAGGGTCTGGGAGGTTTGCGACACCTGTTCGGCGGCATTGGTGAGTTCGTCGGCGGCACTGCGGACTTCACCAATGGTTTGGGCCAGTTTCACCACCATGGCCTTCATGGCGGTCTTGAGCATGCCGGTTTCATCCTTGGCATCAACGTCAATCTCTACCGTCAGGTCGCCCTTCGCCAGGGCGTTGGCGCCCTGGACTGCCTCAGCTATCGGTCTGGTGATGCTACGTGTGACCAGGACAGCCAGCAAAATGGCGAGGGCGATGGCACTGATGGAGATGGAAATCATCAGGAAGCGGGCGGCCTCGTAGGTCTCTTTGCCATCCTTGCCCGCCTCCCGAACCGCCTCTTCCTGGACCTGGATCAGATGGCTGACGGACTCAAAGTAAGGATTTTGCGCTTTGCGCATCGGGCCAACCAGATAGTTGGCGAGTTCGTCCCGCTGGCCCGCGCGTCCCATCTCCATCGCCTTGTCCATGGCGGGAAGGTAGGCGCTACGAGTCTCTAACACCTTTTTCAGGGCAACCTTGCCCTTGTCGTCATGAATGGACTTTTCCAGCTTATCCAGGCGCTCGGCGATGAGCTGGTTTTCTTGCGAAATCCGGGCCAGTTCCTTGCCTACCTCGTCGCCGCGAAGCAAGGCCGCATTGCGGATGGCGCGGGCATTGACGTTGATGGCTTCGGTGATGTCGTTGGCCCAAATCGTTTCAGGGAAGCGTTCCTCAACCACCATGTCCAGGTCTTCGTCGATGTGACCCATGCGGACAATGCCGACCAGCGAGATGGTCGCCAGCATTGCTACCAGGATGGCATAGCCGATGGCTAGCCGGGTGCCAATCTTAATGTTGTTGAGCATGATGCCTCTCCTTGAATGCTTCCGTTCCAAACGCGAGCGTAGTGCGGATGGCTCTTGAGCGCCATGATCTATCTCAATTAAGATCATGACCATGGGCTGGCGGCTGTCAGGTATTTTTGAGCTTGAAGAACTCCATCAACTGCTGAAGCTGCTCGGCTTGACCACCCATTTCCTCGGCGGTGGCGGCAAGCTCCTCGGAGGCCGAGGCATTCTGCTGAGTTGCCTGGTTGAGCTGCCCCATGGCGCCATTGATCTGACCGACGCCGGCGGACTGCTCGGAAGAGGCGGCAGCGATCTCCTGCACCAGATCGGAGGTCTTGCGGATAGTGGGCACCATCTCGTCGAGCA